>Ga0208334_100015_pt1 | contig 186854 bp, 189 predicted proteins | sample DeeseametaMP0900_FD_184201 | JGI IMG/M metagenome (GOLD analysis project Ga0208334, IMG submission 184201) | Marine microbial communities from the Deep Indian Ocean - MP0900 (SPAdes) | ecosystem: Environmental > Aquatic > Marine > Oceanic | place: East of Durban, South Africa, South Indian...
GCGATTGCTCAACCTGCGCCAACCGGCGTAAACACCAATTGGGCTCCGGTCGCGGCTGGATGAAAGTTCAGTGGCAGGTCACGACGCCATGTCCCGGGCGATCTGTTCGGAGAGGGTGGTCAGCGCTGTTGCCTGTGCCGCGGCGATGGCGGCGGCGGTCTTGACCGGCAGGGCCACAACGATGTCGAACACCCGTGCCTTGTCGGAAAGCGGGGCCGGGACGATCTTGGGCGGCGCGTCGGGGTCGTCGAAATTCTCGATCGGATCCGGCGTCTCGGAGCCCATGAAATACTGCCCCGACATCCGGAAGGTATCGGATTGGGTGGCGATGAAGGTTTCGATGCGGATATCGATCACGCCCTTGGGCGGTTCGGGCAGGGGCCAGGGCTCGGGCGCCACCCGGGCAGAGGTCATGGTGTTGAGATTGCGCGAGATGATCAGCGTTGTGGCGCGCTCGGGCTCATCCGCCCAGAGTCCGAAATCGCTGGCCAGAACCTCGCCGCCCTCTCCCTGAACCGCGATTTTCTGATCGGCGGCATAGGTCGGCAGAGACACCGTTCGCACCAGCACCGTTCGCACCACCGAGTTCACCCGCAGTTTCGACGGCGCGGGCTCGAGCAGGTATTGCGGTTCGGTGTCGGCACAGGCGGTCAGGGCGGCCAGCGCCAGGGCGGAAAGGAATTTCGCGGCTGTCATGTCATCGACCTATAATCAGGGAATTCGGGTTGCGCTGAATGGTGCGCGCCAGGCTGCGCAGGGCGTCGGCGGCTTCGCTCACGTCGCGCAGGGTGGAGAGCGCACCGTTGATCAGCCTTGAATTGTCGCCGTAGGATTCGATTACCTTCTCGGTGCGGGTGGCAAGCGTCGTCAGCCGTGCGGTCAGCTTGGGCAGTTCGCCGGCGGCGGCCTCGACCGCATCGGCCGCGTTGGCGGCGGAGGCAAAGACGTTGTTGACGTTCTCGGTCGCGCCGCTTTCGCGCAGGCCGGCAACGATCAGGCGGACCTCTTCCAGCGTCGCCGTGGCCTCGTCGAGCGTATCGGTCAGCTCCGGCTTGATGGTGCGGAATTCTTCCAGCGTCGATGTAACCTCGGGCTGAAGCGCGCGCAGATCGGCAAGCGTGGCATTGATGCCCGGCGCCACGGCGCGGATGTCGTCAGAAGCGACCAGCGCCGAAGCATTGTCGATCAACCCCTGCACCGAGGCCAGGACCTCTTCGATCGGCAGGTTGTTGATTCGCTGAAACACGCCTTCGGCGGTGGCGTTCAGATCGCTGACCTCGGCCTCGATGGTGGGCAGTTGCGGAATGCCCATCTCGGTCATCACGATCTCGGCTTCCCCCTCTTCGTCGATCGGCAGCTCGATCAGGTCGACCACCAGATCGCTGGACAGCAGGCTGGCGGTGGCCAGCCGCACGCGCAGCCCCTCTTCGACATAGACGCTCAGCAGGTCCAGCGCTTCCTCGACGCCGTCCTCGTTCGACAGGCCGAGGCGGGACGGGATGATCGCCAGCATTGCGCGCATCCGCACGACCTTGCGGCCGTCACGTTCGCCGGCGACCATCGCCACATTGTCGACTTCGCCGACCGGCACGCCGCGAAAGCGCACCGTCGCGCCTTCGGCCAGCCCGCCCACGGTGCCATCGAACACCGCCAGCGCCCGCAGCCGCTCGGCGGTGGGATCGTTGAGCAGGCTCGAGCGCGCGGCGCTTTCGTCGGCATAAAGCGGGAATTCGGTGCCATCGGCCACCGCGTCGCCACCGGGGACGAAAGTGTCGAAACTGATCCCGCCCTGCACCAGCGAGGCCAGCGACGAGAAATTCAGCGAGACGCCGGAGGTGTCGAGCGAGACCGAGACCCCGGAGATATTCCAGAACCGCGTGTCGCTGGTGATGATCTCGTCATAAGGGGCGCGGACAAAGCCGGTGATGATCACCTGCTCGCCGCCTTCGGCCAGGTCGGGCGCTTCGACGGTACCGACCGGGATGCCCTTGTAGAGGATCGGCGCGCCGGCGATGATCGAATTGCTGTCGCGGGCGCTCAGCCGCACGCGGGTGCCGTCTTCGTCGGGATTGTTGATCGGGGCGTTTTCCAGCCCGTCAAATCGGGTGCGGGCGGCGCCGGCGGTGCTGTCCCACTGACCGACGATGTAGACGCCGGACAGGACGGTGTTGAGGCCGGTGATCCCCTGGGCCGAGATCTCGGGGCGCACCACCCAGAACTCCGCGTTCTCGTCGAGATAGGGCGCGAGATTGCGGTCGATCCGCACCGCGGCGATGACTTCGCCCAGATCGTCGGAAAAGCGCACATCCTCGACCAGCCCGACGGTCACGTCGCGATAGCGCAGCTCGGTCTTTTCGGCGGCAATGCCGGAGGCGCTGTCAAAGGCGATCTCGATCAGCACACCACGTTCGGCATAGGTCTGATAGGCGATGCCAAGCGAGACCGCGAGCGCGAGAATCGGCACCAGCCAGACCACCGAAAAGCGCGGGCCACGGGCGCGGCGCACCACCGGGTCGGCTGCTTTTGGCTCGGTCATTGCGGCTCCTCATCGGCATCCCAGATCAGCTTCGGGTCAAAGCTCTGGGCCGCCAGCATTGTAAACGCGACCGACAGCAGAAAGCTCACGGCGGCAATTCCGGGGTTGATGGTAGCGACCGAGCCCAGCTGGACAAGAGCCGAGAGGATCGCCACCACGAAAACGTCGATCATCGACCAGCGGCCGATGAATTCGACCACCTCATATAGCAGGTGGCGCTGATGTACACGGTCCGGCCGCGCCCGGCGCAGGCTGAGCGCGAGATACCCGATGGCGATGAACTTGCCGATCGGAATCACGATGCTGGCGAAGAACACGATAAAGGCCACGCCGTAAGAGCCGTAATGCAACAGCTCGATAGCGCCGCCGATGATGGTGCTTTCGGATTTGTCGAGCAGGGTCGAGGTGCGCAGCATCGGATAGGTATTGGCCGGGATGTAGATGACGATCCCGGCAAAGAGCCAGGCCCAGACCGTCTGAAGCGAGCGGCGGCTTTGATGGGGCAGGGTGTCGCCGCAGCGGGCGCATTCCTCGGCGCCCCGGCGGTCGACCCGCCCGCAGGTGACGCAGGCCACCAGCCCGGCTTGTCGTGCGGTTGTCATTGATCGGTGGCCTCGAGCGAATTCCAGATCGTGTGGCGGCACATGCTGGTGTCTTGCAGAACGGTAACCACCACAAAGCCTGACATGGCCCAGAAGGCGGGGCCGAGGTTGAGCGTCGCAAGCCCGCCGACCTTGACCAGCGCCACCGCGACGCCGACGATGAAGATCTCGGCCATGGACCAGGGTCGCAGCCGTTCGGCCAGTCGAAAGGCCGCCTTGGCATGGGCGTAAGGCTTCCGGTCGCGCATCAGCGGCAGCAGCGTGTAGATGATCGCCAGCAGCCGGAGGAAGGGGATCAGCACGATCAAGAGCGCCACCACCACCGCCAGCGGCACCATCAGCCCCGAGGAAAACACCTGAATCGCATCCAGAATCGAGGTGCGGTTGTGGATGCCGCCGGCCTGAAGATCGATGAAGGGAAAGAAGATCGCGGCGGTCATCAGCACGGCCGAGGTCATCGCCAGCGCCAGCACCCGGGCAAAGGCGTCCGAGCGCGGTGCGGCGATCACATGGCCGCAGCGGTGACAGAGCGCGATGGAGTTTTCGGGCACCTCGGGCTCGTTGTAGAGCGTGTCGCAGACCGGACAGGCATAAAGCGCGTTGCCCGCCGCTTTCTCGGGCCGCTCTTCGGTCTGCACCATGTCGTTTCGTTCCAACTTCCCGCTGCCCCGCGATCTGGCTGTCCATAACCAGTCGCGAACAGCCGAACAGAGAGTAGTGCGCCACCCGCGTGCTGTCCACTCTGCGCCGCGGCGGGGCGATCACTTTTGGGCGGGGCGGCGGGTGACCTTGCGGAATTTTGGCGCGGTGATCGGAGAGGGTGCAAGACCCTTGCCAAGCGGCTCAGGAACCCGAAGTTCGCGACGGCAAGGGCTCAGTCCGGGCGACCGCGGTTCGTCCAGTACATGACGCAGCAGGCGGCGAGCCCGAGCACGGCAAAGCCGACGATCAGCGGGGTCACCGTGCCATTGATGCGGGCGCTGATCGCCGCTGCCAGGGGCAGCGACAGAAAGGTGGCGAGCGAGCCGACAAAGGCCGCGCCGAGGCCCGCCATATGGCCCAGCGGTTCCAGCGCCAGCGCGTTGAGATTGCCGAAGGTAATGCCGACGCAGAAAAACACCGAAAGCTGCCAGAGGATAAACAGAAGCATCGGGGGCTGACCGCCATAAATCGGCAGAAGCGCCCAGAAGCCAAAGGAAAGGCCGGTCAGCGCCACAAGCGCCAGCCCGGTGAGCCGGCGCATCCCGAGCCGCATCACCAGCGAGGCATTGACGATCGCCGCCGCCCCGAGCGCGGTGGAAGCCAGGGCGAAATAGGCGGCGAAGAGCTCTCCGACGCCGAAGACACCCTGAAAGATCTGCTGCGCGGCGCCGAGGTAGCCGACGAACATGCCGTACATCAGCCCGGCGGTCAGCGTATAGCCCAGCGCCACCCGGGTCCGCAGGATCTCGCGCAGGCCGGTGGCGATATCGCCCAGCCGAAACGCCCGCTTGTCCTCGGGGGCCAGGGTCTCTCTCTGCCGCAGGGCAAACCAGCCCACGACCGCCAGCGCCAGCACCACCAGCCCGGCAAAGGTCGACCGCCAGCCGCCCAGCAGGATCAGGCCCTGGCCCAGCGCCGGGGCGACAACCGGCACGATGATGAAGGCGGCCATGACGATCGACATGATCCGCGCCATCGCCCGGCCTTCGTATTCGTCGCGTACCATGGCGACAGTGACGATGCGCGGCGCAGCGGCGCCGAAGCCCTGAAGCACCCGCCCCGCCAGCATGATCGCCCAGCTCTCGGTGAAGGCCGAGACCAGGCAGCCGAGCACAAAGACGCCGTAGCCGGCATAGATCACCGGCTTGCGCCCGAAACTGTCGGCCAGCGGCCCGACGATGAGCTGGCCACCGGCCATGCCGAGAAAGAAGGCGCTGACGATGTAATGCCCGTCGGTGAGCTTGGGCGCGCCGAGATCGGCGCTGATCGCCTCGAGCGCGGGCAGCATGATGTCGGTGCCGAGCGCGCCGATCGAGATCAGCAGCGCAACCAGCGCGATATATTCGGCAAAGGCCGGTCGGGGCGGTGTCGGTCGGGTCATCGGGGGCTGCGGCCTTTGTCATCTGACGTCCGCCCTCTCCTAGACCCTGCGGCAGGGAAAGGCCAAGGCCTGTTCTCCCGTTCCCCGGGGCCCGCTTGCCGCGCTGTTGCCGGACAGCGGCGGCAGAGGGCGCCGGGGTCAGATCACGGCCATGGCTCCGATGGCGGCAAAGGCGTCCTCGGTGGTTTCCTTGCCGGCGCTCTTGGCACCGACCGCCCCAATCGAGCCCCAGACGGCGCCGCTTACCGCGGTGTTCACCAGCCCCTTGTCGAGCGGGTCGCCGTTGACCGCGTTCCTGGTCACGCTGACCGAGATGCCGATGGCCTCTTTCTTGGCGGTGTTGATCAGCACGCGCTTGCCGAACTCCTTGAACCCCGCCTTGTAGGCCGGCCCCGCCGTGCCGGCGGTTATCGCGGTCGAGACCGCACCCCAGAGCGCGCCGCTGACCACGTCGAACCCCGGCGTGACATTATGCGCCACGTCGTTGAGCGAGGTAGAAACCGCGCCGCTCACGGCGCCGCCAACCGCGCCGAACCCCGCCTTGATGCCATATTCGACGACGGTTTGCGTCGCCTTGCTGGCGGCCTGAACCGTCGCCGTGGCCCCGGCGCTGGTCGCCGCGGCGGTGCCCAGCGCGCCAAAGCCGAAGGAGATTGCCCCGGCCACCGCGCCGACGCCCATCGAGATGACGTATTCCTTCCAGTCAAAGCTCTGGACGTTGAGCACCGAATAGATGATCGAACTGGCGCCGGCGCCATAAAAGAACCCTGCGGCCGCGGCCAGCGCCACCGCCGCCGGCGTCGCCAGCCCGCCGGTCACCACCTCGAGAACCCCCGCCACCACATCGATTGCCACGCCGATCAGAATCTCGACCGCGCCGATGATCACCCCGGCAATCGCCGAGAACAGGCTGCCGATCGAGAACCGGCCGTCCGGGTCGACATAAAGCACCGGGTTGTTGGCGGCATAGGTGTAGGGCGAATTGAACTGGCTCATCGGATCGGTATCGAGGAACCGGCCGATCTGGGCGCCGTAAAAGCGCGCCGGCGTGTCATAAAGCCCGAGATCGGCATCGAAGCGATGGCCGGTAAAGCGCAGGTTGGTGGCGTTCAGCGCCGGGCCGGAACTGCGCGAGACGGTGCCATAGGGCAGATAGTCGAAATCGGCCACCACCGCGTTCTTGTCATCGAGCAACCGGCGGACCGAGCCGAGATGGTCGCGCAGGATGTAGTAGACCTTGCCGTTGTGGCGCAGCAGGGCAAGTCCCTGCGGTCCGAAACCATAAAGCATCTCGTCGCGCGGCGCCTGTTCATAAAGCGGCACGTTGTCGGCGCCATAGGCATAGACGGTCTGCTCCACCGCGCCATTGTCGCGCGGCACGGTCTTGAGCACCCGCCGCCCGGTCGCGCCATAGCGATAGGTCACGTCATCGCCGCCCGCGACCCGCGCCGCCACCGGCCGCGAAATGCCGGGATCGTGGTCAAAGGCGATCTCGCGGCCGTTCTCGAACGGGGTGCCGACGGTCTTTGACGTCTTGGCCGCGCCGTTCTTTGTGTAGGTATAGCGCGCCACCTCGACGTCGCCGCCCCCGGTCACGTCGCGCAGGGTCTTGAGCCGCTGGGTCTGGGCGACATAGGTGAACGCGATCTCGCGCGTGCCGAGATTGGCGGCGCGCATATTGCCGTTGGCGTCGTAGCGCACCGGGCCGTCGGTGCCGAGGCTCCATTCCGGCTCGGCGGCGCAATCCGCCGTCTCGATCTCGCCCAGGCCATTGTAGGCATAGGCAAAGTCATGCGCCGGGGCGCCGCCCGCCGCCGGATACCCGGCCTTGGCGATGACCCCGTCGTAGTAACCCGCCCCCTTGTAGCCGCCGGCGGTATAGCTCAGCTCTTCGGTGAACAGCGCCGCCGTGGCGGTGCTGTCATGCAGCCGCGTCGGCCAGAGCGGCGGGTTGTAGGCATACTCGCGGTCGCTGGGCGTGCTGCCGTCGCCGGGGCGCTGCTCCGCCTCGGGGCGGCCATCGGCGCGATAGGCATAGCGGATCAGTTCCTCGTTGCCGGTCTCGCCCTGCGAGATCGTGCTGACCCGGCCCAGCGCATCGTACCGATAGCTCAGCCGCCAGCGTGTGCCCTCGATGTCGCGCGGATATTGCACCGCCAGCGGAGATCCCTGGGCGTCAAAGGCATAATCGGTCTGCCGGTCGCCGCTGACCCCGGTCACCGCCTGACGGATCTGCACGGTGTTGCCGAAGAGATCGTAGCGATAGCTGTCGCGGCTCGCCGATGTGCCCTCGTCGCTCTGGCTGGTCTCGACCTGCGTAAGCCGGCCGATGGCATTGGCCGCCGGATCGGTGCCGTCCCAATGCTGGCGCTTGCGCCAGGTGTCGGGCGTGGCGGGCCAGCCAGGGGCCTCGGTGGCCTTGGCGGTCAGGGTCTTGCGATCGAAACTGCCGGTCAGATAACCGTTCTCCAGCGGTCGGCCCAGCCGGTCATAGGTCCAGTAAAGATAGGTGCCACCGGCGGCGCCCTCGGGGTCTTCCATGAAGCGAAGATCACCGGCATCGGAATAGACGAACTGGCTGCTGCCGGTGCGGCCGATGGTCTTGGTCAGCGGCCGGCCGGCGAAATCGAAGCTCTGGGCGATCACCCAATCCTCGGGCAGGCTGTCGGCGGGCGGATCGAAGTAGTTGGGCTGGCGCCGTTCGACCGGATTGCCGGCATCGTCGTAGATCACGAAGCTGGTGATCAGCTGCCCCTTGGTCCGCTCGGCCGATTGCACCACCACCTGGCCCAAGGTGGTCGAGATCGTGGTGGTCACATTGCCGTTGGGGTCGGTCACCGTCTCGCGCAGGTAGCCGGCGATCGGAAGGCCATGGCTGCCATCGTTGGCGCCATAGGCGATGCGACTGTCATGCGCGCCGATGGCAAAATCGGCGCCGGGCAGGCCGGAGGCCACGGTGCGCCCCAGGGGCGAGGCCTCGAAGACCTCGCGGGCATAGGGAAAACCGCCGTCGTCGGGATAGGCCTCGGCGACACGGCCGGTCATCTGGCCGCTGGTCCAGTCGAGCCTGGCCATGTCCGGCGTATAGGCCAGCAGCGGGGTCTTGTCCGAGGCCGCGATCCAGGCCGGCTTGGCCTTGACGGCGAGCCGGCCCTGGCTGTCGGCGAGAAACTGGCTCACGGTCATCCGCTCGTGTTCGAGCCCCTGCTGTTGCAGCGGAATGCCGGTGGTGTCGGTGTAGTTCACGGCCGCTGCCGGCGCATGGCCCAACGCGAGGTCGGAGATCTCGACCTGGCTGTCGAAATGCAGGGTCAGCGCGCCGGTGATGGCGTTGTCGAAGACCTCGCTGAAGATCACCTTGCCGTCGATGCGAAAGACGAGGCTGCGCTTGTGAACCAGCAGCTGCCAGACCCCGCCCACCCGATGCACCGCGACCTTTGCCTCCTCCGCGTCGTCCAGCGGGGTGAGCACATAGCGATAGTCGGCGCCGGGCGGATGGATCTCCTGCACGCCGGTTTCGGGATGCCGGGCCACCCGCGCATCGCGGGGCAGGTGCAGGCCGCGCCGGGCAAAGGCGGTGACGATCTGCGGCGGGACGGTGGCGGGGGCGCCGCTGCGCAGGCTGGCCCGGGCCTCTTCGGGCAGCGCAAGCGTCATCACCCGGTCATGGCCGGTCAGGGGTTCGCCGCTGCGCGCCTTGGCGGTGCCGGGGCCGGTCAGGTTCCAGAGCCCGGTGGCGGGGTTCCAGTCGAGCTTGACGCTGGTTCCGACGCTGATCCCCAGCGCCCCGACCGGCGTCGTCACCGGCCGGAGTTGCGCGCCAAGGGCAAAGCCGCGCGCCGGATCGGCGGTGGCGGCGGTCAGCGTCGCCGGGCCCGTGGCGCCGGCATTGGTCAACATACCGCCGCTCGATTGCCAGTCGCCGGCGGCACCCGGGGCCCAGGTTGCCCGCCAGGCGCCGCCGCGGGTAAAGGTCTCCATCCGCCCGCCCGACGCCGGGCGCAGCACCGCCTGGCTGTTCGGGTCGGCGGGGTCAAAGCTGCCCTCATGGCCGTCGCGCGACTGGTAATGCGTGGCAATCTCCGACAGTTCGTCGCGCGCATTGGTGCGCAGGACCACCCGGCCGAAGGGATCGTAGCGGCTGCGTGAGGTCACGCCATTGGCCTCAAGCTTGGCGTCGGGCAGCCAGAGCCGGGTGTCGAAACCGGTGGCCGACCAGGTGCAATCGCCCGGCGCGATACAGAGATTGTCGACCAGAACCGGGGCCTCGGTATTGGCATTGGTCAGGCTGACGGTGATGTCGGATTTATCCGCCGTCAGGTCGAAACCGGCGGCAAGATAGAGCCAGTCGCCGCAAGGATCGGGGAAGGGGCTGCGCGCCGTCAGCGTGCCGTTGACGACAACGGTCAGCTCGGCCGCGCCGGCGCTGGTGTCGAAGCCCTCGGGCCGCTTGACCCAGGCCGAGACGATCATCCGCCCCTTGCCCCGCGCGATCCAGTTGCGGCGCAGCGCCTCGGTGCCGGTGGCCGCGCCGGGGTTGAGCCGGATGGCACGGGTGCCGGTGTGGGCGTCGATCTCGCCCTGGGCCGATGGCGGCACGATCTCGGCGCCGCGGCCCAGGCTCCAGCCATCGGGCGCCTCATAGGGTTCGGCCCCCCAATAGCTGGCCCAGCCCGCGCTGCGGGCGGCGCCGGGGAAGCTGGCCACCAGATAGCGGCTATCGCTGTCATAGACAAAGGACGAGGCGGCGCCGCGCGCGTCGATCTGCTCTTCGATCAGCAGGCTCTTGGCGCTGCGCGACAGGATCTCGGCTTCGCGCACCCAGCCGGCATTGGCGCCGCCGGAATAGTCGAAATCCGGGGTGCTGCCCTCGGCCTTCCATTGCCAGGACCCGCTTTTGGCCAGCCGTGACGGGGCAGCCCCGGCGGACCAGTCCTTCCAGGTCGTGGCCTTGCTTTCGATCACCGTGACCTTGCCGCTGGCATTGTCGGTGACCGCCCGATCCATCCGCGCGATGGCCGAAAGGTAGTGCCGCGCTTCGAAGGCCACCTTGTACTCCGGCACCTCGTGGGCAAAGACCAGCGACTTGGAGAGCCATTTCCGGTTGCCCCGGCTGTCGTGGTAATCCTGCCGCCGCGACCTTTCGAGCCCGCTTTCGCTGTCGAATTCGGCAAAGCTGGTGACGGTCACCGCATCGCGCGTGGTCCGGGTTTCGACCGGCTTGGCATAAGAGCCGAAAAGCTGCCGGCCGCCGGGGCCCTTGGTGAAAACCTGCCAATAATTGAGCTGCTCGGCCACCAGATCGCCCCGGGCATCGAAATCGCGCCGTGCAAGTTCGACCCCGTTGAGCGTCTGGTCATAGTTCAGGATCCAGCCGGTGGGATATTTCAGGCTGTCCTGTGGCGAAACGCCATTGGAATAATAGTATTCCGAGCGCCCGTCGGGCTGGTTGCGCGGCAGATCGTTGCCGGTGGTCTTGACCCCGGTGACAACCGAGACCTCGGGATATTGCGCCAGCCCGGTGCGGGTGTCGTAAGACACGATGGCGGTCGACGAATTTGCATAGATGAAGCTTTCGACAAAACCCTGATCGGGGTCGAAGGGGTTGGCGATGGCGGTCCAGGCCACCGGCGTGTCACGGGCAAAATCCTCGAGCACGCCATTGTCGAGGTTGATCAGGGTGAGCGATCCGGCCTGGTCGAAATCTTCGGCCGAGGGGTAGGTCACGAGAAAGCGCAGGCCGGCCAGGTTGCTGCCCGGCCCGGCGGCATCGGCCGGCACCGACACCTTCTGCGGCCCGCCCGGAAGCACCTGCACCGGACCGATATCGCCATTGCGGGTGGCGACGATATAGCTGCGGGCGCTGGCGTCGTCGCTGTCCTGAAAGGCGATGTAATTTGGCGCGCGGTTGGCGACGCTGGCCTCCGGCTCCAGCCCGGTAAGCTGTTGCGACAGGGCCCGCCAACTGCCGTCGGTCCGGTTGAAATAGACCGTTTCGCCAATGGTGAGATAGCTGCCGAAAACCGTCGCCGCGCTGCCCGATTGCACCACGTTGGGCTGTGGCTGCCAGGCGGCCGAGGCTGGCTGGTTCGGATCGAAGCGCAGGATTTCCGCCGTCGTGCGCTGGGCGCCGTCGACCGTGACAAAGGCGGTCGCATCGGACTCCGAGGCGAAATTCGGGCGCTCGCCCGCCGCCAGCGTCAATGTCTTTTCGACCCAGTTCACATTGGCGCTGGCGCGCTGGTCGCCGCCTTCGTTGCGCAGGTTGATCAGGTTGTTGTTGAGATAGTTCTGCGAGGCCACGGTCTGAAAGACATTGTAGGCCGCGGTGCCATTGTCGACCGCTGCCGTCTCTTGCATTGTTTTCGGGCTGGGGCCGTTGATCGCGGCGAAGCGCTCGTCAAGCTGATGCACCGCCACCGCATAGTTGATCGCGCTGACCGAGGTGCTGGTGACATAGGTGGTGGCAAGATAGCTTGATTGCGCCACCACCGCCAAGAGCCGCTGGCCGTTCTCTTCGGCAATATCGACATTGGCGGTGTGCCAGCTGCCGCCCGGCTGCCAGCTTCGGTCGGCGGCGCGGTAGAAGGTTTCATACCCGATGCGTCGGGTCTTGGCGTCCCAGGTGGCGGCGACGTAATAGGTGTCAAAGGCGGCGAGGGCGAAATTGCCATTGGCGGTGGCCTGCGACCCCGAGGGCCGGATCGGCGGCGCCGACCAGGCCTGCCGCTGCCAGTCCCAGGAAAAGCCCTGATAGACCCCGGCCGAGAAATCCAGATTGCCCGCGATCACGTAATCGCGGCCGGCGGCATAGACGGATCTGCCGCTCTTGCCCGCGCGCAGGTCGAGATAGCGAACGCCCTGCACATCGAGCGTCCAGGCGCCGAAAACCGCCGGATCGGGCCGGAACAGGCAAAGGACATCACGGTTGCCCTGGGTGTCGCGGCCAGAGACCGCCAGATAGCCCTCCTGCGGGCTGGCCCAGAGGCTTTGCGGATCGATCTGGGCATTGCGCAGCGCGGCCGGGGTGATATCGACACTCTGCCATCTGCCATTCCAGGTCGAGACCAGAAGCCGGAAGCCGCTGGCGCCGGTGAAACTGGTCAGCACGTAATCCGGCCCATGCCAGACGCCGGGCGTCGCCTGGCCCAGCGGGTTCTTCAGCGTCGTGCGCCGTGGCGCATCCAGCACCAGTTCCTTGTAGCCGACGCTGGCCTCGGCGCCGCCGGGATAGGTGATCTTGATCAGCGCGCCGGGGTTCACCGCCGTGGTATCATTGTCATAGGCAAAGCGCATCGAGGGCAGCACCCGGCCCTCCGGGCTCCACTGGAACACCGAGGTCAGCACCCGTTTCCACATCAGGTCGCGCGCCGGATCGGTGGTCGCGGCGAGATTGATGAAATCATAGGTATAGGTCAGCCCGTGGATCTGCCGGCCCTGGGCGTTGAACACCTCGACCCGTTCCAGATACAGCGTTTCGTAGACATCCTGATAGGCGTTGGGCGCCGGTTTGCCGGTGTTGGCGGCCTGATATTCGACGATCTGCTGCGGGCTGGGATTGCCGGCGCCGTATTTCTCGCCATAGACAAATTTCACCACCCGGCCGAGGCTGTCGGTGATCTGACTGACATAAGAGGCCTGGGTATAGGTCCTGCCGCCGCGGTCGCCCACCGCCACCTCGGTGGCGCGATATTCATAGCTGACGGCATCGCCCGCCACGGTCTCGGTCCGGGCCAGATTCCAGGCGCGGGCATAGCGTTCCTGGCCGTCGAGGCGGCTGGAGGAGCCGGTGAAATTGCCCCAGCGCACGCCCCATTGCACCGCGTTGGCCGCGCCCGGGCCGCCATAACTGTGCACGGTGCCGTCTTCCTTGACGATGCGCCAGCTTTCGTCGGCCGGATCATAGGTGATCTGCCAGAACTGGAACTGCCTGAGCTGATAGCTCTGCCGCCCGGCGGTGTCGGTGCCGGTGCAGATCATCGGGTTGGCGCTGCCGCCGGCGATCAGGAAATGCCGGTCAGACGCCGGGCTGCCATTGCCCGAGGTCTCCACCACGATGTGCTCGACCGGCATCTGCCAGCCAAGACCGAGAATGCCGGTGGGCGCGTCGAGGTTCCAGGTCTCGACATCGCGGGCGATATTCGAGGAATAGAGCGCCGAGACCTTCACATCGAGGCCCTTGCGCCCCTCGAGTGTCAGGAAATCGATCGGCAGCGAGAGCGTGCCGCGGAACTGGTTGACGCTGGTCTTGATGTCGCCCACCGCCGCGTCGTTGAACTCGAAAGAGCGGATGGCCGGCACATTGGCCTTGTCGGGGCTGGTTTCGGCAGGGGATTGGCGGGTCATGGGCGGCTCCGTCTCACGATGGGATATGGCTCAGGCGTTGGCCGCGACCGGGCGCAGCGCGCGGCGCAGGCGGGCCTCGTCAAGCGGCTCGGGATCGCCGGCGAGGGTCGCCAGATGGCGGCCCTCGGCCGGGCGCATGCCGATGGTGTGCTGGCGATAGAAATCCTCGGGCACCTGCCAGACCTCGACCTGATCGGGATTGTCGCCATGGTCGCGGTGCACATAGAACAACGGGCTTTCCGCCGGGATTGCCACGCCGGCGGCCACCACGCGCGGCCGGTCGGAAAAGTTGGGCGGCGAGCCGTGAAAGGTGCGGCTGTCCATCAAAAGCACCTCGCCCGCGCGCATGGGCAGCGCCTGCATGAACTCGCCCTCGATCACCGGGATCAATTCGCGGTAGGGCAGGCCGGAAGGCTCGCGCCAGTTGGAATTGAGCAGATGCGACCCGGGGGTGAGGCTCAGGCAGCCGTTTTCCGGGGTGACGTCCTGCAAGGGCGCCCAGATCGACAGGGCGAGATGGCCGGGGCGGTTTTCGTCGACAAAGCTCAGATCCTGGTGCAGCCCGACGCTGGAGCTGTCGCTGTTGGCCGCCTTGGCGGCGACCGAGCCGACGATGATGCGGAATTCCTCGAGCACCGGCAGCACGCGCGCCTGCCAGATCTCGGCCAGCGCCGAATGCACGCCGGCCCGCATCGCCAGATCGTCATGCAGTACCGAAGCCATGAAGCCATCGTCATGCGCCTGGGCCACGCGGTCATAGACCGCGCGCAGGGCGGCAAGGTCGCCTTCAGTCAGGAGCGGCAGCACGACATAGCCGTCGCGGCGCAGCAGGTCTTCGGAATGCGGGTCCCTGAGGGCGCGGCGCGGACGGGTCATGGCGGTCTCCTTGATTGTCGGGCGGGTCATGTCTGAGGGTGCCGGGCCTTGCCGCGGCTTCGGGTCACAAGCGCGCCGCAGACCGCGCCCGGCAGGGCGCGGATCACCGCCTCGGCGCCGATGCGGCTGCGGCCGTCCGGCAGGCAGAGCACGGGCTGGCCCCGCCACTCCGCCGGCAGCTCGGGCAGGTCTTCGGCGGCGCGCAGTTCGAGCTGGCCCAGCGACAGCGCCCGCGCCAGTCGCGCCAGTCGCAGGCAGGGCCGGCAGCTCCGGCTGTAGATCAGCATCGGCGGGCGGGGGGCGCTCATGCCGCCACCCCGGCGCTGGCGGCCGCGCCGGCCCGATCCTGCCAGAGCCGCGCCAGCACGCGCAGCGCCGTGGCGGTGGTGAAACTGCCGGCGATGTCGGTGAAATACTGGCCGTCGGGCGCGTCCCAGGGGGCGGTGCAGGCCTGATCGGTCACCCGCAGATCGGCGCCGCCGGGAAAGCCGCCGTCGGGCAACTGCCGCCGCAGAAGCGCGGCCAGCGCCCCCGCCAGATCGGCGGCCTCGGTGCCGTGCAGGTGGGCGATGCCCACTGCGCATGCGAGATCGAGCGTCGTTTCGGCGCCGAGGCTGAGCCGCCGGGGAAGCGCTTCGGGCGGGGGTTCGCCAAGCGCATCGAGCACCTCGCGGGTGAGCAGCGTGCCATAAAGCGGGCTGCGCCACCAATAGGCCCGCCAGGTGCCGTCGGGCTGAAGATTGTCGGCAAGACCCCGGCGAAAGCCGTCTGCGCGCGCGGCCCGGGCGGCGGCCGGCAAGGCGGCATAGGCGTAGGGCGTGACGTCCCAATGCGCCTGGGCCCAGGCGTCGCTGCCGTCATAGGTGCTGATCCCCGACGCGCCCTCGGGCCAGCGCGCCGCGAGAAACCCGGTATCGGCCTCGGCGCAGGGCCGGTCGAGCCGGTGCAGCAGGGTCAGGACCATGGCGGTGCTGTCACTGTCGGGCCCGGTGCTGGCATTGTAGCCCCAGCCCGCCGCATAAGGCCGGTCGCGGCACAGCCAGTCGGCGGCACGTTCGGCGGCGGCGCGCGCCGCGGGCAGATGCAGGCGGTCTGCGGCCTCGGCGAGGCTCATGCCGAGATAGCCGGTGATCCACTGATCGCTGGCGCCCACCGGCAGCTCGTAATCCTGCCAATGGCCATCCTCCCGTTGCTGCGCCAGCAGATAGGCCACCGCATCCTCCGCCGCGGCGCGCAGGCTCTCGGGCGCATTGGGGCGGGCGTCGGGGCTGGGCTGAAGATAGAGGTTGAGCCGCGCCGCGCCCTCGGCGGAGACGCCACAGCCCAGAAAGGCGATCCGCGTCTCGCCGCCATCGAGGAGCGGGGCGACATCCACCGGCGGGATCCCGAGCCGGGCGCAGCAGGATGTCACGATCCGCTGCCAGTCCTCCAGCGTGTGATCGAGGCAATGCCCACAGAGATCGGCCTTGCAATCGACCAGCGCGCCGGTGGCGAGATCGAAGCCCATGCTCATCACCAGCCCGTCGAGATCGACCCCCCGCCCGGCCATGGCGATGGCGAGGACATCCAGCATCGCCGGGCTGGCCAGCGGCGCGAGGCCGAGGGCGTGCACATCCTGCGGCGCGGTCAGGCGGAAATAGATCTTGGCGCGGCCTTTGCCGGCGTCGAGCCCTTCGAGCCCGTAAGAGGCGGGCGCGCAATGCGGCCTGAGCCCGGCGATCGCTTGATGCGCCGGCCCGGCGTCGGGCAGCAGGTCCGCCAGCCAGGCGCCCGCGATGTCCCAATCTGTTCTCGCGGCCTCGACATAAAGTGCCAGCCCCGGCCGTTCGGCGGCAAGGCCGAGCCAGAGCGCACCGTCGCGAAAGGTGTCCCGCACGGCGCGGTCTTGCGGCAAGACCCGCGCCAGCAGCGCTTCGGCCGAAGGTCGAAGGCCCTCGGCGCCGGCCGTCCGCATCGCGGTGCCCATCGCCTGGCGCGCGGCATCGATCCGCGCGGCGCCCGAAAGATGCGCGCAGGGATCGCCGAGATAGCGCAGCGCCTGGCCACCGGGCCTGGCCGTCAGGCAGAGTTGCAAGGGGGTTCCGTCCGAATTCAGCGCCGAGCGCCCGAAGGCGTCTTCGGCATCAAGCCGCTCCGTGCCGAGCACTGCCGCCAGGCATTCATCCGTGCGGGCGCGCTGCGCGGCAGGGGTCAGCCGCCGCGCCGTCTCGCACAGTCGGAGGGTGCGCCGCCGGACCCTGGCCAGCGGCGCCGCCATTGTGGCTGGCATCAGCTCGGGGGAGGACCGGCGTTGACGGTGATGACGCTGGGCGTGCCGCCGCTGTCGCCGTCGGCGCCGTGATCGCCGGCCTTGCCGGTCGCGCCCGGCGTGCCGTTGCCGCCGCCGCGCGAGCCGCCCTTGCCGCCCTGACCGCCGGCACCGCCGACGCCGCCGCTGCCGCCATTGCCGGGGTTGCTCGGCTCGGTGATCGGCACGATGTTGGCGCCGCTGTCGAGCTTGCCGTAAGACAGGGTCACCCGGCTGCCGTTGCCGCCGTCGCCGCCCTTGCCGCCGCTGCCGCCGTTGCCGCCATTGCCACCGTTGCCGCCGTTATAGCCATCATGGCTGTAGGCGCCGTCCTTGTCGCCATTGCCGCCGGTGCCGCCATTGCCGCCGTTGCCACCGTTGCCGCCATTGCCGCCGTTGCCGCCATTGCCACCGCGTCCGGCGACAAAGATCGTGCCGGAAAGCTCGCCGATATAGATTTTGGCGTCGGTGGCATCGCCGCCTTCGCCGCCTTCGATGCCGCCCGATCCGTCGCCACCATCGGCGCCATTGGTGCCGGAAGAGCCGCTGCTGCATCCGGTCTTCCAGTTGCAATTGGCGTTGCGCCCGTCGACCCCGCCGTTGCCGGTCTGGCCGTTCTGTCCGGCGTTGCCGGTCTGGCCCTGGGCACCGACGATGCTGACATCAGGTGTCGTCTGGCCGCCGGCCATGGCTTCCGCCATGAGATTCATTTCGTCTTTCATTCGTTCGTCCTCCCGCGGGGCGTTATTCCTTGACCAGTTTGTCGATGGTGACCTGGGCTGAAGTCTCGACGAACACCTGGCCGCCCGATTTGATCGTCACCGTGCCGAAATCCCTGTCGGAATTTGTGATACGGAGCGGGTCACCCGGCTCCACCGTTACATCGCGTTTCGCCATGATGGGTCCTCTTTGCTAATGTGGCTTCCTGAAAACGCCCAAGGGAATCCCCCGGGGAACTTATCAACAGTACACTCGGACACGCACCGGAGGGCGCGCGTTAATTCAGACCGTCGGGCCGTTTTATTTGGCCCAACGGAAAATTTGTTTCAGGATCGGAGCATTCCATGCCGCCAGGTTGGCAGCAATGAAACCCACTCGGCGAAAGCCGAAGGTCAAACCTCCAGCAGAAAGAAACCACTCTCTGCCGTATGCACTTAGGGGTTGAATGCACCTATCTACTTCACAACTTTGCTGCGATTCTTCACATCCGTCAACCGCTACGGGTGACGCAGCGTGACGTGCGTCACATCCAATATGAGATGGGCTTTTCGCGTTTTCTTGCGGGTTTCGTGCCGAATTTTTCGGCTTTTTGCGGATCTTTGAGTTCTGTCCTGGGTCGTGGCGCGGTGATGCTGGAAGAAACCTTCAGGTGAGGCGGGCGCGACGAGTATTTTTCGATGTTTCGAGAAATGCGTGACGTTTCAGTTCTCAAAGCGAGACGAAATTGGAGAAGGGTAACTTAATTATTTTAAGGGTTTGAGTGGTATTTCGTTTTGTGTGGGGAAGATTTTTTAGTATCCGAGTTGATCAAATTTCTCTCTTTCAGATTTATGGCGCATCAATCCATTTTCTGTCCTGCCCTGCCGCCGCCTTTTGACGGCAAGCTCCCGGGTACCGGCAGCCGCGCCTCGGCGACCTCTCGCACGGCGGTGTCGAGCAGCAGGGTGAAGGCGGCGTTCTGTTGCAAAAAGCGGCGGAAGATCGGGCCGGAGTTGAATTGCACGTCCGGCAACTCGGTGGTGACGACGTCGAGGCCCTTGCCGCCCGCCCGGGTCAGAAAGCTGCTGGGCAGGAAGGCCAGGTAATCGCCCTGCCGCAACAGCTCGAGCGTGGTCGACATGGAATCGCATTGCGCGGTCACATGCAGCGGCTGGCCGCAGGCCTCGCGCACCACCTCTCGGATGTTGTCGAGATAGGCGACGTCGCTCTGAAACGACAGCCAGCGATAGCGCGCCAGCGCCGCCGCGTCGGCGGTGGGTAGGTCAAAGATCGGATGGCCGGCCCGGGCGATCACCACCAGACGGGCGACAAAGAGCGGCCGGCGTATCAGGTAGGAGGGCAGGGGCTCCATGATCTGGAAACCGCCGAAAAAGGCATCCAGCGTGCCATCCTGCAACCCGGCGGCGCCTTCGGCATAGTTCATCGAGGACAGCGTGACCTGGAGCAGGGGATAGCTTTCGTGCATCCGGGCGATGACCTTGGGCAAGAGCTCCATCATCCAGATCGAGGCGGCGCCAACCCGAAGGTTGCCATGCTCCCCCTTGCGAAAGGCCAGCAGCTCGGCTTCGGCCAATTGCTGTTCGCGTAGCAGGTGGCGGGCCTGTTCGGCCAGCAGCACCCCCAAGGGCGTCAGGGTGAGCCCGCGTCCGCGCCGTTCGAACAGCGCCTCGCCGACACTCTCTTCGAGCAGCTTTAGGCTGCGGGTCAGGGCCGGCTGGGTGACGCCGATGGCTTCGGCCGCGGCATGCAGGGTGCCGCAATCGACCACGCCAAGGAACCGTTGCAGAAGGTGGGTGTTGCTGAGCACATTGATAACAAAATCTGATCGAGGTTAAAAAGATATCAGCTTTTTTACAGTTTGCTGTCAAGCTAGGCTCGCTGCACTGACGGGCCCGCCACGGGGCCCCCGTGACAGGGAGGAGACCTATCATGACCATTTCGCAGGGGCTGAGCCGCCGCAACTTCATTCTCGGATCAACCGCCGGTGCCGCGCTTCTGGCCAGTGGCGCGGGCGCCCAGACCGTGCCCGCCCCGATCAATGACGTCACGAGCGGCGCCACATTTCGCTGGATCGACAGCGGCGACCAGAAGGCGGTGTTCTTCAAGAAGCTGTTCGCCGAGTATGCCGCCGCCCGCGACGTGAATATTGTCTATGACCCGCTGCCCTGGAACGAGATCGCCCGCGTGATCCCGCTGGGCGTGCGCAACGAGACAGCGCCGGATGTCTTTGTTCTGCCCCGCAACACCTCGCTTGCCGATGCGGTGGCGCAGGGCTGGTTGCAGCCCTACGACGATTTCATTCCCGACATCGAAACCTGGAAGGCCGGCTTCCCCACAGGTGCCTTCCTGCCCGGCATCAACGTCTTTGACGGCAAGACCTATGGCCTGCCCTTCACCTCGAACAAGCGCTATTCGACCCATCTGCTCTACAACAAGGACTACATGGAGGCCGCGGGCTTTGACCCGGCCGAAACGCCGCTGACCCAGAGCGAATTCCGCGAGGCGGCGCGCAAGATCACCGAGGCCGGCAAGGGCCGCTACTTCGGCTTCATCCTCGGCGGCTCGCAGCTCAACCGGTGGCAGGACGCGGTGCGCAACATGGGCCGGATGGCTGGCGCCAGCGCCGGCGGCGACAGCCCGCTCGACGCCGATATCGATCTGCGCACCGGCGACTATGTGTTTGACAGCGATGAATATATCGCCGCCGTCGAGCTGCTGATCGCGATGAACGACGATGGCAGCTTCTTTCCCGGCCTGATGAATCTCAACGCGCCGCAGGCGCGGGCCTATGTGCCGCAGGGCGCGGCCGGCATGATCCTGCAAGGCCCGTGGAACATCCCCGGATGGGAGGCCGGGCACCCGGAGTTCGATTTCGGTGTCGCCTCCGGCCCGGTGCCCGACCAGGGCCCGACCGGCAAGCTGACGATCAGCCAGGCCGGCGCGGTGCCCAATACCATCAGCCTCTGGGCCGGGTCCGACAACGGCGCCATTGCCGGCGAGATCTTCCACTACCTTGGCACACTTGAAGGGCAGGTGGCGTGGGGCACCGTCGTGGGGGCCGGCGATCCGCCGATCATGCCCGAAGCGATCGAACGGGCCGAGTTCTCGCCCCGGTCGCGTTTCATCCTCAACCACTTCAACGAGGCGATCCGCGTCGGCCCCAATCCGATCGTGCGCAATGCCGATCTGGCCAAGGTCATCAGCTCTTTCACCGCCCCCGACATCGGCTTTGCCCGCACCGTACAGGGGCTGGTCTCAGGCGAGATGACCGGTGTCGCCAAGGAGATGAAAGCGCTGAAGGATCGCTACAACGCCGCGCTCGATGCCGCCTTCGACAAGGCCCGTACCGAGGGCGCGCAGGTCGACCGCGCCGATCTGGTGTTCCCGAACTGGGATCCGGACGTCGATTTCGCCGCTGCCGATTACTGAGACCTTTCCGTTCTCTCCCCGGGGGCCGCTGCCGATCTGGCGGCCCCCTCCTTTATGCCTGGACCCAGCCCTGACATGCGCCTGCTTCACACCCTTCACCGACACCGGTTCGCCTATCTGATGCTCCTGCCCGGGATGATCCTGTCGGGGATGTTCGTCTTTTACCCGATCTTCGCCGCCGTCTTCTATGCAATGCAGGATTGGTCGGGGTTCAACGCCGATATCAAATTCGTCGGCTTTCAGAATTTCGTCGATCTGTTTCACGATCCGATCTTCTGGAATGCCTTCGGCCGGTCGATCTACTTCCTGGCCGGCACCGTGCCGGCGCAGCTGGTGCTCTCGCTGATGCTGGCGATGGTGCTCAACAACCAGCTGCTCAAGCTGTCGAACCTGTTCCGCACCATGGTGTTCCTGCCGGTAGTCACGCCGGTGGCGGTGATCGGCATTGTCTGGACCTTTCTGCTCTCGCCCTTCAACGGGCCGATCAACGGGCTGCTGCTCGACATCGGGCTGATCGCGCGGCCGATCGATTTCCTCGGCTCGTCGGATACCGTCATGCCCTCGGTGATCGGGGTCTATGTCTGGAAATGGCTGGGCATCACGCTGATCTATTGGCTGGCCGCGCTCCAGACCGTGCCCGAGGATGTCTATGACGCCGCACGGCTCGACAATTGCAAGGGGCTGCGGCTGGTGGTGCTGGTGGTGCTGCCGATCATCATGCCCTTTGCGGTGGCGATCACCCTGATCACCATGGTCTCGGCGCTCAATGTCTTTCCGTTGATCATGTCGATGACCAATGGCGGGCCGTTCTTCGGCTCGGAGGTGATGGAGATCTTCATCTACCGCACCGCCTTTGCCAGCGACGACGGCACCATTCCGCGGCTGGGCTATGCCGCTGCCGCCGGGGTGCTCTTTGGCCTGATGATCCTCGGGCTGACCATCTTGCAATCGCTGGCCACCCGGATGGCGCGGCGCCGGGCGGAGGGCGTGGCATGAAGCGTCTGATCTTTGGTGACCACCAGCCCACAAGCCGCATCGCGCTGATCTCGCTGGCGATGACCGCGCTCTGCCTGATCTGGATCTATCCCTTTGTCTGGATGCTGGCGACCTCGCTGAAATCCAACACCGAGATCTTCGGCAATCCCGGGCTGATCCCCGAAAGCTGGGCCTGGGAGAACTATGCCCGCGCCTGGACCGAGGCCAACATGGGGCGGTATTTCTTCAACACCCTGTTTGTCACCGTGGGTTCGGTGGTGCTGGTGACCTTCGCCACCTCGCTGATGGGCTATATTCTCGGCCGGTTCGAGTTTCCCGGCCGCACCCTGTTGTTCGTCGCCACCGTCTCGACCGTCTTCGTGCCGCAGGGTTTCACCATCATCCCGGTGTTCGAGCTGCTCTCGGCCATGGGCCTTTCGACCAGCCTGCTCGGGCTGACGCTGGCGACCTCGGGCAACGCCATCGTGATCTTCGTGGTGCTCTTTGCCGGCTATTTCAGCCAGCTGCCGAAAGAGCTGGAAGAGGCCGCCCGGGTCGAAGGCGTCAGCCAGTGGCAGATCTTCTGGTACGTGATGTTGCCGCTGGCCAAACCGATGGTGGTGACCGTGGTGATCATGCAGGTGCTCAACGCCTGGAACGACTTTCTGCTGCCGCTGGTCATCACCCTGGCCAACCCCGCTATCCGCACGCTCTCGGTCGGCATCTATGCCTTCAAGGGCGAGCAGACCATCGACTGGACCGGCATGGCTGCGGCGGCGACGATTTCCATCATTCCCGTTGTTCTCCTGTTCATCCTGTTGCAGCGCTATTTCATCAATGGCCTGGCAGGCGCGGTAAAAGGCTGACCCATGACCGAGCGCCCCAATATCCTTCTGATCACCACCGACCAGCAGCATTACAGCGCCCTGGGCTGTGTCACGCCGGGGCTGAAGACACCGAATATCGACCGGCTCTGTGCCGGGGGCACGCGGTTCGACCGGGCCTATTGCCCGGCGCCCACCTGCACCCCCTCGCGCGCCTCTATCCTGACCGGGCTCTACCCTTCGCAGCACGGCGCCTGGACCATTGGCTGCAAGCTCGACGAAGCGACGCCGACCCTGCCGGGGCTGCTGAGCCGCGCGGGCTACACGACCGGGCTGATCGGCAAGGCGCATTTCCAGCCGCTGGCCGGCGACAGCCTGGAGAAACAGCCGATCCTGCGCGATCTGGAGTTCTGGCGCGGCTTCAACGGGCCATATTACGGCTTCGACCATATCGAGCTGGTGCGCAACCACGCGGACGAGGCGCATGTCGGCCAGCATTACGCCGCCTGGATGGAGGACCGGGGCCTGGCCAACTGGCGCGACTATTTTCAGCCGCTGCCGGGCGAAGAGGCGCCGCTTGCCCCGAAGATGGCCGAGGGCGCGCCCTATTGGGCGCGTGAAACCCGAAGCTGGGCGCTGCCCGAGGACAAGCATTACACCCCTTGGATCGGCGAGCGGTCGCGGGCCTTCATCGACGATGCGGCGGACCGCGGCGAACCCTTCTTCCTCTGGACCAGCTTTCCCGACCCGCATCCGCCTTATACCGTGCCCGAACCCTGGGCCTCGATGTACGACCCCGAGGACATGGAGCCCGGCGCCGTCACCCCCGGCGAACACGCGTTGAACGCGCCACATTTCGCCAAGACCCAGCAGGCCGCGCCCGATTTCGCTGATTGGCACCAGCCGCACGAGGCGCATGGCTGCGCCAGCCATCTCTATTCGCGCGCCGCGCTGAAGAAGGACATGGCGGTCTATTACGGCATGATGAGCTTCATGGACCGCGAGATCGGCAAGATCCTCGACCGGCTGGACGCGCTGGGGCTGACAGAGAACACGCTGATCGTCTTTACCACCGACCACGGCCATTTCCTCGGCCAGCACGGTCTGGTGGCCAAGGGGCCGTTCCACTACGAGGACATGCTGCGCATTCCCTTCGCGGTGCGTTGGCCCGGAAAGGTGCGGGCCGGCGCCGTGAACAGTTCGATCCAGACGCTGCTCGACCTGGCGCCGACGATGCTCGACGCGGCCGGCGTTGCGGCCCCGCCGATGCAGGGTCTGTCGCAGCTGGAACACTGGCAGGGCAAGGCGCCGCCGCCGCGCGATCACGCGCTCTGCGAGAACCGGCACAATCCGCTGGCGCCGCATGTCACCAGCTACATCGGCGCGCGGTTCAAGATCTCGGTCTATCGCACCGAAGAACACGGCGAGATCTTCGATCTCGAAACCGATCCCGGCGAGGTCAACAACCTCTGGACCGATCCCGGCAGCACCCGTCTGCGCGCCACGCTGTTGCAGAAGATGGTACAGGCGATCCAGGCGGCCGAACCGCTGAAATCCCCCCGCGTGGCTCAGGCCTGAGACAGGCGCCGGGTGATCCGGCCCCGCCTGGGCGGAAGGGGCCTCAGACCACGCTGCGCGGGGTCTTGGGGACCGGCTTCGGCCCGCCCTGACGGGCCAGTTGCACCGCGAGGATGCCGCCGCCGACAATGGCCACGCCGATCATGTCGAGCGGCCCAAGCTTTTCGCCCAGCAGCAGCGCCGCGACGGCGACGCCAAAGAACGGGTTGAGGAAGTGGAAGGTCGAGGCCTTGACAGCGCCGATCCGGTTGACCAGCGTGAACCACACAAAGGTGGCGGCCAGGCCGGGCACCAGCGTGGTATAGAGAAAGGCCAGCACCAGCGGCCGGGTCACCTGCACCTCGAACGGCCATTCCAGCGCCGCCGAGGCCACCGCCAGAAGCGCCGCGCCCACAAGCATCTGCAAGCCGACGATCATCATCACATTGCCGCCCGACGAGGCGCCGCGCACCGAGAGCGTCGCCACGGTCAGCGCCACGGCGGCGATGATGCAGAGCGAGAGACCGTTGAGATCGACGCCGGCGCCCAGCCGCGCGCCCATGATCAGCGTCACCCCGCCAAAGCCCGCCACCAGCCCGGCCACCGCCAGCCGTGGCAGCCGTTCGCGGAACACCAGCCAGCCGGCCAGCGCCACCATCAGCGGCATGGTCGAGGCGATGATCGAGGCCAGCGAGGCTTCGATGGTCTGCATGGCGATGAAATTCAGCCCGAGGTAGATGGCGTTCTGGCAGACGCCAAAGACCAGCGTGGCGCGCCATTGCGCCCGGGTCAGGCGAAAGCTCTGACCCATGGCCAGCGCGAGGGCGATGCCGATCATGCCCGACAGCAGGAAGCGCAGCGCCAGCGAGCCCATCGGCGGGGCATATTCGACGATGATCCGCGCCGAGGTGAAGGCCGAAGACCACATGGCGGCAAAGGCCAGCCCCATCAAGATCGCGCGAATGTCCATGACCGGTGTCCTGTGTTTGTCGGGAAGTTGCCCGCCGCCGCATGCCCGCGCCCCGGGCCCGATCCGGGGCCTCCTGCGGCGGAGGGGGAGGTCCCGGATCGGGTCCGGGACGCGGTTATTGCACCGCGCGGATGCCGCCGCCGACGGCGATCAGCCGGTCGATCTGCGCCCCGGTCTGTTGCCGCGCCTCGAGGCCGTCGCGCACCCCGGAAGTTCCGAGATCGAAGCCGAGATATGCCATGCCTGCGCCTTTCGCGTTGGTCCCGTCTCGCAGGCATTAGTACCAAGGCGCAGACGCGGGGCAAGGGGGAGATTTCCCAAGTGGTGGCGCGGCTTGACCGGGTGCGTTATGCACAGGCAAATCGCAGCGAAACGGGGCCGGGACAGGTGCGCATCGTCAGCTACAACATTCGCAAGGCCGTGGGCCTTGACTGGCGCCGCGATCCCGAACGGATCGTGGCGGTGCTGGCCGAGATCGATGCCGATGTGATCCTCTTGCAGGAGGCCGACAAGCGGGTGCGCCGGCGCGAGGGCGTGCTGCCGCGCGACATTCTCTGCGGCGAGATGGGCTATGCGCTGGCCGAAGTAGCGATCCGGCCGCACAGCCACGGCTGGCACGGCAACGTGATCCTGGTGCGCCAGAGTTTTCCGATTGCCGAAACCCGGCGCATCGATCTGCCCTCGGCCGAACCGCGGGGCGCGGTCTCGGCCACGCTGGCCGATCCGCGGATCGAGGTGATCGGCGTGCACCTCGGGCTCAACGCGGCGATGCGGCGCCGGCAACTCGCGGTGTTGCAGGCCTATCTGGCGCAGGCCGATCATCCGGTTGTCATCGGCGGCGATTTCAACGAATGGCGCCGCGGCAGCGACCATGTCGAAAACCTGGGCACCGTGATCGAACCCGGTCCCAGCTTTCACAGCCGGGTGCCGGTGGCGCATCTCGACCGGTTCATCCTCAGCGGTGCACTGCGCCATGAAGGGTCGTTCGTGCACCGCTCGGATCTGGCGGCCCGCGCCTCGGACCACCTGCCGGTGGTGATCGACGTTGCGCCGGAGAAGCCGGAATGATCCTGAACACTCTGCTGGTCCTGCACGGGCTGATCGTCCTGTCCTTTACCATCCGCATCCTGGTGCGCGACGACCTGACGCCGCCGGCGCGGCTGGCCTGGTTCATCGCGCTGATCCTGCTGCCGCTGGCCGGCTCGGCGGCCTATTTTCTCTTTGGCGAGGTCGATCTCGGGCACCGCGCGCGCAAGCGCCACCGCGAGATCTTTGCCCTGATCCGCACCCGCGCCGCCCGCTTCATGGGCATGCCGGACGGCGTGGCGCAGTTGATCGAACGCGACTATCAGCCAGCCTTTGCCTATGCCGCCAGCATCAACGGATTTTACCCGGTGCCGGGCAACCGCGCCGCGCTCATGGCCGACAGCAGCGATTATCTCGACCGGTTGATCGCCGATATCGATGCCGCCACCGACACCGTGCATGTGATGTCCTACATCTGGCTCGAGGATTACACCGGCCGTGCCATCGGCCGGGCGCTGATGCGGGCGGCGCGGCGCGGGGTGACCTGCCGGGCGATTGCCGACGGGCTGGGCGCGCGGCTGATGATCAAGGGGCCGCTCTGGCAGGAGATGAAGGAAGCCGGCGTCGAGCTGGCCATCGCCTTTCCCTTCAGCAACGTGCTGCGCACCCTGGCCACCAGCCGCATCGACCTGCGCAATCACCGCAAGATCTCGGTGATCGACGGGCGCATCACCTATTGCGGCAGCCAGAACACCGCCGACCCCGAATTTCGCATCAAGGCGCGTTTTGCGCCCTGGGTCGACATCATGCTGCGGCTGACCGGGCCGGTGGTCGATCAGAACCAGCTGCTATTTGCCTCGGACTGGATGCAGGCCACCGGCGAGGTGCTGGACGAGCTGCAACTGGTGGCCGAGCGTCACGACGACGGCTTTGCCGCGCAGGTGATCGGCGACGGCCCGACCGAGCGTCACGGTGCCACGCCGCAGCTGTTTTCCGGTCTGCTCGGCTGTGCCCGCGAACAGATCGTGCTGACGACACCCTATTTCGTGCCCGACACCACAGTGCTTGAGGCGCTGTTGGCTGCCGCGCTGCGCGGGGTGCGGGTGGTGCTGATCTTTCCGCGCCGCAACGACAGCTGGTTTGTCGCCGCTGCCAGCCGCAGCTACTACCACCGGCTGCTCGATGCCGGCTGCGAGATCTTTGAGTATTGCGACGGGCTGTTGCACGCCAAGACCCTGACGATCGACGGCTGCGTCAGCCTGATCGGCTCGTCCAACCTCGACCTGCGCAGCTTCGACCTGAATTATGAAAACAACATCCTGTTGCAGGACCGCGCGATCACCCGTCAAATCCATGCCCGCCAGCAGAGCTATCTGCCCCGTTCGCGGCCGGTGACGCTCGACGAGGTGCTGCTATGGCCGTACTTGCGGCGGATCTGGAACAATATGGCCGCCACCATCGGGCCGATCCTCTGACCACCGTCGCGGTTGCAAAACGCTGCCGCATCTGAAATGCACACGCAACGCGTTATCAGCCGGGATCGCAGAGTGATCGCCCAGGACATGACACAGATCGGCCGGACACCGGCGGCCCCGGTCCGGCAGGCAAGCCAGCTGCACCTCGAGGCCGCGCGCTTTGCCCATGGCGAAAAAGTGGTGCTCGACGCCCTGACGCTCGATCTCGCCGTGACCCGGCTGGCCGTGGTCGGCCGCAACGGCTCCGGCAAGTCGACGCTGGCGCGGCTTCTGGCCGGGCTGGTCGCGCCGCAGGAGGGCCGGGTGCGGATCAACGGCACCGATGTGGCGCGCGACCGCAAGGCGGCGCTGGGCGAGGTCGGCATCCTGTTTCAGAACCCCGACCACCAGATCATCTTTCCCACCGTGCTCGAGGAACTGGCCTTCGGACTGGCCCAGCAAGGACGCAAGAAAGCCGCCGCCGAGGCGGCGGCGCGCGCGGTGCTGGCGCGCTTTGGCAAGAGCCACTGGGAAGCGGCTTATATCAACACGCTGAGTCACGGGCAGAAACATCTTGTCTGCCTGATGGCGGTCACCGCGATGGCGCCCCGGCTGCTGATCCTCGACGAGCCCTTTGCCGGGCTCGACATTCCCACCCGGGCCCAGCTCTCGCGGTATCTGAGCCATTACACCGGCAACCTGATCCATATCAGCCACGATCCGGCCGACCTGGCGGGATATGACCAGGCGCTCTGGCTGGAGCGCGGGCAGATCGCGGCGCTGGGCGCGCGCGACAGGGTGATCGCGGACTATGTCGCGCGGATGACCGAACTGGGAGAGGCCGATGATATCGCTGACCTCGCCGGTTAGAACCCGCGCCCACGACTGGCCCGCCGGGGCCAAGCTGGCCGCGCTTTGCGGCGCGACGCTGGGGCTGTTCTTCATCGAAAACCTGACGGCGCATCTGGTGATCCTGGCCGGGGTGCTGGCGCTTTATGCGGCACCGGGGCGGGTGTTTCTGCGCAACGGGCTGCGCCAACTCTGGATGCTCTGGCCCTTCGTGCTGGTGGTGGCGCTCTATCATCTGATCGACGGCAGCGTGGGGCAGGGGGCGGTGATCCTTCTGCGGCTGGTCTCGGCGGTGGCGCTGGCCAATCTGGTGACGATGACCACCCGGCTGTCCGACATGATCGCCGTGGTGCACTGGCTCTGCACACCGCTCCGGGCGCTGGGCCTCAGCACGCGGCCGCTCGAGATCGCCATCGCGCTTGTCATCCGCATGACGCCGGTGCTGCTGACCAAGGGCCGCGCGCTGTCCGACGCCTGGCGTGCGCGCTCGCCCCGCCGCGCCAACTGGCGTATCATTCTGCCGTTCACGCTTCTGGCGCTGGACGACGCCGATCACATCTCCGACGCGCTCAGGGCGCGCGGGGGGCTTGTTTCCAAGGAGGACTGAGAAATGGAACGAAACGTCGTCATGATTGCGCTCTTTGCGGCGCTGATCGCGGTGCTGGGGCTGATCCCCAAGATTCAGCTGGGCTTCGGCGTGCCGATCACCGCGCAGACCCTGGGCGTGATGCTGGCGGGAACCGTGCTGGGCGCGCGGCGCGGCGCGCTGTCAGTGCTGCTTTTCCTGCTGCTGGTGGCAATCGGCCTGCCGCTCCTGTCGGGCGGCCGTGGCGGGCTTGGCGTCTTTGCCTCGCCATCGGTGGGCTTCCTGATCGGCTGGCCGGTGGCGGCCTACGTGACCGGCTGGATCGTCGAGCACTGGCGCGGCGCGCCGCTGACGCTGGTCGCCGGCGTGGCCTCGGTGATCGGCGGCATCGTGGCGCTTTATGGCTTCGGCATCGTCGGCATGTCGATCATGTTGGAAAAGTCGCTGCTGGAAGCCACCGCGCTGGTCACCGCCTTCATTCCCGGCGACATGCTGAAAGCGGCGATTGCGGGCATGCTGACCGCAGCGCTGGCCAAGGCGCGGCCGGCCAGCGTGCTGTCGCGCGCGGTCTGAGACCCCGGCGCTCCAATCCACGAAGCGCCCGGCCGGTCCGGGCGTTTCGCATGTCTGCACGGGCTATCTGTGAAAGGCGTAGCCGGCCTTGACCAGAATGTCGCCGACATCCCACTGACCGATCTTGCACGTGCCGTTGAGCCGACCCTTGCCGTCGATATGGGTGATCCGGCACACCGCCGGCTTGCCGCCGATGCTGTTGTCGATGGCCCGCAGGGCACGCCTGGCGTCGCGGTCCGACATCTGGACGTTGTCGATATTGGCCAGCCGCACCCGCTGATCCGCCACCCGCACGCTGTCGAGCGCCTCGGCATAGCCGTCATCGGGATGGACATAGGCCCAGATCTCGCCGCGCAGCGTCTCGGCGGCGGCAACAGGAAGCCCGGCGCAGAGCGTCAGGGCGGTCATCAGGATCGTCTTTCTTGCGTTCAACTTCGTACTCCTTGGTCTTGGGCCGAATCACAGCGGCGCCACCCAGACTAGACCGAATGCGATTTTTCGAATAATGCCGCGTTTCCGCCGCCTTGCCCCGAACGTTTGGCAAAAGCCGGGCCCAGCATGTGCCGCATCCCGCCGCGGCCTTGCCGGCATGGGCCGAAAAGGGTTGCCAACCCGGCGAAGCTGACCTATACGGCGCGCTCATCCATGCACTCCAGCGGACCTAGGGTGACCCTTCTTGGGGGCCCTCCGTTGATGTTGAGAAAGGAAAAAGGCGATGAACGCCAAGGAACTGCGTGACAAGACGCCGGATCAGCTTCGCGAAGATCTGGCCAACCTGAAAAAAGAATCGTTCAACCTGCGCTTCCAGCAGGCCACCGGCTCGATGGAAAACACCGCCCGCATGCGCGCTGTGAAGCGTGACGTGGCGCGTGTGAAAACCGTGCTGAACGAAAAAGCCGCTGCGGCCGCTGAATAAGGAGCCTGAGACATGCCCAAACGTATCCTTTCCGGCACCGTGACCAGCGACGCCAACGAACAGACTGTAACCGTGTCGGTTGAACGCCGCTTCAAGCACCCGGTTCTCAAGAAAACCATCCGTAAGTCCAAGAAGTATCGGGCTCACGATGAAAAGAACGCCTTCAAGGTCGGTGACACTGTCCGCATCATCGAATGCGCGCCGAAATCGAAGACGAAACGCTGGGAGGTTCTGGAGGCGTAAGCCTCTCGAACCTTTTGGTTTGATCGAAACCCTGGGGAACAGGCCAGCATAGCCCCCCAAAGGTCAGGAGAAACCCCATGATCCAGATGCAGACCAATCTGGATGTCGCTGACAACTCCGGCGCGCGCCGGGTGCAGTGCATCAAGGTTCTGGGTGGTTCCAAGCGTAAATACGCCTCCGTCGGCGACATCATTGTCGTCTCGGTGAAGGAAGCCATCCCGCGCGGTCGCGTGAAGAAAGGTGACGTCCGCAAGGCCGTCGTCGTGCGCACCGCCAAGGAAGTTCGCCGTGAAGACGGCACCGCGATCCGCTTCGATCGCAACGCAGCCGTGATCCTCAACAACGCCGGCGAGCCCGTCGGCACCCGTATCTTCGGGCCGGTTGTGCGTGAGCTGCGTGCCAAGAACTTCATGAAAATCATCTCGCTCGCTCCGGAGGTGCTGTAATGGCTGCCAAACTCCGCAAAGGCGACAAGGTCGTCGTGCTTGCCGGCAAGGACAAGGGCAAAGAGGGCACCATCTCCTCGGTTGACCCCAAGTCCGGCAAGGCCATCGTGGACGGTGTCAACATCTCGATCCGCGCCACCCGTCAGACCCAGTCCAGCCAAGGTGGCCGCATCCCGAAAGCGATGCCGATCCAGCTGTCGAACCTGGCGCTGCTTGATGCCAACGGCAAGGCCACCCGCGTCGGCTTCCGCATGGAAGGTGACAAGAAGGTCCGTTTTGCCAAGACCACGGGGGACGTGATCGATGCTTGATGCTGCAACCTATACCCCGCGCCTGCGCACGCTTTATCAGGACACCATCCGTGGCGCTCTGAAAGAAGAATTCGGCTACAAGAACGAGATGCAGATCCCGCGTGTGGACAAGATCGTTCTGAACATCGGCTGTGGCCGTGCCGCCGTGAAAGACAGCAAGAAAGCCAAGTCGGCCCAGGCCGATCTGACGGCGATTGCCGGTCAACACGCGGTCATCACCACCGCCAAGAACTCGATCGCGGGTTTCCGCGTCCGTGAAGGCATGCCGATGGGGGCGAAAGTCACCCTGCGCGGCGCCCGCATGTACGATTTCCTCGATCGTCTGATCAACGTGGCAATGCCCCGTATCCGCGACTTCCGCGGCATTTCGGGCAAGTCGTTCGATGGCCGTGGCAACTATGCCCTGGGCATCAAGGAGCACATCGTGTTCCCCGAGATCGACTTCGACAAGGTGGACGAGCCCTGGGGCCTGGACATCGTGATCGCCACCACCGCGACAAACGACGACGAAGCCAAGGCGCTGTTGAAAGCATTCAACATGCCCTTCAACTCGTAATCGCGGGAAGAGGATTAAGACATGGCTAAAAAAGCAATGATCGAACGCGAGAAGAAGCGCGAGAAGCTGGTGGCGAAATACGCCGCCAAGCGCGCCGAACTCAAGGAAATCGCAACCGACGAGTCGAAGCCGATGGAAGAGCGCTTCAAGGCGCGCCTGAAGCTGGCAAAACTGCCGCGCAACAGCTCGCCCACCCGTCTGCACAACCGCTGCCAGCTGACCGGTCGTCCCCATGCGTACTACCGCAAGCTGAAAATCAGCCGTATCGCGCTGCGGGATCTGGGCTCCAAGGGCCTGCTTCCCGGCATGGTCAAGTCGAGCTGGTAAGGGAGGGTATATAGATGAACGATCCTATCGGCGATATGCTCACCCGTATCCGCAACGCATCGCTGCGTGGCAAGTCGACCGTGTCGACCCCGGCCTCGAAGCTGCGTGCCTGGGTGCTCGATGTTCTCGCGGACGAAGGCTATATCCGCGGCTACGAGAAAACCACCGACGAGCGCGGCCACCCCGCTCTCGAAATCAGCCTGAAATACTACGACGGCACCTCCGTCATCCGCGAACTCAAGCGGGTGTCGACTCCGGGCCGTCGCGTGTATCTGGGTGTGGACGAGATTCCCACGGTCCGTCAGGGTCTTGGCGTTTCCATCGTGTCCACCTCGAAAGGCGTCATGTCGGATGCAAACGCTCGCTCTGCCAACGTTGGCGGCGAAGTGCTTTGCACCGTATTCTAAGGAGGGCTGTGTAATGTCTCGTATCGGCAAACAGCCTGTCGCTCTGCCCGATGGCGTCTCTGCGACGATTTCCGGCCAGACCATCGAAGTCAAAGGCCCGAAAGGCGCTCAGAGCTTCACCGCGACCGACGATGTGACGCTGACCGTCGAAGACGGCGCCGTCTCCGTCGCGCCGCGCGGCAAGTCCAAGCGGGCGCGTCAGCAGTGGGGCATGAGCCGCACTGTGGTGGCCAACATGGTCACCGGCGTCAGCGGCAGCTTCAAGAAAGAGCTTGAAATCCAGGGCGTCGGTTACCGGGCGCAGCTTCAGGGCAAGGTCCTGAAACTGAACCTCGGCCTGTCGCACGACGTGGATTTCGAAGTTCCGGAAGGTATCACGATCACCGTCCCGAAACCGACCGAGATCATTGTCGAAGGCAATGACATCCAGCAGGTCGGCCAAGTGGCGGCGAACATCCGTGACTGGCGCAAGCCCGAGCCCTACAAGGGCAAAGGCATCCGCTACAAGGGTGAGTATATCTTCCAGAAGGAAGGCAAGAAGAAGTAAGGACGCGGACAATGGCAAACAGCAAAAGACAACTGTTCCTCAAGCGCCGTCTGCGCGTCCGGAACAAACTTCGCAAGATGAACCGCGGGCGCGTGCGCCTTTCGGTGCATCGTTCGAACAAGAACATCTCGGTCCAGCTGATCGACGACGTGCAGGGCCGTACCCTGGCCGCGGCGTCCTCGCTCGAAAAGGATCTGGGCATCGTTGGCAAGAACAACGTGGAAGCCGCAACCAAGGTGGGCGCTGCAATCGCAGAACGCGCCAAGGCGGCCGGTGTCGAGGAATGTTACTTCGATCGCGGTGGTTTCCTCTTCCACGGTGGCATCAAGGCTCTGGCCGATGCCGCCCGCGAAGGTGGCCTGAAGTTCTAAGTGCAGGGGCGCGGCGCACGCGCCCCTCGATGATCGGGGGCCCCGGGCAGCACCGGGGCCACTTCGATCGTGCAAGACCCGGCGCAATCGCGCCAGAAACAAAGGAAATGCCACATGGCAGAACGTGAAAACAGAGGCCGGGGCGGCCGTCGTGACCGCGACGAAGCACCGGAATTCGCCGACCGTCTGGTCGCGATCAACCGGGTCTCCAAGACCGTGAAGGGTGGTAAGCGCTTCGGCTTTGCCGCGCTTGTCGTCGTCGGTGACCAGAAAGGTCGTGTCGGCTTTGGCAAGGGCAAGGCGAAAGAGGTCCCCGAGGCCATCCGCAAGGCCACCGAACAGGCCAAGCGCCAGATGATCCGCGTGCCGCTGCGCGAAGGCCGCACGCTGCACCACGACATCGAAGGCCGTCACGGCGCCGGCAAGGTCGTCATGCGCACCGCACCGCAGGGTACCGGTATCATCGCCGGTGGTCCGATGCGGGCCGTCTTCGAGATGCTGGGCGTGCAGGACGTGGTTGCCAAGTCGACCGGTTCGCAGAACCCCTACAACATGATCCGCGCAACGCTGAACGCGCTGACCCTCGAGGCCAGCCCCCGCATGGTGGCTCAGCGTCGCGGCAAGAAAGTGGCCGACATCCTGCCCAAGCGTGAAGACGCGCCGGCGGAATCGACCCAAGTCGCCGAGGAGGCCTGAGACCCATGGCAAAAACCATCGTCGTCAAGCAGATCGGCTCGCCGATCCGCCGCCCGGAAGTTCAGCGCAAGACGCTGATCGGTCTCGGCCTCAACAAGATGCACAAGACCCGCGAGCTGGAAGACACCCCTTCCGTCCGCGGCATGATCAACAAGATCTCGCATCTGGTGGAAATCGTCGAAGAGCGCGGCTAAGCCCGCCTCCCACGACTGGACACGCGCGCCGTCGCCCCGAAAGGGCGGCGGCGTTTCGGTTTGCTGGCCGCCACCTACTGACCGGTATTCGACGTGGAGAAATTTGACTGCGGTTGCTAAAATTGGCGCTCCCGCCGGCCTGTCGCCCGGACAATGACAAGAAACTGCGGCCCGGATCCGAACATGTGGTTTTTCCTCGATCCGTCGAACAAGATTATCGATGTCTCGCCCGATTGGGACAGCCAGGCAGGCACGCTCGGCGGGGCTCTTGTGGCGCGGAGGGGAATCGTCGGCCGCTCGCTGTGGGATTTCGTCAATGGCGCCGAAACCCGGTCGTATCTCAATGCGGTGTTCTTCTGGTGTCGGCAGTCCGGGCGCGGGCTGTCCTTGCCGTATCGCTGCGACGCGCCCAACCTGAGGCGCGAGTGCCGGATGGACATCGCCCCGGATTCCGAAGGCGGTCTCGAGGTGCGCCACCATCTGCTGGCCGAAACCCCTGTCGCGGGGCAGAAGCTCTCCGGGACCGACGCGCCGGGGCAGCAATGTTCGCAATGTCTGCGCTGGGAAGGCCCGGACGGCTGGCGTGATCTGATGATCGCGACGCCGCCGCAGGCGACCTTTGTCACCTATGTGATCTGCCCCGACTGCCGCCGCGCCGCCAACCGTGCCCTGGGACGCGACAGCGACGGGGCAGGGGGGCTCGGCGACTGAGCCCGCCCGGTCCGGTCTATGCCCTCCGGCGTGGCTGTCTGTGGCATGCCCGGACAGTTTCAACAGATGCTGCATTGCAGAAAATGCATATCCGGTCGACCAAACTGTCGATTGTTAGCGCCACCGCAGAAGCCTAATTAAAGCCCACGGAGGAAATGAAACAGCATCTTCTGGGGAACGTCCCCACCCACGAAAGGACTATGAAAATGGCTTATGCTTCGTCCAATACTGTCTCCGGCTTCAGCTTCTCTGCCCTGGTGCACACTGCTGCCGAGGCGTTCAAGACCGCCCGCGCTCGCCGCGCCGTTTACAACCGGACCTACGATGAGCTTTCGGTGCTCTCGGACCGTGACCTGAACGATATCGGCATCGCGCGCTCGCAGATCCGCGACATCGCCCTGCAAGAGGCAGCGCAGGTTCGCTGACCCCCACGGAATTCCGCTGGCGCGCCAAGGGCGCAGCCGCATCACGCGGGCCAATGAATTGGCCCGCGTTTTATTTTGCGCCGGCCGTTATGCCCGAAGGACGTGACCCGTCGCCAGCCTTGCGCCGCGGACTTTTCAAACTGCATGCATTTTGTGCAACGCAGGCATTCCGAATTGGCGTTAGCGGTCGCGCGCGGGCGGGTTTATGCCAAGCGCGAACACTCTACCGCTTTCTGGAGCACCGATATGACCTTTCTCACCACTCTCGCGAAACGCATCGCAACCGCCATCCGGCAGGAGCCCGTGCCCTGCTGGACAGAATACCTGCGCAACACCCGGCCCAATTCCTGAGGCTTCCGGCGTCTGCCGATGACCTGCAATCGCGCCCGGCCCTTGCGCCGGGGCGCGACCATCGGTATACGCCCCCGGTGGCCTCTCGGGCCGCGACTCACATCAATTAAGAAACGCCGTGGTCTGCCAACTCGCTTCGGGGCAGCATCCGGCAAGGAGAAGCGACATGAAACTCAATGAGCTGCGCGACAACGAAGGCGCGAACAAACGCAAGAAACGCGTTGGCCGTGGCCCGGGTTCGGGCATGGGCAAAACCGCAGGCCGCGGTATCAAGGGTCAGAAATCCCGTTCGGGTGTGGCCATCAAAGGCTACGAAGGCGGCCAGATGCCGCTCTATCAACGTCTGCCCAAGCGTGGCTTCAACAAGCCGAACCGCAAGGCATTCGCTGTCGTCAACCTCGGCCTGATCCAGAAATTCATCGAAGCCGGCAAGCTCGACGCTGGCAAGATCGACGAAGAGACCCTGATCGCCTCGGGCGTCGTCCGCCGTAAACTCGACGGTATCCGCGTGCTGGCCAAGGGCGAATTGACCTCGAAAGCCACCATCACCGTGACCGGCGCCTCCAAGGCGGCCGTGGATGCGGTGGAAAAGGCCGGCGGCTCTCTTACGGTCACGGGTGCGCAAGCTTCCGAATAAGCGGGTTGTGAGCGGTGCTCTCGCCGCTTACATAGCTTACAGTTTTCCAAACGCCGCCCGCCGGAAAACGGCTCTGGGCGGCGTTTTCATAGAGCGAGATTAACGAGCCATGGTATCAGCAGTAGAGCAGATGGCGGCCAACACCAGCTGGGCGGCGCTCGGCAAGGCCACCGACCTGCGCAACCGCATCCTCTTCACCCTCGGTCTTCTGATCGTCTACCGTCTGGGCACTTTCATTCCGGTTCCCGGGATCGACGGCGCCGCGCTGCGTGATTTCATGGAGCAGGCCGGGCAGGGCATCGGCGGCATGGTCTCGATGTTCACTGGTGGCGCGCTGGGGCGGATGGGCATCTTTGCCCTTGGTATCATGCCCTATATCTCGGCCTCGATCATCGTGCAGCTGCTGTCTTCGATGGTTCCGGCGCTCGAACAGCTCAAGAAAGAGGGCGAGCAGGGTCGCAAGAAAATCAACCAGTGGACCCGCTACGGCACAGTGGTGCTCGCCACCTTCCAGGCGTATGGCCTCTCGGTCGGGCTATATGCCAACGATTTTGTCTCGGCCGACATCGACCAGAGCTTCTTTATCGCCTCCTGCGTCATCACGCTGGTTGGCGGCACGATGTTCCTGATGTGGCTGGGCGAACAGATCACTGCGCGCGGCATCGGCAACGGTATCTCGCTGATCATCTTTGTCGGCATCATTGCCGAGGTTCCGGCCGCCCTGGCTCAGTTCTTTGCCTCGGGCCGCTCCGGCGCGATCAGCCCGGCGGTGATCGTCGGCGTGATGGTCATGGTGGTCGCGGTGATCATGTTCGTGGTCTTCATGGAACGCTCGTTGCGCAAGATCACCATTCAGTATCCCCGCCGCCAGCAGGGCATGAAGATCTCGGAGGCGCAGCAAAGCCATCTGCCGGTCAAGGTCAACCCGGCCGGCGTGATCCCGGCGATCTTTGCCTCCTCGCTGCTGCTGCTGCCGACCACGATCGCCACCTTCAGCGGCAACCAGACCAGCCCGCTGATGTCGACGATCCTGGCCTATTTCGGCCCCGGACAGCCGCTCTACCTGCTGTTCTTTACGCTGATGATCGTGTTCTTCGCGTATTTCTACACCTTCAACGTCTCGTTCAAACCCGATGACGTGGCCGACAACCTGAAAAACCAGAACGGTTTTGTGCCCGGCATCCGGCCCGGCAAGAAAACGGCGGAATACCTCGAATACGTGGTGAACCGGGTGTTGGTTCTCGGCTCGGCCTATCTTGTGGCGGTGATGCTGCTGCCGGAAATCCTGCGCGGCCAGCTGGCCATTCCGTTCTATTTCGGCGGCACCTCGGTTCTGATTGTCGTGTCGGTGACCATGGACACCATCCAGCAGGCCCAGAGCCATCTTCTGGCCCATCAGTACGAAGGCCTGATCCAGAAATCGCAACTGCGCGGTAAGGGCAAGGCCCGCAAGAAACGCAGCCCCGTTCGGAGATAATCCCGCATGAACATCATTCTTCTTGGGCCCCCGGGGGCAGGAAAAGGCACGCAGGCACGCAAGTTGGTAGACGAGCGCCGGATGATCCAACTGTCGACCGGCGACATGCTGCGCGAGGCCAAGGACAGCGGCACCGAGATGGGCAACCGCGTGGCCGAGGTGATGGCGCGCGGCGAGCTGGTCACCGACGAGATCGTGATCGGGCTGATCGAGGAAAAGCTGGAGAAGGATGCCAATTGCGGGTTCATCTTCGATGGCTTCCCCCGGACTTTGGCGCAAGCCGACGCACTGGATGCGCTGCTGGCCAAACACGGCAAATCGCTGCATGCGGTGATCGAGATGCGGGTGAATGACGATGCGCTGGTGGCGCGGATCACCGCACGTTCGACCTGTGGCGTCTGTGGCGAGGTCTACAACGACCAGACCAAGCCCTGGCCCGAAGGCGGCAAATGCGCCAACTGCGGCTCGACCGATCAGAAGCGGCGCGCCGATGACAACGAGGACAGCCTGCGCACCCGGCTGATGGGGTATTACAAGCAGACCTCGCCGCTGATCGGCTATTACTACGCCAAGGGCAAGCTGCGCCCGATCGATGGCATGGGCACGCCTGACGAGGTCCGCCACGAGCTGGAAATCCAGCTCGGTTAGAAGGCCAGGCGGCCGGGCCGACGCCCGGCCTTTCGCCCCGGCGCCCGACGGGAAAGGCCGCTCTTCCGGCGGCATCCTGCGGGTTCTGCCGAAATCCCTTGACAGGGGCTTGACGATGCCCCCTCAGGCTCATAGTTAGCCCTATCTCGCGTCACGCGAGCGATTCCCGCGAGGGAATCCACCACCTCGAAATCAGCTGCGGCCCGGGTGCTCCATGCCTCGGGCTTACGTTGTGAAAAAAGGTTCTGGCACTACGGAACCGCAACAAAAGGAAAGTGACACTTGGCACGTATCGCCGGCGTTAACATCCCGACCCACAAACGGGTCCCGATCGCCCTGACTTACATCACCGGAATTGGCCACACCTCGGCCAAGCAAATCTGCGAAGCCGTGAACATCGACCCCTCGCGTCGTGTGAACGAGCTGTCCGACGCGGAAGTCCTGGCCGTGCGCGAGCACATCGACGCCAACTTCACCGTCGAAGGCGACCTGCGCCGTGAAGTGCAGATGAACATCAAGCGTCTGATGGATCTGGGCTGCTACCGTGGCCTGCGTCACCGCCGCAACCTCCCCGTCCGCGGTCAGCGGACCCACACCAATGCGCGCACGCGCAAGGGCCCGGCGAAAGCAATCGCTGGCAAGAAAAAGTAAGGGAGGTCTGGAAACATGGCACGTGATACCCGTCGCGGAGGCAAGAAGAAGGTCTCCAAGAACATCGCCACCGGCGTGGCGCATGTGAACTCGTCGTTCAACAACACCAAGATCCTGATCTCGGACGTGCAGGGCAATGCGATCGCATGGTCGTCGGCCGGCACCATGGGCTTCAAGGGCTCGCGGAAATCGACCCCCTATGCCGCCCAGATGGCTGCGGAAGACGCAGGCAAGAAGGCACAGGACCACGGCATGAAGACGCTGGAAGTCGAAGTTCAGGGCCCCGGTTCGGGCCGTGAATCGGCGCTCCGCGCGCTGGCCGCCATCGGCTTCAACATCACCTCGATCCGTGATGTGACCCCGATCGCACACAACGGCTGCCGTCCGCCGAAGCGCCGCCGCGTCTGATCTACAACAATCCAGTTTGGGGCCGGGCATCCGCACGGCCCCATTCCGTCATTTTAACCTCGGGCGCTTTTGCCTTTCGGACATGGGGCAAGAGCAGGAATGGAGGGACGCATGATCCACAAGAATTGGGCCGAGCTGATCAAGCCGACACAGCTGGAGGTCCGCCCCGGCAACGATCCGGCGCGTCAGGCCACCGCCGTGGCCGAGCCTCTGGAACGCGGCTTCGGTCTCACCCTCGGCAACGCGCTGCGCCGCGTGCTGATGTCGTCGCTGCAAGGCGCCGCCATCACCTCCGTCCAGATCGACAACGTGCTGCACGAATTCTCGTCGGTGGCCGGTGTGCGTGAAGACGTGACGGATATCGTTCTGAACCTCAAGGGCGTCGCGCTGCGCATGGAAGTCGAAGGGCCCAAACGCCTCTCGATCAATGCCAAGGGTCCGGGCGTCGTCACCGCCGGCGACATCTCGGACAGTGCCGGCATCGAGGTGCTGAACAAAGACCACGTGATCTGCCACCTCGACGAGGGCGCGGATGTCTACATGGAACTGACCGTCAACACCGGCAAGGGCTATGTCTCGGCTGACAAGAACAAGCCCGAGGATGCGCCCATCGGCCTGATCCCGATCGATGCGATCTATTCGCCGGTCAAGCGGGTGTCCTATGACGTGCAACCGACCCGTGAGGGCCAGGTTCTCGATTATGACAAGCTGACGCTGAAAATCGACACCGACGGCTCGGTCACCCCCGAGGATGCCGTGGCCTATGCCGCTCGCATCCTGCAAGACCAGCTGTCGATCTTCGTCAACTTCGACGAGCCGGAATCGGCGACCCGTCAGGACGACGACGACGGTCTCGAGTTCAACCCGCTGCTGCTCAAGAAGGTCGACGAGCTCGAGCTTTCGGTGCGCTCGGCCAACTGCCTGAAGAACGACAATATCGTGTATATTGGCGATCTCATCCAGAAGACCGAAGCCGAGATGCTGCGCACGCCGAACTTTGGCCGCAAGTCGCTGAACGAGATCAAGGAAGTGCTGTCGGGCATGGGCCTGCACCTTGGCATGGATGTCGAGGACTGGCCGCCGGACAACATCGAGGATCTGGCGAAAAAGTTCGAAGACGCCTTCTGAGGCTTCCGAACCAGAGATCGAACGAGGGCAGGGCGCAAGCACCTGCCCTTTTTCTTTTGCGGCCATGCGTTCGATATTTCGAGGAATCATGAAATAGACTTGCGGCCGGGCGGCCGGACGGCTAGATGCGCTCTGCATTCGCCGCCGGAAAGGGAGCCGCACCATGTCAGACAATCCGCATCTCGACGAAACCAAGCTGCATCAGCCCGATCTGGCGGCGCTTGGCGCGCCGCTGCGCGCGACCCACAAGCCGCGCATCCTGCTGTTGCATGGTTCGCTGCGCAAGACGTCCTATTCCCGGCTGGCCAATGAGGAAGCCGCGCGCATCTTGCAGCAACTGGGCTGCGAAACGCGGGTCTTCGATCCCTCCGGCCTGCCATTGCCCGACGATGCCGAGGCCGACCATCCCAAGGTGCAGGAGCTGCGCGATCTGGTGACCTGGTCGGAGGGCATGGTCTGGTGTTCGCCCGAGCGCCACGGCAGCATGACCGGCATCATGAAGGCCCAGATCGACTGGATCCCGCTCTCGCTCGGCGCGGTGCGGCCGACCCAGGGCAAGACGCTGGCGGTGATGCAGGTTTCGGGCGGGTCGCAGAGCTTCAACGCGGTCAACCAGATGCGCGTTCTGGGCCGCTGGATGCGCTGCCTGACGATCCCGAATCAGAGCTCGGTCGCCAAGGCCTTTCTGGAGTTCGACGGCGACGGGCGAATGAAGCCCTCTGCCTATTACAACCGGATCGTCGACGTGATGGAGGAGCTGGTGAAATTCACCCTGCTGACCCGCGATCTCAAGGCGCATCTGACCGATCGCTACAGCGAACGGGTGGAAAGCGCCGAGCGCCTGTCGCAACGGGTGAACCAGAAGGCGATCTAGCACGCCAGGAGGCCCCGGAGCGGAGTCCGGGGCGCGGGGAGGCAGGGCAGGGCCGCAGCGCCAAAACCGGGGCTTGCCCGCCTTCGCCTTTTCGGCTAAAGACCCGCATCCCTCCGGGCCTGTCCCGGGGTGGCTGCGACGGGGCCTTCGGGCCCTTTGCAATTTCCGGGCATCCCGCCCCAAGGAGAGCGGCCCGCCACGCATGGGCCGCCGGACAAAGCAAAACCGCCCGTAGAGGGCACATGAAGGACCAAAGACATGCGTCACGCAAAAGGTTACCGCCGCCTGAACCGCACCCACGAGCACCGCAAGGCGCTCCTGTCGAACATGGCCGGCTCGCTCATCGAACATGAGCAGATCAAGACCACCCTGCCCAAGGCAAAAGAACTCAAGCGCGTTGTCGAAAAGCTGATCACCCTCGGCAAGCGCGGCGATATCCACGCCCGCCGTCAGGCCGCAGCCGCGCTGAAAGAAGACAAGGACGTCGCCAAGCTCTTGGAAGTGCTCGGCCCGCGCTATGCCGACCGTCAGGGCGGCTACACCCGCGTTCTGAAAGCCGGCTTCCGCTATGGTGACATGGCACCGATGGCGATCATCGAACTGGTCGACCGCGACGTCGATGCAAAAGGCGCCGCCGACAAGGCCCGCCTGGCCGAGATGGAAGCGGCGGACGAATAAACCGTCCAGGTTTCGCCCATTTCAAACCCCCGTTCTTTCGAGCGGGGGTTTTTCTTTGCCACGAGGGCTGGCAACTGATTGTCTTGCGGCGACGCACCGCTTTCGGAGATCGCAATGAAACTGCCAGTGTCCGTGTTTGATCTCCAGGGGCTGACCTTCGGCATCGTCCTGATCAGCATCGGCGTGGTGTTTCTGAAATCCGCCGGCCTGGTTACCGGGCAGACCGCGGGAATCGCGCTCTTGCTGTCTTACGTGCTGCCGCTGGGTTTCGGCCCGCTGTTCTTTCTGATCGGCATTCCCTTCCTGATCCTCGCCTGGGTCAAGCGCGGCCCGGACTTTGCCCTGCGCACGGTGGTTGTGGTGGCCGGGGTGTCGCTCATGTCCGAGGTCTTCGGCCGCACCATGGGCTTTGACCGCCTCGATCCGCCGATTGCGGCGCTGCTGGGCGGTGCCTGTAGCGGCGTCGGGCTGGTCGCGGCCTTTCGCCACAATGCCTCGGCCGGGGGGATGACCATCGTCGGCATCCTTCTGGAGCAGAAGACCGGGTTCAAGGCCGGCTGGTTCCAGCTTGCGGTGGATGCGCTGGTCTTCCTGGCCTCGGCGCTGGTGCTGACGCCCTCGCAACTGCTGTTTTCGGTGCTGGGCGCGCTGATCACCAATTTTGCCGTGATCTGGAATTTCGATGTCGCCCAAAGCGCAACCGGCCGCCCGGGCTATGGCCGCGCGGCGGCCAGCGCGCCGCGGTCAGACCAGCTTCGGGACGGCAGGCCCCGAGGTTCAAGATCGTGAGCCAAGGTTACGCGATCTTGCCGGCGGCCTTGCGCCGCCTGTGCCGCGCGTAAATCCAACGGGCGATGATATCGGCGTAGACCCGGTCGCAAATCTGGTAAATCCCCGGCAGCCGCCCAATCCGCGCCAGCCAACGATAGCGCGGCATTTGAGCCCAGAGCACCAACATGGCGTCAAACCCCAGATGCAATTCGCCGCGGTGCCGCACATGCAACAGCCGCGTCGCCGCATCCTCGGTGACACCCCAGCGGGCGAGATCGCCGCTGTTGAGGTCGTCAAAGGCAATCGGCAGGCCGCGCGCTTGGGAATAGGCGGCATAGCTGCCCATTTTGCCATCGCAGATCGGACAATCGCCGTTGTAGAGTGCGCGTGTCTCGGGTTGCGGGGACATGAAAACCTCCTGAGGGGCCTGACGTATCTAATCATGAATTCGTTGGTGCCCAGTGACCTGCGGTCGCAGGTAGGCACAATGAAAAGGACCAGCCCCTTCGGACTGGCCCATACTCACTACGTACCCGGTCAACGCGCTCAGCCGGCGTCGAGTTCCTTCTTGACCAGATCTTCGATCTTGCCGACGGGATGGTTGGTCAGCGTCTTGGGGATCTCGGCAACCACCCGGTCGCTCACCTCCTGATGCAGTTCGGCGCGCAAATCGCCCAGCACCTGCGGCGAGGCGACAAGGATCAGCCGCTCGAAATTGCCCTCATGCGCCTCGTGATAGAGCTTTTCGGCCAGATCTGCGGCAAACCGCTCCTTGGCCAGCTCGTGCCAGTCGGTGTCGTCCAGCGCCGAACGCTGCTGTACGCCGGTGTCCTGCATCCGCCCGGGACGGTTGGCGGATTGCTCGATGTCCGAGGGATTTTCCTGTTCGTCCTTGCCGGTCACTTCGAGGTGCGGATCCTCGTGATCGGTCAGATTGCGCAGGAAGAGCGCCTTCTCGCTGTCGGTCACCACGATCCAGGTGCCATTTCTGATCCGCGCCATGTCAGTCCTCTCCCTTTTCCAACTTGTCGCTTTTCCGCACGCGGGTGACGCCAGGCCGGTCCTTTTCGGCTTGTTTGAGCAGGTCGCGGGTGCCGACCTTGCGCTCGAGATTGCCGTCAGCGCGGCCCTGCTGGCTGGGCGTTGCGGCGTCGTCGACATATTTCTCTGTCTCCCGTTCGCCGTCCTGTGACCTCTTGCGGTCTGCCATGGTAGCCTCCTTTTTCCAGCGGTTCAGGCGATCAACGCATCAGCGGCGCCGCGGTTCCGGCTGCGGCTTGAAACAGCCGGGGCAGACGGGCATATCAGCTCCGAACCCCGAGAAGGAGGGAAGATGCGACTGTTCCTGGCCCTTGCCCTAGCCTTGCTGTCCGGCCCGGCCCTGTCCGAGACCCGCGTGCCCGAGAGCCGCGCCGAGATCTCGCTCAGCTTTGCGCCACTGGTCCGCGAGGCCGCTCCCGCTGTGGTCAATATCTATGCCCGCCGGGTGGTCGAGACCCGGCGCAGCCCCTTTGCCGAGGATCCGTTCTTTGGCGAATTTTTCCGCGAGTTCGGCCAGCGCCAGCCACGGGTGCAGAACTCGCTGGGCTCCGGGGTGATCCTGTCGGACGATGGCATCGTGGTGTCGAATTACCACGTCATCGGCCAGGCGACCGACATCAGCGTCGTGCTCAACGACCGTCGCGAATATTCCGCCTCGGTGCTGCTGGCCGACGAACAGAGCGATCTGGCGATCCTGCAACTCGACGGCGCCAGCGACATGCCGCATCTGCCCCTGCGCGACAGTGATACCGTTGAGGTGGGTGAATTGACCCTGGCGATCGGCAACCCCTTCGGCGTGGGGCAGACGGTGTCGTCGGGCATCGTGTCGGGGCTGGCGCGATCCGGCGTGGCGACCGGCAATATGCGGGGCTATTTCATCCAGACCGACGCGCCGATCAATCCCGGAAATTCCGGCGGTGCGCTGATCGACACCCGCGGCCGGCTGATCGGCATCAACACCTCGATCCTGACCCGGTCGGGCGGATCGAACGGCATCGGCTTTGCCATTCCCGCCTCGCTGGTGGCGCAATTCGTGGCCCAGGCCCGCGACGGCCAGGATCGCTTCCTGCGGCCCTGGGCGGGGATGAACGGCCAGGCGGTGGATGCCGATCTCTCGGATGGCCTCGGCCTGGCGCTGCCGGGCGGCGTGGTGATCTCGGAACTGCATGCGGCCAGCCCCTTTGCCGTGGCGGGGATCGAGGTTGGGGATGTGATCCTCGCGGTCGATGACCTGCCGGTGAACACGCCGGCCGAGATGATCTATCGAATGTCGGTGCGCGGCATCGGCGCATCGGTGACGGTGGATTACATGCGCGGCGGCCGCCCGGCCGAGGCCCGCGTGACCCTGATCGCACCGCCCGATGACCCGCCGCGCGAAGAGCTGGTGCTGGGCCGCGAGGATCGGTTCGAGGGGCTGCGGCTGGCGCGGCTCAACCCGGCGCTGCGCGACGAGCTCGGGCTGGCGGCGAATGCCAGCGGCGTGATCGTGCTTGAGCCGGGGGCCGTGGGCGCGCGCATCGGGCTGCGCGCCGGCGATATCCTGCTGGCTGTCGGACGGTATGCCATCGAGCGACCGTCCGAGGCGGCGCGACTTCTGGGGCAGGCCTCGGGCCGGGTCGCGGTGCAGGTCCAGCGCGGCAATCGCCGCCTGGCGCTGCGGTTCCGGGTCTGATCGGGTGGCGGATCTCTTCGACAGTTCGCCCGATGCGGTCCCCGACAGCGCCCCGCGTCCGCTGGCCGACCGGCTGCGGCCGGCCAGGCTGGAAGAGGTGATCGGCCAGGAGCAGGTTCTCGGCCCCGAGGCGCCGCTCGGCGTGATGCTGAAATCCGGTGCGCTGTCTTCACTGGTGTTCTGGGGGCCGCCCGGGGTGGGCAAGACCACCATCGCGCGGCTGCTGGCCGATGTCACCGACCTGCATTTCGTCCAGATCAGCGCGATCTTCACCGGCGTGCAGGAGCTGCGCAAGGTCTTCGAGGCCGCCAAGCACCGCCGCGCCAACGGCCAGGGCACGCTGCTCTTTGTCGACGAGATCCACCGTTTCAACAAGGCGCAGCAGGACGGATTCCTTCCGCATATGGAAGACGGCACCATCCTGCTGGTGGGCGCGACCACCGAGAACCCCTCTTTCGAGCTCAACGCCGCGCTTCTGAGCCGGGCGCAGGTGCTGGTGCTGACCCGGCTGGAGCTTGCCGATCTCGAGCGGCTGGCGCAGCGTGCCGAAACCGAACTCGACCGGCCGCTGCCGCTGGACGGGCCGGCGCGCGAGGCGCTGCTCGAGATGGCCGACGGCGATGGCCGGGCACTCCTGAACCTGATCGAGCAGGTGATGGCCTGGGAGGTGTCGGGCAAGCTCGATCCGCAGGCGCTGGCGCAGCGGCTGATGCGGCGGGCGGCGCAATACGACAAATCGGGGGACGCGCATTACAACCTGATCTCGGCGCTGCACAAATCGGTGCGCGGTTCGGACCCGGATGCGGCGCTCTACTGGTTCGCGCGGATGCTGGAGGGCGGCGAAGACCCGCGCTACCTGGCGCGGCGCATCACCCGCATGGCGGTCGAGGATATCGGCCTGGCCGATCCGCAGGCCCAGGCGGTCTGTTTGCAGAGCTGGGAGACCTTCGAACGCCTCGGCAGCCCCGAGGGCGAGCTGGCGATTGCGCAGGCGCTGGTCTATCTGGCACTGGCACCGAAATCCAACGCGGCGTATGTCGCCTACAAGGCGGCCCGCAAGGAGGCCAAACGCACCGGATCGGAGCCGCCGCCGAAACACATCCTGAACGCGCCGACCCGGTTGATGAAAGAGCAGGGCTACGGCGACGGCTATGCCTACGACCATGATGCCGAAGACGGGTTTTCCGGCCAGAACTACTTTCCCGAGACGATGAAACGCCCGGTGATGTACCTGCCGGTGGAACGCGGCTTCGAGCGCGAGCTGAAGAAACGGGTGGATTATTTCGCCAAGCTGAGATCGAAGCGGGACGAGGGCTAGCGGCCCCGCCGGCGTCCCGGCCCGCGCGCCGGAGGCCGCTTGACAAGTGGCACCACCCGCGCGACAGACGCGCCATGACATCAACCCTTCTCCAGGTCGCCGCCGGCGGCGCAATCGGCGCGAGCGCGCGCTATCTCACCGGGATTGCCGCGGTGCGCGTCATCGGGCACGGCTTTCCCTGGGTCACGCTCCTGGTAAACGTTCTGGGATCGTTCCTGATGGGCGCGCTGGTGGTGGTGCTGGCGCATTACCATGCGACCCGCTTCGCGCCGTTTCTGATGACCGGCGTGCTGGGCGGGTTCACCACGTTCTCGGCCTTTTCGCTGGATGCGGTGGCGCTGTTCGAGCGCGGCCAGGTGACGACGGCGGCGCTATATGTTGCGGGCTCGGTCGGGGTGGCGATTGCGGCGCTTTTTGCCGGAATGATGGCGGCGCGGGGGTATTTCGCATGAGTGGCGTACAGAAACAGATCGTGGGCGAGGCCGATGGCGGGCAGCGGATCGACCGCTGGCTGCGGCGGATGTTTCCGCATCTCAGCCAGGGCCGCATCGAGAAGATGTGCCGCAAGGGCGAGCTTCGGGTCGATGGCGGAAGGGTCAAGAGCGCGACCCGGATCGAGGCGGGGCAAGAGGTGCGCATTCCGCCGATCCCCGATGCCGAGCTGACCAAGCCGGCGCCGAAGCGCGACATCGTGTCCGAGGCCGATGCCGAAATGATCCGCGCCTGCGTGATCTGGAAGGACGACCATATCATCGCCTTGAACAAGCCGCCGGGCCTGCCGACCCAGGGTGGCAGCAAGCAGATCCGCCATGTCGACGGGCTCGCCGAGGCGTTGCGCTTCGGCTATGACGAAAAGCCCCGTCTGGTGCATCGGCTCGACAAGGACACCTCGGGCGTGTTGCTGCTGGCGCGCACTCAGGAAATGGCGCGCCTGCTGACCGCCGCGATCCGCCACCGCGAGACCCGCAAGATCTACTGGGCCGTGGTCGCCGGCGTGCCGGTGCCCTATCTCGGCGAGATCAAGTTCGGGCTGGTCAAGGCCGGCGGCCACGGTGCCCATGGCGAAGGCGAAAAGATGCGCGCCGTCCACCCGCGCGAGATCGACAGCACGCCGGGCGCAAAACGCGCGATCACCCAATATGCCACGCTCTATCGCGTTGCCAGTCGCGCCGCCTGGGTGGCGATGGAGCCGATCACCGGCCGCACCCACCAGCTGCGCGCGCATATGGCCGAGATCGGCCATCCGATCGTCGGCGACGGCAAATACGGGGGCTCGGGGCAGGAGAACCTGGGCGACGGCTGGGGCGCCAAGCTTGGCGGGATCATCTCGAACAAGCTGCACCTGCACGCCCGCACCATGCGGCTGGAACACCCCAAGACGCGCAAGGCGATTACCATAACGGCACCGCTGCCCGAGCATTTCGCCCATACCTTCGAAACTTTCGGCTGGACCGAGGATCTCGCCGACGACGACCCTTTCGAGGCGCTGCAATGAGCCGTTTGCGGCTGGTGATCTTTGATGTCGACGGCACGCTGGTGGACAGCCAGGGCGATATCGTCGGCGCCATGCACGCGGCTTTTGGCGCGCTGAAGATGGCGCCGCCGGCCCGGGCCGACATTCTCTCGATTGTCGGTCTCTCGCTCGAGGTGGCGATGGCGCGGCTGGCGCCCGGGTTGCCCGGCGAAACCCATCAGGCGCTGGTCGCCCACTACAAGGACGCCTATGTGGGCGCACGCCAGGCCGGCCACAGCGGGCCGTTGTATCCCGGCGTGGCCGAGGTGCTCGATCGGCTGGCCCGGCAGGAGAACTGGCTTCTGGGCATCGCCACCGGCAAATCGCGGCGCGGCCTGACCGCGCTGCTCGAGGCGCAAGGGCTGACCGGGCGTTTTGTCACCCAGCAGGTCTCGGATTTTCACCCCTCCAAGCCGCATCCGGCGATGCTTGAGGCGGCGCTGGCCGAGACCGGGGTGGACAAGGCTGATGCTGTGATGGTGGGCGACACGAGTTTCGACATGGATATGGCGCGCGCGGCGGGGATCTTTGCCATCGGCATGAGCTATGGCTATCACCCGGTCAGCGCGCTCACCTCGGCGGATATCATCCTGAACGAGATGGCGGCGCTGCCGGAGGTGCTCGGGGAAAGATGGGGGCAGGGCGCATGAGCGCGTGGAAAGCGAAACGGTTCTGGAAGACTGCCGAGATCCGGCCAGAGGCCGGCGGCTACGGCGTCTATCTCGACACCCGGCCGGTCAAGACCCCGGCCAAGGCGCCGCTGGTGCTGCCGAGCGAAGGGTTTGCCGAGGCGGTGCGGGCCGAGTGGGAGGCGGTGGACGAGCAAATCGATCCGACCCGAATGCCGTTTACCCGGACCGCCAATGCCGCCATCGACAAGGTCTCGGTCCAGCAGGCGGAAGTGGCCGACATGATCGCCGATTATGGCGGCACCGACCTGTTGTGCTACCGCGCCGAAGCGCCGGAGGCGCTGCGCCAGCGGCAGAACGCCGGGTGGGATCCGCTGCTGGACTGGGCCGACGAGACCTTTGGCGCGCGGCTGGCTGTCACCTCGGGCGTGATGCACCTTTCGCAGGACGCGGCGGCGCTGGTGCCGCTGCGCCGCGCCGTCCATGCCTGCACGCGGTTTCAGCTCGCGGCGCTGCATGATCTGGTGTCGCTCTCGGGCTCGCTGGTGATCGGTCTGGCGGTGGCTCGGGGGCAAAACGATCCAGAGGCGCTCTGGGAGCTGTCGCGGATCGATGAGACCTGGCAGGAAGAGCAATGGGGCGAGGACGAAGAGGCACAGAATCAAACCGCTTTGAAGCGGGCCGCTTTTTTGCACGCGGCAGAGGTCTGGCGCTTGTCGGAGGATCAGTGACCCGGCGTCAGTGCCGGAAATGTGCCAGTTCTGCGGGCAATTTGTCACATGCTAGGCTTGACGTTTCTGCGGAAATCCGCCCACACTTGGGCCGTTGGGGAGCGAGGCTTCCTTACAAGAGTGTGGCGTCCCGCGAGGGAGGCCGAGACCGCTCGAGTGACATGGCGGCTCAAAAAACAGGAAGAGGTAATCATGAAAAAATCCGTATTCTTTGGCGCGCTGACGGTCGCCGGTCTTGCTGCTGGCGCATCCGCCGCAGCTACGCTGGATGACGTCAAGGCACGCGGCACGCTCAACTGTGGCGTGACGACGGGCCTGGTGGGCTTTGCCGCCCCCGACGCCAACGGCAACTGGGACGGTTTTGACGTCGGCATCTGCCGCGCCGTCGCCGCCGCCGTGCTGAACGATCCGACGGCCGTCGAATTCGTCCCCACCACCGGCAAGACGCGGTTTACCGCGCTGGCCTCGGGCGAGATCGATCTGCTGGCCCGCAACACCACCTGGACCTTCTCGCGCGATGTCGACCTGAAGTTCGAATTCGTCGGCGTGAACTACTACGACGGTCAGGGCTTCATGATTCCCAAGGACATGGGGGTCAGCTCGGCCAAGGAACTCGATGGCGCGACCGTCTGCATCCAGACCGGCACCACGACCGAGCTGAACCTGGCGGACTTCTTCCGCAAGAACAACATCAGCTACGAGCCGGTTCCGATCGAAACCAACGCCGAAGCCCAGCCGCTCTATCTCGAAGGTGGCTGTGACGTCTACACCACCGACGCCTCGGGCCTCGCCGCCACGCGCGCCGCGTTCGAAAACCCGGGCGATCACGTCGTCCTGCCGGAAATCATCTCCAAAGAGCCGCTCGGCCCGCTTGTTCGCCACGGCGACAACGAATGGGGTGATGTCAACCGCTGGGTGCTGAACGCGCTGATCGCGGCAGAAGAGCTGGGCGTGACCTCGGCCAATATCGACGAAATGATGTCGGGCACCGAGAACCCCGAAATCAACCGTCTGCTGGGCACCGAAGGCAACCTTGGCGAGATGCTGGGCCTCGACGCCGATTGGGCCGCACGTGCGATCAAGGCCGGCGGCAACTACGGTGAGCTGTTCGAGAAGCACATCGGCGAGAACACCCCGGTCGGCCTGTCGCGTGGTCTGAACGCACAATGGACCGATGGCGGCCTGCTCTACGCACCGCCGTTCCGCTAAGTCTGACACGGCAAGGGCGCGGTCACACCGCGCCCTTGTTACATTGTGCACAATAACCTCCGCACCGGGCCTCAGAGCGGGAAAACCGCCGGCCCCCAAGATCGCGGACACTCAGGGATCATATCATGTCGACCGTCACCGACCCTCCGGTGGAGTCGTTCCGGCTATCGCAGCTGATCAACGACACCCGTTACCGGTCCATCACCTTCCAGTTCATCGCATTGATCCTGTTGATCTTTGCCATGGCCTACCTGGGGTGGAACCTCGTCCAGAACCTCGCCGCCGCCGGGCTCAACATCTCTTACGATTTTCTCGGTGAGCCGGCCGGCTACGACATCAACCAGACCCTGATCGACTACAACAGCCAGTCAACCCATTGGCGCGCCTCGATGGTGGGGGTGCTCAATACCCTTCTGGTGGCGGTCATGGGCTGTATCATGGCGACCATCGTCGGGGTCTTTGTCGGGGTGCTGCGGCTGTCGCCGAACTGGCTGATCCGCAAGCTGATGTCGGTCTACGTCGAGATTTTCCGCAATGTGCCGGTGCTGATCTGGATCCTGATCATCATGGCGGTCTTTGTCGCCGTTCTGCCGCAACCGCGCGACTTCCGCGGCGACGATGCCGAGGCGTCGATGCTGTGGGAGGCCTTCGCCTTTACCGGCCGTGGCTTCTATCTTCCGGCGCCGATCTACGAGCCCGGTTCCTGGCTGGTCGTCACCACCTTCATCGCCTCGCTGGTGGCGATCGTGGTCTATCGCCGCTACACCACCAGGAAGCTCTACAATGAAGGCGTGCTGTTGCCGCGCGCCTGGCCCACGGCGGCGCTGTTCTTTGTGCCGACGCTGCTGATGTTCTTTGTCCTCGGCATGCCGATCTCGCTGGAATATCCTGAGCTTGCCGGTTTCAACTTCCAGGGCGGCATCTACATGCGCAACTCGCTGCTGTCGCTGTGGTTCGCGCTGTCGATCTATACCGCCGCCTTCATCGCCGAGAACGTCCGCGCCGGTATCCTGGCGGTCAGCAAGGGCCAGACCGAGGCCGCGGCCTCGCTCGGGATGCGGCCGAACCGGATCATGAACCTGGTGGTGCTGCCGCAGGCGCTGCGGGTGATCATCCCGCCGCTGATCTCGCAATATCTCAACCTCACCAAGAACTCTTCGCTCGCCATCGCCGTGGGCTACATGGATCTGACCGGCACCCTGGGCGGCATCACGCTGAACCAGACAGGCCGTGCCATTGAATGCGTGCTTTTGCTGATGCTTTTCTACCTGACGATCTCGCTCGCGATCTCGGCGATCATGAACGTCTACAACAACGCCGTTAAGCTGAAGGAGCGCTGAGCCATGAGTGACATGCACGCACATTCCGTCGCTTTCGTGCGCGAGACCATGCTGCCGGAACAGGAGCCGCCGGCCTCCGAGGTGGGCGTCGTCCACTGGATGCGCGAAAACCTGTTCCGCGGCTGGGCCAACACGCTGATGACCGTGATCGCGATCTTCGTGATCTACAAGATCGTCGCCGGCGCCTTTCCGTGGTTTGTCAACGGCATCTGGTCGACCAATTCGCTCGCCGAATGCCGCGAGATCCTGCAAGGCACCACCGGCGGCTGTTTCTCGGTGCTCACCGAACGCTGGAACCAGCTTCTGTTCGGCTTCAAATATCCGCAGGACCAGTATTGGCGGCTTATCCTGGCCTTCGTGCTGCTCGGCCTGGCCGCCGCGCCGGTGCTGTTCAACAAGCTGCCCAAGCAGATGCTGTTCTTTACCGGCCTCTATCCCTTCATTGGCTTCTGGCTGATCTGGGGCGGCACGCTCTTGGCGCCGCTGGTGGCGCTGGCGGGCTTCCTGGTGGGTTTTGCCGCCTTCAAGAAGGTCGAACATCAGAGCTTTGCCATGGGCGCGCTGGCCTTTCTGGTGGCGGCGCTGGTGACCTGGTTCCTCGGCGGTTTCGCCATCCGGTCGGCACCGGGTTTCCTGGCGCTGGAGGCCGTGCCTTCGCGCGACATGGGGGGCTTCATGCTCAACATGATCCTGGGCGTGGTCTGCGTCTCGCTGTCGCTGCCCTTCGGCATTCTGCTGGCGCTGGGGCGGCAGTCGGACATGCCGATCATCAAGTGGATCTGCGTCGTCTTCATCGAGTTCATCCGCGGCGTGCCGCTGATCACCCTGCTGTTCGTGGCGAACGTCGTGCTGGCCTATTTCCTGCCGCCGGGCACCACCTTCGACCTGATCATCCGGGTAATCATCATGATCACCGCCTTTGCCTCGGCCTATATCGCCGAGGTGATCCGGGGCGGGCTGGCGGCGCTGCCGCGCGGGCAGTACGAGGCGGCCGACAGCCTCGGCCTCGACTATGCCCAGGCGACCCGGCTGATCATCATGCCGCAGGCGCTCAAGATCTCGATCCCGGGCATCGTCAACGTGGCGGTGGGCCTGTTCAAGGACACCACCCTGGTCTCGGTGATCTCGATGTTCGACCTTGTCGGCATGATCCGCGGACCGATCCTCGCCTCGACCGAGTGGAACGGCGTCTATTGGGAACTCTGGGGCTTTGCGGTCTTCCTGTTCTTCATCGTCTGCTACTCGATCTCGCAATATTCACAATGGCTGGAGCGTCAGCTTCAGACCGATCACCGTTAAGAGGAGGGATTGTCCATGGCTGAAGCTGCACAAACCCAGATGGAAATCTCCAACGAAGTCGCCATCCAGATCGAGAACATGAACAAGTGGTACGGCACGTTCCACGTGTTGCGTGACATCGATCTTACCGTCTATCGCGGCGAGCGGATCGTCATTGCCGGGCCTTCGGGCTCGGGCAAATCCACCCTGATCCGCTGCATCAACGCGTTGGAAGAACATCAGAAAGGCTCGATCTCGGTCGATGGCACCCGGCTGTCGTCGGACGTCAAGAACATCGACAGGATCCGTTCCGAGGTTGGCATGGTGTTCCAGCACTTCAACCTCTTTCCGCATCTGACCATCCTCGAGAACTGCACCCTGGCGCCGATCTGGGTGCGCAAGACGCCCAAGAAGGAGGCCGAGGAAATCGCCATGCATTTCCTCACCAAGGTCAAGATCCCCGATCAGGCCAAAAAATACCCCGGCCAGCTCTCGGGCGGTCAGCAGCAGCGGGTGGCGATTGCCCGGTCGCTCTGCATGCGGCCGCGGATCATGCTGTTCGACGAACCGACGTCGGCGCTTGACCCCGAGATGATCAAGGAGGTGCTCGACACCATGGTCGAGCTGGCCGAAGAGGGCATGACCATGCTCTGCGTGACCCACGAGATGGGCTTCGCGCGGCAGGTGGCAAACCGGGTGATCTTCATGGACGCCGGCCAGATCGTCGAACAGAACGAGCCGGAAGAGTTCTTCAACAACCCGCAGAACGAGCGCACCAAGCTGTTCCTGAGCCAGATCCTCGGACACTGAGACGCGCCGGGCATCCCCGGGCAGACCCGTCCCGGGCCTGACCCGGGACCTCCCGGCCAAGGGCGAGGCCCCGGATCAGGTCCGGGGCGCGTGCCTCGAAAAACAGAGCTGCGCACGCCCGCCTGGCATGCGTGGCCTCTCGCCAAAGCCTGCCAGGCTTGGCCGAAACCTCTCGTCACGTCGGAATTGGTAGCCCCGGAACCGATCCGTGGCGCGTCACACCAGCTCGCGCGGCACCACGAAATCGAGAACGGATGCCGTGCCATAATCCACCCCGGCCCAGCTCTCGGCCGCGAACTCCGCCACCAGGGTCGCGCCGGTCGGGTAGGGATCAAACTTCGGATGGTCCGGCGCCGTTGCCACCAGCCGCCCGGCAAACGCGCCGATCCCCGGGTTATGCCCGATCAGCAGCACCGACCGGGACTCGGCCTGCCGCAATCGCTCCAGCATCGTCCCGGTATCGGCCAGATACAGCGCCGGTGTGAAGCGCACCGGACAGGCCAGCGCCAGCCCGGCAAAGGTCTCTTGCGTGCGCACCGCATCCGAGCTGAGCGCCACATCCGGCAGATGGCCCTTGGCCCGCAGCCAATTTCCCAGCGCCTCGGCCGACCGCCGGCCGCGGCCGTTCAGCCGCCTTGCGTGATCGCCCTGCCACGGGTCGTCCCAGCTCGATTTCGTGTGGCGCATCAAAATCAGTCGCAGGGTCATGCCGGGTGAAAGCTCCTCATGTGAAAGGCCGATTGCGCCTCCGCCCGCCCGTAGCTCTGCGAAAGGGGACAGGACCGGCGTACAGCGCATCCCCGCGTCATGCAATCCTTGCCCGCAGGGGTGTCCAGATAGCCCTTGCAGCGCGGCACGTCATATGCGCGATCCGGGCCCATCGCCCCCACCGGACAGGCGCTCAGGCAGGGCTTGGCGCAGCGCTCGCAGGGGCAGGGTGGGGCAGGTGGCAGGGCGATCCGCTCGGCCAGCGCCAGCGCACCGCGAAACGACACCATCAGCCCGGCCCGGTCGTGCACCAGGATGCCGGCGGGCGAATTCCAGACCCGCCCCGTGGCCTTGGCCCAGGCGATGAAGGGCGCATAAGGCGGGCCATCCGAGGGGAACACCGCGCGCGCGTCCAGTTCCCGGGCCCAGCCGCCGAGCATCCGTTTCGACCAACGGTCGAGCGGATCGGGCGCGCCGTCGGAAAACTCCGGGCTGGCCTGGAACGCCGGCCAGAAGCCGGGTTCCGCCGGGCCGATCATCAGCAGGGTGGCACAGCCCTCGGGGGCGCCATCCCGTGGCCCTGGATGAAACCCGCCCAGCACCCGCAGGTGCCGCGCCTCGGCCTGCGTCTCTAGCGCTTCGAGAAGGGCAGCCACAGGCTCCACCCCAGTCGCGTCGGCCGTGTGTCCTGCCACTCCAGCCCGATTGTCATGCCGTCGTGCCCGGCCTCGGGCTGGGCCCGGTAGGTGCGGAACAGGCGATCCCAGAGAGAGAGGGAAAAGCCGTAGTTGCTGTCATGTTCGTGACGGTGCACCGAATGGTGCACCCGGTGCATGTCGGGGGTCACCAGCACCTTGCGCAACGCCGCGTCCAAACCCAGCGGCAGGCGCAGGTTGGCGTGGTTGAACATCGCCGTGCCATTGAGCAGCACCTCGAAGATCACCACCGCCCAGGCCGCCGGACCCAGGAGATAGACCAGCCCGATCTTGAGCAGCATCGACAGCGCGATCTCGACCGGGTGAAAACGGATCGCGGTGGTCACGTCGAAATCGACATCGGCATGATGCACCCGGTGCAGCCGCCAGAGCAGCGGCACCTTGTGGGTGATCAGATGTTGCAGCCAGATCGCAAAGTCGAAGATCAGTACCGCCAGCGCCATTTCGAGCCAGAGCGGCCAGCCCAGTTGGTTGAACAGACCCCAGCCCTGCGCCTCGGCATCAAGCGCCGCGCCCACCGCCAGCAGCGGCAGGCCCAGCGCCAGCGCCCGCAGTGCCAGCACATTGGCGATGGAAATCCCCCAGTTGGTCAGCCATCGGCCGCGGCGCGGATGTTTGCGCACGCGGCGCGGTGCCACCGTTTCGAGCGCCGCGAAGAGCAGGAAAAGCCCGCCGAACGCGCCCAGTCTGACAAGTGCTTCATTCTCCATGGCGGCGAATATATGCCATGGGCGGAATGTGACAACTCACGTCTTGGGCACTTCGCGGATCAGCGATCCGGCACCGTGTTCGGTATAGAGCTCGAGCAGGCAGGCATTGGGCGCGCGTCCGTCGAGGATCACCACCGCCCGCACGCCGCGCCCGATGGCGTCGAGCGCGGTTTCGGTCTTGGGGATCATGCCGCCGGCGATCACGCCCTCGGCGGTCATCTCGCGGATCTGCGCCGCCGTCAGTTCGGTCACCACCTCGCCCGCGGCATTCTTGACGCCGGCCACATCGGTCAGGAGCAGCAGCCGATCGGCCTTGAGCGCGCCGGCGATGGCGCCGGCGGCGGTGTCGCCGTTGATGTTGAATGTCTCGCCCTTGCGCCCCGCGCCGAGCGGCGCGATCACCGGAATGGTGTTTGACCGGAACATGTCGTGCAGCACCGCGGTGTTGATCCTATCGGGCGTGCCGACAAAGCCCAGGTCGGCATGGGTCTGTTCGCAGACGATCAGATTGGCATCCTTGCCCGAGAGGCCCACGGCCTTGCCACCCTGGGCGTTGATCGCCTGCACGATGCGCTTGTTGACGAGGCCCGAGAGCACCATCTCGACGACTTCCACCGTCGGTTTGTCGGTCACCCGCTTGCCGCCTACGAAGGTGCTTTCGATGCCCAGCTTGTCGAGCATCGCGTTGATCATCGGGCCGCCACCATGGACGACCACCGGGTTCACCCCGACCTGCTGCATCAACACGACGTCGCGGGCAAATTCCTCCATCGCCTCGTCCGAGCCCATGGCGTGCCCGCCAAGCTTGATGACGACGATGGCGTCGGTGTAGCGCTGAAGATACGGCAGTGCCTGGCTCAGCGTGCGAGCCGTGGCGATCCAATCACGGTTCATGTCCTGGGTTCTCATTTTCGGCCCTCTTGAAAGGCTGTTATCACAAGCTGGGGAAACGGGTGCAAGCGGTTTGCGGGAGGCGTGTCCCCGCCCCGGACCCGGCTCCGAGGCCGATTGGCAAGGGCGGGGGAGGCGGCCGCGGGCCGCTGCGCCCTGCGTCGGGCCGGCGGGGCCTGTGGGGCGCGCGGTCCCGGCGCGGGGGCCGGGACGGGGTGGGCGTCAGATCAGCGTCGCGATGATCGCCCGCAATGTCTCGATCCCGTCGCCCTTCTCGGACGAGGTGACCACGATCTCGGGGAAGGCCGCCGGATGCGCCGAGAGCCGCTTGCGCACCTGCGCCATCACCTTGTCGCGTTCTGCCGCCTTGACCTTGTCGGCCTTGGTCAGCACCGCCTGAAAGGTCACCGCGCTCTTGTCGAGCAGGGTCAGGATCTCTTCATCGACCTTTTTCACCCCGTGCCGCGCGTCGATCAGCACGAAGGCCCGGCGCAGCGATTGCCGCCCCGACAGATATTGCTTGAGCAGGCGCTGCCATTTCTCGACCACTGCCAGCGGCGCATTGGCATAGCCATAGCCCGGCAGGTCGACGAGGTAATGGCTCTCGGCCAGGGTAAAGAAGTTGATTTCCTGCGTCCGCCCCGGGGTGTTCGACGCCCGGGCAATGCCCTTGCGCCCGGTCAGGGCATTGATCAGAGACGATTTTCCCACGTTCGACCGGCCGGCGAAACAAACCTCGATCCGGTCGTCGGGCGGCAGGCCGGACATGGCCACCACGCCCTTGAGGAAATCTTTCTCGCCGGCAAAGAGCTTGCGGCCCGCCTCGCGGGCAAACGCGTCGGGCTCTTCGGCTATGGGGAAGGGCAGTTGCATCATGCGCGTCCGATCTCGTCACCTACGGCGATCTCGCCGCTTTTCACCACTTCGGCCATCACGCTGAAATCGCGATGCCCCCAGGCCTCGAGCGTGCCCAGAATATCCGCGTCCCGGGCCCCGGTCTCGGGGTTGGCATGGGTCATAAGACAGCGCCCGGTGCGCTCGCGCGGGATCACCACGGCGCTGCCGATCCGGATCTCGCGGTCGATCCAGTCGAATTCTTCCCAGGGCGCCAAGCCGTCAAACCAGAGGTTTCCGCGCCAGCGATGGATCGACAGTTCCCGGCCCAGCTTCTGCGATACTGCCCGGTGCGACGAGTGGTTGCAGAGCGTCACCGAGGCGAAATCGCTGTCGGTCATCGCCCGCGCCTCGGCCCGTACCACCCGGTCCGACGCGGCCCGGCCCTCGGGCATCAGCGGCCGCGTCCAGTCGATCAATCGCGCGCCTTCGTCATCGGGGCGAAATCTCAACTGGCCCAGCTCGGGGTGGGCCAGCGTCACCCGGGCGTCGGCTTCGTCGAGCGCGGCGGTCATTGCCTGCAAGCCGGGCACCTTGGCGCCGCGGGTGAAATTGCGGCAGGGCACCCAATCCGAGCCATCGGCATCCGAGGCTTCGTGCGCCACTGCCCAATGCCGGTCCCAGGGCAGGGATTGGCCTTCGGTCAAAGTGACGCGAGCCACGGCCTCCCGGCCGTGGCTCTTGATCGGATACCGCAGGATATCGGTGATCCTGCCGGTCATTTCTTGGCGGCTTCCGCGGCCTTCTTCTTGTTGCGGCCGGTGATATTGCCGAACAGGTCCGGCTTGTACCCATGGCTGCGCATGATCAGATACTGCTGGATGAAGGTGATCGTGTTGTTGGCGATCCAGTAGACCACGAGTCCGCTGGCAAAACTGCCCAGCATGAACATGAAGACCCAGGGCATCCAGGCAAAGATCATCTGCTGCGTCGGATCGGTGGGCGCCGGGTTCAGCTTTTGTTGCAGCCACATCGAGACGCCCAGAAGCAGCGGCAGGATACCGATGAAGATCAGCGCGAGGATGGTGCCCGGCTCGGGCGCGGCCCAGGGCAGCAGGCCCCAGAGGTTGTAGAGCGACGACGGGTCGGGCGCCGACAGGTCGTCGATCCAGCCGATCCAGGGCGCGTGGCGCAGCTCGAGCGTGACGAAGATCACCTTGTAGAGCGAGAAGAAGATCGGGATCTGCAACAGCAGCGGCAGACAGCCCGAGGCCGGATTGACCTTTTCCTTCTTGTAAAGGCCCATCATCTCCTGCTGGAGCTTTTGGCGGTCGTCGCCGGCGCGCTCCTTGATCTTCTCCATCTCCGGCTGAAGCTCGCGCATCTTGGCCATCGAGGCATAGGATTTGTAGGCCAGCGGAAAGAGCACGGCCTTGATGATCAGGGTGAGCGCGATGATCGCCCAGCCCATGTTGCCGATCAGCTGGTTGAGCCAGTGCAACAGGGCAAAGATCGGCTTGGTCAGGAAGAAGAACCAGCCCCAGTCGATCGAGTCGATAAAGCCCTCGACGCCCTCGGCCTCGTATTCGCGGATGGTTTCCCATTCCTTGGCGCCGGCAAAGAGCTGGGTGGTGACCTCGGCGCTGGCGCCGGGCGCCAGGCTCTGGGTCGGCAGGACGGCCTCGGTCTGGTAGATGTTGCGGCGCGGGTCGTATTTCGCGGCGGCGCGAAACGCCTCGCCGGGCGCGGGCACCAGGGTCGCCATCCAGTAATGGTCGGTAAAGCCGATCCAGCCGTTCTCGGTGACCTGCATGACCTCGGCCGGCACACCTTCGCGGGCATCGACGTCGAAATCGGTCATGTCGTCATAGTCGATCTCGGCCAACTCGCCATCGGCCATGGCGACAACGCCCTCGTGCAGGACAAAGAAGTTTTTCAGGTCCACCGGCTCGCCATGCCGCGCCAGAATGCCGTAGGGGGCCAGCGAAACGGTGCCTTCGGTGGTGTTTTCCACGCTCTGGGTGATGGTGAACATATAGTCCGCATCCACCGCGATCTGGCGGGTAAACCGCAGGCCGGCGTCATTGTCCCAGGTCAGGGTGACCGGGGTGTCCTGAGTCAGGGTCGCATCGCCGGCGATCTGCCATTCGGTGTTGGGGCCGGGCACATCCTCGATGGCGAGCCCCTGGCCGGGAGCCCAGCCATGCAGTGCATAATAGGCGCCGGCGGTGCCCACCGGCCGCAGCAAAGAGACGATCGGCGCATCGGGCTCGGTGGATTCGCGGTAATCCTTGAGCGCCAGGGTGTCGATCCGCCCGCCCTGGGTCGAGATGCTGCCCGACAGGCGCGGGGTCTCGATCGCGATGCGCGGCGCGTCGGCGGGGCCGGCGGCGGTCTCTTCGGTCGCCGGCGTGCCGCCGGGGGTGTCAGCCACGCCGGGGGTGGCGGCGACATCGCCGGGGGCCGCCGTTTCCTCGGTCACCGCCGGGGCCGGCTCGATCGCCTCCGGCTCTGGCGGTGGGAACAGCACGAACCAGATCAGGATCACGACGAAGCTGAGCGCAGTTGCGAGGATGAGGTTCTTGTTCTGATCGTCCATAGGGGACCGCCACCTGTCACTAGGGTATCGTGCCGGGTTCAACCCTTGCGCGGCCCAAAGGTCAAGGGCAGAGTGGCACATTCCCTTGCGGTGCGGCCATTCGGGGCACCCCCGAAGGGACGGCGGGCGCCGGGCGGGAGGCGTGTCAAAGGCCTTTGACGGCCGGTTCAGGGGCTCTTGCGCCGGGCCGGTCCGCGCAGGGGGGTGATCTCGGGCGGCGGGGCGATCCGCGCATTGTGATCGGTGATCCAGGCCGCCAGGTTCTCGGCCGGCATCGGCACGGCGATGCCGAAGCCCTGCACATGACCGCAGCCCATCTGCGACAGCAGGGCGTTCTCGCCCAGCGTCTCGACGCCTTCGGCCAGGGTGTCGAGGCCCAGTTTCTCGGCCATAGACAGGATCATCGTCACCATCCGCCGCTGCTCGGGGTCGGTGTCACATCTGACGATGAAGGAGCGATCGATCTTGAGCCGGTCGATGGCGAATCGCCGCAGGCTGGTGATCGAGGCATGGCCGGTGCCGAAATCGTCGAGGTCGATGGCGCAGCCCAGGGCCGCCAGATCGGCGATATTGCGCGCGACGATGTCATCCGGGGTGCCGGCCACCACATGTTCGAGGATCTCGATCGTCAGCCGGTCGGGGGCCAAGTTGAAACGGTCGATCTCCCACCGCAAGCGCTGGCCGAGCTTGGGGTTGCGCAGCTCGGTCTCGGTAAAGTTCACCCCCACTTGCGGAATGTCGAAGCCGTCGCGATCAAGATCGCGCAGCGTGGAGAGGGCATGAAACAGGATCACCTCGCCCAGCCGCTCCATCAGGCCGGCGGCCTCGAGCGCGGGCAGGAAATCGGCCGGCGGGATCAGCCCGCGCGCCGGGTGGCGCCAGCGGGCCAGCGCCTCGATACCGGAAATCCGGCCGGTCTCGGTACTGATCTGCGGCTGATACCAGGCGCAGATCTGGCCGTCGTCCAGCGCCCGCGCCACCTCGTCCCGCAGTGCCACGCGCTGAATGCGGTTGCGCTGAAGGTCGGGGGAAAAGGCGCGGATCGCCCCGGGCCCGTGGCGCCGGGCCTCATCCAGCGCGGCCACCGTGGCCTCGATCAGCCCGGCGCCGCTCTGGTCCGGCGCGCGGGCGGCGAGGCAGAAGCCGAGGCAGGCCGAGATATAGACCGGCGCGCGGTCGATCCTGACAGGCTCTTCGAGTTCGGCCTGCAAGCGCGCCGCCATCTGAACCGCGGTTTCGATGTCGATCCGCCGCAGCGGCGACAGCACGACGCCGATCCGCCAGTCGCCCAGCCGTACGAAGCTGTCGGAACCGCGCATCGCCGTGCGCAGCCGCGCCGCCAGCGTATCGGCCACCCGGTCGCAGGCCTCGCCGCCGAATCGCTCGGTCAGTTCGGCGCTGTCATCGACCTCGATCATGAAACAGACGGTGGTGTGGCCGGTGCTGCGGCAGTCGGCCAGAAGCGCCTCGAGCCTTTCGGCAAACCCCTCCTTGAGGCGCAGCCCGGTAACCGGATCGGTGCGCGCGGCGGGCCGCCCGGCGCGGCCGATCAGCACCGCCAGCCAGACCAGGGGCACGCCGATCGCCAGAAGGGCCAGAACCGGTTCGCCGCCAAGCCAGAACCCGCCCAGGGCCAGCGCCGGAAACATCGCCGGCAACAGCGGGCTGGCCGTCACATCATTCAGAACGCGCTGCGTGGCGCGCGCCATTCGCGGCTTGGAAACCGACATGGGCAATCCGTCCGAGCTTGTCTTGTCCGAGCTTCAGACTTAGCCGCGAGGGTTCACTCATGCGTTAACGCAAGTCAGGAACATTCCCGGAACTTGTTTCGAATTGTTCCGAATTTCGCATCAACCCGGTAAAATCGAACAACCCCGAATCAAGCAGATGCGAGGGCCGCGCGTTCATCAGCGCGCGAAACATCACCTGCCGCCGGCCCGGGCTGTTGCGTTCCCATCCGTCGAGGATCTGCTTGACCTGCTGGCGCTGCAACCCGTCCTGCGAGCCGCAGAGGTCGCAGGGAATGATGGGATAATTCAACGCCTTGGCAAATTTCTCGCAATCGGCCTCGGCAACAAAGGACAGCGGACGATAGACAAAGAGATCGCCCTCTTCGTTGACCAGCTTCGGCGGCATGGTCGCCAGGCGGCCGCCGTGAAACAAGTTCATGAAGAAGGTTTCGAGGATGTCGTCGCGATGATGGCCGAGCACCACGGCAGAACAGCCCTCTTCCCGCGCGATCCGGTAAAGATTGCCGCGCCGAAGCCGCGAGCAGAGCGCGCAATAGGTCCGCCCGGCCGGCACCTTGTCCTTTACGATGGAATAGGTGTCCTGATATTCGATCCGATGCGGAACCCCCATCTTTTCAAGGAATTCCGGCAGCACGGTCGCCGGGAAATTCGGCTGGCCCTGATCGAGGTTGCAGGCCAGAAGCTCGACCGGAAGAAGCCCGCGCCACTTCAGCTCGTGCAGCACCGCCAGCAGGGTATAACTGTCCTTGCCGCCGGAGAGGCAGACCAGCCATTTTGCGCCGCGCTCGACCATGCCGAATTGCTCGACCGCTTCGCGGGTCTGGCGCACGATTCGCTTGCGCAGCTTCTTGAACTCCGTCGAAGACGGGGCATCGGCAAAGAGCGGGTGAATGTCATCGGTGTTGTCGAACATGGGGCGGGTTTAGGCCTGCTGTCGCGGCGTGGCAAGCACCATGCTCAGGCCTTGAGCCTGGTGCCCCTGCGCAACATGTTCCAGGCCACCGCGGCCACCGCCACGACCGAGACCAGCGAGATCACCAGCCCCAGTGCCGGGGCGCTGTCCGACACGCCGATCATGCCGAACCGCACGCCGTCGATCAGATAGAACATCGGATTGAAGCGGGTGATCTCGTGCAGCACCGGCGGCAGCGCCTCGACCGAGTAGAAGGTGCCCGACAGAAAGGCCAGCGGAGTGACGATGAAATTGGTGATCGCCGCCATCTGGTCGAACTTCTGCGCATAGATCCCGGCGATGATCCCGAGCCCCGACAGGAAAGCCGCGCCCAGCACCCCGAAACACAAGGCCCAGAGCGGATGCGCCACGCCCAGCCCGAGCACCAGCCAGAGCCCGGCGGCGATCACCAGCGCCACCACCATGCCGCGCGCCACGCCGCCGGCGAAATAGCCCAGCACCAGTTCCATCGGCGACAGCGGTGGCATCAGCGTATCGACGATATTGCCCTGCACCTTGGAAATCATGATCGAGGAGGAGGTATTGGCAAAGGCGTTCTGGATCACCGTCATCATCAGGATCCCCGGCGCGATGAAATGGGTAAAGGGCACGCCCATCACATCGCCGCGCCGGGGGCCGATGGCGATCGAGAAAATCAGCAGGAACAGCCCCGCCGTCACCAGCGGCGCCAGAAGCGTCTGGGTCCAGACCGCCAGAAAGCGCTGGATCTCGCGCTGGCAGAGCGTCGCCAGCCCCAGCCAGTTCACCCGGCCAAAGCGGCGCATGCCCATCTCGGGGGTGGTTCCGGCCTGCATCGTCTCGCTCATGGCTGCCTCCTGCTTGCGATTCGCGGCCTTGTAACTCAGCCACCAGTGATTAAAATAGGCGCCACACAGAAATTCCCAGAGCGGCCCGCTGTCGAGGCCGCTTTTTCTCGTAAGGATGATCCATGGCCTGGACCGATGAACGCGTCGAATTGCTCAAGAAAATGTGGGGCGAAGGGCAGTCCGCAAGCCAGATCGCCAAGGAGCTGGGCGGCGTGACGCGCAATGCGGTGATAGGCAAGGTGCATCGCCTCGGCCTGTCCAACCGCGCCGGCGCCGGCACGGGCGCCGCGGCCAAGCCCGAGCCCGCCAAGGCACCGAAACCCGAAGCCAAGCCCAAGCCCGCCCCCAAGGCCGACACCCGGCCCAAGGCCGAACCGGTCCCCGCCACCGAAGAGCCCGCGGTGGCCAAGTCCGCGACCCCGGCGCGCCGTCAGATCATTCCGGCCGGCCAGCCGCTGCCGCCGCAGCCCTCGGCCAACGAGATCAGCCCCGAGGCGCTTGCCAAGGTCAGCGAGATCGAGAAGAAGGCCAAGCGGCTGTCGCTGATGGAGTTGACCGAACGCACCTGCAAATGGCCGGTGGGCGATCCCGCGACCGAGGATTTCTGGTTCTGCGGCCTGCCGGTGCAGCAGGGCAAACCCTATTGCGAGGCGCATGTCGGCGTGGCCTTTCAGCCGATGTCCTCGCGCCGCGACCGTCGGCGCTAGCGCGTGACTGCCCCGGGTGAGGTTGCAGGACGGCGCCGGGCGTTTGGCCCTTCGCGTCCCGGACCTGATCCGGGACCTCCCGGCCCGAAGCCCCGCATCCGGCCTGCCGGCGCCGCGCGCCCGATCCCGTCGCAGGGGCCCCGGATCAGGTCCGGGGCGTGCGCCGCCCCGATCCCGGCACCGGCTCTGCCCAACATCGGCTGGACCTCCGCGCCGGCAGGCAATAGCCTGACGGCCGACTTCTGCTCAGGACAGGAAAGACCGCGATCATGAGCGATCCGCAGCAGCCCGCCTATCAGGTTCTGGCCCGCAAGTACCGGCCCGAGACCTTTGCCGATCTGGTCGGGCAGGGCGCCATGGTGCGCACCCTCAAGAACGCCTTCGAGACCGGCCGCATCGCCCAAGCCTTCATGATGACCGGCATCCGCGGCACCGGCAAGACGACGACGGCGCGGATCATTGCCAAGGGAATGAACTGCATCGGCCCCGACGGCCAGGGCGCGCCCACCACCAAGCCCTGCGGCCAGTGCGAACACTGCCTGGCGATTTCCGAGGGCCGGCACGTCGATGTGCTGGAAATGGACGCCGCCTCGAACACCGGCGTCGATGACATCCGTTCCACGGTGATCGACTCGGTGGCCTATGCGCCCTCGGCCGCGCGCTACAAGGTCTACATCATCGACGAAGTGCACATGCTGTCGAAATCGGCCTTCAACGCATTGCTGAAGACGCTCGAGGAACCGCCCGCGCATGTAAAGTTCATCTTTGCCACCACCGAGATCCGCAAGGTGCCGGTGACGGTGCTGTCGCGCTGCCAGCGCTTCGACCTGCGCCGGATCGAGCCCGAGGACATGATCGGCCTGCTGCGCCGCATCGCCACCGCCGAGACCGCCGAGATCGCCGAGGATGCGCTGGCGCTGATCACCCGCGCCGCCGAAGGCTCGGCACGCGACGCCACCTCGCTGCTCGACCAGGCGATCAGCCACGGGGCAGGCGAGACAACCGCCGAACAGGTGCGCGCCATGCTGGGCTTGGCCGACCGCGGCCGGGTGATGGACCTCTTCGATCTGGTGATGAAAGGCGACGCCGCCGGCGCGCTGGCCGAGCTCTCGGCGCAATATGCCGATGGCGCCGATCCGATGGCGGTGCTGCGCGACCTGGCCGAGGTGACCCATTGGATCTCGGTGGTCAAGATCACGCCGGATGCCGCCGAAGACCCGACCATCGCCCCCGACGAACGCGCCCGTGGCCAGCAGATGGCGGCCGACCTGCCGATGCGCGCGCTCAGCCGCATGTGGCAGATGTTGCTCAAGGCGATCGAGGAGGTGGCGCTGGCGCCCAATGCGATGATGGCGGCCGAGATGGCGCTGATTCGGCTGACCCATGTCGCCGACCTGCCCAGCCCCGAGGAGCTTGTGCGCAAGCTGGGCGAGGCCCCGGTTCCCCCGCCGCCCTCGGGCGGGGGCGGCGTGCCGACAGCCGGCAACGCGCGGACCGGTGCGCAGGGCCAGGCCATGCCCCGCGCCACCCATCCCGGCCCGTCCGGCCCTTCGGCCGCCGGCGGCAGCGCCGTCGTGGCCCTGGCCGCCGACCAGGCACTGGCGCGCTATCCGAGCTTCGAACATGTGATCGAGCTGATCCGCTCAAACCGCGACGTCAAGTTGCTGGTCGAGGTCGAGGCCGGCGTGCGCCTCGCCGCCTATCAGCCCGGCCGGATCGAGTTCACTCCGGCCGAGGGCGCCGCCCCCGACCTCGCCCAGCGTCTCGGCACCGCGCTGCAACGCTGGACCGGCAATCGCTGGGCAGTGACCCTGGTCAATGGCGCCGAGACGCCCACCATCGTCGAGACCCGCGACGCCGACCGCCTCGCGCTCGAGGCCAAGGCCGGCGAACACCCGCTGGTGCAGGCCGCGCTAGCCACCTTTCCCAAGGCCCGGATCACCGCGATCCACACCGCCCAGGCGGCCGAGGCCGAAGCCCAGGCCGAGGCCTTGCAGGAGGTCGAGGACGAATGGGATCCCTTCGAGGAAGACTGACCCCCGCCGCCGGGGACCGATCCTTGAATTCTTCTGTTTGAAACTGCCGCGGGGGAGGCCGCAGGCCGGGGGCAGAGCCCCCCAGCTCTGCCGCAAACCCCTGGACGCCGCGGCCCGGCCCCTTGTCGCCGCCGGTCGCGCCCCGTATCTAACCCCCAAGCACACAGATGAGGAGCTCCCGATGTTCAAAGGTCTTGGCAATCTCGGCGACATGGCCGGGATGATGAAGAAGGCGCAGCAGATGCAGACCCGCATGGCCGAACTGCAAGACAACCTGCATTCGATGACGGTCACCGGCGAAAGCGGCGCAGGTCTGGTCAAGGCCACGGCCTCGGCCAAGGGCGAACTCAAGGGGCTCGATATCGATCCGTCGATCTTCAACGGCGATGACAAGGAAGTGGTCGAAGACCTGATCCTCGCCGCCATCAAGGACGCCCAGCAGCGCGCCACCCAGAAGGCCGAGGACGAGATGTCCAAGCTGACCGAGGAAATGGGCCTGCCCAAAGACATGAAACTGCCGTTCTGAGGCGATGACGGGCCGGGGCGTCATTCTGGGGCTGGCGGCGGCGCCGCTGCTGGGCGGCGGCGCGGCGCAAGCGCAGGACTGGGCCGATCACGCGCTCTGTAGCCCGGTCGAACCGGCGCTGCATGCCGGGGCGTTCGCGCCGGCCGATCTGGCCGGGCTCCGGGCGGCCGCGGCGGCGATCCCGCATGGCACCGGGCGGTTCTGGCGGGTGGTGGCCCCCTCGGGCGCGGTGTCGCATCTCTGGGGCACGATGCATTCCACCGATCCCAGCATCCTCGCGCTGCCCGACCTGGTCGAGCAGCGCATTGCCGAGGCCCGGATCGTGGCCCTCGAGATCGATCCGGTCCTGCCCTCGCGCGCCGCCTTTGACGCCCGGCGGGTCAGGCGCGACTGGTACCGTCAGGACCGGCTCGACGGGCCGCCGGCGGGGCTGCATCCCGCGGTGCTGGACTGGATCCGTCAGCGCACCGAAGGGCTGGGCTGGGGGCGTGGCGCGCCCGAACGGCTGACCCCCGGCGCTCTGGCCGAGGTGCTCCTCTCCGATCCCTGCGATGATTTTTCCGCCGGCGTGCTGCCGGTTCAGGACGGCCGTATCCAGATGCTGGGGCTGATCGGCGGCGCCACGATCACTCCGCTGGAGCCGCGGGAGCGCATCCGCCAGTACCTCGACAGCCCCGGCAACGCGGATTTCGCGGTGGATTTCCTCAATGTCTACGGCGCCTATCTCGACCCCGGCACCAGCCGCGCGGAACGGGCCACCCGCATGGCGCTGTATCTCGCCGGCGAACTCGGCTTGATGCTGGCCTGGGACAAGGCCGTCGTGAGTGCGGTTCTGGAGGATGGTGGCGCCACCCTCGCGCGGGTCAACCGCGTGTTGCTCGACGCCCGCAATCAGGCCTTCATCGATACCGCACGCGCCGACCTGGCCGAGGGCGGGGTTTTTCTGGCGGTCGGCAGCTTTCACCTGCCGGGGCAGGCCGGGCTGATCGCGCGCCTGCGGCGCCAGGGGTTCACCGTCACCCGCATTCCGCTGCCCGGCGAGGCCCCCCCATGACCGCCACCCGCGACATCGATGCGCTGATCGAGCTGATGGCCAAGCTGCCCGGTCTTGGCCCGCGCTCGGCGCGCCGCGCGGTGCTGCACCTGATCCGCAAGCGCGGCCTGTTGATGACGCCGCTGGCCGACCTGATGAGCGAGGTTGCCGCCTCGGCCCGGGAATGCCTGAACTGCGGCAATATCGGCACCACCGACATCTGCGACATCTGCGAAAGCGAGAAACGCGGCAACGGCATGATCTGCGTGGTCGAGGACGTGGCCGATCTCTGGGCGATGGAGCGCTCGGGCGTCTTCCGCGGCCGCTACCACGTGCTGGGTGGCACGCTCTCGGCGCTTGATGGCGTCGGCCCCGAGGACCTCTCGATCCCGCGGCTGGTGGACCGGATCTCGGCCGAAAGCGTCACCGAGGTGATCCTTGCGCTCAATGCCACCATCGACGGCCAGACCACCGCGCATTACATCGCCGACCAGCTCGAGGGCCGGGTGACGCTGACCTCGCTCGCCCAGGGCGTGCCGATCGGCGGCGAGCTCGATTACCTCGACGACGGCACCATCACCGCGGCGCTGAACGCCCGCAAGAGCCTGTAACCCGCCCCGGCCGCCGCGCCGGGGCCTCTTGTCGAATCGCGCCGGCGCTTGCGTTGTGAGCGCGGGATCCCGGGTCAGGCCCGGGACGCGAAGCGCCGGAAACCTCAGCTCTTCTTGCCGATGCGCGGCTCTTCGCCCTTCAGGATGCGGCGGATGTTGGCGTGGTGGCGCCCCCAGACGATCGCCGCCAGAACCAGACAGAGCATCACCATCGACGGGTAGCCCAGCCCCCAGGCCCAGGCCGGCGCCAGCGCCGCCGCCAGCAGCGCCGAGGCCGAGGAGATCCGGGTCAGCGCCGCGCCCGCCGCCCAGGTGGCGCAGGCCGCCAGCCCCAGCGGAAAGGCCAGACCGAGCAGCAACCCGAGGAATGTGGCGACGCCCTTGCCGCCCTTGAACCCCAGCCAGATGGGGAAACAATGGCCGAGAAAGGCCATGAGACCGGCCAGTTGCGCCGCATCTTCCGCCGCCAGCCAGCGGGCGATCAGCACCGCGATCGCCCCCTTGAAACTGTCGAGGATCAGCGTCGCCAGCGCCGCCGGCCTGTTGCCGGTGCGCAGCACATTGGTCGCGCCGATGTTGCCCGAGCCGATCTTGCGCAGATCGCCCAGACCCAGCAGGCGGGCGATCACCAGGCCAAAGGGCACCGAGCCCAGCAGATAGCCGATCAGCGCCCAGAGCAGCAGCCCGGCAAGGGTGGTTTCCAGGACCGGCATCAGGGCTCTCCGTAGACGCGGGCGCCGGCCACGAAGGTGGCCAGCACGCGGCCCTGCATGCGGGCGCCGTCAAAGGGGGTGTTCTTGGATTTCGAGTGCAGCTTGAAGCGGTCGAGCACAAAGGGCGCATGGGCATCGAACAGCACCAGGTCGGCCGGTGCCCCGGCGGCAAGCCGGCCGGCAGCGAGGCCCAGGCGCCGCGCCGGGGCGAGGCTGAGTGCCCGGAACAGCTGCGGCAGGGTCAGCGCCTCGGCGTGATAGAGCCGGAGCGCCGCCGGCAACAGGGTTTCCAGCGCCACCGCGCCGGCGGCCGCCTCTTCGAAGGGCAGGCGCTTGCTTTCCTCGTCCTGCGGCGTGTGCATCGAACAGATCACGTCGATCAGCCCGTCGCGCAGCGCTTCGATCATCGCCTGACGGTCGTCCTCGGCCCTAAGCGGCGGCTTGACCTTGAAGAAGGTGCGGTAATCGGCGACGTCCATCTCGTTCAGTGTCAGGTGATGGATCGAGATGCCGGCGGTGACGTCGAGCCCGTTGCGCTTGGCGCGTTGCAGCGCGGGCAGGGCGCGGGCGGTGGTGATCTGGTCGAAATGCGCCCGCACGCCGGTCATCTCGATCAGCGCGATGTCGCGGTCGAGGCCCATGCGCTCGGCCATCGCCGAGACCGCCGGCAACCCGCGCAAAGAGGCGAATTTTCCCGAGGTGGCCACCGCGCCGTCCGAGAGCACCGGTTCCTGCGGATGCAGCATGACCAGCGCGTCGAGCGAGCGGGCATACGTGAGCGCCCGGCTCAGCACCTTGGTGTTGCGGGTGACGGCATCGCAATCGGAGAACGCCACCGCGCCCGCGTCGAGCAGAAAGCCGATCTCGGCCATCTCGCGGCCCTGCCGGCCCTTGGTCAGCGCCGCCATGTGGCGGACAAGCACCGATGCATCGGCCTGGGCGCGGCGAGCAACGAATTCGAGGCTCTCGGGGCTGTCGATGGCCTGCGTGGTGTCGGGGCGGGTGATCATCGTGGTCACGCCGCCGGCCGCCGCGGCCCGGCCAGCAGAGGCATAGCTCTCCTTGTGGCGCTCGCCCGGCTCGCAGACCTTGACGCCGATGTCGACGATCCCCGGTGCCAGGCATTTGCCCCGACAGTCCAGCACCTGCTCGATGCCCTGCGGCGCCGCGCCGTTGCCGCTGGCCGCGATCACCCCGTCACGGATGTGCAGCCAGCCGGGGGCATCACTGTCGGCTTCGGGGTCGATCAGCCGGGCGTGTGTCAGCAACAGGTCGGTCATCGCCTCACCCCGCGATCCAGATCATCACGCCGACCAGCGCAAACATCACCAGAAGCGCCACCGTGGCGACGCGGCCCGACATCTTGGGGTCCTTGGGTTCCTGCATCAGGCATCCTTTGCATGCGTGTCATTTGCTGCGCCGCCAAGCGGCTGTCAGGCCAGCGCCCAGAGCACCACGCCCAGCACCGCCATCGTCACCACGAGGCCGATGATCAGGCCGGGCCGCATCATCCGCGCCGCGGCGGCGGGCGGCGGCGGAGCGGCCGGCGGGGCCTCCGGTTCCGGCGGCCTGGCGCTCTCGGCGCGGGGTTTTTCCAGCGGTACCGGGTCGCGCGCCTCGCCGAAGGTGGCGATCCAGCGCAGCGGATGGGTGACGCGCAACTGCTGGCCGATCCGTTCGAAGGCGGCCGAGCGCATCACCATCACCCGCCCCTTGACCCGTTCGAGCTGGGCGCGGATCGGCGCCAGTTCCTCGTCGGGGATGCCATGGCCCTCGGCCAGGTAATCGGCCAGCGGCAGGCCGGAGAGGTCGTTCATGTCGAACAGATCGATATGGTCGGGATCGAGCGCGATGGCGCCGGTCTTCTGCTGGAGCGCGCGGGCCTCGTCATCAAGCAGGATCTGCGCCTCGTCGAGCGGCAGATCGACGGTAAAGACCCGCACCAGACCGTGTTCGTCCGAGGGTATTTCGAGGACGTCGCTCATGCCATGATCCCTTCTGTCGTGGTGGTGGCCGTCCTGTTGCGGACCAGCAGGTCCATCGCCGCCATGCGCACGGCCACGCCCATCTCGACCTGTTCCTGAATGACCGAGCGGTTGATGTCATCGGCGATCTCGCCGTCGATCTCGACGCCGCGGTTCATCGGGCCGGGGTGCATGACGATGGCGTCGGGTTTCGCATGGCTCAGCTTTTCGGCATCGAGCCCGTATCGGTGGTAATATTCCCGCTCGGAAGGGATGAAACCGCCGTCCATCCGCTCTTTCTGAAGCCGCAGCATCATCACCACATCGACATCCCTGAGACCTTCGCGCATGTCGTCATGGACCTCGACGCCGAAGTCGGCGATGCCGGCGGGCAGCAGGGTCGGCGGCCCCACCAGACGCACGCGGTTTTCCATCTTGCCGAGCAGCAGGATGTTGGAGCGCGCGACGCGGGAATGCGCGATGTCGCCGCAGATCGCGATATTGAGCCGGTGCAGCCGGCCCTTGGCCCGGCGGATGGTCAGCGCGTCCAGGAGCGCCTGCGTCGGGTGTTCGTGCCGCCCGTCGCCGGCGTTGAGCACCGCGCAATTGACCTTCTGCGCCAGCAGGTCCACCGCGCCGGAATGCGGATGGCGCACCACCAGAAGGTCGGGATGCATGGCGTTCAGCGTCAGCGCGGTGTCGATCAGCGTCTCGCCCTTCTTGATCGACGAGGCCTGCATCGCCATGTTCATCACATCGGCGCCAAGCCTCTGACCGGCCAGTTCGAAAGAGGCCTGGGTGCGGGTGGAATTCTCGAAGAACATGTTGATCTGGCTGCGCCCGGCCAGGGCGTCGCCGTGCCGTTTGCCGCGATTGAGCCGGACATAATCGTCGGCCAGATCGAGGAGCGTGGTGATCTCGGACGGGTGGAGCGGCTCGATGCCGAGAAGATGGCGCTGGGTAAAGGTCATGACCTGCTCCGGTTCGGGTTGGCTGCGGTTATAGGAGCGGGGGCGGATGCGTTCAATGGGGGCGCCTTGGGCTGGCGTCGGAATTGCGTATTTGTCAAAGAGAAGAAGCAGGGGCGGGTTTATTCGGACGTTTTCATTCGGGGGCCGGGCGGGATAGGATCGCGGTGATGGATTATTTCGAACACATGAGCCTGCGGGCGGCGCTGGACTGGCAGATCGAGGCCGGGGTGCTCGACACCATCGGCGAGGAGCCAGTCGACCGCTATGCCGCGCCCGCGCAGCCCAAGCGGGCCGCAGCCGCCGGCGCCGCGCCGGCACAGCCCGCGGCGCCGGCCCGGGCCGATCCGGTGGCCGAGGCGCAGCGGATGGCGGCGGCCGCGCAGGATCTGGTCGGGCTTCAGGCGGCGATGGCGGCCTTTGACCATTGCGATCTCAAACGCGGCGCGCGCAATCTGGTGTTTTCCGACGGTGTGCCGGGGGCGCGGGTGATGATCGTGGGCGAGGCGCCGGGCCGTGACGAGGACCGGCAGGGCAAGCCATTTGTCGGCCGCGCCGGGCAGTTTCTCGACCGGATGCTGTCCGCCATCGGGCTGAGCCGCGACAGTTCGGTCTATATCACCAATGTATTGCCCTGGCGGCCGCCGCAGAACCGCGATCCCTTGCCTGCCGAGATAGCCATGATGCGGCCCTTCGTGGCGCGGCACGTGGCGCTGGCGCAGCCCGAATTTCTGGTGCTGATGGGCAATATCTCCTGTGACGCGGGCCTGGGCAAACGCGGCATCACCCGGCTGCGCGGCAGCTGGGCCGAAGCCTATGACACGCCCGCCCTGCCGATGTTCCACCCGGCCTATCTGCTGCGCCAGCCGCATCTCAAGCGCGAGGCCTGGGCCGATCTTCTGTCCCTCAAGGCCCGCCTCGGCTGAGCCAAAGACCTGCGAGACCCCATGCGCCCCATCGACGACAGCCGAGACTTCATTCCCGTCCGCATCGCCGTCCTGACGGTGAGCGACAGCCGCTCGCTGGCCGAGGACCGCTCCGGCGATGTCCTCGCCGCCCGGATCGAGGCGGCGGGGCATGTGGTGGCCTGTCGCAGGATCCTGCCGGATGAACGGGCTGAGATCGCGGCGCTGCTGCGCGACTGGAGCCGAGATGCAGAGGTCGATGTGGTGATCACCACCGGCGGCACCGGGCTGACCGGGCGCGACGTGACGGTCGAGGCACACCGCGATGTCTATGAAAAGGAGATCGAGGCTTTCGGCACGGTCTTCACCCATGTCTCGATGGCCAAGATCGGCACCTCCGCCGTGCAGAGCCGCGCCACCGGCGGGGTGGCGAACGGAACCTACATGTTTGCGCTGCCCGGCTCTCCGGGGGCCTGCAAGGACGCCTGGGATGAAATTCTGGCCTATCAGCTCGATTACCGGCACCGTCCCTGTAACTTTGTCGAGATTTTGCCGCGATTGACCGAGCATCAGCGACGGAAATAGCGGATAAGTCCGTATCACTGCCGAAGCGGTGCGTCCGGCGGCGCCGGAACGCCGCTGGCGACTTGTGTTCAACGATCAGGGGATGTCGCGCATGCGGTTCCTACGCCAGAGCCTGACCGGTCTGTTTCTGCTGTCGCTGACGCTGGGCCTTCTGGTCTATGCCGGCCTGCTGGTGCGCGAGGCCGTCGAGGCGCGGATGAGCCAGGAGCGGCGGGTGCCGGAGGCGCGCGAACGGGTGTTTGCCGTCAATGTGGTCGAGGCCGCACCGCAGACCGTGACCCCGGTGCTCACCGCCTTTGGCGAGGTGCAGAGCCGCCGTGCGCTCGAGGTGCGTGCCGCCAGCGCCGGCAAGATCGTCGATCTGGCCGAGACCTTCGAGGAAGGCGGCCAGGTGCGCGCGGGCGAATTGCTGGTGCAGATCGATCCCGGCGACGCCGAACTGGCGCTGAGCCGGGTGCAATCCGACATTCTCGATGCCCGGGCCGAACAGGCCGAGGCCGAGGCTGCGCTGCTGCTGGCGCGGGACGAGCTGCATTCGGCCGAGGAACAGGCGGCGTTGCGCGAAAAGGCCTATGATCGGCAGCGCGACCTGCTGAGCCGTGGCGTCGGCACCGCGGCCAGCGTCGAGACCGCCGAATTGGCGGCCTCGTCGGCGCGGCAATCGGTGCTCACCCGGCGCCAGGCGGTGGCCCAGGCCGAAAGCCGTGTCAGCCAGGCCGCCACTGCGCTGCAACGCGCCGAGATTGCCCTGGCCGAGGCGCAGCGGCGGCTGGACGACACCCGGATCGTGGCGCGTTTCGCCGGCACGCTGGCCGATGTGAACGCCACGCTGGGCCGGCTGGTGTCGAACAACGAGCAACTGGCGCGGCTGGTCGATCCGGCGGCGCTCGAGGTGTCGTTTCGGGTCTCGACCGCGCAATATGCCCGGCTGCTGGACGGCAGCGGCGGCCTGACGCGCGCGCCGGTCCGGGTGACGCTGGATGTGCTGGGCACCGGGCTGGTCAGCGAGGGCGTGCTGGTGCGCGACAGCGCCGCCGTCGGCGAAGGCCAGACCGGCCGGCTGCTGTTTGCCCGGCTGGAGGCGGCGCGCGGGCTGAAGCCCGGCGATTTCGTCACCGTCGAGATCGAGGAGCCGCCATTGGAGCGGGTGGTGCGGCTGCCGTCTTCGGCGCTGGATGCCGGTGGCCGGGTGCTGGTGCTGGACGCCGAGGAGCGGCTGGAAGAGCGGCCGGTCACCCTTCTGCGGCGCCAGGGGGATGACGTTCTGGTGCGTGCGCCCGATCTGGCGGGGCGCAGCGTGGTGGCGGAGCGCACGCCGCTGCTCGGTGCCGGAATCAAGGTGCGGGCCCTGCGGCCGGGCGCGGCGGCCGGACCCGAGGAGCCCGAGATGCTGGAGCTGAGCGCTGAGCGGCGGGCGAAGATCCGCGCCTTTGTCGAGGCCAATGCGCGGATGCCGGACGAAGCCAAGGCGCGCATCCTCGCGCAGCTCGAGCAGGAGAAGGTGCCGGCGCAGGTGGTGCGACGGATCGAGGAACGGATGGGGGGCTGAGGCAATGATACGGGATACCAGCCGCCGCACCAGCGCCATGCAACGCCCCGCCGAGCCAAATCGCCGCCCCGGGGGGCGGGTCATGCCGAAGGCCTGCCTCTGGCATGACGATCGTGCGGTGGCCTGCGGCCGCGAGTCCGCGCGGAGGATACCAGCATGACCCGCGATCTTCCGCCGGGCCCGGGCGGCATTCTCAGCTATTTCACCCGCCACCGCACGCTGGCCAACCTGCTGCTTGTCCTTCTGGTTGCCGCCGGTCTCATGGCGGCGCCCAACATGCGGGCGCAATTCTTTCCCGATGTCATCATCGACGAGGTTTCGGTCTCGGTGAACTGGGACGGGGCGGGGGCCGAGGATGTCGATGCCGCCATCGTGCAGATCCTCGAGCCGGCGCTGCTGGCCGTCGAAGGTGTCGAGAGCGCGCAATCCACCTCGCGCGAGGGCCGCGCCGCGATCGATCTCGAATTCGAACCGGGCTGGGACATGGCCCGCGCCGGCGACGATGTGCAGGCGGCGGTCGATGCGGTCTCGAACCTGCCGGAGGAGGCCGATGATCCCAACGTCCGGCGGGGTGGCTGGCGGGACCGGGTGACCGACGTGGTGATCACCGGCCCGGTGGGGGTCGATCAGCTGGCCCGCTTCGCAGATGAAATGGTGGTGCGGCTTTTTGCCGAGGGCGTCACCCGCGCGACCATCCGGGGCCTCGCCGCGCCGCAGACCATTGTCGAGGTGCCTTCGGTGGCGCTGATCCGGCATGACGTCACCATGCGCCAGATCGCCGATGCCATCGCCGCCGAGGTCGATGCCGATCCGGCCGGCGATGTCACCAGCGCCAATACTCGGGTGCGCACCGGCGTCGAGAAACGGTCGGCCGATCAGATCGAGGCCATTGCCCTGCGCTCGAACGACGACGGCTCCAAGCTCACCATCGGGGATGTCGCCAGGGTCCGGGTCGAGGGCATCGACCGCGACCGCAGCTATTTCGTGGGCGAAAACCCGGCCATTTCGGTGCGCGTCGACCGCTCGAACCAGGGCGACGCCATCGAGATTCAGGACACCGTGGAAGCGGTGGCCGAAGCGCTCGAGGCGACGCTGCCCGCAGGCACCCGGATCGACCTGATCCGCACCCGCGCCGAGGCGATCACCGGGCGGCTCGACATCCTGCTCGACAACGGGTCGATGGGGCTGGCGCTGGTGCTGGCGCTGTTGTTTCTCTTTCTGAATGCCCGCATCGCCTTTTGGGTGGCGGCGGGCATTCCGGTGGCGATGGCGGCGACCATCGCCCTGATGTTCCTGGCCGGGCTGACGCTCAACATGATCTCGCTCTTTGCGCTGATCATCACGCTGGGCATCGTGGTCGACGATGCCATTGTCGTTGGCGAACATGCCGATTTCCGCTATCGCCGGCTGGGCGAAAGCCCGGTCGAGGCGGCAGAGAATGCCGCCCGGCGCATGGCGATGCCGGTCTTTGCCTCGACGCTGACCACGGTGATCGCCTTTTTCGGGCTCACCGCCATCTCAGGCCGCTTCGGCGACCTGATCTCCGACATTCCCTTTACCGTGATCGTGGTGCTGCTGGCCTCGTTGGTGGAATGTTTCCTGATCCTGCCCAACCACATGGCACATGCGCTGGTGCACCAGTCGAAAGAGCATTGGTACGACTGGCCGTCGCGCCAGGTCAATCGCGGCTTTCGCTGGGTGCGCGACGTGATCTTCCGCCGGATCATGGCCGTCGTCGTCTGGGCGCGCTACGCGGTTCTCGCCGGTGCGGTGGTGCTCCTGGCCAGCCAGGTGGCGCTCTTCATCCGGGGCGAGGTGCAATGGCGCTTCTTCAACGCGCCCGAGCGAAGCTCGGTCACCGGCAATTTCGCCATGGCGCCGGGCGCCACCCGCGAAGACACGCTGGAAATGATGCGCGAGATGCAGCGCGCCACCGAGGCGCTGGGCGCGGAATACGAGGCCGAACATGGCCGCAACCCGATCGATTATGTCATCGCCGAGATCGGCGGCAACGCCGGCCGCGGCCTGGCCGGCACCGACACCAAGGAGAGCTATCAGCTCGGCGCGATCTCGATCGAGCTGATCGATCCCGACCTCAGGCCCTATTCCAGCTTTCAGTTCGTGGCCGCGCTGCAAGACGCCGTGGGCCGCCATCCGATGCTGGAAACCGTAAGTTTTCGCGGCTGGCGCTCGGGCCCCGGTGGCGACGCGCTCGACTTGCAGTTCTATGGTGCCTCCGCCGAGGTGCTCAAGGGCGCCTCGGAAGACCTGAAGGCGGCGCTGGCGCGCTTCCCCGAGGTTTCGGCGGTCGAGGACAACCTGGCTTACGACAAGGAAGAGCTGATCCTCGAGCTGACCGCCCAGGGCCAGGCGCTGGGCTTTACCATCGACGGGCTGGGCACGGTGCTGCGGCACCGGCTGGGCGGCATCGAGGCGGCGACCTATCCCGACGGGCCGCGCTCGGCCGCGATCCGGGTGGAGCTGCCCGAAGGCGAACTGACCGCCGATTTCCTTGAACGCACCCAGCTCCGTGCGGCCTCGGGCGCCTATGTGCCGCTGGCCGATATCGTCAGCGTCGCGCGGCGCACCGGCTTTTCCACCGTGCGGCGCGAGAACGGCATCAGGCTGATTTCGGTCACCGGCGACATCTCCGAGGATGATCCGGCGCGGGCACAGGAGATCCAGGAGGTGCTCGAGGCCGAGATCCTGCCGAAGATCGCCGAAGAGCGGCAGGTGGATTACCGGCTCTCCGGCCTATCCGAGCAGGAGAACGACTTTCTCAACGATGCCCGCACCGGGCTGATCCTCGTGCTGCTGGGCATCTATCTCGTGTTGTCCTGGGTCTTTGCCAGCTGGACCCGGCCGCTGGTGGTGATGTCGATCATTCCCTTCGGTCTGGTCGGCACGATCTATGGCCACAATTACTGGGACGTGCCGCTGAGCATGTTCACCGTGGTCGGAATGCTGGGGATGACCGGGATCATCATCAACGATTCGATCGTTCTGGTCTCGACCATCGATGACTACGCCAGGGACCGGGGCCTCGTGCCCTCGATCATCGAAGGCGCCGCCGACCGGCTGCGGCCGGTGATGCTGACCACGCTGACCACGGTGCTGGGGCTGGCGCCGCTGTTGTTCGAGAAATCCTCGCAGGCGCAATTCCTCAAGCCGACGGTGATCACCCTGGTCTATGGCCTGGGCTTCGGCATGGGACTTGTGTTGCTGGTGGTGCCGGCGCTGATTGCCATCCAGCAGGACCTTGGGCGGATCCATGCCACCCTGCGGCGCGGCTGGCGGTTCCGCGCGGCGCCGATCCGGGCGCTGCTCGTGCTGGCGACGCTGGCGGTCCTCGGCTGGCTGGCGGCGACCATGGGCGCGGTGGTGGTCACCGGCGCGCTGCCCGAGGCGCTGGCGACGCTCGTGCCGGAGGCGCTTGGGCAGGGGCTGGGCGCGGCATTCGTGCTCTATCTGGCGGGGGCGGCGTTGCTGGCGCTTGTCGCCTATGCGCTGGCCGCGCTCTCGCTGACGCTGGCCCGGAGGCGGCGCGGCGCGGCCTGATCACGGCGCCCGGGGGATGTTACAGCGGCTTGGCAAATATCCGCCAGCCGGCACGACATTCCCATGACAATGCCCCTCTGCTGACGCCTTCGTGTTGGCTTTCCCCCTTTCTTTCCGCTACGCTCGCGCTCAATTGGGCCGCAGAGAAACGGCCATAACAAAGAGCAGGCTGATGGAAACAGAGACCCTCGCGCTCGCACAGGAGATCGATTTCTCCATGTGGGGCCTTTTCGCCCGTGCGACCCTGACCGTGAAGCTGGTGATGATCGCGCTGATCGTGGCAAGCTTCTGGTCGTGGGCGATTATCGTCTACAATCTGGCCACCTATCGCCGCGCCAAGCGCGAGGCGCGCCGCTTTGACCGCGCCTTCTGGTCCGGCGAGCCGCTCGACGAGCTGTTCGAGCAGATGGGGCCGGGGCCCAAGGGGCGCGCCCAGCGGGTGTTTGCCGCCGGCATGCTGGAATGGCGCCGCTCGCACCGCGAGGACGGCGGGCTGATCCCCGGCGCCCAGGCCCGCATCGACCGCTCGATGAATGTCGCCATCGCCCAGGTCAGCGACGAGTTGCAGAACGGCCTTTCGGTGCTGGCCACCGTCGGCTCGACCGCGCCTTTCGTCGGCCTCTTCGGCACCGTCTGGGGCATCATGAACGCCTTTGTCGAGATCGCCGAGCAGCAGAATACCTCGCTCGCCGTCGTGGCCCCCGGCATCGCCGAGGCGCTGCTGGCCACCGGGCTGGGGCTTCTGGCGGCGATCCCGGCGGTGATCTTCTACAACAAGCTGAGCGCGGATGCGGACCGGATCCTGTCGGGCTACGAAAGCTTTGCCGACGAATTCGCCACCATCCTCAGCCGCCAGTTGGACAGCTAGGCCATGGGCGCGCATATCGTCAAACCGGGCGGTGGCGGCTCGGGCCGCAGACGGCGCAGGGGCGGGGCCAAGCCGATGTCCGAAATCAACGTCACGCCCTTTGTCGACGTGATGCTGGTGCTGCTGATCATCTTCATGGTCTCGGCGCCGCTGTTGACCGTGGGCGTGCCGGTCGAGCTGCCCAAGAGCGCGGCGAGCGCCCTGGCGGCGGATTCGGAAGAGCCGCTGACCGTGACACTGACCGCCGAGGGCGGCATCATGATCCAGACCACCGAGACGCCCTCGGACGAACTGGTCGGCAAGCTGCGCGCCATCGCCCAGGAGCGGACCAGCGACCGGGTGTTCCTGCGCGCCGACGGGGCGGTGCCCTATGCCCAGGTGATGGAAGTCATGGGGGCGCTCAATGCCGGCGGCTTTTCCAACATCGGGCTGGTGACCGATACCGGCGGGCCACGGCTCGACGGGCAGGATGAAGGCTAGGCCGGGTTCGCCGTGAGCGCTGATCAGGATATCCCCGAAGCGGGCCGCCGCAGGCTTCACTTCGGCTTTTACGTGTCGGGTGCGGCGCATGTCGGGCTGATCGGCTGGCTGCTGATCGGGCCGTTGTTCGAGGTCGAGCCGCTGCCCTTCGACGTGACCAGCGTGACCACCATCAGCGAAGCGGACTACGCCGCGCTGACCGGGCAGGACACGCCGGAAGACGCCACGCCCGAGGTTGCCCCCGCGGTGCCCGACGCGCCGGAAGAACCCGCGCCGCCCGCCGCCGAGGATACGCCGCCGCCGGCCCCGGTCGAGGAACCGCCGGCCCCGGTGACGCCGCCGGAGCCGGTCGAAGAGCCGCCGGCCCCCGCGCCGGAGACCCTGCCTGACGTGCCCGAGCCGCCGGCGCCGGTGCTGAGCGAACCAGACGACATTCCGCCGCCTGAACCGGCGCCGCCGGCCGACGAGGATGTGGCCGTGGTGCTGCCCGAGGTCTCGCAACGGCCGCAGCCCCGGCCGGCGCCGCGCGTCGCGCCGGAACCGGTGGCGCCGCCGGAGCCCGAGGTCGCGATCGAGGACACCACCCGGGATGCGGTGGTGGCCGAAGAGGACAGCCCGACGCCGGAGCCGCAGGAAGAACAGGAGGCCACCGCCGAGGAGGAGGCCACCAGCGAGATTGTCACCGAGGCCGCCGAGACGCCTTCGGGCGCCCCCGAACGCTCGGTGCGTCCGCGGGGCCGCCCGCCGGCGCCGCCGACCGTGGCCGAAGCGCCGCAGGAAAGCCCGGAAACGCCGCGGCAGGCCCCGGCACCCGCCGACGATCCGGCGCCCGCCGCCGACGGCACCGCCGATGCGGTGGCCGATGCTCTGGCCGAGGCGCTGGGCGGCGGCGACACGGCGGCACCGGCGCCCACGGCCGCCAGCGGCCCGCCGCTCACCGCCGGCGAGCGCGAGAACCTGCGCCTGGCGGTGCAGGATTGCTGGGTCGTGGATGTCGGCTCTGCCGCCGCCCGGGTGACGGTGGTGGTCTCGATGGAGATGGAGCAATCCGGCCGCGTCATCACCAGCTCGATCCGGCTGACCGGCAGCGAAGGCGGTGACACACGGGCCACTGAAGTGGCCTTTCAGGCCGCCAGACGCGCGATTATCCGCTGTCAGAAGGACGGCTATGAACTGCCGGTCGACAAATACGACCAATGGCGGCAAATCGAGATGACCTTTAATCCCGAGAAGGTAAGCAGATGAGTGTAAACCACCGAGTGACCCAGGTCCTGACCGCCTTGACCGCCGCGCTGGCCCTGCTGTTGGCCCTGCCGGCCCAGGCCGCGCCGCTGCGGATCGAGATCACCGAGGGGGTTGTCGAACCCTTGCCCTTTGCCGTGCCCGATTTCATCCCCGAAACCGCCGCCGCCGGCGAATGGGGCGGCAAGCTGGCGCAGGTGGTGGCCGACGACCTCAACGGCACCGGGCTGTTCATCCAGACACCGCAGGATGCCTTCATCTCGCGCCCCACCAGCTTTGCCGCACCGGTGCAATACAACGACTGGAAGGCGATCAATGTCCAGGCGCTGATCATGGGGGCGGTCTCGGTCGCCGACAATGGCCAGCTGACGGTGAAATTCCGAGTCTATGACGTGTTCTCCGGCCAGGAGCTGGGCAAGGGCCTGCAATTCCAGGGCACCACAGAAGGCTGGCGGCGCATGGCGCACAAGGTGGCCGATGCGGTCTACAGCCGGATCACCGGCGAGAGCGGCTATTTCGACAGCCGCGTGGTCTATGTCAGCGAAACCGGCCCCAAGGACGACCGCAAGAAGCGGCTGGCGATCATGGATTACGACGGCGCCAACGTGCAGTACCTGACCGACAGTTCGTCAATCGTGCTGGCGCCGCGGTTCTCGCCCACCGGCGACCGGGTGCTCTATACCTCCTACGCCACCGGCTTTCCGCGCATCCATGTGCTCGATGTCGGCAACACCCAGAGCCGCATCCTCGAGAGCCAGACCGGGGTGATGTCCTTTGCGCCGCGCTTTGCGCCGAACGGGCAGACGGCGGTGTTTTCAATCTCGGAAGGCTCGAACACCGACATTTTCACCATGGATCTGGCCTCGGGCGCGACCACGCGGCTGACCAACACTCCGGCGATCGAGACCGCGCCGTCCTATAGCCCCGACGGCAGCCGAATCGTGTTTGAAAGCGACCGCTCGGGCAGCCAGCAGCTCTACATCATGCCGGCCGGCGGCGGCGAAGCCGAGCGCATCTCCTTCGGGCCCGGCCGCTATGGCACGCCGGTCTGGTCGCCACGCGGCGACCTGATCGCCTTTACCAAACAGCACAAGGGCCGGTTCCATATCGGCGTGATGCGCACCGACGGCAGCGAAGAGCGGCTGCTCACCGCCTCGTTTCTTGACGAGGGCCCGACCTGGGCGCCCAATGGCCGGGTGATCATGTTCACCCGCGAAACCCAGGGCGCCAGCGGGCAGGCCAGCCTCTATTCGGTCGATGTCTCGGGGCGCAGCCTGCGGCGGGTGCGCACCCCCGATGCGGCCTCGGACCCGAGCTGGGGGCCGTTGCAATAGGCCGGTCGCGGGATCGGCAATTAGGATGTCAAGGCGGGCAGGCATATGTTAGGCTCGCAGGCAACAATGGCGAAATGCCACGGAGCAGGACAGGAATTATGACACATCTCACCAAGATCGCGCTTCTCGTGGGCGCTTTGGCCGTTTCGGCCTGTACCAATGCCGGCCGCTTCGGTCAGGACGATCCGCGGCTCGACGGCAGCGCCGGTGCGGGCGCCGGAGCGGGTTTTGTGCCCGGTGGCGCCGGCGATCCCTCGAGCCCGGCCTATTTCCAGCAGGCGATCGGCGACCGGGTGCTGTTTCTCGTCGATCAGTCGTCGCTGACCGCCGAGGCGCAGGCGACGCTGGACCAGCAGGCCGAATGGCTGCTGACCAACAGCGATTATCAGGCGGTGATCGAGGGTCATGCCGACGAGCAGGGCACCCGCGAATACAACCTCGCGCTCGGCGGCCGCCGGGCCAATGCGGTGCGCGAGTACCTGATCTCCCGGGGCGTGCCGGCCAGCCGGCTGCGGTTTGTCAGCTACGGCAAGGAACGCCCGATCGAGATCTGTTCGGATGAAAGCTGTTATGCCAAGAACCGCCGCGCGGTGACGGTGATTGCCGGCAGCGCGGTCAGCTGAAGCCGGCACGCTGGGACAAGGCCCCCCGGGGCAGGAGAGGACGATGCGACTTCTGGTGCGATTTGTTGTGATCTTCGGGCTGGGCCTGGCGCTGCCGCTGTCGGCGGCGGCGCAGGACAGGGCCGAGACGCTGGCCGATATCCGGCAGGATCTGACGCTTCTGAACATCGAGGTGAAACGCCTGCGGCGCGAGCTGTCGACCACTGGCGGCTCGGATGTCTCGGCCGGCAGCGGCACGCTGCTCGACCGGGTGCAGGTGATCGAGGCCGAGCTGTCGCGGCTCACCGGCAAGACCGAGGAGCTGGAATATCGCATCGACCGGATCGTGACCGACGGCACCAACCGGATCGGCGATCTCGAGTTCCGGCTGGTCGAGCTGGAAGGCGGCGACGTGGGCGCCCTGGGCGAGACCTCGACTCTGGGCGGCGAGGAGGTGGCGACACCGGCCGCGCCGCAGCCGATCGCGCCGCCCGAAGGCGAGGGCCCGGCGCTGGCGATGAGCGAGGAAGAGGATTTCCGCCGCGCCGAAGAGGCGCTGGCCGCCGGCGATTATCAGCGCGCCGCCGAGCTTTTCGGCACCTTCAACGAGACTTATCCCGGCGGGCCGCTGGGCCCCGGCGCCTTGCTCGGACGCGGCGAGGCGCTGGAGAAGATGGGCAATACCAAGGAGGCGGCCCGGGCCTATCTCGACGCCTATTCGCTGGCCCGCGACGCTCAGGCCACGGCGGCGCCGGCGCTGCTGAACCTGGGCCGGGCGCTGGCCTCGCTGGGCCAGAACGACGCCGCCTGTCAGATGCTGGCCGAGATCGCGCCGCGGTTTCCTTCGGCGACCGAGCTGACCGAGGCGCAGACCGAGATGGGCCGGCTGGGCTGTTCCTGACCGGGGCGGCCCGGGCCGAAGGGAGAGGGGGCTCTGCCCCCGTCGCCTCCGGCGACTCCCCCGGGAATATTTTGGGCCAGAAGAAGCAGGGGGCGCGGCGCGCCGGATGACCTCTTTCAGTCTCGACAGCCATTTTGCCGGGGTGATGGGCGATCTTCTGGGGCCGGAGTTCCCGGATGAGATCGGGCTGGCGGTGTCCGGCGGCGGCGACAGCATGGCGCTGCTGACCCTGGCGCACAACTGGACGCGGCACATGGGTGTCGGCCTGCGGGTGGTGACCGTGGACCACGGGCTGCGGCCGGAGAGCGGCGCCGAGGCCGCGCTGGTGGCGGCGGAATGCGCGGCGCTGGGACATCGCCATGACGTGCTGCGCTGGCAGGGCTGGGACGGCAGCGGCAATCTTCAGGAGGCGGCCCGGACGGCGCGGCTGCGGCTGATCGGCCGGTGGCGCGGCGGGCTGCGGCATGTGCTGATGGCGCATACGCTGGACGATCAGGCCGAGACCGTGCTGATGCGGCTGGCGCGCGGCTCCGGGGTCGACGGGCTGGCGGGCATGGCGGATCGCCGCTTCGTGCCGCAGGCGACCGAGGATGGCGGCTTTTGGCTGATGCGGCCCTTGCTGACGGTGCGGCGGGCGGAGTTGCGGCATTATCTGACGGTGCTCAAGGGGGCCTGGGTCGAGGATCCGTCGAATGCCGACCCGCGGTTCGACCGGGTGCGCATGCGCCAGGCGCTGGAGATTCTGGCGCCGCTCGGGATCGACGCAGCGGCCCTGGCGGAGACCGCGGGCCGGATGGCACGGGCGCAGGCGGCGCTGCGGGCACGGGCGGCCGAGGCCGCGACGCGCGCGGTGCGCGTGCAGCATGGCGATCTGCTCATGGATCGCGACGCTCTGGCGGCGCTGGAGGCGGAGACCCGGCTGCGGCTCCTGGCGGGCGGGCTGCAATATGTCTCGGGGCGGGTCTACCGGCCGCGCGCCCGCGCACTGGCGGCGGCCGCCGACCGGGTGCTGTCGGGCGGCAGCGCCAGCCTGCACGGCTGCCTGATGCGGGCCGAGCGGGCCGAGATTCGCCTCTGTCGCGAATATGCCGCGGTGGCCGAAACCCGGGCGCCGGTGGGGGCGCCCTGGGACGGACGGTTCCAGCTGGGCGGCGCGGCGATTGCCGGGCTGACGGTGCGCGCCCTGGGCGAGGCCGGCGCCGCGCAGCTGCCGGCGCGGCCCGAGGGCCTGCCTTATCAGAGCCTGATCGCGCACCCTGCGGTCTTTGATGGCGACCGGCTGGTGGCCTTTCTCCCGGCCGGCTTTGGCCCCGAATACGACATCTGCCGCCTGACCGGGCAGCATGGCTTTGCCGCTTTCCTCACGACGCATTGAATGTGCCGCACAAACCCCTATTTTTCACCACAAGGGCACGCTATAGAGCGGGCCACACCCAATCTTCGGGAGAACTTTCTTGGGCAACCTGCGTAACATCGCCTTCTGGGTCGTACTCTTCGTATTGATCCTGACGCTCTTCAATCTCTTTTCCGGCGGTGGCAGCACGCTGCAAAGCCAGAGCACGCCGTATTCGGACTTTGTGCAACTGGTGGAGGAGGACAAGGTCTCCTCGGCTGTGATCGATGGCGAGACGATCCGCTATCGGGGCAAGGACGGGCGCGATTACGTGACCATCAAGCCCGAGGATGCCGAAGTCACCCAGGTTCTGATCGACAACGGCGTGGCGGTGAATGCCGAATCGCAGGAGCAATCGGGCTTTCAGTCCTTCATCCTGAGCCTGCTGCCCTTCCTGCTGCTGATCGGGGTCTGGATCTATTTCATGAACCGGATGCAGGGCGGCGGCAAAGGCGGCGCCATGGGCTTTGGTAAATCCAAGGCCAAGATGCTGACCGAGAAACATGGCCGCGTCACCTTTGACGATGTGGCCGGGATCGACGAGGCCAAGGAAGAGCTGGAAGAGATCGTCGAATTCCTGCGCAACCCGCAAAAATTCTCGCGCCTTGGCGGCAAGATCCCGAAAGGCGCGCTGCTGGTGGGCCCTCCGGGCACCGGTAAGACGCTCCTGGCGCGCGCGATCGCGGGCGAGGCCGGCGTGCCGTTCTTTACAATTTCCGGTTCGGATTTCGTCGAGATGTTCGTCGGTGTCGGCGCTTCTCGCGTCCGTGACATGTTCGAACAGGCCAAGAAGAACGCGCCCTGCATCGTCTTCATCGACGAGATCGACGCTGTCGGCCGTCATCGTGGTGCGGGCTATGGCGGCGGCAACGACGAGCGCGAGCAGACGCTCAACCAGCTGCTGGTCGAGATGGACGGCTTCGAGGCCAATGAAGGCGTGATCATCATTGCCGCCACCAACCGCAAGGACGTGCTGGACCCGGCGCTGCTGCGCCCCGGCCGCTTTGACCGGCAGGTGACGGTGCCCAACCCCGACATCAAGGGCCGCGAGAAGATCCTCAATGTCCACGCTCGCAAGATTCCGCTGGGCCCCGACGCCGACATGCGCATCATCGCGCGCGGCACGCCGGGATTTTCCGGTGCGGACCTCGCCAACCTGGTGAACGAGGCGGCGCTGATGGCGGCGCGCGTCGGCCGGCGTTTCGTGACGATGGAAGACTTCGAGAACGCCAAGGACAAGGTGATGATGGGCGCCGAGCGCCGTTCGATGGTGCTGACCGACGATCAGAAGGAAAAGACCGCCTATCACGAGGCCGGCCACGCGGTGGTGGGCTTGTCGCTGCCGCAATGCGACCCGGTCTACAAGGCGACGATCATTCCGCGCGGCGGTGCGCTGGGCATGGTGGTGTCGCTGCCCGAGATCGACCGGCTGAACTGGCACAAGTCGGAATGCGAGGAAAAGCTCGCGATGACCATGGCCGGCAAGGCGGCCGAGATCATCAAATATGGCGAGTCCAATGTCTCGAACGGGCCGGCGGGCGACATTCAGCAGGCGTCGGCGCTGGCGCGGGCCATGGTGCTGCGCTGGGGCATGTCGGAAAAGGTGGGCAATATCGACTACTCTGAGGCGCATGAGGGCTACAGCGGCAATACCGCCGGCCTGTCGGTCTCGGCCCATACCAAGGAGATGATCGAGGACGAGGTGAAGCGCTTTATCCAGGACGCCTATGACCGTGCCTTCGAGATTCTGACCGAGAAGAAAGAGGAATGGGAGCGGCTGGCGCAGGGTCTGCTGGAATACGAGACGCTGACCGGCGAGGAAATCCGCCGCGTGATGAAGGGCGAGCCGCCGCAACTGGGCGAGGATGAGGACGACACGCCGGATCAGGGCAATGCGCCTTCGGTCACGGCGATCCCCAAGACCAAGCCCAAGGCCAAGCCGTCCGGGGACATGGAGCCGGAACCGACGGCCTGAGCCCGGCAGATCAGTCAAGGACGCCCCCGCAGCCGATGCTGCGGGGGTTTTGTTTTTCCGGAGGGGTCTGACGTTTCGGTTGCCAGGGCAGGGGGAGGCCCCGGAGCGGGGTCCGGGGCGGGTCATCTGGACGTCGGGCGGTGGCGCATTTGATGAGCTGTCGGGGATCGGGGCACGATCCAGGATGCAGGCCGCAGCCCACGCCGCGCCCGCACCCGCCCCGGCCCTGCGCCGGGGCCCCGCGGTCCGGTCGGCGGCCGGGAGAGCGGACAGGGCAGAGGCCGAGCCGCTCCGGGGCGGCGGCACGCCGAGACCCGGAGCGGCGGGTTTTCGAACTGCCGTGTCTTCGGGCAAAGCCGCCGCAAGCTGCGGTCAAAATGTCGGATTCACCTCGGGCTGCGGCGGGATGCCGCGTTATGCAGGGCCAAAGCCAACTGGAGTGCACCCATGTCCCATAAATCCGACATCGAAATCGCCCGCGACGCCAACAAGAAGCCGATCCAGGAAATCGGCGCAAGGCTCGGGATCGGCTCGGAACATCTGCTGCCCTTCGGCCATGACAAGGCCAAGGTCAGCCAGGATTTCATCACCTCGGTGCAGGGCAACAAGACCGGCAAGCTGATCCTCGTCACCGCGATCAACCCGACGCCGGCGGGCGAGGGCAAGACCACCACCACCGTAGGCCTGGGCGACGGGCTCAACCGGATCGGCAAGAAAGCGGCGATCTGCATCCGCGAGGCCTCGCTCGGGCCGAACTTCGGCATGAAGGGCGGCGCCGCGGGCGGCGGCTATGCCCAGGTGGTGCCGATGGAGGACATGAACCTGCATTTCACCGGTGATTTCCATGCCATCACCGCGGCGCACAACCTGCTCAGCGCCATGATCGACAACCATATCTACTGGGGCAATGCGCTCGACATCGACCCCCGCCGGGTGGTCTGGCGCCGGGTGATGGACATGAACGACCGGGCGCTGCGCGATGTGGTGACCTCGCTCGGCGGCGTGGCCAACGGCTTTCCGCGCCAGACCGGCTTTGACATCACCGTGGCGTCGGAAGTCATGGCGATTCTCTGCCTTGCGACGTCGCTGGCGGATCTCGAGCGGCGGCTGGGCGACATCATCGTCGCCTATACCCGCGACCGCAAACCGGTGACCTGCCGCGACATCAAGGCCGATGGCGCGATGACGGTTCTGCTCAAGGACGCGATGCAGCCCAACCTGGTGCAGACGCTGGAGAACAATCCCGCCTTCGTGCATGGCGGGCCGTTCGCCAATATCGCGCATGGCTGCAACTCGGTGATGGCGACCTCGACGGCGCTCAAAGTGGCCGATTACGTGGTGACCGAGGCCGGCTTTGGCGCCGATCTGGGCGCCGAGAAGTTCATGAACATCAAATGCCGCAAGGCCGGCCTCGCGCCCGATTGCGTGGTGCTGGTGGCGACCTGCCGGGCGATGAAGATGAACGGCGGCGTGGCCAAGGGCGATCTCGGTGCCGAGAATGTCGAGGCGATCCGCAAGGGCTGCCCAAACCTCGGGCGGCATATCCAGAACGTGAAGAGCTTTGGCGTGCCGGTTGTGGTGGCGATCAACCATTTCGTCACCGACACCGAGGCCGAGGTCCAGGCGGTCAAGGACTACGTCGAGAGCCAGGGCTCCGAGGCGATCCTCTGCCAACACTGGGCCAAGGGCTCCGAGGGCACCGAGGCACTGGCCACCCGCGTGGCGCAGATTGCCGACGCCGGTGTGTCGCAATTCGCCCCGCTCTATCGTGACGAGATGCCGCTCTTCGAGAAGATCGAGACCATCGCCAAGTCGATCTACCGCGCCGATGAGGTGCTGGCAGATGCCAAGATCCGCAACCAGCTGCACGACTGGGAGAAGGCGGGATATGGCGATCTGCCGGTCTGCATGGCCAAGACGCAATACAGCTTCTCGACCGATCCCAACCTGCGCGGCGCGCCCACCGGCCACTCGGTGCCGGTGCGCGAGGTGCGGCTTTCTGCGGGGGCCGGCTTTGTGGTGGTGATCTGCGGCGAGATCATGACCATGCCGGGCCTGCCGTCGGTTCCGGCGTCGGAAAATATCCGGCTGAACGAGGGTGGCCAGGTCGAAGGATTGTTCTAAAAGGGGGCGGGCCGCGGGGGGCATCTTGCCTCCTCCGGTCCGGTCGCCGCTGGGGCGGCGCCTGCCTCTGGCGGGGATATAGGACAATCGAAAAAGGACAGGCATGCGCAAGACCCCCGACGAGATCGAGACCATGGCCGAGCTGCGCGACACGATCGATGACATCGACCGCGCATTGATCGCGCTGCATGTGGAAAGGGTGGGGTACATCGACCGCGCGCCGGTGCTCAAGGCGCCGGACGGCATCGCGGCACGCGCCCCCTCGCGGGTGGCGGATGTGCTGGCCAAGGTGCGGGCCGAGGCGGACCGAACGGGGTTTGACGCGGATCTGGCCGAGGCCATGTGGGCGCTGTTGATCGATGCCATGATCGCCCGCGAAGAGCAGGTGATGGGCAAGGAAGGAAAAGACGGATGACGGCGAGTATTATCGACGGCAAGGGGTTTGCCGCCAAGGTGCGGGTCGAAGTGGGGCGCCATGTGAAAAGGCTCAAGGACGAGCATGGCATCACCCCGGGGCTGGCGGTGGTGCTGGTCGGCGAAGATCCGGCGAGCCAGGTCTATGTACGCTCCAAGGGCAAACAGACGGTCGAGGCCGGCATGAATTCCTACGAGCACAAGCGTGACGCCTCGATCTCGCAGGAGGAGCTGCTGGCGCTGGTCGAGCAGCTCAATGGTGATCCGGCGGTGCATGGCATTCTGGTGCAATTGCCGCTGCCCGATCACATTGACGAGGATCTGGTGATCAATGCCATCGATCCGGCCAAGGATGTCGATGGATTTCACATCTCCAACGTCGGGCTTCTGGGTACCGGGCAGGAGAGCATGGTGCCCTGCACGCCGCTGGGCTGCCTGATGATGCTGCGCGATTTTCACGGCAGCCTGTCGGGGATGAACGCGGTGGTTGTCGGCCGGTCGAACATCGTCGGCAAGCCGATGGCGCAGCTTCTGCTGGGCGACAGCTGCACCGTGACCATCGCGCATTCGCGCACCAAGGACATTCAGGAGGTCACCCGCCGCGCCGATATCGTGGTCGCCGCCGTCGGCCGGCCCGAAATGGTCACCGGCGACTGGATCAAGCCCGGCGCCACGGTGATCGACGTCGGCATCAACCGCGTCGACGCGCCGGAAAAGGGCGAAGGCAAGACCCGCCTGGTGGGCGATTGCCATTTTGACAGCTGCGCCGAGGTGGCGGGCGCGATCACCCCGGTGCCCGGCGGAGTGGGGCCGATGACCATCGCCTGCCTGCTGGCCAATACGCTGACCGCCTGTTGCCGGGCCAATGGTATCGCGGCACCCGAGGGGCTGACCGCCTAAGCCTCGGCCAGGACGGGCACCATGGTGCCCTGAAGGGCGGCGATCTCGGTTTCCCGGTCGCCGTCGCGCGCCCAGACCGCGGCCCGCACCACGATCAGCCGCCGCCCGGGCTTGAGCACCTCGCCCACCGCCCGCAGGCTCTGGCCGCGGGCCGGGGCCAGCAGATTGATCTTGATTTCCGCCGTCAGCACTTCGGCCCCCTCGGGCATCAGCGTGAGGGCGGCATAGCCGGCCGCTGTATCGCCGAGGGCAAAGGTCAGCCCGGCATGGCCAAAGCCGTGTTGCTGGCGCGCTCCGGGCCCGATGGGCGCACCGATCACCACATGCCCCGGGGCGATCTCGGCCAGTTCCGCCTCGAAGGTGGTCATCAGGCTTTGCCGGGCAAAGCTTGCCCTTAGGTCAATCCTTTTTTGGGGGGACAATTCCATGGTTTTCCCTTAGCCCGATGGTATTAAACACTCACTGTAGAAATCACGATGCCAAAGCGGCAAGTTTTTTGCAAAGAGCAGACATGACGCATTATTCAACGATGTTGAAAGAAGAAACCGACATTTCCCATACCGACACAGACCTCCCCCCTCTGACGGCCATAATCAACCGGGTTCAGAGCCTGCGCCACTCGCGCATTGCGCTGGCGGTGTTCTTCGGCCTGACGGCCGTCGCCGTGATCGCGGAACCCTTTGGCACAGATGGGCAATTGAGCGTTGGCCTGCGGATTTTCTTCTGGTCCTTCCTGATCGGCGTGTCGATCGTTTGCGGCGCGGTCTTCGACGAGATTTCCTATCGTCTGGTGCGCCCGCTGGTGGCCTGGCGCGCGGCGCTGGTGGCCTCGGTTCTGATGACGCTGATCTTTGCGCCTTTCGTCTATCTGTGGTCGCGCGCGATGGCGGTTCTGGGCGGCACGCTTGACCCGCAGATGCCGTCGATCGCGCTCAATGTCCTGGTGCCCACGCTCACCGTCTATTCTGTGATCCACGTGGTGCGCCCGCATCTGCGCGCGCCCGAAGCGGCCGCCGCCGCGCCCGAAGAGGAACCGCTGCCACGGCTGTTCGATCGGCTGGAAGTGTCGCAGGCGACGGTCTATCGCCTGTCGGCCAACGATCACCTCACCGATGTCGCCACCGACCGCGGGCTGGAGCAGATCCGCATGCGGTTTGCCGATGCGGTGGGCGAGATGGCGCCAATGCCGGGCTGCCACGTGCATCGCTCGCACTGGGTGCCGCTGGATGCGGTCGACGCGGTGCAGCGCCGGGGCGGCAAGCTACTGGTCAAGCTGGTGAACGGCGATGAGCTGCCGGTCAGCCGCACCTATCGCCCGCGTCTGGAAGAGGCCCGGCCCGATCTGTTCTGACGCATCGGCACCGCCAGCGCCCGGGCTCCGGTGAGGATTGCCAGAGCGCCCGGCGCCATCAACCGGTCGAGCGCCGGATCGTCGCTGCGCAGCCCGCCGGTGTAGGTGCCGAAAGCCGGCAGAATCAGCCGCGCCTCATCGACGAGAAAACAGGCGCGTGCCCCGGCCCGCAGCCGCAGCTTGGGGTGGTAATGGCCCGAGATCTCGCCCCGGTCTTCGTCACTGGCGATATGGCGGAAGGTCAGCCCGAGGTGGCGAAACTGCGCCAGATGATCGCCGGCCAGCGCCACTGGACCGGGATCGTGATTGCCCTCGATCCAGATCCAGCGCCGGCCGGCCTGCAACCGGGTGATCCAGTCAAGCGCCGTCCGGGGCAGGGCGTCAAAGGCCTGCAAATCGTCGAAACTGTCACCGAGACAGATCACCGTCGCCGCCGCGGTCGCCTCCACCTCGGCCTCGAGCCGGGCCAGCGTGTCCTCGACGTCATAAGGCGGCAGCTGCACGCCATTGCGCCGCGCCTGCCGGGCCGATTTGCCCAGATGCAGGTCAGACACGCAGAGCAGCCCGGCCGCGGGCCAGTGCAAGGCGCCCGAGGGCCGCGCCACCAGACGCTGGCCGGCAAAGGTGAAACTGTAGGTGTTCATGCTCTGTCCCATGCCGCAAGCCGCGCCCGGGCGCAAGCGGTCACAGCCGGTCGATTCCGGCCTCGGCCATCAGCGCCGCCGCCTCTTCCTCCAACAGCCGCTCGCGCGCGGCGCCTGTCACCGGCACCCGGCCGACCTCGAGCAGCATCGGCGCGGCCAACGGCGTCACCCGGTCGAGCCGGTGCAAATCGATTCGCCCCTGCACCCGTTCGGCCATCTCGCGGATGCGGGCGAAATCCACCAACCCGCGCATCGCCTCGGCCCGGGTGATCCGCATCAACAGGTGACCGGGATCGTATTTCAGCAGCGTGTCATAGAGGATGTCGCTGGAAAACGTCGCCTGCCGCCCGCTTTTCCTGGTCCCGGGCATGTTGCGGTTGATCAGCATGGCGATGGTGGCGCTGGCGCGAAAGGTGCGTTTCATCACCGCGTTGCCGGCCATCCAGCCATCCAGCCCCGCCTCCAGCGCTTCGATGTCGAACAGCGGCGCCGGATCGGTCAGCGGCGTCAGCCCCCAGATCAGCGTGGCATAATCGGTGGCGACAAAGCCCAGCGGATCGAGCCCCAGCTCCTCCATCCGCTTGGTGACCAACAGGCCGAGGGTCTGCTGCGCATTGCGTCCGGCAAAGCCGTAGATGCAGGCATGGGCACGGCCGTCATGCGGAAAGCTCTCGATCAGCAGCCGCCCTGGCTCCGGCAACCGGCTGACCTGTCGGTGCAGGTGCAGCCAGTCGCGGGTGTGATCGGGCAGGTACGGCCAGTCGCGCGCCTGCAACATGTCGAGGATGCGCTGGCTGAGCTGCGTCGAGGTGGCGAACTTGGTGCCGCCGAAGGTGGCGATCTTGGGCTTTTTCGCCGCATCCCGCGTCACCTCCACCACGGTCTCGCGCAGCCCGGCATAGCGCACGATCTGACCGCCGATCAGAAAGGTGTCGCCGGGCGTCAGGGTGGCGGCAAAGCCTTCCTCGATCTCGCCCAGGGGCTTGCCGCCGCGGCCCTTGAACCGCACCTTCAGCAGGTCGCTGTCCTGGATGGTGCCGATGTTCATGCGGATGATCCGCGCCGACCGCGGATCGCGCAGTTGCCATTGCCCGTCCGCGCGCTGCTGGAGCCGCTGCCACTGGTCATAGGCGCGCAGCGCATAGCCGCCGGTGGCGCAGAATTCCAGACAATCGTCGAACTGCGCCCGCGTCAGCCCGGCATATGGCCCCGCCGTCGTCATCTCGGCATAAAGCGCCCCGGCCTCGAACGGCCCGGAACAGGCGGCGATCAGGATATGCTGGCACAGCACGTCGAGCGGGCCGGGGCCGCGCGGATCGCCATCGAGCGCATGGGCGCGGGCGGCCTGAAGCGCGGCATGGCATTCCACCACCTCGAAACGGTTGGCCGGCACCAGCCGCGCCTTCGACGGCGCATTGTAGCGGTGATTGGCGCGGCCGATGCGCTGGATCAGCCGCTTGACGTTCTTCGGCGCGCCGATCTGGATCACCAGGTCGACATCGCCCCAGTCGATGCCGAGGTCGAGCGACCCGGTACAGACGATGGCGCGCAGGTCGCCGCGCACCATGGCCGCCTCCACCTTCTCGCGCTGCGCCCGATCCAGGCTGCCGTGGTGGATGCCGATCGGCAGGCTGTCATCATTGGCCAGCCACAGGTTGTGAAAGAAGATCTCGGCCTGTGCCCGGGTGTTGTGAAAGATCAGCGTGGTGCGATGCGCCTTCACCGCCGCCATCACCTGCGGAATGGCATAGGCGGCGCCGCCCCCGGCCCAGGGCGGCGCCGCCGGCAGCGCGAGCATGGCAATGTCCGGGTCGGGGCTGGGATCGGCGGCGACGATGGCGCAGGGATCGGGATGCCGCGCCAGCATCTGCGCGATCGCGTCGGGATCTTCCACCGTGGCCGAAAGCCCGACCCGGCGCAGCCCGGGGCAGAGCCCCTGCAACCGCGCCAGCGCCAGCATCAGCTGATCGCCGCGCTTGCTCTCGGCCAGGGCATGGATCTCGTCGACGATGACTCGCTGCAAGCCTTTGAAAATCCGCGGCGCATCCTCGTAAGAGGTCAGAAGCGCCAGGCTCTCGGGCGTGGTCAGCAGAATATGCGGCGGATCGGCGCGCTGCCGCCGCTTCCGGGTGTAAGAGGTATCGCCCGTGCGGTCCTCGATCCGGATCGGCAGGCCCATCTCCGTCACCGGCCCGGTCAGGTTGCGCTTGATATCCGCCGCCAGCGCCTTCAGTGGCGAAACATAAAGCGTATGCAGTCCCTCATGCCGCCCCGCCGCCAGTTCGGCCAGGGTGGGCAGGAAACCGGCCATGGTCTTGCCGCCACCGGTGGGCGCGATCAGTAGAACCGCCGGCTCCGCCCGCCGGTCGACCATCGCCTGCTGGTGCGGGTGCACCTGCCAGCCGCGGGTGGCAAACCAATCGGTGATGACGGCGGGCAGCGACTTCATCGGAAAAATCCAGGGCGCCCCCGCCGGATGCAAGACCGCCCCGGTCTTCTTCTCTTCGAAAATACCGCCGGGGGAGTCCCGCAGGGACGGGGGCAGCGCCCCCAGACCCCGCCTGCCAAGCCTCTCGCGGGGGGATCTTCCTGGCGCGGGGGTGCCCCGGCTGCGGTCGGTCTCACTTCACGATCTTCTCGTCCTTGACGAACATATTCGCCCAGGCGCGATCGACATAGTCCGGCGTCATCCGCGGCGCGACCCCTTCGAAGGCGCAGATCGACAGAATCTGATCGATCAGGAAGACCGGCTGGTAATTGGCATAGACATTGTCGATGGTCGGATATTTCACCTGCAACAGATGGATCAGGCTGGCCTCGTCCAGCGGCAGCCCCTTCTTCTTCGCCACTAGGGCAAAGATCTTGAGGAAATCCTTCTGCCCCGGCCCGTCGATCTTGATCTTGAAGAAGATCCGCCGCAGCGCCGCCTGGTCGAAAATCTCGTTCGGGTGGAAGTTGGTCGAAAATACCACCAGCGTGTCAAACGGCACCTCGAACTTCTCGCCCGATTGCAGCGCCAGGATGTCGCGGCTTTCCTCCAGCGGCACGATCCAGCGGTTGACCAGCGCCTGCGGCGGCTCTTCCTGCCGGCCCAGGTCGTCGACGATAAAGATGCCGCCCGAGGACTTGAGCTGCAACGGCGCCTGATAGGTCCGCGCGGTCGGGTTGTAGACCAGGTCGAGCATCTTCAGCGACAGCTCGCCGCCGGTCACCACCGTGGGGCGTTCGCAGCGCACGTAGCGGGTGTCATAGCGGTTCGACGAGCGCCGCAGCCGGGTCGGGTCGTCCTCCTGCTCCTCGGCGGCGGAATGCACGATCGGGTCATAGACGGTGATCACCTGACCGGCATATTCGATCGCCCGCGGCACATAGATCTTGTCGCCCATCGCCTTGCGGATGCCGTTCGAGATCGAGGACTTGCCGTTGCCGGGCGGGCCATACATCAGGATCGAGCGGCCGGCCGAGACCGCCGGGCCGAGCTGATCCATCAGCGTGTCGGGCAGGATCAGCTCGCCCATGGCGGCAGTCAGCTGGCTGCGGGTGATCTGGATGTTGCGGATCGACTGGCGCTTGACCTGCTCCTGATAGACATGCAGCGGCACCGGCATGGCGCCGTAGTATTCCGATTGCGCCAGCGCATCCAGCGCCCGCGCCTTGCCGGCATCGGTCAGCTCGTAACCCATCTCGTTGCCGGAATTGGCGTTCAGCGTGCCGGTGGCCTGCAACAGCTTCTGGCCGCGCGCCAGATCGACCAGCTCCTGTGTCACCGGGATCGGCAGGCAGATGCCGCGGGCGATCTCGGTCACCACGTCGAGGTTCGAACGGAACATGGTCTTGAGCAGGATATCCCGCATCATCACGATCGGCAGGGCCATCTCCTCCAGTCGCCTGGGGGCGGGCGGGGCTGTGACGTTTCCGACGGCCATGTTCATTGCAGATACCTCTCTCAATGCGGGGCCATGGTTGCGGGCAGGGGCTCAGAAATCATGAAGCGCATGGCGCTCAGCTCCCGTAAACCGCGCCAAGCGCGAGATAGAGCGCCAGCGTGCCGCCAAGTGCAAGGCCCATGGGAAAATCGCTGCCGGTCTCCCAGCTCTGCCAGCCGGGCGCCATGCGGCGCAGCGGGCTGTATTTCGCCAGCCGGTGGGCGGCAAAGGCGCCCAGCAGTGTCGCCGCCAGAAGCATCATCAGAAAGATGAAATCGCCGGGATGGATGAATGGCGCGGCAGCGGCGGCAAACTTGGCGTCGCCCGCACCGACCAGCCCGGTGGCATTCATCACGATGCCCAGCAAGAGCACGACCCCCAGCTGCAAGAGCCGCCAGGAATAATCGGCCAGCGGCAGGGCGATCAGCCCGACCACGACAAACACCGCCGTCAACGCCAGAACCGCATTGTTGGGGATCTTCATCATCCGCATGTCCGACCAGCAGACATAAACGCAGACCGGCGCCGCGAAGGGCAGGAACCACAGGGCCGACCAGGCGGTGACATGCAGGCCCATCGGTCAGTTCGCCGTGTTGTTTTCCAGGGCGCTCAGGGAGCGGACGGCGGCCTCGAAATACTGCGGATGGGTCTCGATCGCGTCGCGGAACAGGCCCTTTCCGGTCTCGACATCGCCGCGTTTGATCGCCGAGAGCCCCAGGGTATAGAGCAGCTCGGCGCGCTCCTGCTGGCTCATCGGCACCACCGGCAGGGTGTAGTTGCCCTGGGCGCCGCGGGCCAGAACCAGGTTGTTCTTGGCGGTAAAGAGCGAGGTGTCCTGGCGGATCGCCTGCACGAACATCCGCTCGGCACCCGGGTAATCGCCCCGGCTCAGCTTGGAATAGCCCCAGTTGTTCATCACGCTCGACGGCGTCGTGGTGAGGCCGATGGCGGTTTCGTAGAAGCTGTCGGCCTTTTTCCATTCCTTGTTGCTGTCGGCGATCATCGCTTCGAGCCGGTAGCGCTTGAAGGTCTCATGCGTCGGCGGCACGCTGTCGAGCACCTCTTCGGCCTCTTGCCACTGGTTGTTGCGGATATAGGCATCGGCGAGCTGCACCTTGTCATCGGCTTCGCTGTCTTCGAGCTGGACGATCTTCTTCCAGGCCGAGACCGCCTCGGTCGGGCGTTTGGCCCGGATCAGCGAGGCCGCGAGGCCGCGTTGCAGATCGATCCGTTTCGGTTGGCTGGCGGCGGCGCGCTGGAAATAGCTCACCGCCTCGTTCGGGTCGGAATTTGTCAGCATCACCTCGTTGAGGTTGCTTTCGTCGATCACGTTGATGTCTTGCAGCTTGCGGTCGACGGCGTCCCTGTCGATCTCTTTCTCACAGGCGGCCAGGGCCAGCACGGCGGCCAGACCGGCGAACACAAAGATAGGGTGGCGCATTCTTGCGTCCTTTTCTGCTCGTGCCTCTAGAGTGCGGTTCGGATCAGGTAGTCGGAACTGCCCCGCCGCACCAATTTATAGTCTTGTTGTTGCTCGATACCGTACTGGATATTGTCCAGTTTTGCGAGGGCTAACCGCAGGTTGTCCCGGATCGAGTCGCTCTGCCCATCGTCGAGCGCATAGGCTCGGCGGAACACCTGGGCGGCCTCGGCATGTTTGCCGCGCTCCATCAGAACGACGCCCAGATTGTTCCAGACCTCGGGCCAGCTTTCCTCTTTCTTGACCGCGCGGCGCAGCAGGGTCTCGGATTGCCCGAGCCGCCCGAGTGCCAGATTTGCGGTGCCCAGCGCCGAGAGCACCTCGGCATCGCCGATCCCGCGTTCCAGCGCGGCGCGGTTGAAGGCCGAGATCGCCAGTTCGTATTCCTTGGCAGCGAGCAGCCTGTGGCCCACAAGGAGCTGATCCACCGGCTCCGCGCGGCGATTGACCTGCGGAGCATAGGGCGAATTGCGGTCACGCTCAAAGCCGCCCTGGGAACAGGCGGCGGACACCAGGATCACGGCCAGAAGGCCGGCTGTTCTGGAAAGGGACACCTTCTTTCCTGCTCGTTGACTGCCTCGGTTCATGCCGGTGTCTCGCCTCGCGGCGGCCCGGCTTGGCCCGAGCCTAGCGCAAGCCGGCGCAGAAACGGGACCGGTTTGTTGATCCCGGCCGCAAAAACCCCGTCCACGTTGCGGATTTGCCGATGGCGCCAGCCCAGCCACCGCCGCAGGACAAAGGGGGATACGCCCCATGCCTGACTGTAGGGTGGGTTTCCAACCCACCGCTTTGCGCCCGAGTGGCGGGTGGGTGTTCAACCCACCGCCACCTCACCCCGCCAGAGAGCCGAGCTTCATGATGCCCATCGCCGAGGGGCCGACCAGGATGATCAGCAGCGGCGGCACGGTTAGACCCATGGTCACCAGCGTCATCTTGGTGGGCAGCTTGTTGGCCTTTTCCTCGGCCCGCATCACCCGCTTGTCGCGCATCTCGCCGGCATAGACCCGCAGCGCCTCGGCGATCGAAGTGCCGAAAACCTGGGCCTGGATCAGCACGGTGACAAAAGACGAAATATCCTGCACGCCGCAGCGTTCGCCCATGTCGTTGAGCACGGTGGATTTGTCCTTGCCGGCCTTGATTTCGTGGCTGACGACCTGAAATTCATAGGCAAGCTCTCGATAAGACGACTGGATTTCCTTGCTCACGCGCAGGATCGACTGGTCGAGCGACTGCCCGGCCTCGACGCAGACCAGCATCATGTCAAGCGCGTCGGGGAACCCGTCCTCGATCTCTTCGTGACGTTTGCCGGCGCGGCGCGAGACCCAGTATTTGGGCAGGAAATAGCCCGCCGCACCGGGGCCGAGGATATACATCACCATCTGCTGCGTGGTGGCATTTTCCGGGCCGAGCACAAGGTAATAATAGGCCAGACCCAGCCCGAGGGCGAGCACGCCCAGGATCACCTGCGCCGCGTGGAACATCCGCACCGCGTCGCGGCCGCGATAGCCGGCCTGCATCAGCTTCTTCTGGATCTCGGAATAGCTTTCCTGGTCCTGCGGCTCGAGGAAGGCGCCGTATTTCTCCAGCTTTTCGTTGCGGGTGCCGCCGGAACGCAGGGTCTCGTTCTTGCTGACCTTTTGCTGGCGGGTCTGCGCCGCCAGCTTTTCCATCGGGTCGGGGCGCTGTTTGAACAGCATCGACACCGCCAGCAACAGAAGCAGCACCGCCATGGCACCGACGATCAGCACCGGCGCCATCGGACCAAACAATTCGTAGAACACTCCGCCGGGTTCGAACATGACGGGCTCCTTTACACTTTGATGTTCACAAGCATCCGCATGACGACAAGGTTCGCCGCGAGGAAGCCGAAGACCACGAAACAGGCAATGATGAAGAGCGGGTGATCGATCACTTCGTCATAATAGTTCGGGTCGGTAAGCTGGATGAAGATCAGGCACATGATCGGAAAGCCCGAGAGGAACTTGCCCGACCACTTGGCCTCGGCGGTGATCGCCTTGACCCGGCGAAACAGCCGAAAGCGCGCCCGGATCACCTTTGACAGTCCCGCCAGCACCTCGGCCAGGTTGCCGCCGGATTGCTGCTGGATGGTCACCGCCACTGCCAGAAAACGCAGATCCTGCATGTCGAGCCGGTCCGACATCTCGCGCAGCGCCTCGCCGACGTCGCGGCCATAAGCGGCCTCGTCGGCGATGATGCCCAGCTCCGAGGCCAGCGGATCCTTGACCTCTTTCGACACGATGGTCAGCGCCGAGGAAAACGGGTGGCCGACGCGCAGCGAGCGCACGATCAGTTCGATGGCGTCAGGCAGCTGCTCTTCGAGCATCGCCATCCGCTTGCCGGCCTTGTGATTGATCCAGGTATAGACCCCGCCGACCCCCATGGCGATGGCGCCGGCCACGCGCACGGCCAGGCCGGCCTCGGTGCCCAGCGTCAGCCCGACAAAGGCGAGGAAGCTCACCACCACCATGATCAGGATGAGCTGGCCGGGCGTAAAGGCGATGGCCGCCTTCTGCGCCTTGGTGGCCAGCAGCGAATAGAGCGGGATCTTGCGCGATTTGACGTGCTGGGTCATCTCCTTGCGGAGCTTTTCCAGCACCTCGTCGCGGCGCGCGCCCTTGTCCATCATCTCCAGCCGGCGGTTGACCCGGCTGTTGAGGCTGATCGATTTGCCAAAAACGGTCAGGTAGACCCCTTCGACCAGCGCCAGGACGCCGACAAAGATCAACCCGTAGATAATCGGTTCTGCTGAGAGCTCCATGCGATCTACTCCGCGGCAAAGGGTTCAAAGATGGCGGGCGGCAGGTCGTAGCCCCAAAGCTTGAAGCGCTCGGAGAAATGGCTGCGGACGCCGGTGGCGGTGAAATGGCCGATGATCTTGTTGTCGGGCGTCAGGCCGACGCGCTGATAGCGGAACACCTCCTGCATCGAGATCACCTCGCCCTCCATGCCGGTCACTTCGGTGATCGAAACCATGCGGCGCGAGCCGTCCTGAAGGCGCGAGGCCTGGACGATCAGGTTGACCGCCGAAGAGATCTGCGAGCGCACCGCCTTGATCGGCATCTCGATCCCGGCCATGGCAATCATGTTTTCCAGCCGGCTCACCCCGTCGCGGGCGCTGTTGGCGTGGATCGTGGTCATCGAGCCGTCGTGGCCGGTGTTCATCGCCTGCAACATGTCGATCACTTCCTCGCCGCGGGTCTCGCCGACGATGATCCGGTCGGGGCGCATCCGCAGAGCGTTGCGCAGACAGTCGCGCTGGGACACCGCGCCCTTGCCCTCGACGTTGGCGGGGCGGCTTTCCATCCGGCCGACATGGGTCTGTTGCAGTTGCAGTTCCGCGGTGTCTTCGATGGTCAGGATGCGTTCGCTGTCATCGATGAAGGACGACAGCGCATTGAGCGTCGTGGTCTTGCCCGAGCCGGTCCCGCCCGAGACGATGACGTTCAGCCGGCAGGCGACGGCGGCCTGAAGATAGGCGGCCATCTCTTCGGTGAAGGCGCCGAAATTCACCAGATCGTCGACCGCCAGCTTTTCCTTCTTGAACTTACGAATGGAAACCAGGCTGCCATCGACGGCGATCGGCGGCACCATGGCGTTGAAACGCGAGCCATCGGCGAGACGGGCGTCGACGTAGGGGTTGCTCTCGTCGACCCGCCGGCCCACGGCCGAGACGATCTTGTCGATGATCCTGAGCAGGTGCTTTTCGTCCTTGAAGGTCACGTCGGACAGGGTCAGCTTGCCATTGCGTTCGACAAAGACCTGCTGCGGGCCATTGACCAGGATGTCGTTGACCGTGTCATCCTGAAGCAGCGGTTCCAGCGGGCCGAGGCCCTTGACCTCGTTGTAGAGCTCCTGGATCAGCGTCGTGCGGTCGTCGCGGTTGAGCACCACGCCCTTTTCGTTGAGAAGCTCCTGCCCGATGTCGCTGATCTCGGCCTTGAGGTCGGCCTCGGAGGCATGTTCCAGCGCGCTGAGGTTGAGATTGTCGAGCAGCGCGCGGTGAAGTTCGAGCTTGAGATCGCCCATCTTTTCCTTGCGCTTCTGCTCCTTGTCGGTGGCCACCGGACGCGCGGCCATGGTCTTGACGACCGGCCGGCGCATCGAGACCGGCTTGGCCGGGGCCTCTTCCTGGACCGGCATCTTGGCGACATTGTCGGGCTTGGGCGCCGGTTTGGCGGCGTCGGGCTTGCGGTATCTGGAAAACATCGGGCTTTGTCCTCAGGCTGCTTCTGCCGCATCTGCACCGATTTCGTGCAGAGATTTGGCAAGCTTGGCGATTTCACGGCGCAGCGGGTTCTTGGCAGCGGCGGTGGCCAGCGGCAGGCCGTGGTCGCAGGCCTGCACCACCGGCTTGCCGCCGTCGGGGAATTGCACGTCGATCGAGATGCCGAGGCTCTCGGCCATGCGCTTGACCCGGCTCTTGCCGGTCAGATCGGTGAATTTCGGCGCGCGGTTGAGCAGGAACCGCAGCTTTTCGAAGGGCAGATCCTCCGATTGCAGCGCACGTTTGAGCCGCAGGGCGTTTTGCGCCGAACGCATGTCGATCTCGAGCATCGAGAAATAGACATGCGCCATGTTGAGCACCGTCTCGGACCATTGCACCAGGGTCTTGGGCATGTCGACGATGACATAGTCGAAATGCGCGCAGGCGGTGGCCAGCAGCTTTTCCACATCCTGCGGCGGCAGCAGGTCGAGCGGCAGCATGTCGGCCGGCGCGGTCAGCACCTGCATCTTTTCTTCGTAATCCATCAGCGCCTGGCTGAAGCTGTCTTCGTCCATGTTCTCGATGTCCGAGAGCAACTCGTAGACGGATTCGCGGCGCGGCAGATCCAGGTAGGTGGCCACCGATCCGAATTGCAGATCGAGGTCGATCAGACAGACCTTGGGCGCATCGGTCTTGGCGATGGTGGCCAGTTCCCAGGCGAGGTTGGTGGCAAAGGTCGTGGCACCGGTGCCGCCGACAAGCCCCTGCACCGCGATCAGCACGCCGTTGCGCGCCGCGCCCTTTTCGAGCTTGACCTTCTTCTCGTTCGTCTCGTCGGACGCGGGCTCTTCGGCCACCGGAGCGTCGCTCACATCGGCCAGCGCCACGGCGGCGGCGGTCTCGGCCGGGGCAGGGGGGGTGGCCCGGACCCGGTCGATGGCGAATTGCAGCTCGGTCTCGGGCAGCGGGTACGGCACGAATTCGTCGGCGCCCTTGCGCATCAGGTGGTGCAGCGCGGCGGGCGAGACATCCTCGGTGATCAGAATCACCTTGATGCCACGCGCCTTGGCGGCCTCGATGATTTCGGCCAGCACCGGCAGATCGGCCTCGTCCTCGGCATCCATGGCGATGGCGATGAATTCGAGCGAGCCGGCGTCTTCCTGGGCAAAGAAGGGCACCGCCTCTTCAAAGCCCAGATCGCCCCATTGCTCGCCCAGGGCGTTTTCCATGTCTTCGATCAGGAGCTCGAATTCCTGCACATTCCGGCTGATGGTGCAGGCAATGATGGGGGGGATGTCCATCTCAAGCGCTGTTTCGTCGGTCATGGCCTTGTTATCCTTTACCAAGCTCTACTCGCCCTCTGTCTTCGCCGTCTGCCGCTACATGAAGCGCCTGTTGCAGCAGCGAGGATCCGGGACCGTCCCGCAGGTTCATCGTCCCGCGTGGCACATTTCACTGGATCGAAGGTGATGGAAAATTCGGGCGAATTTGCGGCCAAAAGATCGTCATTTCGCGAATTCGGTTCAATCGCGGGCCTGACCAGGCATTGTTCACCGGCTCCGAAAACCAAAAAGGAGGCGGAACATCCGCCTCCTTCTGCCTGCCGCCGGACGAGGTAGTCTAGTTGGCAGAACTGTCGGAGGTGTCCGCCTGCGTGCCGGTCGACACGCCGGTGGTAAAGGTCGAGGCCGGTTCGCCGGACACCAGGTATTCGCGATAGACGACGGCGGCATAATTGCCGTCGAGCAGCATCGGATGCCCCGCCACGAAGCCGGAAACCTCGGTCACGGTGCGGCGGTTGCGGCGTTCGCGGCCCTGGGTCACGATCAGCGGCTGGGTCTCGCCAAAGCTCACCACCGCCTCGAGCCGGGCACGCGAAATGCCCTGACCGATCAGGAAATTGACCACCGCATCGGCGCGGCGCTGGCCCAGCCGGCGGTTGTAGGCATTCGAGCCGACCTTGTCGGTATGGCCATAAACCCGGAAGCGCACTTCGGGGAAGCGGCGGATGAACGCTGCCTGCTGACGCAGGATGGCGCGTGCGCCGGCCTCGAGCTGCGACGAGTTGAAGGCAAAGTTCACCGTGGTCGGCACCTCGTCGGCAAACCGCTGGGCCATGTTGTAGACCCATTGCTTTTCGCCGGTCTGATAGGCCTGGTTGTTCAGCGTCGCGGTGCCGAAATGGCCGGTGTCGATCAGCGCGCCGGATTCGCGAAAGAACGAGCTTTGAACCGGCCCCCGATCGGGCGAGCATCCGGCCAGGACGCCGAGAGCGGCGACCGAAGCCACAAGATATGTCAAGCGCGGCTGCTGCATCCGATCAATCCATCACATAGCCATAGGACCCGGAGAAATCCTGCTTGGCAACCTCGGCAACGGGGCCCTTTTTATATGCCGTGTCGCTGGCCACGCGGCCATGCAGGAAGAGGTCTTTCTCGGAGGGCGGGCGCACCTTGTCGGTGGGCAGGGCCAGCGCCTCGCCGCGGGTGGGGGTCACCAGATGCGGCGTCACGATGATCACCAGTTCCGATTGTTCGCGGCTGTATTCCGCCGACCGGAACAGCGCGCCCAGCACCGGCACATCGCCCAGCCAGGGCACCTGGCCGTTGAGATCGCGAAAATCGTCCTTCAGCAGGCCGGCGATGGCAAAGCTCTCGCCGTCGCGCATCTCGACCGTGGTGGTCGCTTCGCGGCGGGTGAAGGCATCGATCTGGAAGTCGTTGTTTACAAAGCCGTTTGTCGGGTCTATGGCCGACACCGCGGTCTTAAGTTCAAGGTTGATGACGTCATTGTCGACCACCCGCGGGATAAAGCTCAGCTCGATCCCGAAAGGTTTGAACTCGATGCGGATCAGGTCGCTTTCGGCCGAGACCGGCACCGGATATTCGCCACCGGCCAGAAAGGTCGCCTCCTGGCCTGACAGCGCGGTCAGGTTGGGCTCGGCCAACATCCGCACCATACCCTTGCTTTCCAGCGCTTCGAGCAGGACCGCCACTTCCACCGCGCCCATGTTGAAGCCGATCGAGGAGGAGAGCTCGTTCGAGGTCGAACCGGGGATCGTGCCGTTGAGAATGCCCTGAAGCGCCGAGTTGCGCGCCGCTTGGCCCGAGCCGAGCCGCACGCCGACATCGCCGCCGAAGATGTCGCCGCCAAGCGCCAGCGAGGACGACAACGATTTCGACACGTTGCGCGACATCTCGGCAAAGCGGACCTTGAGCATCACCTGCTGCACGCCGCCGACGCTCATCAGGTTGGACACCCGGTCGGGGGCGTAGCGTTCGGCAAGATCGAGCGCGCGCGTCATCTTTTGCGTGGATGAGGCGACGCCGGACAGGACGATGCCGTCATCGGCGCTGCGCACCTCGATCTTTTCGTCCGGCATGATCTGGCGCAGGCGTTCCTTGAATTCGGTCAGGTCGAACGTCACATGCACGTCGACATTGGTGATCAGCCGGCCCGAGGCGTCGAGCAGGGTCAGCGTGGTGGTGCCGGTGCCCTTGCCCAACACATAGATGGTGCGGTCGGACAGCGAAGAGATATCGGCAATCGCGGGGTTGGCAATCGAAAGTTCCGCGAAGGGCACGTCGCTTTCGACCACGACGGCGCGGTTGATCGGCACCGAGAGCTTGGACGAGGTGCCTTGCCGCACCACGCGAAGGGTTTCGGCCTCCGCGCTTGGCGCAAACGGCCCGGTGGCCAGAGCGGCGCCCATGAGGGCGGCCCCGAGGAACATCTTCACTGTCATCTGTGACCTGCCTTTCCGATCACGCCTCACACGCGCAGGTCTTGTTGCCTGCATTTGGCGCCACCTTGCGGGAACTTTGGATTTTTTGCAATATTCAATGGCTTCCGACCCTGTGTTTATGTGGGTATCTCGCAACAGGCGCAGAAAAAAGAAAACGCCACATTACAGGATGCGGCGTTTTTCATTTGCTGTCCTACCGGATATGGGGTGAGTCGCTCAGTTTGTGCAGGGGATCGGGATTTCGATCATTTCGCCGCCCTTGCGGGTGCGGATGGTGCAGACTTCTTCCTTTTCCACCTCGACGATCTTTTCCTCTTCCGGCGCCTCGAGCCCCAGAAGGCTCATCTGGTCGACCTCGACCGGGCCCACTTCGCTGGTGTCGCCCGAGCCGACCAGCGCCAGCGACAGCCGGCCGGTCGATTGTGCCTGGGCCAGCGTCGCCACCTGCTGCGGCTTGGCCGAAACGGTCACCGTGCGGGCGATGGTGGTCGCGGTCTTGTCGCCATAGGCCGATTGATCGACGGCGATCAGCTTGACGCCGGTCTCGATCAGCTTGGTCACATCGGTCGAGCTGCGGCCGCTTTCGTCGGCAAAGGACGCGACACGGCCGGTCCAGTAGACGTCGACCCGGTCGCCGGGACGCAGGAAGCCGGAAACGCCGGATGCCACGTCGACCTTGATCGCAAAGGCGCGCATGCCCGGGCTCAGCCGCGAGGTGATGCCGGCATCCTGGCCGGGCAGGGTGACTTTGCTGGCCAGAACCGCCTCGCCCCGCTCGATTGTACGCATCACAAACCGTTCCTCGCCGGTTTCGGGGAAGAGATCGGCGATCTCGGTGATCTTCATGCCGTCGCGGCGCGGGTGCACGCCAGGCTGCGGGTTTTCGCGCAGCCGGTCCTGGGTCTCTTCGTCGAGCTCGTCCCAGGGCTTGTGATAGGGCACGGCGCCACCGCGTTGCAGAAAGGTGCCTTCCGGCACCGAGGTACGGGGAAACTTGACCACGCGCACCGCGTCCTTGTCCAGCTTGTCGCCGTAGTTCATCCGCTTGGTCGCGACAAAGACCTCGACCGTGGCGATGCCTTCGGCGCCCTTGGCCTTGGCCAGCGCGACACGATAGGAATTCACATAGCCGTTTGCCAGATAAACCGCGAATCCGGCCAATGCGATGCCGAGAATCAGCACAAATCCGAATACCACCCGCATATCCTGCCCTCTCCTTTGAAGCGTCCCGGTCTTATGCCGGGAAAATGTGGTGAAACTAAGCCCGGCAGCGGGCGTCCTGGCGGCGCGCCGGCCTTTCCCGGCCGCAGCGGCCGGCGCCGATCACGCCCTGCACGTACATGCGAAAGCCGGCCCAGGGATCGGGCCGGCCGTCGAAACTTGGTCCTGCGTTCTGTCAGGTGTCAGAAATCGTTCTGGCCGCCGATCGCGCCGCCAATTGCGGTGGACAGGGTATTGGTGTTGCCCTCGATCGTCACATAGGCCACCGAGGCCAGCCCGACGATCGCGGCGGTCAGAATGACCCAATCCACGGTCACGGCACCATCTTCGGACTTGTAAAATTGTTTGAGAAGCCTTTGCATAGCTCTCTCTCCTAACTCTTGATACCCCCGGGAGGCGCCGCCAGGGGTTGGCCTGACATCCGCGCCGAGCTGAAACTGCCCCGAAACGTCGGGGCGCAGCGGACCTGGCGCTTGCGCCCGGTCCGATCATCCGATCCGCCCTGTCCCGACATGCAACGGCCGCCACACGGGCGGCCGGCGCCATACGGCGAAGCGGATCCGACAGGTGCCCAAGCGTGAAATCGGGGCACCTGTCGATGTTCAGGCACTAAGCGATCAGAAGTCGTTCTGGCCGCCGATGGCGCCGGCAGTGGCGTTGAACAGCGTGGTGGCGTTGGTTTCGATCGCGCCATAAGCGGCGATGGCCAGGCCGACGATGGCTGCGGTCAGGACGACCCAGTCAACAGTCACGGCGCCGTCTTCGTCTTTGCGGAAGTTTTTGATGAACTTGATCATGGTTTTGGTCTCCGTAGGTCGATTTGCGTTTCGTTAACCTTGCCGGGGTGCTCAGAACTGCCTCTCACCTCAGGTCTGTCCGACTTGGTATGACGCTAATAAGCCAGCGGATTGGGGCGGCAGTTGGGCAGCAATCGCGCGATTTCCGGGTCTCGGGCCACTTTTGTGATTTTATCGTGAAGTACTTGATTCTGCTGGGAAACAAGTTTTTAGGAAAGTTTTCCGCGCCGTCGGATCGGGAAAATTGCTGGCAAATATGGCGCGCGTGCCGCTTTTGCGGCCGACAAAACTGGCCCCGAGGCGGGTTTTTTGCGAGGGTCGAGACAATCACATAGCCCAACGAGGCAGAGCAGGTAGACCGATGAGACATCTCGCAAGAGGCCTTGTGCTGTGCGCCCTGATGGCGGCCGTGGGGCCGGCCCGGGCCGAGCCGCCGGCCTTTCCCGATTTCGAGGCCCGCCGGGTCAAGCCGCCGAAGCCCGGCGCCAAGAAACGCATCCTGGTGCAGATCACCGCGCCGGTGCCGCGCAAGCCCGTGGCCCCCGCGCCCGATCCCGCCGTTCGCGATGACGGCGACGGCGCGGCCTATGGCTGGTTCTGGAATCGGGTCTCGACCAGATACGAGGCCAGGAACCCCGGCCGGTTGGAAGAGGCGCTGGCGGCGCTGGACGCCGCCCCCGCCGGCCAGGCGGTGCGCGCGCCGCGCCTGTCGGAGTTGCAGGCGATCGCCACGGCGCAGGGGATCGAGATCCTCAAGGCCACGGTCGGCACCCGGGTCTCGCCCGCCTTTGCGCTGGCGGTGATGTCGGTCGAGAGCGGCGGGCGGGTCGATGCGGTGTCTTCGGCCGGGGCGCAGGGGCTGATGCAGCTGATGCCGGCCACCGCCGCCCGGTTCGGAGTGAGCAATGCCTCGGTTGCGGCTGACAATATCCGGGGCGGGGTGAAATTCCTCGATTTCCTGGTCGAGAAGTTCGAGGGCGACCCGATCCTTGTCCTGGCCGGCTACAACGCGGGCGAGAATTCCATCGGCCAGCACGGTGGCGTGCCGCCATTTGCCGAAACCCGCGATTATATTCCCAAGGTGCTGGCGGCCTGGAAGGTGGCGCAGGGCCTGTGCAAGACCCCGCCGATGTTCATCTCTGACGGCTGCGTCTTTGTCACGATGAACTGAGCCGCCCCAATATGGCATGGACGCCCCTCTGGGGCGGCCTGCTCAGCCCCTGCGGGGCCGGATGGGGGCTCTGCCGCCGGCCTGCGGCCTCCCTGCGGTATTTTCGAACAGAAGAAGGATCGGGGCAGCGCGGGGCCGCCCCGGTCGGGTGTCAGACGACGGTCGCCTCGGTGGCGGCGCGGATCTCGTCTTCGGTCACGCCGTCGGCGCATTCGACGATCTTCAGCCCGCCGTCGACCACGTCGAGCACGCCGAGATTGGTAATGATCCGGTCGACCACGCCGGTGCCAGTCAGCGGCAGGGTGCATTGCTTGAGCAACTTGCTGTCGCCGTGCTTGTTCTGGTGGTCCATCACCACCACCACGCGGCCGACGCCGGCCACCAGATCCATCGCGCCGCCCATGCCCTTGACGAGCTTGCCGGGGATCATCCAGTTTGCCAGATCACCGTTCTCGGCCACTTCCATCGCGCCGAGGATCGCGGCCGCGATCTTGCCGCCACGGATCATGCCGAAGGAGGTCGCGCTGTCGAAATAGGAGGTGCGCGCCAGTTCGGTGATGGTCTGCTTGCCGGCGTTGATCAGGTCCGGATCCTCTTCACCTTCGATCGGGAAGGGGCCCATGCCGAGCATGCCGTTTTCCGATTGCAGGGTGATGTCCTTGTCGCCGACGTAGTTCGCCACCAGCGTCGGGATGCCGATGCCGAGGTTGACATACATGCCGTCTTCGAGTTCCTGCGCGGCCCGTTCGGCCATCTGGTTGCGGTCCCAGGGCATCAGGCTTCCTCCCGCTTGCGCACGGTGCGCTGTTCGATGCGCTTCTCGTGCTGGCCTTGAATGATCCGGTGCACGTAGATGCCCGGCAAATGGATGTGATCGGGGTCGAGCGCGCCGCGTTCGACGATCTCTTCGACCTCGACGATGCAGACCTTGCCGCACATCGCCGCCGGCGGATTGAAGTTGCGCGCGGTCTTGCGGAACACCAGGTTGCCGGTGTCATCGGCCTTCCAGGCCTTGACGATGCTGATGTCGGCGAAGATGCCCTCTTCGAGGATGTAATCCTCGCCGCGGAACTGCTTCACTTCCTTGCCTTCGGCAATCTGGGTGCCGACGCCGGTCTTGGTGTAGAAACCCGGAATGCCGGCGCCGCCGGCGCGCATGCGCTCGGCCAGGGTGCCTTGGGGATTGAATTCGAGCTCGAGCTCGCCCGAGAGATACTGGCGCATGAATTCGGCGTTCTCGCCCACATAGGACGACATCATCTTCCTGATCTGACGGGTTTTGAGCAGCTTGCCCAGGCCGAAACCATCGACGCCGGCATTGTTCGACGCCACGGTCAGATCCTTGACGCCGCTTTCGACCAGCGCATCGATCAGCAGCTCGGGAATGCCGCAGAGACCGAAGCCCCCGGCGGCAATCAGCATGCCATCGTGCAACAGGCCATCCAGCGCCTCCGACGCCGAGCCATAGACCTTCTTCATCGAAAATCTCCCATGAAAGTGATGATTGGGCAGTTTGTGGGCGTTGGACGACGGAGAGTCAAATGGATTGCCGCAGTGCAGAGAGAGTTAGCGTTAGCAGCGGAATGCCCTTTCATTCATCCAAAAGGTTGACTGACGGGCGGCGAATCTGTTATTCAACCGTATGGCTAAGCGACCCGAGACTCATGATCTGAACGCAATTCTCAAGGCCGCCAGCGATCCCACGCGGCGGGATATCCTGACGCTTCTGGCGCAGGAGGGACCGCTGAAGGTGGGGGATATACACGCGCGGTTCGACATCAGCCTCAATGCCGTTTCCAAGCATATCAAGGTGTTGGAACGGGCCGGGCTGGTGCGGCGGCGCTGCGAATGGCGCGAGCATCTGATTGACGTCCAACTGGTGCCGCTGGCGGAGGTCGATCGCTGGTTCCGCGACTTGCGGTCGATCTGGGAAATGCGGCTGGACGCCCTGGACCGGGTGATAACGGAAGGAAAGAGAGATGACCGAACTGACGATGCAAGTTGAACGCTCGATTGCCGCCCCGCGCGAGGCGGTGTTCCGGGCCTGGCTCGATCCCGAGATGCTGCGCCGCTTCATGCTGCCGGGGCAGGACATGACGGTGCCGCGCGCCGATGTCGATGCCCGCGAGGGCGGGCGCTTCGAGATCGTGATGCGGGCGGGGGACAAGGACATGCCCCATGCCGGCACCTACCGCGAGATCTCGCCGCATGAGCGGATCGTCTTTACCTGGGAAAGCCCTTATTCCACCGAGACCGACAGCGAGGTGACGCTGGAATTTGCGCCCGAAGGCGACGGCACGCGGGTGACGCTGACCCATGTGCGGTTTCCCGATGCCGAGATGCGCGACAATCACAAGGCCGGCTGGAGCGCGATCCTGGCGGCGCTCGATACGGCGCTGGCCTGAGCGCCGGGCTGGCGGGACGGGCCGGGGCCGTCTGGCCCCCGCCCGCATCCTGCCTCAGATCAGGCGGACCTGGGTGCCGATCCGGGTGATCTCGAAAAGCTCGGCGACCTTTTCATTGTAGAGCCCGATGCAGCCATCCGAAGACCGGCGGCCGATCTTTCGGGTGTCATGGGTGCCATGGATCAGATAGGCCGGCCAGTCGAAATAGAGCGCATGGGTGCCCAGCGGATTGTCGGGCGCGCCGCCGGCCACCGGCCGCCAATCGGGAAAGCGCTTCATCTGGCTGGGGGTCGGCGTCCAGGAGGGGCCGACCTTCTTGCGCACGATCTTGGTATAGCCGCGCTTGGTCAGCTCGTCGGTCTGGGGCACCGAGGTCGGATAGACCCGGTAGTCGCTGCCATCGCCGGCCCAGAAATGCAGGGCGCGCGAGAGGGTGTCGCAGACAATGGCGCCCTGGCCCAGCTCGCTGAAATGGTCGCGCCAATCCTGTTGGGCAAAGCCCGAGACATTGTGTCGGACCGGCTCGGCGGCCCGCGCCACGGCGGGCAGAAGCAGCGTCGCGCCGGAGACGGCCAGCAGGCGGCGGCGACTGAAACTCTTGTGCATGTCAGGACCCTTCGATTGTCGTTCCGTGCAGCGCGACATGAACCCGAAAGCGCCGGACATGGCCACTCACGTATTCGCGAGCGCGAATGTGAGTGCGGAAAGGGCACAACGCGGGGCGCTGTAGAGAGCCGCGCGCGTCCCCGCGCCCCGGACTTGATCCGGGACCGCTCGCGTTTTGTGCGTGAGGGTTTTTGCGGCGGCGGGGTCCCGGCGCGGGGCCGGGACGGGTGGGGTGTGCGGAGGGGCTTGCGCGTCCCCGCGCCCCGGACTTGATCCGGGGCCGCTCGCGTTTTGTGCGCGAGGGTTTTCGCGGCGGCGGGGTCCCGGCGCGGGGGCCGGGACGGGTGGGGTGTGCGGAGGGCATGCGCGTCCTCGCGCCCCGGACTTGTTCCGGGGCCTCCGGCCGCTCTGCGCCGTTCTGGGCCTGCGTAAGCGGGCGTTATTCTTCCTTGGCGGCGGCCTTTTTCGGCGCGGCTTTCTTGGCGGGCGCCTTTTTTGCCGCGGGCTTCTTGGCGGCTTTCTTCGCCGGGGCCTTCTTCTTGCTCTTGCCGGCCTTTTCCTCGATCAGCTTGACCGCCATCTCCATGGTCACGTCCTTGGGCTCGGTGTCCTTGGGCAGGGTCGCATTGACCTTTTCCCATTTCACATACGGCCCGTAACGCCCCTCCATCACGTTGACCGGACCGCCGTCGGGGTGATCGCCCAGCTCTTTCAGCGGCTTGACGGCGGTGCGCCCGCGGCCGCGACCGGGGTTGGCGCGCTTGTGCTCGAGCAGTTCCACGGCGTGGTTCATGCCGATCTCGAAGACCTCGATCGGGTCTTTCAGATTGACGTAGACCGGTTTTTCCTCGTCCGGCTTCTGATGCATGACATAGGGCCCGAAACGGCCGAAGTTCGACTTGATCATGCCACCTTCGGAATGTTCGCCGATCTCGCGCGGCAGGCTGAGCAGGGTCACGGCCTTCTCCAGCGTCAGGTCATCGGGCCCCCAGCCGGGCACATATTGGCCTTTCTGCTTGGGCAGCGAGGCGCGCGGCGGCTTCTTGTTCTCGGGCGTCGGTTCGCCGCGCTGCACATAGGGGCCGAAGCGACCGGCTTTCAGCCAGATCTCGTCGCCCTGATCCTCGCCCAGCAGCTTTTCCTCGCCATCCGCGCCTTCGCCGGCAATCGGCCGTGTGTAGGTGCATTCGGGATAGTTGCCGCAGCCGACAAATCCGCCGGTCTGCGAGGTCTTGAGGTGCAACTGACCGGTGCCGCATTTCGGACAAATCCGCGGATCGGTGCCATCCTCGCGCGGCGGGTAGAGCTGATCGGAGAGCGCCTCGTCGAGCACGTCGAGCACCTGGGCGATGCGCAGATCGGAGGTTTCGGCAATCGCGGCCGAGAAATCCTGCCAGAAGCGCTTGAGCAGTTCCTTGTAGTCGCCTTCGCCGGCCGAAACCTTGTCGAGATCCTCCTCGAGGTCGGCGGTGAATTCATACCCCACGTATTTGCGGAAGAAATTCAGCAGGAAGATGGTGACGATCCGGCCCTTGTCCTCGGGGATCAGCCGGTTCTTTTCCTTGAGCACATAGCCGCGCTCCTGGATCGTGGTGACGATGCTGGCATAGGTCGAGGGCCGGCCGATGCCGAGCTCTTCCATCTTTTTCACCAGCGTGGCCTCGGTATAACGCGGCGGCGGCTGGGTGTGGTGCTGCAAGGCCAGAACGGCGGTGTTTTCGCTGAGCAGCGCCTTGCCGTTGCGCTGGATGCCCGAGGTCTCGACCACCGCGGGGGCGCTGTCGCCGGCCTTGGTGTAGTCGCCCTCCAGCCCGGATTTGGCGAACTTTGCCGGTTCGCCCTCCATAATCTGCGGCAGGATACGGTCGTCATCGCTCTCGGCCACGTCGTCGCGGCCTTCTTCGTAGACCTTGAGAAAGCCTTCGAAGGCGATGCGCTGGCCATTGGCGCGCAGCCCGACCTGGCCGTCCTGGCTGGCGATTTCCACCACCGTGCGCTCGAGCCGGGCGCTTTCCATCTGGCAGGCCATGGTCCGCTTCCAGATCAGGTCATAGAGCCTGGCCTGGTCGCTCTCGCGCAGTTTCAGCGCCTCCATGTCCTTGGTCATGTCCGTGGGGCGGATGCATTCGTGGGCTTCCTGGGCGTTCTTGGCCTTGTTCTTGTAGATCCGCGCCTTGTCGGGCACGAACTCGGCGCCGTAGCGATCCTTGATCGCCGCGCGGGTGGCGTCGACCGCCTCGGGCGCCATGTCGATGCCATCGGTCCGCATATAGGTGATATGGCCGGCCTCGTAGAGCCGCTGCGCCGCGTTCATCGCCTGCCGCGCGCCCATGCCGAACTTGCGGCTGGCCTCCTGTTGCAGGGTCGAGGTCATGAAGGGCGGCGAGGGGTTGCGGGTGGCCGGCTTGGCCTCGACCGATTTCACGAAGAGATCACGCGAGGTGACAGCCTGCACCGCGAGCTCGGCGGCGGTCTCGTTTTCCAGGTCGTATTTGTCGAGCTTCTTGCCGGCATGCACCGTCAGCCGGGCCTCGTAGTCCTGGCCGCGCGGCGTGGTGAGCAGCGCCTTGACCGACCAGTATTCGCGCGGCTTGAAGGCTTCGATCTCCATCTCGCGCTCGACGATCAGCCGCAGGCAGACCGATTGCACCCGGCCGGCGCTGCGCGCGCCGGGCAGCTTGCGCCAGAGCACCGGGCTCAGGTTGAAGCCGACGAGGTAGTCCAGCGCCCGGCGGGCGAGGTAGGCCTCGACCAGCGGCGCATCGACCTGGCGGGGATTCTGCATCGCCTCGGTGACGGCGGTCTTGGTGATCGCGTTGAACACCACGCGGCTGACCGGCGTGTCCTTCTTGATCGCCCGGCGCTTGCGCAGCGCCTCTTCCAGATGCCAGGAAATCGCCTCGCCCTCTCGGTCGGGGTCGGTGGCGAGGATCAGCGCATTGTCGTCCTTGAGCGCGTCGGCGATCGCCTTGACGTGCTTGCGGCTGTCGGCGCCGATCTCCCATTTCATCTCGAAATCCGCCTCGGGATCGACCGATCCGTTCTTGGCGGGCAGGTCACGCACATGGCCATAAGACGCCAGAACGGTGTAATCCGAGCCGAGATATTTGTTGATTGTCTTGGCCTTGGCCGGAGATTCGACAACAACAACTGGCATGAAATTTCCTTTCGACTCAAACCGCCTGCTCTGGCGGCGGAACATGTGGGCGGAGTGGTACAAAAGTCAATGCAGGCAAATCAGAGTTGTGAAACGCCCGCGCCTGCCGCTAGTCTGCGGCATCCGGGGAGAGAGGTCATGCCGCGCCATCTGACATGTTGCGCCGTTCTGGTTCTGGGTTGCGGCCTCGGGGCCGGGGCGGCCCCGGCCCAGGAATGGTCCGAGCCGGCCCGCGGCAGCGCCACCCGCAGCGCGCTGATGGACGCGCTGCGGCCGCATGCCGAATGGGAGCTGGGCGCGCCGGTGGAATTTGTCGTCGGCGAGCTGCGCGTGGCGGGGGATCTGGCCTTTGCCGCGTTGGCCGCTCAGCGCGCCGGCGGCGCGGCGATCGATCTGCGGGACACGCCGGGCTTTCTGCGCGGCACGCTCGACCCGGGGATGATGGATGGCACCAACATTCAGGCGCTCTATCGCAAGAGTGGCGCGACCTGGGTGGCGGTGCATCACGCCATCGGCGCCACGGATGTCTGGTTCGCCTGGGATCCGCTCTGCGAGGAATACCGGCCGGTGATTTCGGATTATTGTTTCTGACGGGCCGGGCCCGGGGATTTGCGTGCCCGGCCGGGGGCGGCACCGCCGGCCTTATTGCGCGGCTGGCCGGGAGGCCCCGGATCAGGTCCGGGGCGGGGGGCAGCGCTTGCGTCTCAGGAGGCCAGCGAGATCAGGCCGCCGGGATGCCGCTTGATCCGCCCGCTGAGCTCCAGATCGGTCAATTGTGCCGCCACTTCGCGCGAGCGGCCGTCGAGGTCGCGGATCAGCTGATCCTCGGCCAGCGGCGAGGGGCCGAGCCGCGCCAGGATCTCGCCATGCAGCGCCGCGGTGTCGCGCAGGCTGCGTTTCTGCGGCGCGGCCTCGGGCACCAGCGGCAGCTCCGGTTGCGGCGCGGCGGCGGCGCAGATCGGGCCCAGCGCCTCGATCACGTCGCCGGCGTTGCGCACCAGGCGGGCGCCATCGCGGATCAGCAGATTGCAGCCGCTGGCGCGCGCGTCGAACGGATGGCCGGGCACCGCCAGCACGTCGCGGCCCTGGTCGAGCGCATTGCGCGCGGTGATCAGGCTGCCGGATTTCGCCGCCGCCTCGACGATCACCACGCCACGCGACAGGCCCGAGATGATCCGGTTGCGCTGGGGAAAGTGGCGGGCCTGCGGCGCCAGCCCCGGCCGCTGTTCCGAGAGCACCAGCCCGCGGGCCAGGATATCCTCGGCCAGCCGGGTGTTTTCCAACGGGTAGATCACGTCGACGCCGCCGCCAAAGACCGCAATGGTTCCACTGTCGAGCGCGGCGAGATGGGCGGCGGTGTCGACGCCGCGGGCCAGGCCCGAGACCACGACAAATCCGGCCTCTCCCAGCTCGGCCGCCAGCGCCCGGGCCATCCGCGTGCCCAGCGACGAGGCATTGCGTGCGCCGACCAGGGCGATCAGCGGTTTGTCCAGAAGGTCGATCCGGCCGCGGGCCCAGAGAAACGGTGGCGCATCGGCCAGTTGCGCCAGCGCGGCGGGGTATTCCGCCTCGCCCCGGCAGATCAGCCGGGCGCCAACGGCCTTGCCGCGCCGGTATTCACCTTCGGCATCGGCTGTCGAACAGGGGGTGTATCTGTCGATCCCGGCGGCCCGCGCCACATCGGGCAGCGCGGCAAGCGCGGCTTCGGCCGTGCCATGTTCGGCCATCAGCCGGTAAAAGGTCGAGACACCGACACGATGAGAGCGCAAGAGGCGGAGCCAGCCCAGCCGGTCATCTTCCGAGGTGGGTGGGAGTAGGGGGTGAGAGGAAGAAGAAACTGTGTCGGCCATCCTGATCCCGCCTGCTTGCAGAATCATGTCTACAATGTGGCTGGTTAACGGACGGTAAACCGTAATCGCTTGACCGGGAGGGGAGGCCTCTTCGTCCCGGCGCCCCGGATCGGAGGTCTGCGGCCCGCCGGCAACATGCCGGCAGGCCGCCCCGTGTCACGTTGGCCGGCTCAGGCGGCCGCGCCGCCGACGGTCAGCCCGCCGATGCGCACCGTCGGCTGGCCGACGCCCACCGGCACCCATTGCCCGGCCTTGCCGCAATTGCCCATGCCGGGATCGAGCGCCATGTCGTTGCCCAGCGCCTGAATGCGCATCAGCGCCGAAGGCCCGTCGCCGATCAGCGTCGCGCCCTTGACCGGCGCGCCGACCTTGCCGTTCCTCACCCGATAGGCCTCGGTGCACGAAAACACGAACTTGCCGTTGGTGATGTCGACCTGGCCGCCGCCGAAGCCCACCGCCCAGATGCCATCCTCCAGGCCCGCCACGATCTCTGACGGATCGGTGTCGCCGCCCAGCATGTAGGTGTTGGTCATCCGCGGCATGGGAATGTGCTGAAAGCTCTCGCGCCGGCCGTTGCCGGTGGGCTCGACCCCCATCAAACGCGCGTTCTGACGGTCCTGCATGAAACCGGTCAGGATGCCGTCCTCGATCAGCACGTTGCGCCCCGAGGGCGTGCCCTCGTCATCGACCGAGAGCGAGCCGCGCCGGTCGGGCAGGGTGCCGTCATCCAGAACGGTCACGCCTTTCGCCGCGACCTGCCGGCCCATCAGCCCGGCAAAGGCCGAGCTGCCCTTGCGGTTGAAATCCCCCTCCAGCCCGTGGCCGATGGCCTCATGCAGGAGAATACCGGGCCAGCCGGGGCCAAGCACGATGTCCATTACGCCGGCCGGCGCCGGCTCGGCGTCGAGGTTGACCAGCGCGATGCGCAGCGCCTCGCGCGCCTTGGCCTGCCAGTCCGCGGGATCGAGCAGCCCGTCAAGGCCCAGCCGGCCGCCACCGCCGGCCACGCCGCTTTCGCGCCGGCCGTTCTGTTCGACGATCACCGAGACATTGACCCGCGTCATCGGCCGCACGTCGGTGACATGCAGCCCGTCAGGGCGCAGGATCTCGACCTCCTGATGCGAGGCCATGATCGTGGCCGAGACCTGCACCACCCGCGGATCGAGATCGCGCGCGAACGCATCGATCTCGCGCAGCGTCTCGATCTTGACCGGAAACTCCGCCCCGGCGATCGGGTCGGCATCGGTGTAGAGCCTGCGATTGGTGGGCTTGGGGCCGGGCGCCATGACGCCGCCGCCATCGCCCACCGCCAGCCGCGCGGTCTCGACCGCGCGTTTCAGCGCCGGTTCGGAGATCTCGGTGGCATGGGCATAGCCCGCCACCTCGCCCTTGACGGCGCGCAGGCCGAAGCCTTCGGAGGCGTCGTAACTGGCTGTTTTCACGCGGCCATCGTCGAAATGCAGCACTTCGGAGCGGCGCCGCTCCAGAAACAGCTCGCCATCCTCGGCGCCGTCCGTGGCCGCGCGCACAAGCGCCAGCGCCCGGTCCGGGTCGAGCGATGTCTGAAAGGGGCGAAACGCGGTCTCTGCCATGGGATATGCCTCGGGAAGTTTGATCCAAATCAAAAAAGCGGCCCTTTGACGCGGGCGTGGTGCTTTATCTCGTATCAAGAATATGATTTTAAACGCCTGCGTTACAATGGGCGGCGCGGCAATGGATTCGTATGCGCGAATTTCCCGCGCCCGCCCCCCGAACAGACGAACAGCATGAACCGACCAGGGTGTATATGATGCAACTTAAATCTCTGCTCACCGGCCTTGCGGCCTCGCTCGCCGCGGCGCCTGCCCTTGCGCAGGATCTCGAGATCGTGGGCAAGCCGGTCCCGAACGGGGTCGGCTTTCAGCCCGCGGCCACCGAATTGGCGCGCGATCTGCAATGGCTCGACGGCATGCTGCTGGTGGTCATCACCATCATTTGCATCTTCGTCGCCGGCCTGATGGTGTATTGCTTTGCGCGCTTCAACCGCAAGGCCAACCCGACGCCCAAGGCCTTTACCCACAACACCCCGATCGAGGTCGCCTGGACTGTGGGGCCGATCGCCATCCTGGTGCTGATCGGCTCGTTCTCGCTGCCGGTGCTGTTCAAGCAGCAGGAAATTCCCGAAGGCGACATCGTGATCAAGGCCACCGGCTATCAGTGGTACTGGGGGTATGAATATGTCGATCCCGGCGTCGAGGGTGTCGAGCCCAGCGTCATCGCGTTCGACAGCTTCATGCTGGGCCGCGAAGGTCTGGCGGATGCCGGCTATTCCGACGATCTCTACCTGCTGGCCACCGACACCGCCGTTGTCGTGCCGGTCGGCAAGACCGTGGTGATGCAGGTCACCGGCGCCGACGTGATCCACTCCTGGACCATCCCGGCCTTTGGCGTGAAGCAGGACGGCGTGCCCGGCCGGATCGCCGAGCTGTGGTTCGAGGCCGAGCGCGAAGGCGTCTACTTCGGCCAGTGCTCCGAGCTCTGCGGCAAGGACCACGCCTACATGCCGATCACCGTCAAGGTGGTGAGCGAAGAGGCCTACGAAGAATGGCTCGCCGGCGCGGTCGAGGAATATGCCGGCCTGCCGCTGCCCTACGATTTGGCTTCGGCCAAGTAAGTGACCGGGCCGGGCAGCCGCCCGGCCTACCCATCCGCCGTAGGCCGGGCGTCCGCCCGGCGCCCCGGAGACCAAGATGACCGACGCCAGCCTTCATAGTGCCAGCCGCGACAGCGAAGCCCAGTTCGGGGATTATTTCGCCCTGCTGAAACCGCGGGTGATGACGCTTGTCGTGTTCACCGCCTTTGTCGGCCTGCTGGCCGCGCCGGTTCCGATGCATCCCTTCATCGCCTTCTGCGCGGTGCTCTTCATTGCGGTCGGCGGCGGGGCCTCCGGCGCGCTCAACATGTGGTGGGACGCCGATATCGACGCGGTGATGAAACGCACCGCCGGCCGGCCGATCCCCGCCGGCAAGGTCGCGCCCGAAGAGGCGCTGGCGCTCGGCATCGGCCTGTCCGGTTTCGCCGTGCTGCTGCTCGGGCTGGCGACAAACTGGGTGGCGGCGGGGCTGCTGGCCTTCACCATCTTCTTCTACGTGGTGATCTACACCATGTGGCTCAAGCGCTGGACGCCGCAGAATATCGTCATCGGCGGCGCCGCCGGCGCCTTCCCCCCGATGATCGGCTGGGCCGCGGCCACTGGCGGCATCGCGGTGGAATCGGTGCTGATGTTCTGCCTGACCTTCATGTGGACACCGCCGCATTTCTGGGCGCTGGCGCTGTTCATGCGCGGCGACTATGACAACGCCGGCGTGCCGATGCTGACCGTGACCCACGGCCGCAAGGCGACACGGGCGCATATCCTCGTCTACACCCTGCTGCTGGCGGCGCTGGCCGTGGCCATCGCCTTTACCGGGGCGGGCGGGCCGGTCTACCTCGTGGTTGCGGTGGTGCTCAACGCGCTGTTCATCAAGGGCGCGCTCCGCATCTGGCGCCGCACCGAAGAGGATGCCGAGGCCGACAATTTCGCCGCCGAGCGCGGTTTCTTCAAGCTGTCGCTGCTCTATCTCTTTGCCCATTTCGGTGCGATCCTCGTCGAGGCCGGGCTGGACCGGGCCGGCGTGGCGCTGTCGCTTGGAGGCCTGCTGTGAACTTTCCCCCCGAACATGAGCTGCACCAGCGCCGCAAGGGCCGCAACCTTGGCGTCGGCCTGGTGCTGGCGGCGCTGATCGTGATCGTCTTTGGACTGACCTACGTCAAGGTCACCAGCCAGGGCTTCCGCGACTCCGCGACCAGTGAAGGAGCTGAATGATGGCATTGAGCGGACCTGCGAAAACCGTGGCCCAGACTGTATCGGTGGTTGTGCTGATGGGCGGGCTGGCCTGGGCCTCGGTGCCGTTTTACGACTGGTTCTGCCGGGTGACCGGCTTTGGCGGCGTGACCAATGTCTCCGAGACCGGCAGCGACGTGATCCTCGACAAGACCATCAAGATCCGCTTCGACGCCTCGCTCGAGCGTGAGATGTCGTGGGAGTTCAAGGCGCTGCAACCCGAGATGACAATCCGTCTCGGCGAGACCGGCCTGGCCTTCTACGAGGCCTACAACCCCACCGACCGGCCGATCGCCGGGCAGGCGAGCTACAATGTGGCGCCGTATGACGCCGGGGCCTTTTTCACCAAGATCGAATGTTTCTGCTTCACCGAACAGGTGCTGATGCCGGGCGAGCGGGTCGAGATGCCGGTGACCTTCTACGTCGATCCCGAGATTGTCGAAGACCGCGATGCGAAGTACACCAAGCATATCACGCTGTCCTATACCTTCTACGAAATCGACATGCCCGAGACTGCCGCGCTTGACGCGGCGACGGAAACAACACAAACGAACTGAGCCTTTTGCACGAGGGAAGACACGACAATGGCCCATGTAAAAAACCACGATTATCACATTCTGAACCCCTCGATCTGGCCGCTGCTCGGGTCGGTCTCGGGCTTCGTGATGCTGTTCGGCGCGGTGCTCTGGTTCCACGACAATGGTCCGTGGATGTTCCTGATCGGCTTTGTCGGCGTGCTGTATGTCATGTTCGGCTGGTGGTCCGAGGTGATCGCCGAGAGCCGGGTCGGAGACCACACGCCGGTGGTGCGGATCGGCCTGAAATACGGCTTCATCCTGTTCATCATGTCGGAAGTGATGTTCTTTGCCGCCTGGTTCTGGAGCTTCTTCAAGCATGCGCTCTATCCGATGGACCCGGGCGGCATGAGCCCGGCCGTCGATGGCGTCTGGCCGCCGGTGGGCATCGAGACCTTCGATCCCTTCCACCTGCCGCTGATCAACACGCTGATCCTGCTCTGCTCGGGCGCCGCTGCCACCTGGGCGCACCACGCGCTGGTGCACGAGAACAATCGCGAAGACATGAAATGGGGTCTGATCATCGCCATCGTCCTGGGTGTGATCTTCACCATCTTCCAGGCCTATGAATACAGCCACGCGGCCTTCGGCTTCTCCGGCAATATCTACGGCGCCAACTTCTTCATGGCGACCGGCTTCCACGGCGCGCATGTGATCATCGGCACGATCTTCCTCTTCGTCTGCCTGCTCAGGCTGCTGAAGGGGCATTTCACCCCCGAAAAGCACATCGGCTTCGAGGCCGCCGCCTGGTACTGGCACTTCGTCGATGTGGTCTGGCTCTTCCTCTTTGCCGCAGTCTACATCTGGGGCGGCTGAGCCGAGCCGGAATTGAATGTCTAGACGCCCGCCGCATCGGCGGGCGTTTTCCTTTCCAGGGGCTGGCCGTGACACACCCGGCCCAGAACAGGGTGAGGCCAGCGCCGGCCCGGCTCGCCGTCCGCCTTTGCGGTTGCATAACCTGCCGGAACCATGGAAAACACGGGGCGCGCCATTTCCGTGCGACACCGGGACGTCATGACACGCATTCTCTTTGCCCTGATCATCGGAGTGGCCGGCACCGCGCTGCTGGTCTGGCTGGGCACGTGGCAACTCCAGCGCCTCGCCTGGAAAGAAGACATCCTCGCCGCGATCGATGCCCGCATCGCCGCCGATCCGATCCGGCTGCCCGAGGTGCCCGACATTGCCGCCGATACCTATGCCCCGGTCGCCCTCAGCGGGCAGATCGGCAGCACCGAGCTTTTTGTGCTGGTCTCGCAAAAACACAAGGGCGCCGGCTACCGCGTCATCGCCCCGTTCCTGACCAACACCGGCCGCCACATCCTGATTGATCGCGGCTTTATCCCGGTTGCCGCCCGCGACGCCGCCCGGCGCACCGGCCCGACCGAGATCACCGGCAATATCCACTGGCCCGACGACCGCACCTCCGCGACCCCCGAGAACGACCGGCAAGGCAACATCTGGTATGCCCGCGACGTCGGCGACATGGCCAAGGCCCTGAAGACCGAGCCGCTGCTTGTCATCCTGCGCAGCGAGACGCCCCCGGCGCCGGGGATCGCGCCGTTGCCGGTCGACAGCTCGGCCATCCCGAACGATCACCTGCAATATGCCGTCACATGGTTCTCCCTCGCCGCGATCTGGCTGGGGATGACCGGCTATTACATCTTCCGCGCACGCCAGACCAAGGACGCTTGAGCGATGAAATACATCTCGACCAGGGGCCGCGCCCCGGAACTTTCCTTCGAAGAGGCAATGCTCAGCGGCCTCGCCCGTGACGGCGGTCTCTATGTGCCGGCCGAAATTCCGCAGATGTCACGCGCCGATATCGCGGCGCTGGCCGGTCTCAGCTACGAGGAAACCGCCTTTCGCGTGATGCGCCCCTTTGTCGGCGACAGCTTCACCGACGAAAGCTTCGGCGATATCATCGCCCGCGCCTATGCCGGATTTGGCCATGGCGCCCGCGCGCCGCTGGTGCAGCTGGCGCCCAACCACTTCCTGCTCGAGCTGTTCCACGGGCCGACGCTGGCGTTCAAGGATTTCGCCATGCAGTTGATCGGCCAGCTGTTCGAGGATGCGCTGAAACGCCGGGGCGAGCGGGTCACCATCGTCGGCGCCACCAGTGGTGACACCGGCTCGGCCGCGATCGAGGCCTTTCGCGGGCTCGATGCCGTCGATGTCTTCATCCTGTTCCCGCATGGTCGGGTCAGCGAGGTGCAGCGCCGGCAGATGACCACGCCCGCCGAGGCCAATGTCCACGCCCTCGCGGTGGATGGCAATTTCGACGATTGCCAGGCCCGGCTCAAGGACATGTTCAACCATTTCGACTTCCGCGACGAAGTCCGCCTCGCCGGGGTCAATTCGATCAACTGGGCGCGGGTGCTGGCGCAGGTGGTCTATTACTTCTCGTCCGCCGTCTCGCTTGGTGCGCCGGACCGCAAGGTCAGCTTCACCGTGCCCACCGGCAACTTCGGCGACATCTTTGCCGGCTACATCGCCAAGCGCATGGGGCTGCCGATCGACCGGCTGGTGATCGCGACCAACCAGAACGATATTCTGCACCGCTGCCTGTCGTCGGGCGATTACCGCAAGGGCGAGGTCCATGCCTCGATCTCGCCCTCGATGGATATCGAGGTCAGCTCGAATTTCGAACGTGCGCTGTTCGACGCCTATGACCGCGACGGCAATGCCATCGGCCAGTTGATGGACGAGCTGGGGCAGGGCGGTTTCAACGTCAGCCAGGGCGCGCTGCAACGCCTGCGCGAGCATTTTGACAGCGGCCGCGCCAGCGAAGCGGAAACCCTGGCCACCATCGCGGAGGCGCGCAAGACCATGGGCGAACTGCTCTGCCCGCATTCCGCCGTCGGCGTGAAGGTGGCCGAAGAGCACCGCGATCCGGCCACTCCGATGATCACCCTGGCCACGGCCCATCCGGCGAAATTCCCCGATGCGGTGGAAAAAGCATCGGGCCAGCGGCCGGGGCTTCCCCAACGCATGGCAGATCTGTATGAGCGTGCGGAACGGGTGACCCGAGTGCCAAACGACCTCGCCGCCCTCGAAACCCACATCCGGGAGAAGATCGCCTCTTGACGGTAGAATTGCACACGCTCGCCAACGGTTTCCGCATCGTCACCGAACATATGCCGGGGCTTGAATCGGCCTCGGTCGGCATCTGGGTCGGCGCCGGCGGCCGCGCCGAACGCGAAGACCAGAACGGTATCGCGCATTTCCTCGAGCATATGGCCTTCAAGGGCACCGAGACCCGGTCGGCGTTGCAGATCGCCGAGGCGATCGAGGACGTCGGCGGCTATATCAACGCCTATACCTCGCGTGAGGTGACCGCCTATTACGCCCGCGTGCTGAAAAACGACGTGCCGCTGGCGGTGGACGTGGTGGCCGACATCCTGCTCAACCCGGTGTTCGATCCGCGCGAAATCGAGGTCGAGCGCGGGGTGATCCTGCAAGAGATCGGCCAGGCCAACGATACGCCCGACGACGTGATCTTCGATTGGCTGCAAGAGGCCTCGTATCCCGATCAGGCGCTGGGCCGCACCATTCTCGGCCCGCCCGAGCGGGTTCAGGCATTCACCCGCGAAGACCTCGCGCGTTTTGTCACCGAGCATTACGGCCCCGATCAGATGATCCTCTCGGCGGCCGGCGCCGTCGATCACGCGGCGCTGGTGAAACAGGCCGAGGCGCTCTTTGGCCACCTCGCCCGGCGCCACGCCGAGCTCGACAGCCCGGCCCGCTTTGGCGGCGGCGAAAGCCGGACGGTGAAATCGCTGGAGCAGGCGCATTTCGCCCTGGCGCTGGAAAGCCCCGGCTACCGCGACGAAAGCATCTATACCGCGCAGATCCATTCCGTCGCGCTTGGCGGCGGCATGTCCTCACGGCTGTTTCAGGAGATCCGCGAGAACCGTGGCCTCTGCTACACGATCTTTGCCCAGGCCGGCGCCTATGCCGATACCGGCATGATGACGATCTATGCTGGCACCTCGGCCGAGCAGTTGCCCGATCTGGTCGGGCTCACCATCGACGAGCTGAAACGCGCCGCCGATGACATGACCGAGGCCGAGGTCGCCCGCGCCCGCGCGCAGATGAAGGCCGGCTTGCTGATGGGGCTGGAAAGCCCGTCGAGCCGGGCCGAACGGCTGGCCCGCATGGTGCAGATCTGGGGCCGGGTGCCGCCGCTCACCGAAACCATCGCGCGGATCGATGCGGTCACCGTTCAGGGCGTGCGCGACTTCGGCGGGCACCTTGCCGCCAGCGCGCCGGTGGCCATGGCGCTTTACGGCCCGGTCGAGGCCGCCCCGGATCTCGCGGGGCTGAACGCGCGGCGCGCCGCCTGATGCTTCTGGCCCGACGCAGGATACGGCTCGAGACCGACCGTCTCACCCTGCGCGCGCCCCTGCATTCGGACTACCGCGACTGGTCGTCCCTGCGCGACAGCTCGCGCGGGTTTCTCACTCGGTGGGAGCCGACCTGGTCGAACGACCACCTGAGCCGCAAGAGCTTTACCAACCGGGTCTACTGGTCGCAGCGCGCCATCACCAATGGCACCGCCATGCCGCTGTTCCTGGTGCGCCGCGAGGATCAGGCGCTCTTGGGCGCGATCACCCTCGACAACATCCGCCGGGGCCCGGCCCAGGCCGGCACGCTCGGCTATTGGGTCGGCGCGCCGCATGCCCGCCAGGGCTACATGCGCGAGGCCATCCTCGCGCTGGTGCATCACGCCTTTACCAAGATGGACCTGAGCCGCATCGAGGCCGCCTGCCTGCCGGAAAACCACGCCTCGCGCGGGCTCCTGGAAAGCGCCGGCTTCAAATATGAAGGCGTGGCCCAGAGCTATCTGCAAATCAACGGCCGCTGGCGTACCCATGTGCTCTATGCCGCGCTGCGCATCGACCGCCGGGGCAAAACCGACGCCGGTCTTTGAGGCACGAGGGGCGTCTGCCCGGGCAAATGGGGCCCGGCGCCATCAACAGCCCGTGACCGATCGGCGAATCACGCTATCCTCGCGCCAGAGAGGTATGCCCCATGTTCCGATTTCTTTTGACGTTTCTGGTCTTCGCCACCGCCGCCACCGTCACTTCGGCCCAGCAGGACCGCCGGCCCTCGCATTGCATCGCCATCGCCGATGCCGCACCGGGGATCAGCTTTGTCCACAAGGCCGCCTGGACCGATCCGCTGCCCGATTACACGGTCGGCATTCAGTACATTCAGCATGCCTCCTTTTTGATCCGCACCCGCGGCGGGCTCAATGCCGTGACCGATTTCACCGGCTTCATCGGCACCACCACGATGATCCCCGATGTGGTCACCATGAACCACGCCCATTCCTCGCATTTCACCCGCGCGCCCGATCCGGCGATCCCGCATGCCCTGCGCGGGTGGGGCGAGCCGTTCGGCAGCGGCATCGAACATTATCTCGATCTCGGCGAAATGGTGGTGCGCAATGTCTCGACCGACATCCGCTCGGGCGCCGGCATCGAGCCGAAGGGCAATTCGATCTTCGTCTTCGAGGTCGAAGGGCTCTGCATCGGCCATCTCGGCCACCTGCACCATGAACCCGACGACCTGCAATATGCCGCGCTGGGCCGGCTGGATGTGGTGATGGCGCCGGTCGACGGCGGCATGACCCTCGCGCTGCCGGTGATGATCCGCGTCCTCAAACGGCTGAAATCCTCGATCGTCCTGCCGATGCACTGGTTCTCCGATTACGGCGTCGAACGCTTTGTCGCCGGCATGGCCGACGAATTCGACATCCAGCGGCCCGGCACTTCGGAAATCGAGGTCAGCCTCGCCACCCTGCCGGATCGCCCCACCGTGGTGATCCTGCGCCCCTCCTGGCTGCGCGACGAATAGCCATTGCCGCGCCGACGCGCTAGAACGCGGCCAAGGAGACCCCGATGACCGATCTATTGCCGGCCGATGCCGGATTCGCCGACCGTCTTGCGGCCGCGCTGCCCGAGGGCACGCTCCGCCCCGCCGAGCCGCGCTATCTCGAGGAACCGCGCGGCCGCTGGCAGGGGCAGGCGGGCCTCGTGGCGCTGCCGCGCACGGCCGCGCAGGTGGCGCAGATCGTTGCCGCCTGCCATGCCGCCCGCGTCGGCGTGCTGCCGTATGGCGGCGGCACCGGGCTGGTGGGCGGGCAAATCCAGCCCGAAGGTCCGCCGGCGCTGATCCTCTCGCTCGAACGGATGACCGCCATCCGCGCGCTGTATCCCGAGGAAAACGTGCTGGTGGCCGAGGCCGGCGCCATCCTCGCCGATATCCAGACCGCCGCAGCCGAGGCCGGCCGGCTGTTCCCTCTGTCGCTCGCCTCCGAAGGCAGCGCCCGGATCGGCGGCTGCCTGTCGACCAATGCCGGCGGCGTCAACGTGCTGCGCTATGGCAATGCCCGCGCGCTCTGTCTCGGGCTCGAGGCCGTGCTGCCCGACGGCAGCCTGTGGAACGGGCTGCGGCGGCTGCACAAGGACAACACCGGCTATGATCTCAAGCACCTGCTAATGGGCGCCGAGGGCACGCTGGGCGTGATCACCGCCGCCAGCCTCAAGCTCTCGCCGCGCCCCGCCGCCACCGGCACCGCGATGATCGTCGTCGAAAGCCCGGCCGCCGCCCTGCGCCTGCTGGCCCTGGCCCGCGACATCGCCGGCGAAGGCGTTTCGGCCTTCGAACTGATCCACCGCACCGGGCTCGATTTCCTCGCCGAGATGCTGCCGCAGGTGCGCCAGCCCTTTGCCGAACGGCCCGAATGGACGGTGCTGATCGAGCTTGGCCTGAGCGCCGGACAGGCGCCTGAAGCTGCGCTCGAGACGATCTTTGCCGAAGCGCTGGAGCAGGGGCTGGCCAGCGATGGCGTCATCGCCCAGAGCGAGGGCCAGCGCGCCGGGCTCTGGGCGGTGCGCGAGGAGATCCCCACCGCCAACCGGATGATCGGTGCCATTGCCTCGCATGACATCGCCCTGCCGCTGAGCCTGGTGCCCGACTTCATCGCCAGGGCGCCGGAGGCGCTGGCGGAATTTGCCGATATTCGCGTCAACTGCTTTGGTCACCTGGGCGACGGCAACCTGCATTACAACGTCTTTCCGGCCCCGGGCCGCAGCAAATCCGACTATGCGGCGCAGCGTGACGCCATCAGCCGGGCGGTGCATGATCTCTGCGTCGAGATGGGCGGCTCGTTCAGCGCCGAACACGGGCTTGGCCGGCTCAAGGTGGCGGATCTCGAACGCTATGGCGATCCGGCCAAGCTGGCGACGATGCGCGCGATCAAGGCGGCGCTCGATCCCCACGGCATCATGAACCCGGGCGCGGTGCTGCGCGGCTGAGACCGTTGCGCTTTTGCCGAAGCTGCACTAGATCACCGGCATGAAACGGCCCATTCTCATCCACCCCGACCCGCGGCTCAAGAAGCTCTGCACGCCTGTCGCCGATCTCTCGGACGATCTGCGCGCGCTGGCCGACGACATGCTCGAAACCATGTATGCCGCGCCCGGCATCGGCCTCGCCGCGCCGCAGGTGGGCGTGATGGACCGGCTGATCGTGATGGATTGCGAAAAGGACGAGACCCAGCCGCCGAAACCGATGGTGATGTTCAACCCCGAGATCATCGATACCTCCGAAGACCTCAATGTCTATGAGGAAGGCTGCCTGTCGATCCCCGACCAATACGCCGAGGTCACCCGCCCGGCCGAGGTCCGCGTGCGCTGGCTCGACCGCGACGGCAAGGTGCAGGAACAGGACATGGACGGGCTCTGGGCGACCTGTGTGCAGCACGAGATCGACCACCTCGACGGCAAGCTCTTTATCGACTACCTCAAACCGCTCAAGCGCCAGATGATCACTCGCAAGATGGTCAAGCTCAAGCGCGAGATGGCGCGGACGGGGTGAGACCGTCGGGCCGGGTCGGGATACGCCGATCCATTGACGGATCGGCGGAGATTTGTTGACAAATCGCCTTGCCCGGCGCCCAACGCTGGCTTACCCCGGCGTGCATGACCCGCAAAGTGATCCCCTGGCCCGACAAGCGCCTGCGCAGCCCCGCCGAACCGGTGAGTGACCTCACCGAGGCTCACCGCATCCTTTGGGAGCAGATGATCGAGGTGATGGAGGCGATGCCCGGCGTCGGCCTCGCCGCGCCGCAGCTGGGCGAGATGGTGCGGCTGGCGGTGGTCGATGCTTCGGAGACGCGCGGCCAGGTGGTGCGCATGGCCAACCCCGAGGTGCTGCATGCCTCGGTGCAGCTGCGCGAACACGAGGAGGCCAGCCCCAACCTTCCCGGCGTCTCGGCTAAGGTCAAACGCCCGCGCGCGGTGACCGTGCGCTTCCTGAACGAACATGGCGAGATCGAAGAACGTGATTTCGTCAGCCTCTGGGCGACCTCGGTGCAGCACCAGATCGATCACCTCAATGGCCGGATGTATTTCGACCGGCTGAGCAAGGTCAAACGCGACATGCTGATCCGAAAGGCGAGGAAACTGGCATGAGAGTGGTTTTCATGGGCACGCCGGATTTCTCGGTGCCGGTGCTCGACGCGCTGGTCGCCGCCGGCCACGAGATCGCCGCCGTCTACTGCCAGCCGCCACGCCCGGCCGGCCGTGGCAAGAAGGACCGGCCGACGCCGGTCCATGCCCGCGCCGCGGCGCTGGGCCTCGCGGTGCGCCATCCGGTGTCGCTGAAGGGCGCGAAGGAACAGGCGGAATTTGCCGCTCTGAACGCCGATGTCGCGGTGGTGGTGGCCTATGGGCTGATCCTGCCGCAAGCGGTGCTCGATGCGCCGCGCCGGGGCTGCCTGAATATCCACGCCTCGCTCTTGCCGCGCTGGCGCGGGGCGGCGCCGATTCACCGCGCAATCATGGCCGGCGACGCCGAGACCGGCGTCTGCATCATGCAGATGGAGGCGGGGCTCGACACCGGCCCGGTGCTGCTGCGCGAGGCCACCGACATCACCCCGCAGGACACCACCGCACGGCTGCACGACCGGCTGAGCGCCATGGGCGCCCGGCTGATCGTGCAGGCGCTGGACCGGCTCGACACCCTGACGCCGGAGCCGCAGCCCGACGCTGGCGTGACCTATGCCCGCAAGATCGACAAAGCCGAGGCCGCCATCGACTGGACCCGCCCGGCGCAAGAGATCGACCGCCAGATCCGCGGCCTTTCGCCCTTTCCCGGCGCCTGGACCACGGCGGGAGACACCCGCATCAAGCTCCTGATGTCGGAGCTGACGGGGGGGCAGGGCGCCCCCGGCACGCTGCTCGACGACGACATTACCGTCGCCTGCGGAACCGGCGCGCTGCGGCTGCATACCCTGCAACGGGCGGGCAAGGCGGCGCAGGACGCCGAAACCTTTCTGCGCGGCATGGCACTGCCGCACGGGACCGTCCTGGGGGAAAGCTGATGTTTCCGGTTCTGATCGGCACCGTGGTGATTGCAGGGATCGTGGGGTATGTTTCTGAAAAGTCGGGGTTTACCCACAACGGCTATCTTCAGAGCATCATCATCTGCGTCGGCGGCGCCTTTCTGTTCTATTTCGTCCGTATCATGTTCGGCCTGGGCTTTGCTTCGCCCGGGCTCAACGCCATCGCCTCGTCGATTGGCGCGCTGATCATCGTGCCGACGCATTGGCGCCGTTAGAACCTTACCGGACGTTCAGAAAAATTAACTTATTATTCATACACTTATCCGCGGATAAGCTTGGGGCCGATCAGCTCAGCGCCGTGACCGCCTTTGCCACCAGCGCGATGCCTTCGGCAATCCGCGCCACCGGGATCGAGGAATAGCCCAGCCGGTAGAAATTGCGTGGCACCGAGGGGCCGGCAAAGAAATTGTGCCCCGGCTCGATCAGCACCGATTGTTCCTGCAAACGCTCGAACAGGCGGATGGTGTCCATCCGCTCGGGCGCGCGCAGCCAGAAGGACGAGCCGCCGACCCCCGGCAGCCCGGCCACCTCCAGCCTCTGGGCGGTGATCGCCGCCTCCATCGCCTCGCGCCGCTGGTGCAGGGCGCGGGCCTGGCGCCGCATCAACGCGTCGTAATGGCCCAGCGCCAGGAAATGCGCGGTGGTGCGCTGCACATGGCCCGGCGGATGGCGCAACACGCTGGCGCGCAGGCTGCGGACCTCGCGGATAAAGGTCTCGTCGCCCACCAGATAGCCCAGCCGCAGGCCGGGAAAGAGCGATTTCGAAAACGAGCCGACGTAGATCACCCGGCCGTCGCGGTCGAGCGATTTCAGCGCCGGTTGCGGGGCCGTCGGATAGGCCATCTCGAATTCGTAGTCGTCCTCGACGATCAGCGCATCGAGCGCCCGGGCCCTTTCGAGCAGCGCCCGCCGCCGGGCCATCGGCATGGTGGCCGAGGTCGGCGCCTGATGGCTGGGGGTGACAAAGATCACGTCGGTCTCTTCGGGCAGCGCAGCGGGCGGCAGCCCGTCGGCATCGACCTCGACCGGCGCCAGTCGGCAGCGTGCCTGAAGCAACATGTCGCGCAGCGCCGGATAGCCGGGGTTTTCCATCGCCGCCACCCGGTCGCGGGTCAGCAGCACCTGGGTCGCCAGCCAGAGCGCGTTCTGCGCGCCCAGGGTGACGAGGACCTCCTGCGGCCGGGCCTGGATGCCGCGCCGGGGCAGGGTGTGGCGGGCGATGAAGGCGATCAGTTCGGGATCGTCCTGATCGTAGTAATCCGAGGTCAGCGCATGGAAATCCGCCCCGCCAAGCGCGCGCAGGGCGCAGAGCCGCCAGTTGGCGTGATCGAACAGCCCCGGATCGGCCTGCCCGTAGACAAAGGGATATTTGTAGTGGTTCCAGTCGAGCGGCTTGGTCACCTCGGAGGTCTGGGCAAAGCGCTGGCCCAGCGCACGCGCCCAATCGACCCGGTCGGCGCTGGGCGCGGGACCGGCAAAGGCGGGCGGCGGTGTGGGGGCGTTTTCCGAGACGAAATAGCCCGACCGGCCGCGCGCCGCGAGGTAGTCATTGGCGACCAGCTCGGTATAGGCCAGCGTCACGGTGATCCGGCTGACCCCAAGGTGCTGGGCCAGTTTGCGGGTCGAGGGCAGCTTTTCGCCGTGTCTGATCCGGCCCGACAGGATGCCCTGGGCGATCATCTGCTGGATGCGCACCTGAAGCGTGCCCTGGGCATGCGGATCGAGAAAGAAGGCTTCGACTGGGACGGCCATGTCCCAGGGTAGACTGGCTTTATGGTGGGTGCAATCTGGACTGATGGCGACCTGCGACCTTGGGGTTTGACAAGGCGGGCTTGGCCCGCAGTTTTTTGGGAGGGGGGCTTTGCCCCCCGGCCTGCGGCCTCCCCCCAGGGATATTTACGGGCCAAGAGAAGCCAGGACGGGGATCGTGCCGAACCGTCCCGGCCGGGGAGCAGGAGACCGGAGAGGGACTTCCCCGGGGCGCCGGATCAGCCGGCGAAGACGCGGGTCAGGGCCTGGTCGACGGCGCTGACGATCTCGTCGATGTTGTCCTTGCTGGCGATCAGCGCGGGGCTGAAACACAGGGTGTTGTTGTAGCCCGGCACCGACCGGTTGGTGGCGCCGATGATCACGCCCTGACGGCCGCAATCGGCCACCACGGCCCCGACCTGCGCCTCCAGCACCGGTTGCCGGCTGTCGCGGTCGGCGACCAGTTCGGCGCCGAGGAACAGCCCCTTGCCGCGGACCTGGCCGATCACCGGGTGACGGTCGGCAAGCTCACTCAGCGCCTCGAACATATGCGTGCCCATGGCGGTGGTATTGGCCAGCAGGCCTTCCTCTTCGATGATCGCCATGTTTTCCAGCGCCGCCGCCGGCCCGGCGGTGCAGCCGCCAAAGGTCGAGATATCGCGGAAATAGTCGAGCGGATCGGCGGCGTTCGACTTGAAGGGGGAAAAGACATCCTCGGTGGTGACAAGGCAGGCGATGGCGGCATAGCCCGAGGCCACGCCCTTGGCCATGGTGACCATGTCGGGCTGGATGCCGTAGTGCTGATAGCCGAACCATTCGCCGGTCCGGCCCAGGCCGCAGACCACCTCGTCGATGTGCAGCAGGATGTCGTATTTGCGGCAGATTTCCTGAACCTTCTGCCAGTAGCCCTCGGGCGGGGTGATGACGCCGCCACCGGCGGTCACCGGCTCGAGGCAGAGGCCGCCGACGGTGTCGGGGCCTTCGCGCAGGATCACCTGTTCGATCTGGTCGGCGGCCCATTCGCCATAGTTCTCGACCGGCGCGCCGTCCTGTTCGTGGCGGCGGTATTCGAGACAATGCGGCACCCGGACAAAGCCGGGGGTATAAGGCCCGTATTGCGCGCCACGCTCGTCCTGGCCACCGGCCGACAGGCAGGAGATCGTGGTGCCGTGATAATCGCGGTCGCGATAGAGGATCTTGTGCTTCTTGCCGCCGTGGCGCTTGTGGGCGATCTGGCGGATCATCTTGAAGGCCTTTTCATTGGCCTCGGAGCCGGAGTTGCAGTAATAGACCCGGCTCATGCCCGGCATCTTGTCAAGCAGCGCCTCGGCGAAGTGCGAGCCCGGCACGGACCCGGCGGAGCCGGCGAAATAGTTCAGCTTGACCAGCTGGTCGCGCACCGCATTGGCAATGCGCTCGCGGCCGTAGCCGACGTTGACCGTCCAGACGCCGCCCGAAACCGCGTCGAGCAGGCGGGTGCCGTGCTGATCCCAGACGTGGATGCCCTTGCCCTCGATGATGATCCGCGGATCGGAGGTCTCGAAGGGTTTGTGCTGGGTCAGATGATGCCAGATGTGGGCCTTGTCGGCCTCGACAACACGGCTGATATCATTTGCGCTCAGAGTGCCATCCATGGCGTCACCTTTTGTTTTCGAGGTCAAGAAACAACGGCCGACGGGCCCGGTGAAGCCGGGCCGTCGTCCCTGTCAAGGAAGCCGCGAAAGACGGCGAATGATAGGGCCACATCCGGCCAGTCCTTGAGTCCAGTTGAAAGTTCGCCAACGGCTGAATTCAGAGCCATTCCGGCAAGGCGCTGAATTCGCGCCAGAAATTTTTCAAACCGGTTTTCGCAAGCCCTTTGGCACCTTTCGGCGCGCAAAGTTTTTCGTTGATCGCTGACAGGATTTCCGCTCGGATTGTGCCCACGTCCGGGCCACCCGCGACGTGGCCGGGCCAACCGGCAGATCACATGCCCGCAAAAGGGCAGGACCAACACGGGAGCTGAAGACATGACAATCACACGACGGGTTATGGGGACAGTCGCCGCCGCGGCGCTGATGGCCTCGGCGCAGGCCGGTTTTGCCGGCAGCCACAGCGAGGGCATCACGGTCGGCTATTTCCTCGAATGGCCGATGCCGTTCCAATACGCCAAGCAGGAAGGCATGTATGACGAGGCGCTGGGCATGCCGGTCAACTGGGTGAGCTTCGACACCGGCACCGCGATGTCGGCGGCGATGGCCTCGGGCGATGTGCAGATGTCGGTCAGCCAGGGCGTGCCGCCCTTCGTGGTGGCAACCTCGGCCGGGCAGGATCTTCAGATCCTCGACGTGGCGGTGAGCTATTCCGAGAACGACAACTGCGTGGTGCGCGAAGACCTTGAAATCGACAAGATGAGCGCGGCGGAACTCGAGGGCAAGAAGGTCGCAGTGCCGCTGGGCACCGCGGCGCATTACGGTTTCCTCAAGCAGATGAGCCATTTCGGCGTCGACGTCGGCTCGCTCGATGTGGTCGACATGGCGCCGCCGGATGGCGCCGCGGCAATCGCCCAGGGCTCGGTCGACATGGCGTGCGGCTGGGGCGGATCGCTGCGCCGCATGCTCGAGCACGGAAATTCCCTGCTCACCGGGGCGGAAAAGGAAGAGCTCGGCATCCTGGTCTTCGACGTGACCTCGGGCCCGGCCTCCTGGGTGGCCGAGAACTCCGACACCGTGGCGGCCTTTCTTCAGGTGACGGCCGAGGCCAATGCGATGTGGGCCGACGAGGCCAACCGCGACAAGATGCTGCCGGTGATCGCCAAGGATGCCGGTATGGACGAGGAGGCGACGATGTCGACGATCTCGACCTTCATCTTCCCGCCGGTCGACGAACAGCTCGGCGAGAAATGGTTGGGCGGCGGCGCGCAGGAGTTCATGAAAGGCGTGGCGGATGTCTTTGTCGAGGCCGGCTCGATCGACAGCGCGCTCGACAGTTATGAAGATGCGGTGAACACCGGACCGCTGCAATCCGCCAGCGGCATGTAAGCCTGACGGCAACGAGACCGGGCCGCTCCGCGTGCCCCTGCGGCTTGCTTCGAAAGAGGCCCGCAGGGCGCCGGGAGCGGCCCCACCAATAAGGGGCAGTAGGGCCGGCCATGTCGGGACTGATGATCGAAAAACTGTCGATGCGCTTCGACCTGCCGAACGGCAGTCACGTGCAGGCGCTCAAGGACGTGTCGCTGGACCTGGCCGAAGGCGAGCTGATGTCGGTGCTGGGGCCTTCGGGCTGTGGCAAGACGACGTTGCTCAACATCGTCGCGGGCTTTCTGGCGCCGACCTCGGGCGAGATACAACTCAACGGCCATGACGTCACCGGCCCCGATGCCGAACGGGGCATGGTGTTCCAGCAGGGCGCGCTCTTCGAATGGATGTCGGTGCGCGAAAACGTGAGCTTCGGGCCGCGGATGAAAGGCCAGGGCGAAAAGGAATACGGCGCCGAGGTTGATCACCTGCTGGATATCGTCGGGCTTCAGGATTTCAAGGAAAAGGCGATCTACGAGCTGTCGGGCGGCATGCAGCAGCGGGTGGCGCTGGCGCGCTGCCTGGCCAATGACCCGGATGTCATCCTGATGGACGAGCCGCTGGGGGCGCTGGATGCGCTGACCCGCGAAAAGATGCAATCGCTGGTGCTCAAGCTCTGGAAGGAGACCGGCAAGACCATCATCCTGATCACCCATTCGGTCGAAGAGGCGCTGTTGCTGGGCGAGCGCCTGCTTGTCATGGCGCCGCGCCCGGGCCGTATCCACCGCGAATACCGGTTGCCTTTCGCCGATCTCGGCGTCGGCCAGGATCTGCGCGAGGTGAAGAAACACCCTGAATTCGCCGAAAGACGCGAGGAGATCCTTGGCATGATCTGGGACATGGAAGAGGAAATCATGGGCCGGTCGGAGGACGAGAAATGATCATCTTCCTGATCTATATCGCGATTTTCGTGGGCTCCTTCTTTCTGGTGCGGCTGATCGTCGATCAGACCGCCAAGGGCTACAGCGCCCGCAAGACGGTGACCTTCGGCGACGAAAGCGCCGTGACCTCGAACCGGACCGCCAGCGTGGTCTCGATCCTGACGATCTTTCTGCTCTGGGGCGCCTTCACCGGCTCGTCGCTGCTGCCCCGGTTCCTGCATGCGCCGGGGCCGTTCGAAGGCGTGGCGACGATGACCTATACCGCCGAGGCCGACGACGGCAGCCGCGACGAGGCCACGATCACCGTGCTGGTGCATCCGGTGGGCGAAGACGCCGAGGTGCCCGAGGTCGATCCGGGCGACGGCTGGGCCAAGAACGACGCCTATACCATCGGCGCCTGGCGGTCCGGGCTGATGCGGGTCGACCGAAACGATGAAAAGGGCCGTGACCAAGGCCATCAGGTGGTGGCGGTCAATGGCGAGCCCATCGTGCCCGGCGGCGAGGTGCTGACCGAGTTCGGCCGGGTCGGCATGTCGCAGAAAGGCACGCTGAATTTCGAACCTGCCAAGGGCTGGCAGATGGAGCCGATCTGGCTGCCGCCGCCCGAGGCGGTGGTGCAGCGCCTGGGCGAAATCGCCAGCGACGGCTACCGCGACAGCACGCTCTGGGAACATCTGGGCTATTCGCTGTTCCGCGTGGTGGTGGGCTTTGTCGCCGGCGCGCTGGTCGGCATCCCGCTGGGCTATGCCATGGGGCTTTCGGCCTGGTTCCGCGGCTGGTTCGACCCGATCGTCGAATTCATGCGGCCGGTGCCGCCGCTGGCGCTGATCCCGCTGGTGATCATCTGGGCCGGCATCGGCGAGACCGGCAAGATCATCCTGCTGTTCCTCGCCGCGCTCTGGATCATGGCCATCGCGGCGCGGTCGGGGGTCTCTGGCGTGAACATCACCAAGGTGCATGCCGCCTATTCTCTGGGCGCTTCGAAATGGCAGATCATGCGACATGTGATCGTGCCCAACTCGCTGCCCGACATCTTCACCGGCGCGCGGGTGGCGATGGGGGTCTGCTGGGGGACGGTGGTCGCCGCCGAGCTGGTCGCCGCCGAACAGGGCGCCGGCATGATGATCATGGTGGCCTCGAAGTTCCAGCTCACCGACATCGTGCTGATGGGGATCATCCTGATCGGGGTGATCGGCTTCGGCATCGACATGCTGATGCGCAAGGCCGAGCGGGTGCTGGTGCCCTGGAAGGGGCGGTCGTGACCGCCTGATCCCGGGGCCGCAGCCCCCTGCTTCTTCTGGCCGGAAGTATCCCGGGGGGTCTGGGGGGCTGGCCCCCCAGTTCGGGCCGGGCGCCGGGCCTCAGCCAAGCTCCTTGTAGCTGATTTCGCGCGCATCGGCGCCGGGGCCGAGCTTTTCGCGCCGCACCAGAAGCCGGTTCAGGGCCTGCACATAGGCCTTGACCGAGGCCACCACCGTATCGGTATCGGCCGACTGGCCGGTGGCGATCATGCCATCCTCTTCCAGCCGGACCGAAACCGTGGCCTGGGCATCGGTGCCCTCGGTCACCGCATGCACCTGGTAAAGCTGAAGCCGCGCGGTGTTGGGGTGCAGGTCGCGCACCGCCTTGAAGGCGGCATCGACCGGGCCGTCGCCCTGGCAGGTCGCGGAGTGTTCCGTGCCGCCGATCTCCATCTCGATCGTCGCTTCCGCCGGGCCGCCGGTGCCGCAGACGACCTTGAGGTTGACCAGTTGCAACTGATCGGCATTGCCTTCGGTGGTGGCCGAGACCAGCGCCAGGATATCGTCGTCAAAGACCTCTTTCTTGCGGTCGGCAAGCTCCTTGAACCGCACGAAGATGTCCTTAAGCTGGTTGTCGCCCACGTCGACCCCCAGCTCCTTGAGCTTGGCGCGCAAGGCGGCGCGGCCCGAGTGCTTGCCAAGCGGCAGCGAGGTGCCCGAAAGGCCCACATCCTCGGGGCGCATGATCTCGAAGGTCTCGGCGTTCTTGAGCATGCCGTCCTGGTGGATGCCGCTCTCATGGGCAAAGGCGTTCTTGCCGACGATGGCCTTGTTGAACTGGACGTTGAAGCCCGATACGGTGGCGACACGGCGCGAGATATGCATGATCTTACGGCTGTCGATGCCGGTCTGGAACGGCATGATGTCATTCCTGACCTTCATCGCCATGACAACTTCTTCCAGCGCGGTATTGCCGGCGCGTTCGCCCAGCCCGTTGATCGTGCATTCGATCTGACGCGCCCCGGCCTCGACCGCGGCCAGCGAATTGGCCGTCGCCATGCCAAGATCGTTGTGGCAATGCGTGGCAAAGACCACCTCGTCGGCGCCGGGCACCGTCTCGATCAGCCGGCGGATCAGCTCGGCGCTTTCGCGCGGCGCGGTATAGCCCACGGTGTCGGGGATGTTGATCGTGGTGGCGCCGGCCTTGATGGCGATCTCGATCACCCGGCAGAGGTAATCCCACTCGGTGCGCGTCGCATCCATCGGCGACCACTGCACATTGTCGGTCAGGTTGCGGGCATGGCTCACCGTCTGCTCGATGCGCTCGGCCATTTCATCCATCGACAGGTTGGGAATGGCGCGGTGCAGCGGCGAGGTGCCGATAAAGGTGTGGATACGCGGCCGGGCGGCCTGTTTCACCGCTTCGAAACAGCGGTCGATGTCGGGCAGCTGCGCCCGGGCGAGGCCGCAGATCACCGCGTTTTTCGAGCGCTGGGCGATCTCCGAAACAGCGGCGAAATCGCCTTCGGAGGCGATCGGAAAGCCGGCCTCGATGATGTCGACGCCCATATCGTCGAGCAGTTCGGCTATCTCGAGCTTTTCCGAATGGGTCATCGTCGCGCCGGGGCTCTGCTCGCCATCGCGAAGGGTCGTGTCGAAGATCAACACGCGGTTTCTGTCTGTCTGGGTCATGGTCACGTCTCTTGAAAAATCTTCTCCGGGGTTCGGGCGCGAACGGGCCTCCTCTGAGCGGTCGCGCCTGACGGCACGCTCAGAGGCGGATTAGGAGAAGCAGGCCGCGCGACAGCGCCGCGCCGGGGGCGCGGGACAGGGTCGGGATATGGCCTCGGGTCAACATGAGGCGACTATACGCGGGTGTTTCCGAATGAAAAGTGTCTTTTTGCCGGGTTTGGCGGGCCGGGCGGCCTATTTTGCCCGCCGAGGACGGACAAAATGCGCTCACGTGCGCCGTTGATCGGCGCGACCGCGGGAATTGGCGGCGCTCCGGAGTTCGAGCGGACGGCCCCGGAGGCGCAGCGGATCACTCCGCAGTCGGCGCGTCCGGTGTGTCCTCGGCGCTCTCTTCTGCCGCAGGCTCCGGCTCGTCCGCCTGCATCAAGGCGCCGTTCTTCCATTCGCCGCTGGCCTCCTGACCGGCGGCATACCGCATGGTGCCCTCGCCCTGGCGCTTGCCGGCCACGAAGGTGCCCTCGTAGACATCGCCATTGGCATAGGTCGCCACGCCCTCGCCGGAGATCTCGCCGTTCTTCCAGTCGCCGATGTATTTGAAGCCGTCGGGCATCGAGATCTCGCCTTCACCGTGGCGCTGGCCGTCTTCGAACTGGCCGATATAGACCGTGCCGTCGGGATAGGTTGCGGTGCCCTTGCCATGCCGCCGGCCGCGTTCCCATTCGCCTTCGTAGCGGTAGCCGTCGGCATAGGTCATCACGCCGTAGCCATGGTTGCGCGCGTTCTGGAAGCCGCCTTCATAGACCAGGCCGTTGGGATAGGTGGCGCGGCCCTCGCCCTCGATCACCCCATCGACCCACTGGCCCTCGTAGGTGGAGCCGTCGGGATAGGTGATATTGCCCTGGCCATGCGCCAGATCGTTGCGGAACTGGCCGACATAGATCGAGCCGTCGGGATAGGTCACGGTGCCCACGCCCTGGATCTTGCCGTCCTGCCAGTCGCCTTCGTAGCGATAGCCGTCCTCACCGGTGAACACGCCCTTGCCGTTGCGCTGGTCGTCGCGGAAGCTGCCTTCGTAGACGTCGCCATTGGCATAGGTCACCCGGCCCTGGCCCTCGCGGCGGCCGGCCACCAGCTCGCCTTCGTAGATATCGCCGTTGGGCTGGATCAGCTTGCCTTCGCCCGAGATCTGGCCTTCGCGCCAGAGCCCCTCGTAGATCAGCCCGTCGATCATCACCAGTTTGCCCTGGCCGTCGCGCTGCCCGTCCGAGACCCGGCCCTCGTAGGTCGAGCCGTCGGGATAGGAGATTGTGGCATTGCCTTCCTTGACGCCATTGACCCAGTCGCCGTCGTAGACATAGCCGCCGGGGCTGGTCATCACGCCGCGCCCGTGGTGCATGGCGTTGCGGAAACTGCCCTCGTAGCGCACGCCATTGGCATAGATCGCCACGCCCTGGCCGGTGATCTCGCCATCGGCCCATGTGCCTTCATAGGTGCCGCCGTCGGTAAAGGTGATCTTGCCCACCCCATGCGGCTTGCCCTTGGCAAACTCACCTTCATAGATCGACCCGTTGGGAAAGCGCGCCACGCCTTTGCCCTTGATCTCGCCCGCCACCCATTCGCCTCGGTATTCATAGCCGTTGGGCAGCCGGTAGCTGCCTTCGCCATGCTGAAGCCCGTCGCGGAAGGTGCCTTCGTAGACGCCGCCGTCGTCATATTGCTTGGTCAGCACCTCGCCATCCTGTGACAGGGCCGGCAAGGCGGCCAGAAGTGCCAGTGTCACGCCTGCGATGCGGATGGATTGCTTCATGTGGCCCCACTTGCCCCCGGTCTGTCCTTTCCGAGGACGGTAATGGAGCAGGCCAGTGCAGACAATGCCTTTTGATCGCAGGCGGTTGATCTGACGGGTTTGTTCACGAAGTGGTGGCCGACGTGCCAGCGGGCCGCCACCGCAGCGGCGCCCGAAGTTTGCGCGTTCGCGCCGGTGGCAGAGCGCTGCGGGCGGTTTTGCTGGGGTCCGGCGGTAGCAGGTCTTTTCCCTGCCGGTCGATCTGGTAAGGGAAGGCATGACACCGAAGGGGCAGGACATGGCCGACACATTCCGCATCACGCTGGCACAGCTCAACCCGACCGTGGGCGATATCGCCGGCAATGCCGCGCTGGCGCGCGATGCCTGGGCGGCGGGCAAATCCGCGGGCGCCGATCTGGTGGCCTTCCCCGAGATGTTCATCACCGGCTACAATGCGCAGGATCTGGTGATGAAGCCGGCCTTTCACACCGCCGCCATCGAGGCCGTGCGGGCGCTGGCGCGGGATTGCGCCGATGGGCCGGCCATCGCCATGGGCGCGCCCTGGGTCGAGGGCGCTGAGCTCTTCAACGCCTATCTGATTTGCAAGGGCGGCGAGATCGTCGCCACCCAGCTCAAGCATCATCTGCCCAACGAGACGGTGTTCGACGAAAAGCGGATCTTTGACACCGGGCCCATGGGCGGGCCTTATGCGCTGGGGCCGATCCGCATCGGCAGCCCGATCTGCGAGGACGCCTGGTATCCGGATGTGGCCGAGACCCATGCCGAGACCGGTGCCGAGTTTCTGCTGGTGCCCAATGGCTCGCCCTATTACCGCGGCAAATTCGATGTGCGGCTGAGCCATGCGGTGGGCCGGGTGGTCGAGACCGGGCTGCCGCTGATCTATCTCAACTGTGTCGGCGGGCAGGACGATCAGGTCTTCGACGGTGGCACCTTCGGGATCAACCCGCATGGCGAGATTGCGTTTCAGATGCCGGTATTCGAGGCCGGTCTGGCACATGTCGATCTTGCGCGTGGGGCGGACGGCTGGCGCATCGTGCCGGCCGAGGTGGCGCAGCATCCGGGCGAATGGGAGCAGGATTACTATTGCATGGTGCTGGCGCTGCGCGACTATCTGCGCAAGACCGGCTTCAAGAAGGTGCTGCTGGGGCTGTCGGGCGGCATCGACTCGGCGCTGGTGGCGACCATCGCGGCGGATGCCCTGGGGCCGGAGAACGTGCGCTGCGTGATGCTGCCGTCGGAATATACGTCGCAGGGCTCGCTCGACGATGCCAAGGCGCTGGCCGAACGGCTGGGCTGCCGCTACGATTTCGTGCCGATCACCGAGGGGCGGACGGCGATCACCAACACGCTGGCGCCGCTCTTCGAAGGCACGGAACCGGGGCTGACCGAGGAAAACATCCAGTCGCGGCTGCGCGGGCTGCTGCTGATGGCCCTTTCGAACAAGTTCGGCGAGATGCTGCTGACGACCGGCAACAAATCCGAGGTCGCGGTGGGCTATGCCACGATCTATGGCGACATGGCGGGCGGCTACAACCCGATCAAGGATCTCTACAAGACCCGGGTGTTCGAGCAATGCCGCTGGCGCAACGCCAACCACCGTGACTGGATGAAGGGGCCCGGGGGCGCGGTCATCCCGGTGTCGATCATCGACAAGCCGCCCTCGGCCGAGCTGCGCGCGGACCAGAAGGACAGCGATTCGCTGCCCGATTACCCCGAGCTCGACGCGCTGCTGACGATCCTTGTCGATCAGGACGGTTCGATCGAGGATTGCGTCGCGGCGGGGTTTGACCGGGCCACGGCCAAGAAGGTGGAGCACCTGCTCTATATCAGTGAATACAAGCGGTTCCAGGCGGCGCCGGGCACGCGGCTGAGCAAACGTGCCTTCTGGCTCGATCGGCGCTATCCGGTGGTCAACGGCTGGCGCGACCCGTCGTAATCCCGCTCGGGCGCGGCCTCAGCGGGCCAGCGCCCGGGCGATCAGCCCGGCGATGCGCGCGCCGCCTCTGGGTGTCGGATGCACCAGATCACGCGAATACAGCGACAGATCGCGCGGGTCATAGACATCGCCGGCGTCGACAAAGGTCACCCAGGGCCGGCGCCCGGCGGCGCGAGACAGCCGCGTCTGATATTCCGCCAGTTCGTCGGTACAGGCGGCAAACGGCCCGCCGCGCACCGATCCGGGGTAATAATCCATCCACACCACGCGCTGTGCCCGCGACCGCAGCCGGTCGAGAAAGGCCGGCACCTCGCCGCGCGCCCCGTCGGCGCTGACCATGCGGTCGAGCGTCGTGGCGCATCGGGTGCAGTCGCATTCCCGCGCCAGATCATTGGCCCCGCCATTGAGCAGGATCACATCCCATTGGCCGCGTGGCAATTGCGCCCGGATCTCGCGCTGGAGCATGCTGCGCAGGTTGCCGGAATGCGAAAAGGCCGCCCCCGGAAAGGCGCGGCTGGTCACCTGATACTGCGGCATCCGGTCGAGGATCTGCGGGATGGAATTGCCGTTGAGCCGGTTCCAGGCGAGGATGGAATCGCCGATCACCAGCATCCGCTCCTGGGCCTGCGCCACGACCGGCAGCAGCAGAAACATCATAAAAACCAGCACGCGCGTCATCCTTCACCTCACGATCTTTCGGAAGTGCCGCTCACTCCCACCATCTGTCAATTAAGGCGATATCGTCGTCTGACCAGCCGAAATGATGTGCCAGCTCGTGCACCAGAACGTGACGCACCAGATCGCCAAGCTCTTCGTTGCCCCGGTCACGCCACTCGGCGAGGATCGGTTCGCGGAACAGCCAGATCATGTCGGGTGTCAGCGGCTGGTCGAAGCTCGACTTCTCGGTGAGCGGAATGCCCTCGTAAAGCCCGGTCAGCTCGAGCGGGTCGTGCATGCCCATGGCGCGCAGCATCTCGTCGGGGGGCCAGTCGACGACCTGCACGATGACCGCCTGCGCCGCCCTGTCGAAAGGCGCCGGCAGGGCGTCGAGCGCCTCTGCCGCTAGCCGCTCAAAGGTTTCTGCGTCAGGGCTCACAGCCGGGTCAGCACCGCGTCCGGCAAAAGCGCGTCGACGGTGGCCTTTTCACAGAGCCGCGTGCCCAGCGTCGTGCAGGCCGCCCCGGCCGCCACGACGCCGACCTTGAGGCAATCGGCCACCGGTTCGCCCCGCGCCAGCGCCAGCGCGAAGGCGCCGACAAAGCTGTCGCCGGCGCCGACCTTGCTCACCACCTCGATCCTGGGGCCCACCGCGTGCCAGGCGCCGTCGGCGCTGGACAGCACCGAGCCATCGGCGCCGCGCGCCACGATGACGTTCTTGGCCACGCCGCGCTCGACCAGGGTGCGGGCGAATTCGGCGCTATCTTCCCGGGTCGGCAGCGAACGGCCGGCCAGTTCCTCGGCCTCCGGCCCGTCCATGCGCAGGGCAAAGATCGTCTCATGCGGTTCGCGGGCGAGCTGAAACAGCGCCGGACCCGAGGTGTCGACGATGATCTGCGCATTGCGGCCCTTGATATGGGCGGCGAGGATCGAGGGGAATTCCTTGGCCACGCCGGGCGGCTGCGAGCCCGACAGCACCACCAGCGTATTGTCCGCCGCCGCCTGGTCGATGCTGCGAAGACCCCGCGCGACGTCTTCCTCGCCCCAGGGGTCGCCGGGCAGGACAAAGCGGTATTGCTGGTTGTCCGCTTGGTCGGTGACCGAAAAGCTCAACCGTGTCTCGCCCGGGCCCTGAAAGGCCACGGTCGGCACGCCCTCGAGCGCCAGCAATTGCAGGAGCTGCGCGCCGGTGGCGCCGCCAATGGCGATCAGCGCGGTGGCATGGCCGCCCAGCATCTGCACCGCGCGGGCGACGTTGATGCCGCCGCCGCCGGGATCGATGCTGGGATCGGTGCAGCGCAGCTTGTGCTCGGGATAGACCCGCGGCGCCGAGGTGGCGAAATCGACGGCGGGGTTGAGGGTGATGGTCAGGATATTGGTCTGCATCTCGGTTCCGAAGGGCGCGCGGCATGCCGCAGTTAGCGCTCACAGTCTCATTCTCCGGCGGCGTTTTCCAGCCCTTGGCGGGCAAATTTCTGTCGTTTTCCGCCCGGCGCGTCGCAATTTGCGGCGCAGGCCGGGAAAATTCCGGGCAAGGCGAGCGCTGATCCGCAAACGGAAGGCCGACATGATCGCAGTCCATCAGGTGGCGGGCGCCTTTTCGCCCGCCGAATGCAATGAAATCGTGGCCCTCGCGGCTTCGGCCGACGCGCGCGATGCGCGGCTCGTGGGGCAGACCCGCGATCACAATCTGCGGCGCGCCGATTTGGTCTGGCTCGATGAGGTGGCGGGCGCCGAATGGGTGATGGACCGCATCATCGATGTGGTGCGCAGCGCCAACCGCGATGTCTTTGGCTTCGATCTCCAGGATTTCGCCGAAAGCGCGCAGGTGGCGCGCTATGGCGCCGAGCGCGGAGGCCATTTCGACTGGCATGCGGATATCGGCGACGGCCCGGTCGCGGCGCGGCGCAAGCTGACCATGGTGGTGCAACTGGCCGGGGCCGAAGCCTACGATGGCGGCACGCTCGAGGTGATGCCATCGGCCAATGTGGTGGCGGCCAACCGGGCCTGCGGGACAGCGACGCTGTTTCCCGCCTTCCTGCTGCACCGGGTGACGCCGGTGACCCGCGGCGCGCGGCAGTCGCTGACCATCTGGGCGCACGGGCCGGCCTTTCGCTAGGCGGGCCCGGGGCAATGCAGACCGGCCTTTCGTCAGGCCGGCCATGACCTCGCAAGGCGGGCTCAGAGCATCAGCTGATAGCTCATCGGCGTGTAGTGATAGCCGCTGTCGCGCATGTCGACATAGCCGATGGCCGGGAAGGGCATGTGGTAGCCGATGAAGGGCAGCTTGTCGGCGGCCATCATCCCGAGCAGCTCCTTGCGGGACGCGGCGGCGGCGGATTTGTCCATGTCGAAACGCACTTCCCAGTCGGGATAGGCCAGCGACCAGACGTAGTGGTTGGCGAAATCGGCGGCGACGATCAGGTTCTGCCCGCCGCTTTCCAGCCGATAGACCATATGCCCGGGGGTATGGCCGAAGGCCTCGATCGCCTCGATGCCGGAGGCCACGCTGTCGCCGCCCGAGATCATCTCCATCTGCTCGGCCAGCGGCCGCACCTTGGCCTCGAAACCCTCGTTGCCGGCATTCGACCAATGGTCGAATTCGGTGGCGCCGGTGACGTAACGCGCATTGCCAAAGGTGGCGGCGCCGCTGTCATCGGCCAGCCCGCCGATGTGATCGCCATGCATGTGGGTGATGACAACCACGTCGACGTCCCCGGGCGCATGGCCGGCGGCCTCGAGCGCGGCGGTGATGCCGGCGGGGTTCAGCCCGGTGTCGAAGAGCACCAGTTCGCTGCCGGTGTTGACCAGCGTCGGCGTAAAGAAGAATTGCGCCTGATCGGTGGGGATATGGGCGGCCTCGGAGGCGGCGGCAAACTCCTCTTCGCTGGCGTTGAGGCCAAAGATGGTCTGCGGATCGGGGACGGCGCGGGTGCCTGCAAGCAGCGTCGTCACCTCGAAATCGCCCAGCTTCACGCGGCGGAAATCAACCGTGTTGATGCCCTGCTGCGCGGTCTGCGCCCGGGCACCTGTGGCGGCAAGCCCGGCCAGAGGGGTCGCGGCGGCCGAAGCCAGCAGGCCGCGTCGGGTCAGTTTCGGTGTCATGCAATATCTCCCTGTAATATGCGGACAGATGTAACACGTTGTGCAAAACTTATTCCGTCGCTCACGGCTTCGTGACGGGGAGGGAGGCGGAATGGCCAAGGCCGAGAACAAGACGCAACCGACCGGCGCCTCGGTGCGCGAATTTCTGGCAGAGGTGCACCCGGAGCGCCGGCGCGCCGATGCCCGGGCGCTGGATGCGCTGTTTCGCGAGGTGACCGGTTTTCAGCCGCAGATGTGGGGCGCGAGCATCATCGGCTATGGCCGCTACCACTATGTCTACGACAGCGGCCGCGCGGGCGATTTCCTGGCCACCGGCTTTGCCTCGCGCAAGACCGCCCTGTCGATCTACATCATGCCGGGTCATGCCGATTTCGGCGATATCCTGGCGCGGCTGGGCAAGCACAGGACCGGGGTTTCCTGCCTCTATGTCAACAAGCTGGCGGATATCGACTTGGCGGTCCTGGGCGAACTGATCGGCGCCGGGCTGCGGGAACTACAGGGGCATTGGCCGGTGGAGGCGAGCTGAGACGACCTGAGGCGGGATGGCTGCGCGGCTGACCTGTTCCTCCCGGGGGCGGTGTGGCGCGGGCGGGAAAGCTGGACAAGCGCGGCGGATCATGGGAAAGGCTCAGCCAACAGGAGACCCCCATGACCACCACCCGTTTCGCCCCGTCGCCCACCGGCTATATCCACATCGGCAACCTGCGCACCGCGCTGTTCAACTGGCTGATCGCGCGCAAGGCTGGCGGCACCTTCATCCTGCGCATCGACGACACCGATCCCGAGCGGTCGAAAGAGGAATATGTCGACGCCATCAAACAGGATCTGGAATGGCTGGGCCTGAACTGGGACCGGGTGGAACGGCAATCCGAACGGCTTGACCGCTACGAGGCCGCCGCCGAGACGCTGCGCCAGAAAGGCCGGTTCTACGAGGCGTTCGAGACGCCCACCGAACTCGACCTCAAGCGCAAGAAACAGCTCAACATGGGCAAGCCGCCGGTCTATGACCGCGCGGCGCTGGCGCTGTCGGAGGCCGACAGGGACCGGCTGAGGGAAGAGCGCGGCCAGGGGGTCTGGCGCTTCAAGCTCGATCAGCAACGGATCGAATGGACCGACGGCATTCTCGGGCCGATCTCGATCGATGCCGCCTCGGTTTCGGACCCGGTGCTGATCCGGCAGGACGGGCAGATGCTCTATACTCTGGCGTCGGTGGTGGATGACACCGAGATGGGGGTGACCCATGTGGTGCGCGGTTCGGACCATGTGACCAATACCGCGACGCAGATCCAGATCATCGAGGCGCTGGGCGGCACGCCGCCGGAGTTCGCCCACCATTCGCTTCTGACCGGGCCGCAGGGCGAGGCGCTGTCGAAACGTCTCGGCACGCTGAGCCTGCGTGACCTGCGCGCGCGCGGGGTGGAGCCGATGGCGCTGCTGTCGCTGATGGCGCGGCTGGGCTCCTCCGACCCGGTGGAGCTTCGCACCGAGATGGCCGAGCTGATCGAGGGCTTCGACCTGTCGAAATTCGGCTCGGCGCCGACCAAGTTCGACGAGCAGGACCTCTATCCGCTGACCGGCCGGTTCCTTCAGACGCTGGCCTATGCCGATGTCGCCGAAGACATCCGGGCGCTGGGCGTGCCCGATGCCCTGGCCGAGCGCTTCTGGACGGTGACGCGGGAGAATATCTCGACCAAGGGCGAGCTGAAAGCCTGGTGGGAGATGTTCCGCGACGGCGCCGAGCCGGTGATCGCCGAGGAAGACGCGGCCTTTGTGGCCGAGGCCATGGCGCTGCTGCCCGAGGGCCCGTTCGACGGCGAGACCTGGGGCGACTGGACCGGCGCGGTGAAAGCCGCCACCGGGCGCAAGGGCCGGGGGCTCTTCATGCCGCTCCGCAAGGCGCTGACCGGCATGGAGCGCGGGCCGGACATGTCGGACGTGATGCCGCTGTTGCAGGTGGTCAAGGCGCGCTGAGACGCCGCCCTACGCTGCTTCCCGCCCCGGACCTGATCCGGGGCCTCATCCCTCATCCGCCTTCCGGGCCGCCGCCGTGAGGCCCCGGCGCCAAGGCCGGGGCGGTGGCGCCTCTGAGCTCAGTGCATCCGCTGGCCGTTGGCGACCGGTTGGTCGGGGGCGAGCAGGATGATGCCGCCGGTGTCGTCGCTGAGACCGAGGGTCAGCACCTCGGACATGAAAGGCCCGATCTGGCGCGGCGGGAAGTTGACCACCGCCATGACCTGCCGCCCGACGAGGGCGTCCGGCGCGTAATGATCGGTGATCTGCGCCGAGGTCTTCTTTTCGCCGATCTCGGGGCCGAAATCGATCCAGAGCTTGAACGCCGGCTTGCGCGCCTCGGGAAAGGGTTCGGCGCGCAGCACGGTGCCGGCGCGGATGTCGACCTTGAGGAAATCGTCGAAACTGATTTCAGCCATCGCTCAACTCCTTCGAACGGGTGGTTGCTGCCGCGACGGCGCGCGCGAGCAAGGGCGGAAAACCGGTCTCTGCGTCCATCAGCACCTCGAGCGCGGCCTGGGTGGTACCATTGGGCGAGGTCACGTTCTTGCGCAGCTGTGCCGGGCTTTCCTCGGCCGCTTCGGCCAGCACGCCGGCACCGCCGACCGTGGCGCGCGCCAGTTTCATCGCCAGCTCGGCCGGCAGGCCCTGGGCCTCGCCGGCGGCGGCCAGAGTCTCGATCAGGTGAAAGACATAGGCCGGACCGGAGCCGGAGACGCCGGTCACCGCGTCCATCTGGCCTTCGTTGTCGAGCCGCACGGTCTGGCCCACCGCCTGCAACAGGCTTTCGGCCAGGACCATCTGCGCTTCGGAGACCTTGCGGTTGCCGATCAGCGCGGTGATGCCGCGACCGACGGCGGCAGGGGTATTGGGCATGGCGCGGATGATCGGATTGTCGGCGCCCAGCATCTCTTCATAGGTGGCCAGGGTGACGCCTGCGGCGACCGAGACAAACAGCGTCTTGCCGGTGGCCATGGCCTTGATCGCGGGCAGGGCGTCGCCCATCATCTGCGGCTTGACGGCGATCAGCACGATGGCGGGCGCGGCGGGCAGCTCGGCGTTGATATGGACGCCCTGGGCCTGCAACCAGTCGGACGGATAGGGATCGATCACATGCACCGACGTGGCGGGCAGTCCATCGGTCAGCCACCCTTGCAGCATCGCCGATCCCATCTTGCCGCAGCCCAACAACACCAGGCCGCGTTCGGCCAGATCCTCTGAGGTCATTGCCCCCTCCTGTCCTTGCATTCGGGGGCGAGTGTTACGCGCGGCCGTAGGCCTCTGCAATGGCAACCTGAAGCGCCTCTTTCGGGCTGCGATCACCCCAGACCACCAGTTGCAGGGCCGGGTAATAGCGCTCGGCGCTCATCACCGCGGCGCTGATCATCGTGTCGATCTGTTCCGGGCTGGCGACCTGTCCGCCGGCCAGTACCAAGCCGTAGCGATAGACCATCAGCTGGTTCTCGCCCCACCAGGTGAAGGCGCCGGCCCAGCATTGGTCGTTGATCGCGTTGATCGCCTCGCAAAGCTGCGGGGTCTTGTCCTCGGGCGGCTCCATCTCGAAGCTGCAAATCAGCCGCAGCGTCTCGTCATAGGCCGACCAGGCCAGGGTGATGGAATAGGTCCGCCACTGGCCTTCGACCGCCATGGCGATCTGGTCATCGTGGATGCGGTCGAAATCCCAATCGTTGTGGTCGGCGATATGTTCGACGATGTCGATCGGGTGGAGATCGTCCTCCAGGTATTGCTCGGAAAGTGCCATGCGCCACCTCTTTGTTTTGGTAGCGCGAGGGGGTGGCAGCGCCCCAAGCGCTAGGTGCCTGCTCTAGGGGCGGTGGGCTTTTCCGCTGCCCCTACTTGATATGGTGACGGGAGGCCTGTCTCAAGTAAAGCGATATTTCGGTGACACCCGCAATAAGTTGTGGATGGAATGCCATTGGGTACTAAAAGAATGCACAGACTGACCTGTCGGTGTTGATAACCCCGGCCTGCGCGGTGTGTCGCGGATTTCGACCCGGAAACAAGAACGCCCCCGCAGGTTCCTGCGGGGGCGCATCGGCCCCGGTCACGCCGGGGCCTGCAACAGGCAACGATCAGCCGCGCGGTTCGGCTCTCAGGCCCTTGATGATGGCCACGCAGATCAGCAGCAGGATCACCGTGAAGGGCAACCCGGTCGAGATCACCATCGCCTGAAGCGCGCCGAGCCCGCCGCCGATCAGCAGCGCAATCGCCACCAGCCCTTCGAAGGTGCACCAGAACACCCGTTGCGGCATCGGCGCATCGACCTTGCCGCCGGCGGTGATCGTATCGATCACCAGCGAGCCGCTGTCGGACGAGGTGACGAAGAAGACGATCACCAGAATGATGCCGATGGTCGAGGTGATGGCGGCAAAGGGCAGTCCTTCGAGCATCGCAAACAGCGACAGGGGCGGGTTGTAGCTGTCGATCACCTGCGCCTTGACGGCGCTGCCCGCGGGGTCGGCGATGACCTGTTCGATGGCCGCGCCGCCGAACACCGCCATCCACAGAAGGCAGACGAAAGACGGGATGATCAGCACACAGGTGACGAATTCGCGCACCGTGCGGCCACGGCTGACCCGGGCGATGAACATGCCGACGAAGGGGGACCAGGAAATCCACCAGGCCCAGTAGAAGGCGGTCCAGCCCTGCATGTAGCCGGTGTCTTCACGGCCATGCGGGTTGGACAGCGGAATGACCTCCTGGAAATAGGCGAGGATGCCACGGCCGAATTCCGACAGGATGGTGCCGGCGCCGGCAGCGACAAGCACAAAGACCAGCAGCAGAAGGGCAATCACCATGTTGATCTCGGAGAGCACCTTGACGCCGCCGTCAAGCCCGCGCAGCACCGAGATCAGCGCCACCGCGGTGATCGCGATGATCAGGATCACCTGCACGGTGATGCTGTTGGGGAGGCCGTAGACATATTCCAGCCCGGCGTTCGCCTGCTGCGCTCCAAAGCCCAGCGAGGTGGCGAGGCCGAAGAGCGTGGCGAAGACGGCCAGGGTGTCGATGATATGGCCGGTCCAGCCCCAGACCCGTTCGCCAAAGATCGGGTAGAAGGCCGAGCGGATGGTGAGCGGCAGGCCCTTGTTGTAGGTAAAGAGCGCCAGGGCCAGCGCCACCACGGCATAGATCGCCCAGGGGTGCAATGCCCAGTGATAGGAGGTGGCGGCCAGGGCCATGCGGCGCGCTTCGGCGACGTTTTCCTCGATCAGGGCGCCGTCCTCGGTAAAGGGCCGCACCACGCCCAGCGGCTCGTCGCCCCAGGGGGTGCCGAAGTAATAGACCGGCTCGAGCACGCCAAAGAACATCAGGCCGATGCCCATGCCGGCAGCAAAGAGCATGGCGAACCATCCCGGATAGCCATAATCGGGCGTGGCGTCCCGGCCGCCGAGCCGCACCGAGCCCCAGGGCGAGACGATCAGGAACAGGCAGAAGAGCACGAAGATATTGGCCGACCAGAGGAAGAACCAGTCGAAGTTGGAGGTCAGCGCCGGGCGCAGCCAGCCAAAGAATTCACCGGCCTGACCCGGCGCCACCAGGGCGTAGGCCACAAAGGCGACGATGGAGAGGCCCGAGATCAGAAAGACAGGATTGTGGATATCGAGGCCGATCGGGCCCATTTTGGTCTCGATATTGTCCTGCCCGATCTCGTAATCGGTTTCGATGATATCCGCCGCGCCCTCTGGCGCGGGGATACCCTGATCGGTGTTTATGTCTGTCATTGGACAGTCCCCTTGTAGTGTCGGTTCCGGGCCGGGGCCGGGCTGAGCGGATCAGCCGCGCACCAGCAGGACCGAGCATTTCGCGTGTTCGGCGACCTTGCCGCCGTTCGAAGGCCAGACGTATTCCATCAGTCCGGGCACATGGCTTTGCATCACGATGAGGTCCGCGCCGATCTCTTCGGCGGCTTCGAGCAGCGCGTCGTCGATCTCGGTCGCCGGGTCATGCGCCATTTTTGTGTGTGCCTCGGAAGAGATTCCAAGCGATGCCGCCTTGTCTTTGGCAAAGTCGGCGAGTTTTTCTTGGTATTCCGCCGGGTTGTGCGCCACCGAGGACGGTACGCCGGAGGTTACCCCGACATAAACCAGGCTGGCCTCGTAGAGCTTGGCGAGATCGGCCGCACATTGAAGCGAATGCGTCAGCTTTTCGCGGTGCGTCAGGTCGACGGGCACCATGACTTTCTTGAACATTTTCTTCCCTCCGTGTTGCGCGGTGTTTGTCTTGGATCACCGGGAACCTGGTTGGCGCCTTCGGCCAGCACGGGCCAAGTGGCCCTGCGCTGCGCCGCAGAGCCTATTTGTTGTGCAGCCGTGATGCAAACAGACAGCCGGCTCTGTTCGATAGCTAGCGCGCCGGTTGCAAAGAAAAAGGCCGGGCGATTGGCCCGGCCTCCGCACTTCGATTGTCTGACAGGACGTCGTCAGCCGTCCTTGCGCTCGAGCTTGTCGAGCCGCGCCTTGAGCAGCTCGTTTTCCTCGCGGGCCTTCTGGGCCATGCCGCGCACCGCATCGAACTCTTCGCGGGTCACAAAATCGCGATCCGCCAGCCAGCGGTCCATCATCGATTTCATCGCGGTTTCCGCCTCGGTCCTGGCGCCCTGAGCCACGCCCATTGCGTTAGTCATCAGTTGCGACAGGTCGTCGAATACCTTGTTCCGGCTCTGCATGGGGTCTCTCCGTTACATTTGGTTACTATATGGCGGCCCCGGAGGCGGGCGACAAGGTTGACCTCGGCAAAAGCGAAAGGCAAAGGAGCGTCATGTCATCGGTCATCCCATTCCCCCCGCTCAGCCCCGAGATCTTCTCGGTCGATCTCTTTGGCATGAGCTTTGCTCTGCGCTGGTATGCGCTGGCCTATATCGCCGGGATCGTGCTTGGCTGGGTGCTGGCTGTGCGGCTGCTGAAACGCCCGACGCTGTGGCGCAACGACAGCCCGCCGATGACGCCGGCGCAGCTCGAGGACCTGATGACCTGGATCATCCTCGGCATCATCCTGGGCGGGCGGCTGGGCTTTGTGCTGTTCTATCAACCGGGCTACTACCTCGCCAATCCGGGCGAGATCCTGATGATCTGGCAGGGCGGCATGTCCTTCCATGGCGGGCTTCTCGGGGTCATCCTCGCGGCCTGGATCTGGAGCGCCCGCAACAATGTTGAACGCCTGCCGATGGCCGACATGATGGCGCTGGGCACCTGGCCGGGGCTGCTCTTCGGCCGGTTGGCGAATTTCGTGAACGCCGAGCTTTGGGGCCGTCCGACCGATCTGCCCTGGGCGGTGGCCTTCCCCGGCACGGCGGCGCAGGATTGCGGCCAGCCGGCGGGCGAACTGTGCGGCCGGCACCCGAGCCAGCTTTATGAAGCCGGGCTCGAGGGCGTGCTGCTTGGCGTGCTGCTGCTCTGGCTGGCGCTGGCGCGCGGCTGGCTCAAGACGCCGGGGCGGATTGCCGCGATGTTCTTTGCCGGTTACGGCGCGGCGCGTTTCTTTGTCGAATTCTTTCGCCAGCCGGATGAACAATTCGTCAGCCCGGGCAACCCGCTGGGGCTGGCCTGGCACGTCGGCGGCTGGGGGCTGACCATGGGGCAGCTTCTGTCGCTGCCGATGATCGTCGTGGGGCTCTGGTTGGTGCTGCGGAAACGCCCGGCATGAGTGCACTTGCGCCGATCCTTCTGGAGCGCATCGCGGCCGAGGGGCCGATTTCACTGGCCGACTACATGGCCACCTGCCTGATGCACCCCGATCACGGGGTCTATACCGCGCGCGATCCGCTGGGGGCGGCGGGCGATTTCACCACCGCGCCCGAGATCAGCCAGATGTTCGGCGAACTCATCGGCCTGGCGCTGGCGCAGGCCTGGATCGATCAGGGGCGGCCGGCGTTCACCCTGGCCGAGCTGGGGCCGGGGCGGGGCACGTTGATGGCGGATATCCTGCGGGCCGGACGCCGCGTGCCGGGCTTTCTCGAGGCCGCGCAGGTCATGCTGGTCGAGGCATCGCCGCTGCTGCGCGACCGGCAGAAGGCGGCGTTGCAAGGCCATGCGGTGGCCTGGGCCGACCATGTCGATGCGCTACCGCAGGCACCGCTCTGGCTGGTCGCGAACGAATTCTTCGACGCGCTGCCGGTGCGGCAGTTCGAACGCCAAGGTGCGGGCTGGTGCGAGCATCGGGTCGGCGCCCGCGACGGCGCGCTGGTGCTGGGGCGGACCGAACCGACGGCGGTTCCGGCGCTGGCCCATCGGCTGGCAGATACCGGCGAGGGCGATGTCGTCGAGCTGGCGCCGGGTCTGCCGGTGATCGCGCAGGCCATCGGCCAGCGGATCGCCGATCACGGCGGTGCGGCGCTGATCGTGGATTACGGCGATTGGCGGTCGCTGGGTGATACCTTGCAGGCGCTGAAGGCGCACCGGCGCGTCGATCCGCTGGCCAGCCCGGGCGAGGCCGATCTCACCACCCATGTGGATTTCGAGGCCATCGCCGCCGCCGCCGGCTGTGCCCATACCCGCCTGACCCCGCAGGGGGTGTTTCTCGAACGGCTGGGCATCACGCCGCGCGCGCAGCAATTGGCCGGTGCCCTGCAAGGTGCCGCGCTCGAGAGCCATGTCGCCGCACATCGGCGGTTGACGCACCCCGAGGAAATGGGGACGCTCTTCAAAATTCTGGGGCTGCTGCCCGAAGGCGCCCCGCCGATACCCGGATTGGACCTATGACGCTGGAAATCCTCACATCCGATCTTTTGGCCCCGGTCAGGCACGGGTTCTTTACCCGCCGCGGTGGCGCCTCTTCGGGTGTGTTTCACGGGCTGAACTGCGGCCAGGGCTCCTCGGATCAATCCGAGATCGTGGCGATCAATCGCAGCCGGGTCGCCGCCAGCCTCGGACTGGCGGCGCAAAGCCTGGTGACAGTGCATCAGGTGCATTCCGCCACCGCCGTGCCGGTCGAGACGCCGTTTGACACGCCGCCGCGCGCCGATGCGATGGTGACGGCGACGCCGGGCCTGGCGCTGGGCGTGCTGAGCGCGGATTGCCAGCCGGTGCTGTTTGCCGATGTCCGGGCCGGCGTGATCGGCGCCGCCCATGCCGGCTGGCGCGGTGCGCTCGACGGCGTGCTCGAGGCGACGCTGGACGCGATGGAGGCCCTGGGCGCCGCGCGCGAGGACGTGCATGCGGTGATCGGGCCCACGATCTCGCAAAGCGCCTATGAGGTCGGGCCCGAGTTCGTCGAGGATTTCATGGCCGAAGACCCGCAAAGCGCACGCTTTTTCGGCCAGGGCAAGGGCGACCGCTATCTGTTCGATCTGCCGGGGTTCGGCCTTTATCGGCTGCGCATGGCCGGGGTGGGCGAGGCCGAATGGCTGCGCCACTGCACCTATGGCGATGCCGACCGGTTCTATTCCTACCGCCGCTCGGTGCATGCCGGCGAGGCCGATTACGGCCGGCTGATTTCGGCGATCCGACTGTGATTGCGGCACGGGCGGGGCAGGGGGCTGCCTTGTCCTTGCCACATTGACTGGGCGCGGGATGCGGAAGTTCCGTTTAAGTTTATGAAAAATTTGTATAAAATGCAGTTTGACGCGCCGCCGATTTTCCAGCCTGCGGCCGGGCGGAATTAACCAGAAATCATTCATCCTGCCGCACGCCTGCCGAAAACCGCGTGCATACTGTCGGGGACAGCGCGGCTCTTTCTGCCGCGGATCAGATCGAGGAATGCAATATGAAAACCCGGTTTATCCAATCCGCCGTTCAGCGTGCGCAACAGTCCAAGGCCGAGCTGCCCTTTGCCCGCGGCACCCGCCGCGCCGCGGCGATCGCGCGCCGCAAGCAAGCGGCCCCGCTGCGCAAGAGCGCCTGATAGCCACGCCAAGTCCCCCACGTGACAAGCCGTGCCCCTTGCCGAGGGCGCGGCTTTTGGCTGATGTCCGCTCCGATTCGCCAGCGTGCAGAATTGTGGCAGGCCGGTTTTCGCAGCCACGACAATCCAGCCGCATTCGCCGGGATTGGCCTGCCAGGGCCGCCCAATCGATGCAAGATTTTGACGGATCAACGGAATTCTGCTTCTTTGATCTCGTTGACTAGACGCAATCAGTCCGTCTGTCGTTGTCGGTGGGGGCCGGCGCGGATGTGACCCACACTCTGGGAGCATATCATGACGAGTCCCCTTTTGCCGCATCAGCGGCGCCTCTCCGCCACAGAGCGCATGCCGGTTACGGCGGTCCAACGCTTTGCCCGCGCCGGAGACCGGCCCCGACGCGACCTGCCGATGATGCGGCGCATGGAAGTGGCCGCGCTCAACGCCGATTTCTCCATCCAGGAACAGAGCTTTGCCGTGCCGCAGACCGAAGTCTTCGAGCGCGCGGTGTCGGGTTTTGCCCGCGGCACCGTGCTGGCCACGCCGAACGGGCCGGTGGCGATCGAGGATCTGCTGCCCGGCGACATGGTGCAGTCTTCCCAGGGGCCGCAGCGGGTGCGCTGGATCGGTTCGGCGGCGATCATGCCCGATCAGGCGCTGCCGGGCAGCATGCTTGATGGGTTGATCCGCGTCACCGCCGAGGCCTTTGGCGTCGGCCGGCCCGGCAGCGACGTCGTGCTGGGGCCGGGTGCCGCGATCCTGCACAACCCGCCGCAGTTCCGCGCCGCCACCGGCGAGGGCCATGTGCTGACGCCGGTGCAGGATTTCATCGACGGGGTGAGCGTCTTCAAGGTGACGCCGCCGAGTGCGGTCAAGATCTATCACCTGATGCTCGACCGGCATGCGGCGGTCCAGGCCGGGGGGCTCGAGGTCGAGAGCTATCACCCCGGCAGCGGCGCCGTGGGACGCATGGGCGAGAATGCGCAGCGGCTTTTCATGTCGCTCTTTCCCTTCCTGACGCATCCGCGCGACTTCGGAGCCCTCGGGTTTCCGCGGGTCGAACTGGAAATGCTCGAAGGCCTCCGGGTCGGTTAACGCAGGGTGAGCGTGGTGGCGCGGGTTTCCAGCGGGTCCGCGCCGCGCCGCAGCGTCACCGTCAGCCGGTAGTCGCCGGCCGGCCAGCCGCCGGCCTGCGCCTTGCGACCGGCGGCGCGAAACAGCGTCGCCTGCGGCTTCTCGATTGGCGCGTCATGGGCGATCACCCGGCCTTCGGGCCCGTCGATGACGATCCGCAGGACATCGCCGGCGCGCGCCCCGAAGGCATGGCCATAGCCCACCAGCGCGGTGTCGCGGCGTGGCGGTGTGTCGTCGGCGCTGCCCTCGGTCACCGCCGCCAGATCGGGCACCTGCGCCGCAAAGCCGAGCGACAGGAGGCCGCCGGGGCGATAGGCGGGCGGATCCTGCCAGAGCGTGGCGCCGCTGCCGCAACTGTCGGCGTTCTCGGGTGCAAAGGGATCGATCACCGTGCCGTTCCGGCGCAGGGTCATGTGCAGATGCGGAAACTGGGTGCGGCCGCTGAGCCCGATCTCGCCCAGCACCGTGCCGGCCGCGATCTCTTGGCCCTCGGTGACCGCGATGGTGCCCTGGCGCATGTGGCAATATTGGGTTTCCCAGCCATCGGCATGCCGGATGGCAACCCCGTTGCCGCAGTCCTTGCCCGCCAGATCACGGCCGTCGTGCAGCCGGTCGGCCACCCCGTCGCGGCGTGCGCGCACCACGCCCGGCGCGGCGGCGCGCACGCGCACGCCCTGGGCCATGGCCGCAAGCGTGGGCAGGGCGATGTCGGTGCCCTTGTGGCCGTCGTAACTCAGCCCCTGACAGGTGAAATCCCGCGCGCCGGGGCCGGGATCGTGATCGACATATTGCTGGATGTAGCAGGTCTCGCCCAGAGTGCAGTCCACCGGGAAGTCCAAAGAAAAGGGCTCAGCCGCCGCGAGGGAGGCCGAGCCCAGAAGGCAGGCGCAGAGCCTGCGGATCATTCCGCCGTCAGAAGCGGCGGTTTTTTCCCGGCGAGGCGCGGATTGTCCGGCCCGCTCATTTGCAGGTCGATCTTGCCGTCCTTGATCGCCACGCGGACGACGCCGCCCTTGGCCAGCTTGCCGAACAGAAGCTCTTCGGCCAGCGGCTTCTTGATGTGTTCCTGGATGACGCGGGCCAGCGGGCGGGCACCCATCTTGTCGTCATAGCCTTTCTCACCCAGCCATTCGGCCGCCGGTTTGGTCAGCTCGATGGTGACATTGCGGTCCATCAGCTGCGCTTCGAGTTGCAGCACGAACTTCTCGACCACCTGCGCGATCACCGATTTCGGCAGCGGCTTGAAGCTGATGACAGCGTCGAGCCGGTTGCGGAACTCGGGCGTGAAGGTGCGTTCGATCGCCGCCGTGTCCTCGCCCTCGCGCCGGTCGCGGCCAAAGCCGATGGCCGCCTTTGCCTGTTCGGAAGCGCCGGCATTCGAGGTCATGATCAGGATCACGTTGCGGAAATCCACTGTCCGGCCGTTGTGGTCGGTCAATGTGCCGTGGTCCATCACCTGGAGCAGGATGTTGTAGACATCCGGGTGCGCCTTTTCCATCTCGTCCAGCAGCAGCACGCAATGCGGGTGCTGATCGACGCCATCGGTCAACTGGCCGCCCTGGTCAAAGCCGACATAGCCCGGAGGCGCGCCGATCAGACGCGAGACCGCGTGTTTCTCCATGTATTCCGACATGTCGAAACGCAGCAGTTCGACGCCCAGCGTATCGGCGAGCTGTTTGGCCACCTCGGTCTTGCCGACGCCGGTCGGGCCGGCAAACAGGTAGTTGCCGATCGGCTTCTCCGGTTCGCGCAGGCCGGCGCGGGCCAGCTTGATCGCCGAAGAGAGCGCCACGATGGCGTCATCCTGACCAAAGACCACGCGCTTCAGGCTGGTTTCCAGATCCTTGAGCACTTCGGCATCGTCCTTGGAGACGTTTTTCGGCGGGATGCGCGCGATCTTGGCGACGACATCCTCGATCTCCTTGGTGCCGATGGTCTTGCGACGGCGGCTCTCGACGATCAGATGCTGCGCCGCGCCGGCCTCGTCGATAACGTCGATGGCCTTGTCGGGCAGTTTCCGGTCGGTGATGTAGCGCGCCGAGAGCTCCACCGCGGTCTTGATTGCGTCAGCGGTGTACTTGATGTGGTGGTGGTCCTCGAAATAGGGCTTCAACCCCTTGAGGATCTTGACCGAATCCTCGACCGAAGGTTCCACCACGTCGATCTTCTGGAACCGGCGGGCCAGCGCGCGGTCTTTCTCGAAGTGCTGGCGGAACTCCTTGTAGGTGGTCGAGCCCATGGTGCGCAGCTTGCCGCCCTGAAGCGCGGGCTTCAGCAGGTTGGAGGCATCCATCGCCCCGCCAGAGGTGGCGCCGGCGCCGATCACGGTGTGGATCTCGTCGATGAAGAGCACCGCGTTGGGATGTTCCTCAAGCTCGTTGACCACCGCCTTGAGCCGTTCCTCGAAATCGCCGCGATAGCGGGTGCCGGCCAGGAGCGCGCCCATGTCGAGCGAATAGATCGTGGTGCCGGCAAGCACCTCGGGGGTTTCGCCGGCCTCGATCTTGCGCGCCAGACCTTCCGCGATGGCGGTCTTGCCGACGCCCGGATCGCCCACCAGAAGCGGGTTGTTCTTGCGCCGGCGGCAGAGCACCTGGATGCAGCGCTCGACCTCGCTCTCGCGGCCGATCAGCGGATCGACATCGCCAAGGCGGGCCTTTTCGTTCAGGTCGACGCAGTATTTGCCAAGCGCGCTTTCCTTCTGGTCGGCCTCGGGGGTGCTGTCGGTGGTTTGCTGGTCGTCGTCCATGTCCTGGGCGCCGGTCACCGGCCGGGCCTCGCCATAGGCGGGATCCTTGGCGACACCATGGGCGATGAAATTCACCGCGTCATAGCGCGTCATGTCCTGCTCTTGCAGGAAATAGGCGGCGTTGGACTCGCGTTCCGCAAAGATCGCCACCAGCACGTTGGCGCCGGTCACCTCGGTGCGGCCCGAGCTCTGGACATGGATCGCGGCGCGCTGGATCACCCGCTGGAAGGCCGCCGTCGGAACCGCCTCGGATCCTTCGATGTCGGTCACCAGGTTCGACAGGTCGGTGTCGACATATTCCACCAGCTTGGTGCGCAGCTCCTCGGTGTCGACCGAGCAGGCTTTCATCACCCGCGTCGCGTCGGGTTCGTCGATCAGCGCCAGAAGCAGATGCTCCAGCGTTGCGAATTCATGCGAGCGGCTGTTGGCCAGGGCCAGGGCCGCGTGGATCGCCTGTTCAAGCGTATTCGAGAATGAAGGCACTTTATTCGTGCTCCTTCTAATCTGTGTCGGCGGCGAAAGACGCCAAGCCAACCGTGGCCTCATAAGGTTAAAGTTTGGTCGATCTCAGGCCCGCTTCAAGTTTTTTCTTTGCGAACCCGCTCACATTTCCAAACACTGTGTGCACAGCGCCGTGATATGCGGCAGCGCGGCGAGGGCTAGGAAAAGCTGTCGCGACGCTTGCGTACCTCGGCAAAAACGGCCAGGGGATCACCGTCTGCCAGACCGACCGAGGCCTGAACCGCCGGGATATGGCAGCGCAGGAACGGGTTGGTGTCCAGCTCGAGTGCAAGGGTTGTGGGGACAGTGGCGCGCCCCGCTGCGCGCGCCGCCGCAATCTCGTCTCTGCGAGAGATAAGGCGGGAATTCTCCGGTTCAATGGTCAGGGCAAAGCGGACGTTGGTTTCGGCGTATTCATGGCCCGAACAGACGATTGTTTCCGGCGGCAGGACGGCCATCCGGCCCAGGCTGTCGAACATCTGCGCCGCGGTGCCTTCGAACAGCCGGCCACAGCCCAGATGCATCAGGCTGTCCATCGTCACCAGGATGGCCGAGGTCGGCAGGTGGTAGGCGACATGGCCGGTGGTATGGCCCGGCACCTCGATCACCTCGACGCTTTCGCCGCCAAGCGGCACCACATCGCCCTGGCCGACCTGCTGGTCGAGCGAGGGCAGGCGGTGGGCATCGGCGGCGGCGCCGATGACCCGGGCCGGCGCCTTGGCCAGAAGATCGGCGGTGCCCTGCACGTGGTCGGGGTGATGGTGGGTCAGGAAGACATGGCTGAGGCGCCAGCCGCGCGCCTCCAGCGTCTCCAGGATCGGCCCGGCTTCGGGCACGTCGAACACCGCCGTTTCGCCGCTTTTGTCGTCGTGCACGAGATAGGCGTAATTGTCCGACAGACAGGGGATGGTCACAAGCTCAAGGGGCATGGCAATTCGCGGCTCCGTTGCTAGAGTGGCCCTCAAGTCTGACCCAAGCCGACGCGGATCGCAATGCACCTGGATGTACAGGACCTGAGGAATTTCTATTACCGCAGCGCGCTTGGCCGTGCGGCGCAGCGGGCGGTGAGCACCCGGATGCTGCGGCTCTGGCCCGAGGCCAAGGGCCAGACGGTGGCGGGCTTCGGATTTGCCGTGCCGCTGCTGCGGCCCTATCTGGCCGAGGCGCGCCGGGTCATGGCGCTGATGCCGGGGCCGCAGGGGGTGATGCGCTGGCCGGCCGGGATGCCCAATGTCTCGGTGCTGACCGAAGAAACCTCCTGGCCGGTCGAGACCGGGCGGATCGACAAGCTGGTGGTGATGCACGGGCTGGAAACCTCGGAGCGGCCCTCGGTGCTGCTCGAGGAATGCCATCGGGTGCTGGGGCCGGGGGGCAAGATCCTCTTTGTCGTGCCCAACCGCGCCGGGCTCTGGTCGCGCAGCGATGCCACGCCTTTCGGCTATGGCCGGCCCTACACGCAGAGCCAGCTCGAGACCCAGTTGCGCAGCCATGGCTTCATGCCGGAAAAACATGCCTCGGCGCTGTACCAGCCGCCGTCGCCACGGCGGTTCTGGATGAAGACCGGGCGGCTCTGGGAAAGTTCGGGCCAGCGCTTTGGCCTGCCGCTGCCCGCGGGGGTGCTGATGGTCGAGGCCTCCAAGCGCGTGCAGGCGCCGCATGACCCCGGTCTGCGGGTCCGGGTGCCCAGCCCGCTCGACGTCCTCAGCCCGAAGCCCGCAAAAGAGGCAAAGCCCGTTTAGGCGCTAACAGCGGAAAATCCACCCCGGGAATCGTCGCAGTTCACGAAAATGAAAGATTTTTGAGACGCTTGCAGGTGCGCATTCGGTCGCACATGCGGCAAGCTGCTGATAACACTTATTTATCCACGCGGCTTAAAAACCCTCAAGTATGTTGCGGGGTTGAGAAGGCTCTGCTACATCCGGCGTGATTTAGCGCCTTGAGAGATGTCAGGGCCGGGAAACGTCCCCGGACGCCACAGGAATGCGGCAAACCGGGGCCAGACAGTCGGAAGGGTGGACGTGTCCGAACCAGCTTCGATTTCCTCGGGTATTGCCGATCGCTATGCGTCGGCCGTGTTCGAGATTGCCAACGAGAACGGCACTATCGCCGAACTTGAAACCAGCCTCGACGATCTGGCTGCCGCACTCGACAGCAGCGAGGAACTGCGCGACCTGATCGGCAACCCGCTGTATTCCCGCGACGATCAGCAGAACGCCATCATCGCAATCGGTAAGAAGATGAAGCTCCTCCCGGTGCTCGTCAATACCATGGGCCTGATGGCGGCCAAGCGCCGCCTGTTCGTCCTGCCTCACCTGGTCGCCCGGCTGCGCGCCAAGATTGCCGCCCACAAGGGCGAAGTGACCGCGGATGTGACCAGCGCCACGGCCCTGAGCCCGGCGCAGGCCGATGCCCTGGCGGCATCGCTGAAGAAATCCGTGGGCAAGGATGTCAAAGTAAATGCGACCGTCGATGAGAGCCTCATCGGCGGTCTTGTTGTCAAGGTGGGCTCGAAGATGATCGATACCTCGATCCGCTCGAAGCTCAATTCCCTCCAGAATGCAATGAAAGAGGTCGGATAAATGGGTATCCAAGCAGCCGAGATTTCTGCGATCCTAAAGGAGCAGATCCAAAACTTCGGGCAAGAAGCCGAAGTCGCCGAAGTGGGCCGCGTGCTCTCTGTCGGTGACGGTATCGCGCGGGTCTATGGCCTCGACAGCATCCAGGCGGGTGAAATGGTCGAGTTCCCCGGCGGCATCATGGGCATGGCGCTGAACCTCGAGACCGACAACGTCGGTGTGGTGATCTTCGGTTCCGACCGGGACATCAAGGAAGGCGACACCGTCAAGCGCACCAATTCGATCGTGGACGTCCCCGCAGGCCCCGAGTTGCTCGGCCGCGTGGTCGACGGCCTCGGCAATCCGCTGGACGGCAAGGGCCCGATCAAGGCGTCCGAGCGTCGCATCGCCGACGTCAAGGCGCCGGGCATCATCCCGCGTAAATCCGTGCATGAACCGATGGCGACCGGCCTCAAGGCCGTCGACTCGATGATCCCGATCGGCCGTGGCCAGCGCGAGCTGATCATTGGCGACCGTCAGACCGGCAAGACCGCCGTCGCGCTCGACGCGGTTCTGAACCAGAAATCGTACAACGACGCCGCCGGCGATGACGACAGCAAGAAGCTGTACTGCGTCTATGTCGCGATCGGCCAGAAGCGGTCCACCGTGGCGCAGCTGGTTAAGCGTCTCGAGGAATCTGGCGCCATCGACTATTCGATCGTCGTCGCCGCGACCGCCTCCGACCCTGCGCCGATGCAGTTCCTGGCGCCCTATGCCGCAACCGCAATGGCCGAGTACTTCCGTGACAACGGCAAGCACGCGCTGATCATCTACGATGACCTCTCCAAACAAGCCGTGTCCTACCGCCAGATGTCGCTGCTGCTGCGTCGTCCGCCGGGCCGTGAAGCCTATCCGGGTGACGTTTTCTACCTCCACTCGCGCCTGCTCGAGCGTTCGGCCAAGCTGAACGAGGACAACGGCGCCGGCTCGCTGACCGCGCTGCCGATCATCGAAACCCAGGGTGGTGACGTTTCGGCCTTTATTCCGACCAACGTGATCTCGATCACCGACGGCCAGATCTTCCTTGAGACCGAGCTGTTCTATCAGGGCATCCGCCCCGCCGTGAACACCGGTCTGTCGGTCTCGCGCGTGGGCTCCTCGGCCCAGACCAACGCGATGAAATCGGTCGCCGGTCCGGTGAAACTGGAACTCGCTCAGTACCGCGAAATGGCGGCCTTTGCGCAGTTCGGTTCCGACCTCGACGCCGCGACCCAGCAGCTGCTGAACCGTGGTGCGCGTCTGACCGAGCTGATGAAACAGCCGCAGTATTCGCCGCTGACCAACGCCGAAATCGTCTGCGTGATCTTCGCCGGCACCAAGGGCTACCTCGACAAGATCAAGGTGTCCGAAGTGGGCCGTTTCGAGAAGGGCCTGCTGCAACACCTGCGTTCCAAGCACGCCGATCTTCTGGATTACATCACCGAAGAAGACCCGAAGATCAAAGGTGAAGCCGAGGACAAGATCCGCGCCGCACTGGACGAATTCGCCGCCGACTTCGCATAAGGAGATAAGGCTATGCCAAATCTCAAGGACTTGAAAAACAGGATCGAGTCGGTCAAGTCGACCCGCAAGATCACCAAGGCCATGCAGATGGTGGCCGCCGCGAAACTGCGGCGGGCACAGGAAGCGGCCGAGATGGCGCGCCCCTATGCCGAACGGTTCAATGCCGTGATGGCCGGGCTCGCCCAATCGGTGGGTGACAGCGACAGCGCGCCCAAGCTTCTGTCGGGCACCGGCAGTGACGACGTGCATCTGCTCGTCGTCATGACCGCCGAGCGCGGCCTCTGCGGTGGCTTCAACGGCAATATCGCCAAGCTGGCCAAGACCCGCGCCCGGGAGCTTCTCGACAAGGGCAAGACGGTCAAGATCCTGACCGTCGGCAAGAAGGGCCGCGACGTGCTCAAACGCGACTTCGGCGACCATCTGGTCGGCCATGTCGATCTGAGCGAGGTCAAACGCGTCGGCTATGTCAACGCACAGGAGATCGCCAAGGACGTTCTCGGCCGCTTCGATGCGGGCGAGTTCGATGTGGCGACGCTGTTCTATTCGAAGTTCCAGAACGTGGTGACCCAGATTCCCACGGCGCAACAGATCATCCCCGCCAGCTTCGAGGCTGACGAGGACGGTGAAGAGACGGGCACCAGCACGCTCTACGATTACGAGCCCAGCGAAGAGGCCATCCTGGCCGATTTGCTGCCGCGCGGGGTGGCCACCCAGATCTTTGCCGGTCTGCTGGAAAACGCCGCGTCGGAGCAGGGCGCGCGGATGTCCGCCATGGACAACGCGACGCGCAATGCCGGCGACATGATCGACAAGCTGACCATCGAGTACAACCGCTCGCGTCAGGCCGTCATCACCAATGAACTGATCGAAATTATCTCGGGCGCGGAAGCGCTCTAAGAACCGGAGACGAAACATGGCAAACGCAACTGGCAAAGTGACTCAGGTCATCGGCGCCGTGGTCGACGTGCAGTTCGACGACCATCTGCCGGCGATTCTGAACGCGCTGACCACCGACAACAACGGCAACCGTCTGGTTCTGGAAGTGGCACAGCACCTGGGCGAAAACACCGTCCGCACCATCGCGATGGACGCGACCGAAGGTCTGGTCCGGGGTCAGGAAGTGGTTGACACCGACGGCCCGATCTCGGTGCCGGTGGGCAACGCCACCCTGGGCCGCATCCTCAACGTCGTGGGCGAGCCCGTGGACGAAGGCGGCCCGGTCTCGGCCTCCGAGACCCGCGCCATCCACCAGCCGGCGCCGGAGTTCTCCGAGCAGTCGACCGAGTCGGAAATCCTCGTCACCGGCATCAAGGTCGTCGACCTGCTGGCCCCCTACGCCAAGGGCGGCAAGATCGGCCTGTTCGGCGGCGCCGGCGTGGGCAAGACCGTTCTCATCATGGAACTGATCAACAACATCGCCAAGGTGCACTCGGGCTACTCCGTGTTCGCCGGTGTTGGGGAACGGACCCGTGAGGGCAACGACCTCTACCACGAGATGATCGAATCCAACGTCATCAAGCCCGACAATCTGGAAGAGAGCCAGGTGGCACTGGTCTACGGCCAGATGAACGAGCCTCCGGGGGCGCGTGCCCGTGTTGCGCTGACCGGCCTGACCCTGGCCGAGCAGTTCCGCGACCAGTCCGGGACCGACGTTCTGTTCTTCGTCGACAACATCTTCCGCTTCACCCAGGCGGGCTCCGAGGTGTCGGCGCTTCTGGGCCGTATTCCTTCGGCGGTGGGCTACCAGCCGACGCTGGCCACCGACATGGGCGCGATGCAGGAACGCATCACCTCGACCAAGCAGGGCTCGATCACCTCGATCCAGGCCGTCTACGTTCCCGCGGACGACCTGACCGACCCGGCACCGGCAACCACCTTTGCCCACCTCGACGCCACGACCGTTCTGTCGCGCGCCATTTCCGAGCTGGGCATCTACCCGGCGGTGGACCCGCTGGACAGCTCGTCGCGCCTGATGGACCCGGCGATCGTGGGTGAAGAGCACTACAAGGTGGCCTCGGATGTGCAGAACATCCTCCAGCGCTACAAGTCGCTTCAGGACATCATCGCCATCCTCGGCATGGACGAACTGTCGGAAGAGGACAAGCTGACCGTGGCCCGCGCCCGGAAGATCCAGCGGTTCCTGTCGCAGCCGTTCGACGTGGCGAAGGTCTTCACCGGCTCCGACGGTGTGCAGGTGCCGCTCGAGGACACGATCTCGTCCTTCAAGGCGGTTGTCGCCGGCGAATACGATCACCTGCCCGAAGGCGCCTTCTACATGGTTGGCGGCATCGAAGAGGTGAAAGCCAAAGCCGAGAAGATGGCTGCCGACGCGGCCTGAGGAAACGGCCGGTCGCCCCGATGAGGGCCCGCAGGGGCTCGCAAAGGGGCGACCTCTCCAAAGGAGAAGAACATGGCAGACGAAATGCAATTCGACCTGGTCAGCCCCGAGCGGAGCCTCGCTTCGCAAAAGGTGACCGCGGTCCAGATCCCCGGTGCCGACGGTGACATGACGGCAATGGCCGATCACGCGCCGACCATCACCACCCTGCGCCCCGGCGTTCTGCGGATCGAGGGGGCCGAGACGGCGGAATATGTCGTCACCGGCGGCTTCGCCCAGATCAAGGCCGACGGCGTGACCGTGCTCGCCGAACGCGCGATCCCGCGTGCCGACATGACGCAGGAGCTGCTCGACGAGATGATCGCCGAAGCCGCCTCCGTGCACAAATCGGCCAAAGAGGCGAAAGAGCCCGACAGCAACGCCGTCGACGACGCGGTCAAGCTGGTGGCGGACATGGTCGCCATGGGCGGCGAGATCGGCCTGTCCTCGCAACAGCCGAGCCTCTGAGCCGCACCGGCCCGAGAGTTTGAAACGGCGCGCCTCCGGGCGCGCCGTTTGGGTTTCCGGCGCCCCACGCGCGGGACCTGATCCGGGGCCCTCGGCGTGCGGCAGGAGGTCCCGGGGCGGGCCCGGGACGGGCGGGGCATGTGGGCAAAGGGCGCCGCACAAAGGCTTTCCTTCCGGGCGTCGCGGCTATATTCAGGGCGGCGAAACCGACACGGGGTGCAGCATGTCCAACGATCTTTTCAATTCCTTCATGACCGGCCCCGACGAAAAGGGCCGCTTCGGCAATTACGGCGGCCGCTTCGTCTCGGAAACGCTGATGCCGCTGATCCTGTCGCTGGAAGAGGAATACGAAAAGGCCAAGACCGACCAGAGTTTCTGGGACGAGATGGACCATCTGTGGAAACACTACGTCGGCCGGCCGAGCCCGCTCTATTTCGCCGAGGGTCTGACCGAGCGCCTGGGCGGTGCCAAGGTCTATCTCAAGCGGGACGAGCTGAACCACACCGGCGCGCACAAGATCAACAACGTGCTGGGCCAGATCCTGCTGGCGCGGCGCATGGGCAAGACCCGGATCATCGCCGAGACCGGCGCCGGCCAGCACGGCGTCGCCACGGCGACGGTCTGCGCCAAGTTCGGTCTGAAATGCGTGGTCTACATGGGCGCGCATGACGTCGAGCGGCAGAAGCCCAACGTCTTCCGCATGCGGCTCTTGGGCGCCGAGGTGGTGCCGGTGACCTCCGGCCGCGGCACGCTGAAGGATGCAATGAACGACGCGCTGCGCGACTGGGTCACCAATGTGCGCGACACCTTCTACTGCATCGGCACGGTGGCCGGGCCGCACCCGTACCCGGCGATGGTGCGTGACTTCCAGGCGATCATCGGCAAGGAAGCCAAGGAGCAGATCCTCGAGGCCGAGGGCCGTCTGCCCGACACGATCATCGCCGCCATCGGCGGCGGGTCGAACGCCATGGGGCTGTTCTATCCCTTCCTCGACGACAAGGATGTGCGCATCATCGGCGTCGAGGCCGGCGGCAAGGGGGTGACCGAGAAGATGGAGCATTGCGCCTCGCTCACCGGCGGCCGGCCCGGCGTGCTGCATGGCAACCGCACCTATCTGTTGCAGGATGACGACGGGCAGATCCTCGAGGGCTATTCCATTTCCGCCGGGCTCGACTATCCCGGCATCGGGCCGGAGCATTCCTGGCTGCATGACACCAAGCGCGCCGAATATGTGGCGATCACCGACAAGGAGGCGCTGGCGGCTTTCCAGCTCTGCTGCGCCGCCGAAGGCATCATCCCAGCGCTCGAGCCCAGCCATGCGCTGGCGCATGTGATGAAGATCGCGCCGGAGTTGCCCCGGGACCACCTGATCGTCATGAACATGTGCGGCCGCGGCGACAAGGACATCTTTGCGGTGGCCAAGCATCTGGGTTTCGACATGGAAGAGGCCGACTGAGGCCTACGGGCCGGCGGCGACCGCCCCGGCAGGTTTCGCTGCCGGGCTTGACGGAGGGTGTCGGGGGCTTCGCCCCCCGGCCTGCGGCCGCCCCCCAGGATATTTCCGGCCAGAAGAAGCGCCGGATCCGCCAGAGCGCGGTGGTGCTGGCTCTGGCCCCTTGTGCCGGCCTGCGTTAAAGGGAGCGAAACGGTTTTTCGGGGACGCTCATGACACGCCACCTCATCACATCTGCCATTCCCTATATCAACGGGATCAAGCATCTGGGCAATCTCATCGGCTCCCAACTGCCGGCCGATCTCTTTGCCCGCTACCAGCGTGCCCGCGGGCTGGAGGTGATGTTTCTCTGCGCCACCGACGAACACGGCACCCCGGCCGAGCTCGCCGCGGCCAAGGCGGGCCAGCCGGTGGCGGACTATTGCGCCGAGATGCATGGCGTGCAGGCCGAGATCGCCCGCGGCTTCCGCCTCAGCTTCGATCACTTCGGCCGCTCCTCGAGCCCGCAGAACCATCGGCTGACTCAGCATTTCGCCGGCCGGCTGGCCGAGGCCGGGCTGATCCGCGAGGTCAGCGAGAAACAGGTCTATTCGAACGCCGACGGCCGGTTCCTGCCCGACCGCTACATCGAGGGCACCTGTCCGAACTGCGGCTACGACCGTGCCCGGGGCGACCAATGCGAGAATTGCACCAAGCAGCTCGACCCGACCGATCTTGTCGAGCCGCGCAGCGCGATTTCCGGCTCCACCGATCTCGAGGTGCGCGAGACCAAGCACCTCTACCTGTGCCAATCCGGCATGCGCGACCAGCTGAACGACTGGATCGACAGCAAGGCGGATTGGCCGATCCTGACCACCTCGATCGCCAGGAAATGGCTGAACGACGGCGACGGTTTGCAGGATCGCGGTATCACCCGCGATCTGGATTGGGGCATTCCGGTGAAAAAAGGCGATGCCGACTGGCCCGGCATGGAAGGCAAGGTCTTTTACGTCTGGTTCGACGCGCCGATCGAATATATCGCCTGCGCCGGCGAATGGGCCGAGGCCAGCGGCAAATCCGAGGCCGACTGGGAGCGCTGGTGGCGCACCGACAAGGGCGCCGCGGATGTGCGCTATACCCAGTTCATGGGCAAGGACAATGTGCCGTTCCACACCCTGAGCTTTCCGGCAACGATCCTGGGTTCGGGCGAGGACTGGAAGCTGGTCGATTACATCAAGTCGTTCAACTACCTCAATTACGACGGCGGCCAGTTCTCGACCTCGCAGGGCCGGGGGGTCTTCATGGATCAGGCGCTGGCGATCCTGCCCTCGGACTACTGGCGCTGGTGGTTGCTGAGCCATGCGCCGGAAAGCTCCGATGCCGAGTTCACCTGGGAGAACTTTCAGGCCTCGGTCAACAAGGACCTCGCCGATGTGCTGGGCAACTTCGTCAGCCGGGTGACGAAATTCTGCCGCTCGAAGTTCGGCGAAGCGGTGCCGGAGGGGGGCGTCTGGGGGCCGCGCGAAGACGCGCTGATCGGCGATCTGACCCGCCGCCTGCGCGCCTATGAGGCGCATATGGAGGCCATCGAGGTGCGCAAGGCGGCGCAGGAGCTGCGCGCTATCTGGGTTGCGGGGAACGAATACCTTCAGGATGCGGCGCCCTGGTCGACCTTCAAGCAGGACCCGGAGGCGGCGGCGGCGCAGATTCGGCTGGCGCTGAATCTGATCCGGTTTTACGCGGTGATTTCGAGCCCGTTCATTCCCGATGCCTGCGACCAGCTGATGCGGGCGATGCAGAGCGACGACACTGCCTGGCCCGAAGACGTCAAAGCCGCGCTCGAGGGGCTTGCGCCCGGCCACGGCTTCAGCGTGCCGGATGTGACCTTCCGCAAGATCACCGACGACGAGCGCGCGGCGTGGCAGGAGAAATTCGCCGGCACCCGCGACTGACGGCAGCTGTCGCGGGTGCCCGGCAAACGATCGTCAAGATCGGCCGCGCGTTCAACGCGGCGCAGGAAAAAGGCCCGCCGGTGCGCACCGGCGGGCCTTTTCCGTCGCATATGCGGGCGCGCTCAGGCGGCCTTGATCTCGACCAACTCGATGGCGAACGTCAGATCCTTGCCGGCCAGCGGGTGATTGGCGTCCAGTGTCACCTGTTCGTCGGTCACCTCGATCACGGTCACGGGCATTGCCTGGCCGGTGGGCGTCTGCACTTGCAACTGGGTGCCGATGTCGAGCGGGATGTCGGCCGGAATATCGGCGCGCGGCACCGCCTGGCGGGCGTTGGGATCGGCCTGGCCATAGGCTTCGTCGGCGGGCACGTCGACAACCTTCTTGTCGCCCACTTCCATGCCCGGGATGGCCTTGTCGAGACCCGGAATGATCTGGCCGGAGCCGACGGTGAATTCCAGCGGATCGCGTCCTTGCGAGCTGTCGAAGGTGGCACCGTCGGCAAGGGTTCCGGTATAGTGAATGGCAACGGTGTCGCCCGATTTGACCTGGGTCATGAAAGCTCCGAGATATGGGGAAATGAGAAGGGGAGGCCGCCGCTCTGACGGGTGCTCCGGGTTTATGACGCGACACCCTAGCGTTTTGCGCCCGGATTGGCAAACAGACGGCTGGCCCCCGGTTTGAGCGAGCTGCGGCGGCCCAGTCCAAACCTCGGGCGCATCGTCGAAGTTGACGGCGCAGGGGGATACGATTTTCGTGGTCCGCCGAGCATTTCAGCCTGCCGGCCTGAAACCGGCGCCGCAGGGCTGGCAATTGCCGGCCCTATCGGCATGATGGCCGCATTCACGCACGACGGAAGGCGCCACCATGACCATCACAACCTGCATCTTCGACGCCTATGGCACCTTGTTCGACGTGGCCGCCGCCGCGCGGCTTGCCGCCGAAGAGCCCGGACAGGACGATTGGGCCGCGAAATGGCCGGTGCTGGCCGCCGACTGGCGGGCGAAACAGCTGCAATACACCTGGCTGCGCGCGATCACCGGCGAGCATTGCGATTTCTGGCAGGTCACCCGCGACGGGCTCGACTGGGCGCTGGAACGGCAGGAGCTTGACGGCAATCCCGAGCTGCGTGAGCGGCTTCTGGCGCTGTACTGGGAGCTTCAGGCCTATCCCGAGGTGCCCGAGATGCTGGCGGCGCTGAAATCCGCCGGGCTGAACACCGCGATCCTGTCGAACGGATCGCCCGACATGCTGAACGGCGCGGTGGGCAGCGCCGGGCTGGAGGCGCTGCTCGACGATGTGCTCTCGGTCGAGAGCGTCGGCATCTTCAAGCCGGCCCGCCAGGTCTATGATCTCGTCGGCCAGCGGTTCGGCTGCACGCCGGAGCAGGTGCTGTTTGTCTCGTCGAACGGCTGGGACGCGGCCGGGGCCTCGGGCTATGGCTTCCGCACCGTCTGGGTCAACCGTGCGAGCGAGCCGGTGGACCGGCTGCCGGCCCGCCCCGGCGAGGTGCTGAGCGATCTGACCCGCATCCCCGATCTCGCAGGCGCCTGAAATGGCGACTTTCACCACCTCCGACGGGCTGTCGCTCTATTACGACGACCGGGGCGAGGGCCTGCCGCTGCTCTGCCTTTCGGGGCTGACCCGCGACAGCCGCGACTTTGAATATGTCATGCCGCATCTGACCGGCTGTCGGGTCATCCGGCTGGATTATCGCGGCCGCGGCAAGTCCGATTTTGCCGAAGATGCGCTGAGCTACACGATCCCGCGCGAGGCGCTGGATGTGCTGGAGCTGCTGGCGCATCTCGGGCTGGCGCGCGTGGCGGTGCTGGGCACCTCGCGCGGCGGTCTGGTGGCAATGGCGCTGGCGATGGGCGCGCCGGATGCGCTCATCGGAGTGGCGCTGAATGACATCGGGCCGGCGATCGCGCCCGCGGGGCTCGAGGTGATCATGGGCTATCTCGGCCGGCAGCCGGTGTGGAAAACCTATGACGAAGCCGCCGCCGCCCGGCCCGGGGTGATGGCCGGCTTTGCCAATGTGCCCGAGCGCCGCTGGCGCGCCGAGGTCGAGAAGTTCTATGACCAGACCGACGATGGCCTCAGGATCACCTATGACCCGAAGCTGCGCGACGCGGTGATTGCCGCCGGGGCGCAGCCGGTGCCCGACCTCTGGCCGATGTTCGATGCGCTGGAGGGCAAGCCGCTGGCACTCATCCGCGGCGCCAATTCCGATCTGCTGTCACCCGAGACCCTGGCCGAGATGCAGGCCCGCCGGCCCGATGCGCATGTCGCGGTGGTGCCCGACCGCGGCCATGTGCCGTTTCTCGATGAGCCCGAGGCGCTGACCGCGCTGGGCGCCTGGCTGAAGGACATGGCATGAATATCGACCGGATCAACGCCGCCCACGCCCGCATTTCGGGGGCGATCCGCCGCACGCCGCTGCTCTCGGCGCCGCTGCTGGACGAGATCGCCGGCCGCCGGGTGCTGGTCAAGCCGGAGTGTCTGCAACTCACCGGAAGCTTCAAGTTTCGCGGCGGCATGTCGGCGGTTTCGGCGCTGCCGCAAGAGCTGCGCGCCCGCGGCGTCATTGCCTTCTCTTCGGGCAATCATGCCCAGGGCGTGGCGCTGGCCGCGCGGCGGTTCGGCGTGCCTGCGGTGATCATCATGCCGTCCGACGCGCCGCGGATGAAGATCGCCAACACCCGGGCCTATGGCGCCCAGGTGGTGCTCTACGACCGCGGCCGCGAAGACCGCGACGAACTCGGTGCGCGGCTTTCGTCCGAGCGCGGGCTGACCCTGATCCGACCCTTCGACGAACCCGAGGTGATTGCCGGGCAGGGCACCTGCGGGCTGGAGATCGCCGAACAGGCGGCCGAACTGGGCATTGCCGAGGCCGAGGTGCTGGTCTGTTGCGGCGGCGGCGGGCTGACTTCGGGCATCGCCCTTGCGCTCGAGGCGAAGGCCCCCGGCCTGCGCGCCCGCCCGGTCGAGCCGGAGGGCTATGACGACACCGCCCGGTCGCTGCGCTCGGGCACGCGCGAGCGCAACCGGGCCGAGGCCGGCGGGCTCTGCGATGCCATCCTGACGCCAAGCCCCGGCCAGCTCACCTTTCCGATCATGAACCGGCTCTGCGGCCCCGGCCTGGTGGTGAGCGAGGAGGACGCCCTGCGGGCCATGTCGCTGGCCTTTGCCCATCTCAAGCTGGTGGCCGAACCCGGCGGCGCGGTGGCGCTGGCGGCGGCGCTCTTTCATGGCACGGAGCTCGCGGGCGACACGGTGATCTGCACCATCTCGGGCGGCAATGTCGATCCGCAGGTCTTTGCGCGGGCGCTGGAGCGGGGGCCGAGCTGAAGCCGGGCCTACGGCCGCAAACGGGGCTTGCGCGCCGCGGCGGCGGGTGCTTCCCTCGGCCCGGAGCCATGGGAGCGCGCGATGAGAGACTTCACGATTGCCTCGTTCAACGTCAAGAACCTGATCGGGCCGGACCGGGAATACTATCGCTTTCAAAGCTACACCCCCGAGGAATTCGCCTGGAAGAAGGACTGGCTGGCCGATCAGCTGCTGACCATGGATGCCGATATCGTGGGCTTCCAGGAGATCTTCGAGGAAGAGGCGCTGACCGAGGTGATCGAAGAGGCCGATGCCCGCGGCGCGGCGCTGAACGCCGCCGCCATCCCCGACGCCTCGCGGCGCTACCACAAGAAGGCGATCTTTCGGAAGCTGGCCTATCGCGCCTATGAGGATGCGTCGCTGGCCTTCGCGCCCAATGCCGCCGACGCGGGCATTGCCGGCCAGCGCCGGCCCGGCGTGGCGATCCTGTCGCGCATGGGTTTTGCCGAAGAGCCGGAGGTGATCCAGGATCTCGACACCCCGCTCACCATCCCCTTTCACCCGCTGCGCGGGCTCGAGGGCGGTGAAAGCGGCGCCTTCACCCTGCACCGCTTGTCCCGCCCGATCCTCAAGGCGCGCATTCCGGTCGGCGATCAGGTGATCACCGTCTTCAACTGTCACCTCAAGTCGAAGCTGGGCGAATATGTCACCCCCGAGGGCGCCGGTTTCGCGCCGGAACAGGACCTCACCCGGTATGACCCGCTGGGCCGGGTGATGGGCAGTCTGCGTGCCGCCACCCGCCGTATGGCCGAGGCCTGGGTGCTGCGACGCGAAATCCTCATTGAGCTTGACGCCGGGCACCCGGTAATGGCGCTGGGCGATTTCAACGACGGCGAACATGCGGTCAGCTCCGAGATCGTCACCGGCGAGGTGCCGTTTCGTAATTATGCCTGGATGCTGCGCCACGATGCCCGCCACCATTCCGACCGTTACAGCGCCGAGGACGCCCGACGGATCACCGAGGATGTCGAACGTGTCCGCCTGCATTCGGCGGAAAAGCTGTTTGTCCGCAAGAGCCTGCGCGACATGGTCTTTACCGCGGCCTTTGGCGGAAATTTCGAGTCGATCGATCAGATTTTCCTGTCGCGGCATTTTCACCCCGATCACCTGGGGCGCATCGGAGAGATGGACTATTTCAGCGTGCTCAACGATCATCTGACCGACGGCAGCCACCCCGAAGCCCCCTACAACAAGCTCGCGTCCGACCATGGCCAGATCATCGCCCATATGCGGCTGAACGACGGCTGAGAAGGCGCGGCCATCCCGCCGCCCGCGAAGGAGACCCAAATGCGCCATTTCATCGAGGCCAATGGCATCGGCCTGCACATTGCCGACACGGGGCCGAAAGACGCCGCGGCCGTCGTCTTTGGCAATTCTCTGGGCTGCGACATGCGGATCTGGGACGGTGTGCTGCCGCATCTGCCCCGGGGGCTGCGGCTGATCCGCTATGACAGCCGCGGTCACGGGCTTTCCGACTGTCCCGCGGGCCCCTACGCCATGGGCACCCTGGTGCGCGATGCCGAGGCGCTGCTCGATGCACTCGAGGTGCGTGATGCGGTCTTTGTCGGGCTGTCGTTGGGTGGCATGGTGGCGCAGGGGCTGGCGGTCAAGCGGCTCGATCTGCTGCGCGGCATCGTGCTGTCGCATACCGCCGCCAAGATCGGCACGCCGGAGCAATGGCAAGAGCGGATCGATACGGTCAGGGCGAGCGGGCCGGAGGCGCTGACCGAGGCGCTGATGCCGCGCTGGTTCACTCGCGCTTTCCGCGATGGCCCGGAGGCGCGGATGATCCGCAACATGGTGGCGCGCCAGCCGGCCGAAGGCTATGCCGGCGCCTGCGCCGCCATTTCCGGCACCGATTTCTACACCCCGACCTCCGGCCTGCGTCTGCCCTGCCTCGGGATCGCCGGCAGCGACGATGGCTCGACCCCGCCGGACCTGGTGCGCGAGACGGTGGACCTGATCCCCGGCGCCCGCTTCGAGCTGATGCGCCGTGCCGCGCATCTGGCACCGGTGGAACAGCCCGAGGCCTATGCGGCGCTGCTCTCGGGCTTCCTCAAAGACATCGGCCATGTCTGACATCCTGCTGATCCATGGCTCCTGTCATGGTGCCTGGTGCTACGAGGGGCTGATCACCGAGCTGACGGGTCTGGGCCACAACGCGCGTGCCATCGACCTGCCGGGTGCGGGCCAGGACACCACGCCGTACCCCGCGGTCACGCTCGACAGCTATGCCGAGGCGATCTGCGACGCGCTTGGCCCCCGCACCCTGCTGCTGGGCCATTCCGCTGCCGGTTTCGCGATCACCGCCGCCGCCGAACGGCGGCCCGAGCGGATTGCGCGGCTGGTCTATCTCTGTGCCTATGTGCCGGCGCCGGGCCGCACCATGCTCGATCTGCGTCGGGCCCAGGCGCGCCAGCCGCTCAGCGGCGCGCTGGTCAAGCGGGACGACGGGCTGAGTTACACGCTTCGCCCAGAGGTGGCCGCGCGGGTGTTCTATCAGGATTGCAGCGAGGAACAGCGGCGTTTCGCCCTTGCGCGCCTCGGGCCGCAGCCCATCGCGCCACAGTCCGCCGTGGTGCGCGTGAGCGACGCCTCGCAATCGTTGCCACGCAGCTACATCCTCTGCCGCGACGATCAGACCATCCCGCCGGAGTTCCAGGCGCAGATGACCGCCGACTGGCCGCGCGAGGATGTGCATGTTTTCGACGCCGGCCATTCGCCATTTCTTGCAGCCCCCGCAGCGCTGGCCGCACTGATCGACCGGCTGGCCGAAACATGACCTGACGTCACGGCCCGGCACAGGCGTTTTTCCGGCTTTTCACATCCCGCCCGGTTTGATTGGGTGAAGCCTTCAACGAGGAGGTGGGACATGCCGCAAATCAAAGCCGCCGTGCTCAGGGCCTTTGGCGCGCCCCTGGCGATCGAAGAGGTGACGCTGCGCGACCCCGAGGCCGGCGAGATCGAGGTCACGCTCGACGCCGTGGCGATCTGTCATTCCGACATTTCCTTTGCCGAAGGTGGCTGGGGCGGGGCGCTGCCGGCGGTCTATGGCCACGAGGCAGCCGGGCGGGTGAGTCGCCTCGGGGCCGGAGTGACCGGGTTGGCCGAAGGCGATTTCGTCGTCGTCACCCTGATCAAGCCCTGCGGCACCTGTCCCAGCTGTGGTTCCGGCAAGCCCACGATCTGCGAAACCCCGACGATCGAGCCGCCCAAGCTGACCGACGCCGAAGGCACCAGCATTGGTGCGGCGATGAACTGTGGTGCCTTTGCGGAACGTGTGGTTGTCAGCGCCAGTCAGGTGGTGGCGCTGCCCGATGACCTGCCGGCCGACAGCGCGGCGCTGCTGGCCTGCGGCGTCATCACCGGCGTCGGCGCGGTGGTCAATGCCGGCCGGCTGCACGCCGGCGAGGATGTGGTGGTGATCGGTGCCGGCGGTGTCGGGCTCAATGCCATCCAGGGCGCGCGCATCGCCGGCGCGCGCCGCATCGTCGCCGTCGACATGAGCGAGCAAAAGCTCGCAATGGCGCGCGACTTCGGCGCCACCCATGGCGTTCTGGCGACCGGCGAAGCACCATGGAAAGACGCGATGGCGGCGCTGGGCGGGCGCGGGGCGGATGTGGTGGCGGTGACCGTCGGCGCGACCCGGGCCTATGACGAGGCGCAGCGCTATCTCGGCTGGGGCGGGCGGATGATCATGGTCGGCATGCCGCACACCGGAGCGATGGCGCAATATGAACCGGCGGTGAATGCCTATATGGGCTCGTCCATGGTGGGCTCGAAGATGGGTGACGTGGTGATCGGCCGCGATATTCCCTGGATGGCCGATCTCTACCGGCAGGGGCGGCTCAAACTTGACGAGCTGGTGTCGGGTCGCTGGCGGCTCGATCAGATCAACGAGGCGATCGCCGACACCAAATCCGGCGCCGCGCGGCGCAATGTCATCCTTTTCGACCGCGAGAGCTGAGGACTAATCGAGATCGAAGGCGCCATCCCAGCCGAAGCCCGCTATGACCTGTTCCGCGCCGCCGAGCGCGCGGTAGAGCGCCAGCGCGGGGACATTGTCGGGCTCGGTTCCGAGCCAGATGCCGTTGCAACCCATCGCGCGGACATGGGCGAAGAGCGCCTCGGTCACCGCCCGGGCCAGTCCCCGGCGCCGGTGGCTCTCGCGGGTGCCGACCTCGTTGACGAAGACCCCCGGCGGCTTGTCGGGATGCAGGAGCACGGTGCCGGATGCAAAGGACACCAGATCGCCGCCCGCGATTGCCGCGGCCATCACATGCAGCGGGCTGCCAAGGAAGGCGCGCGCCTGATCGGGCCGGACCGGGTGATCGAAAAGCCCCGGGGTGACATTCTGCAACAGCGCGATATCTTGCGCGCCAAGGACACGAACCTCCATCGCCAATCCCCCAACTGAGAGCATGCCATGAAACTCGCCGATCTCGACGTGATTGTCACTGCGCCCCCTGCGCCGGGCTGGGGCGGCCGCTACTGGATTCTGGTCAAGCTGACCACGGCCTGCGGCATCACCGGCTGGGGCGAATGTTACGCCGCCTCGGTCGGGCCCCGGGCGATGGAAGCGGTGATCCGCGACGTCTTCGAGCGCCACATGGCCGGCGACAGCCCCGAGAATGTCGAGCGGATGTTCCGGCGCGCCTATTCCTCGGGCTTCACCCAGCGCCCGGACCTGACCGTCATGGGGGCTTTCTCGGGCCTGGAAATCGCCTGCTGGGACATTCTCGGCAAATCGCGCGACCGGCCGGTCTGGGCGCTGATGGGCGGCATGATGAACGAGCGGTTGCGCGCCTATTCCTACCTCTACCCGCTCGAGCGCCACGCGCTGCCGGAGTTCTGGGTCTCGCCCGAGATGGCGGCGGAAAGCGCGCTCGACCTGGTGGCGCGGGGTTATACGGCGGTCAAGTTCGACCCGGCCGGCCCCTATACCATGCGCGGCGGCCATCAGCCGGCGCTCTCCGACATTTCGATGTCGATGAGCTTTTGCGAGGCGATCCGCGAGGCGGTGGGCGACCGCGCCGACCTGCTGTTCGGCACCCACGGCCAGTTCAATACCGGCGGCGCGATCCGACTGGGGCAGGCGATCGAGGAATACCAGCCGCTGTGGTACGAAGAGCCGATCCCGCCGGACAACCTGCTCGAGTTCCGCAAGGTGGCCGAGGCGGTGCGCATTCCGTTGGCCACCGGTGAACGGCTGACCACCCGGGCCGAGTTCGGCACCCTGTTGCAATCCGGTGGGGCGAGCATCCTGCAACCGGCGCTGGGTCGCGCCGGCGGGCTCTGGGAGACCCGGAAGATCGCCGCCCTGGCCGAGCATTTCAATGCCCAGGTGGCGCCGCATCTCTATGCCGGGCCGGTGGAATGGGCCGCCAACATCCATCTGGCCGCGACGATTCCCAACCTGCTGATGATCGAGACCATCGAGACGCCGTTCCATGACGCGCTGATCTCCGGCGCGCTGACGGTCGAAGAGGGCTTCGTCACCCCGCCCACCGCGCCCGGCCTCGGCATCGAGGTCGACGAGGCGCTGGCGCGGGCGCATCCCTACGAGGGCGACGGGCTGCATCTCGAGATGCGGGAAGCGCCCTGCGATTATGTTTCGGGCAATGCCTTTGCCGGCGGCGCACCGGTTCGGGAAAGCTGATTGCCGCTGGGTAAGGCGCCATGGTAGGCGTGAACCGATTTCACCTTTCAGATACGAGTTGTGCCTCGTGAGCGACACATCCCTCGACCCGAGCCCCCGCGACATGGCCGAAAGCGCCAAGGCCGCCGCGGGCTATCTCAAGACCCTGGCGCATGAAGGGCGGCTGATGATTCTGTGCCATCTGGGGCAGGGCGAGATGTCGGTCGGCGCGTTGGAAGAGACGTTGGGCATACGGCAGGCGGCTGTCAGCCAGATGCTGGCGCGTCTGCGCGACGAGGGGCTGGTGGTCACCCGGCGCGAGGGCAAGACGATCTATTATTCCCTGGCCGATGAACGGACCCAGCGGATGATCGGCCTGCTGTACGAGTATTATTGCAGCTAGGTTTCGGTCCAGAGTCCGAAGACCGGGCTGAAATCGCCCTCGGCCAGCGCCCGGAGCGGCAGGCAGATCTCGAGCGCATCGGCGCCCCAATCCCACCCCGCATGCGGCAGGGACGGCAGGCGCAGCAGCACCGCGACCGGACCGTCGCCGGTGCTGCGGACATCGCCCATGCTCACCGGTTCGGCCGCGTCGCGGGATTGCACCTGCGCCGCCCAGAAGGCACGGGCGGCGGGAGCCATCGTTTCGGGTGCGGAATGCACCAGGGCGCAGGCGCGCGCGGCCAGCTCGGCCTGCCAGTCCTCGGCCCAGAGGCTGCTTGGCGCGCCTTCGGGGCCCCGCGCCGAGCGGCTGGCGGGGACATTGCGCTGATAGATGCGCAGCGGCGCAGGCGCGCCGTCCGTGGCCGGAACATCGGGCGCGGCTTCGGCCAGGAAGAACGGCAGCTCGACATGGGCCAGGGCGGCGGCGATCAGAGCCGGTGCCTCGGGCGGCAGGGCGCTGTGCAACCGGTCCAGCGTCTCGAACAGCCGGTCGAGCACGGCCTGGGCGGCGGCAATGTCCTTGCGGCCTGTGACAAGGATGCCGGGATTGGCGATGACGCGCGGTGCCGGGCGCGGCGCGGGCCGGCTGCGCAGCATGCGGCCCCAGATGCCGTTTGATCCGGCCGGGTCCGGCGTGGCGGGCCGGGCTTCGGCCTCCAGCCTGTCGAGCACCGCCGCCGACGCGGCCAGCTCATTGCAGAGCCGTCCCAGCAGATCGAGCGCCGTCGACAGATCGACCGGCTGAGAGCGGGGGTGGCCGAGATCATAGCCGAGATCGGTCGGGGCCACCGGGGCGGCCTGTCGCGGCGTCGGCGTCAGCCGCCAGAGCGGCACGCGCGAGCGCACCGGCCCGCGGGCCGCTGCGCTGTAGAACACCACCGGCTCGCCCAGGGCGTCGAGGGACAGACGCAGCCAGCCGCGGCGGGGGCCATAGCCGCGCCAGAGCGTCTCGGGCAGGGCGCCGAGATCGATCTCGGCGGCCAGGCGCGGCGGGCTGTCGGAGGAGGGGGCGGCCTCGGCCCGGACCCAGCCGACGCTGTCGGCGGGCACTCCGGAACCCGGGTGCAACCAGATGATGGCTTCCTCGAATGCGCGCGCCTGCTGTTCCATTGCCCTCTCCCTTTGGGAGATCGGTTAACCATCCGATTGCGGAGGAATTGCGGCGATGCCGTGGCAATCAGCCGGTGGCCCCGGCCAGTTCCGGCCCGGCCGCGCCCTGCCGCACCTGCCAGTCACGAACGGGCGCGGTGCGCGCCCGGAGCCGGGTCAGCCGCCAGCCCGCCGCCTCTGGCCGATGCGCCGGATCGAGCCGCCAGCGGCTCTCCACCCCCGGGGCGCCGCCCGCCTGGCCCGGCGTCAGCAAGAGCCCCAGCGGCCGGCCGCCCGAGGCCGCGGCCCCGGTCTCGGCCGCCAGATGCAGGCGCCGCACCTGGGTCAGCCCGGGCAGGCCCGGCAGATCGCCCACCACCAGCGGTGCCGCGCCCGACCGTAGCACCTCTTCCAGCGTCCAGAGCACATCCTCGGGGCGCGTGGGATGGACAAAGACAAAGCGTTCGGACGCACAGAGCCCGGCCAGCCCCGGCGCAAAGAGCGCATCCTTTTCCCAGGCCGGCGCGACCCAGATCACCGGGCCGGGCGCGGCCGCCTGCACCGCGCCCGCCACCCAGGCCGCCAGGGTGCGCCGCGCCCGGCCGCAGAGCTCATGCACCCGCATCTGGGCAAAGGACAGCTCGCCCATCACCGACAGGGCCGGGCGCGCCTGATGCGGCGCACGGGTCAGAAGGGCATGGGGACGACTCATGCCTCCATTGTAAATGTTCGCTCTATGTTCTCAAGAGCGGCGGGGTGGCCGGCGCCAGATTTGCAGTTTTTCCAGGAAAGGCGCGAACCCGGCCGCCGCCGCGATCCAGGGTTTAACTTTCCGGCGCGGGCGTTAGGTTCCGGCGCAACTGAACAGGGAAAATGATCGATGAAGATGACCACGCTGGGCCGCACCGGGCTCTCGGTTTCGCAGCTGTGCCTTGGCACGATGACCTTTGGCACCCAGACCGCGCCCGAGGTGGCCCATGCCCAGATCGACCGGGCGCTGGCGCGCGGGGTCAATTTCATCGACACCGCCGAGATGTATCCGGTCAATCCCAAGTCGCCCGAAACCGTGGGCCGCACCGAGGCGATCCTCGGCGACTGGATCGCCGCCAGCGGCCGGCGGCAGGAGGTGGTGCTGGCCACCAAGCACCTGGGCAATGGCTCCGACCAGTCGCCCGACGGCGGGCCGATCACCGCAAAGACCATCCCGCGGTCGATCGAAGGCTCGCTCAAGCGGCTGAAGACCGATGTGATCGATCTCTACCAGTTCCACTGGCCCAACCGCGGCTCCTACATGTTCCGCGAGAACTGGCACTTCGATCCCACCGGCCAGGACCGCGCGGCGGTGATCGCCGACATCGAGGAGTGCCTCGGTGCCTTGCAGCGCGAGGTCGAGCGCGGCACGATCCGCGCCTTCGGTCTCTCGAACGAGAGCGCCTGGGGCACGGTGCAATGGATCGAAGCGGCAAAACGGCTCGGCGGGCCGCGCGTCGCCACGTTGCAGAACGAATATTCGCTGATGTGCCGGCTGGCCGATACCGATGTGGCCGAAATGTGTTGGAACGAGGATGTCGGGCTCTTGCCGTTCTCGCCTTTGGCCTGCGGTTATCTGACCGGCAAATACAGCGGGGGCGCGGTGCCCGAGGCCTCGCGCATGACGCTCAACCCCGACATGGGCGGACGGCAGGGCGACCGGGCGCTGGCGGTGGCGGATGCCTATGTGGCGCTGGCGTGCAAACACGGCATCGACCCGGTGCACATGGCGCTGGCCTGGACGGTGCAGCGGCCCTTCGTGGCCGCCGCGATCTTTGGCGCGACGACGCTGGCACAGCTCGACCATGCGCTCGACGCCGCCGATGTCACCCTGTCTGACGATCTGCTGGCCGAAATCGACGCGCTGCACCGCGCCAACCCGATGCCCTACTGAGGGGGCGGACCTTTCTGGACAAACCGGCTTGTGCGGCCCGGGTTTCCGCCGCACATTCGCCGCATGTTAAGATTTTGTTTACCTTTTGCGCTCCTGGCGGCGGCGCTTTTGCCGTCGCCGCCCTCGGAAGCCGCCCAGGCCGAGATCACCGGCATCGCGCGGGTGATCGATGGCGACACGCTCGACCTCGGCGACACCCGCATCAGGCTGTTCGGCATCGACGCGGTCGAACGCGACCAGACCTGCCGCCATCCCACCCGCGGCGACTGGCCCTGCGGTGCCGAGGTGGCCCAGGAGGTGGCCTTCTGGCTCAACGGCGAACGCCTCGCCTGCACGCCCGAAGACCGCGACCGCTACGGCCGCGTGGTGGCCACCTGCTACCTGCGCGACGCGGATGTCGGGGCGGTGCTGGTCGAGGCCGGGCTGGCCTTTGCCTACAGCAAGTATTCCCCCCGGTACGAGGCGCTCCAGGCCCGCGCCCTGGCGGCCGGACGCGGGCTCTGGACCTCGGTGGTGGTGCGACCCGAGCGCCATCGGCGGGGCGAGGACCCGGTGGTGCCGGCCCAGGCCGGCTGCCGGATCAAGGGCAATATCTCGTCGAAGGGCGTGCGCATCTATCACCTGCCGGGACAGGCGTGGTACGACAAGACCAGGATCTCCCCCGAGAATGGCGAGCGCTGGTTCTGCTCCGAGGCCGAGGCCCGCCGCGCCGGCTGGCGCAAGGCACGCCGCTAGGCCACTTCAATCCCGACGGGGCTCTCCTCGCCACCCCCCCTGCTTCCTCTTGCTCAAAATACCCTCGGGGGGCGGCCGCAGGCCGGGGGGCAGAGCCCC
>Ga0208334_100016_pt1 | contig 179676 bp, 174 predicted proteins | sample DeeseametaMP0900_FD_184201 | JGI IMG/M metagenome (GOLD analysis project Ga0208334, IMG submission 184201) | Marine microbial communities from the Deep Indian Ocean - MP0900 (SPAdes) | ecosystem: Environmental > Aquatic > Marine > Oceanic | place: East of Durban, South Africa, South Indian...
CTTTGCAGTCCGTAGAGCAATGAATGCTTTCACGAGGGGTAATCCGCGAGATTGCACCCTCGTGAAGTGCCTATAATCGACCTCGGACATTTTCGGAGAATTCTATTCGACGATGTTTTCACGGCTTGTAAGGCCGAACACACCCATTTTGTCCGCAACGGGAACTCAAAGTTATCGCCTTTGAACGCGCGGGTAGCAGGCCCGATGCGGTGTAGCCCTCATACAGCGCAACCGTATCGGGCCTGCGGTCTTTCAGGCGATAGGCTTCGTTCCAGAGTAAGGTGGACAAAAAATGACCAACGCAGTCGCGTGATGGTTTGCTGCTCGCTTGGCGCGCTTATTCACTTCGTTCCGGACCCTACGGCGGTGCGATGTGGAACATCCAGCTTGCGGCCGCGACGATGACGGCCATCCCCGTGCTCATCGTTTTTGTCATCGCCCAGCGTCAGTTCGTCGAAGGACTGGCCCATACCGGACTGAAAGGCTGATCCCATGGCCCAAGTAACCTTCTCGGACGTGCAAAAAGCCTATGGCGCGGTCCATGTGATCCACGGCGTCGAGATCGACATCGCCGACGGCGAGTTCGTCGTCCTCGTCGGCCCCTCGGGCTGCGGCAAGTCCACGCTGCTGCGGATGCTGGCGGAGCTGGAGACCATCAGCGGCGGCGAGATCGTGATCGGCGACAAAGTGGTCAATGATCTCGAGCCCAAGCAGCGTGACATTGCCATGGTGTTTCAGAACTACGCGCTCTATCCGCACATGACGGTCGCGGACAACATGGGCTTTTCTCTGCATCACCGCGGCGCCTCGAAGTCCGAGATCAAGGAGCGGGTCGATTGGGCCGCCAGAATCCTCGGCCTCGAGCCCTATCTCGAACGCCGCCCCGGTCAGCTCTCCGGCGGGCAGCGCCAGCGGGTCGCGATGGGCCGCGCCATTGTGCGCGACCCCAAGGTGTTCCTTTTCGACGAGCCGCTGTCGAACCTCGACGCCAAGCTGCGCGTGGTAATGCGCGGCGAGATCAAGGCGCTGCACCAGAAGCTGAAGACCACCACGATCTACGTCACCCACGACCAAGTCGAAGCGATGACCATGGCCGACAAGATCGTGGTGCTGAACGGTGGTCGGATCGAGCAGATAGGCTCCCCTCTCGATCTCTACGACAATCCGGTCAACCAGTTCGTCGCCGCCTTCATCGGCTCGCCTTCGATGAATTTCATCGACGGGCATATGGAGGCGGCGCAATTCATTGCCGGCGATGCGCGGCTGCCGGCCCCGGCCGCCTTGCCTTCCGGCAAGCCTGTGGTCTACGGGGTCCGCCGGGAGCATTTCCGCCTCGATCCTCAAGGCGGGATCAGGGCCGAGGTTGTTGTGGTCGAGCCGATGGGCTCGGAAACTCAAGTCACCATGTCGATCGCCGGCCAGAAGGTCTTTGGCGTGTTCCGGGAACGGATCGCGGCGCAGCCCGGCGAGGTTTTGAGCCTCGGGGTCGATCAAGTGCATACCCATCTCTTCGATGCAGCCACTGGATTGCGCCTCGCGGCGTGACCGTCATCCCGCCGCCCTGGCAACCGACCCTGCCGCCGGCCATGGGCCCCGCGCGGACCGCGCGGGTCTTAACTCCAGAGGCGCACGGAGGGGCACCGATTGCGCCGCGCTCGGCCCCGCCGCTCGTTCAATCGCCGTCGGCGATGCCGGCCTGCCGGGCCCTGGCGCGGCGGGCGCGGTAGCTGGGCACCACGACCAGCAGGATGGCCACCACCAGCAGGCCCAGCGTCATCGGCCGGTCGATGATGAAGCTGACGCCGTCGTAGAGCTGCATCGAACGGGCGAAGTTGTCTTCCAGCATCCGGCCGAGGATGAAGCCGATCAGCAGCGGCGCCAGCGGGTAATCGGCAAACCGCAGGATGGTGGCGCAGATCCCCATGCCGACCAGGATCAAGAGCTCGGTTGCGTTGTTCTGGCCGATGTAACTGCCCATCAGGGTAAAGAACAGGATGAAGGGAATCAGATAGTTGCGCGGGATCGCCAGCACCTTGGCGATATAGGGGATCAGCGGCAGATTCAGCACCAGCAGCACCAGGTTGCCGATGTACATCGAGATGATCACCGCCCAGAAGATCTGCGGCTCGTCGATCATCAGCCGCGGTCCCGGCGTGACATTGAGCGCGATCAGCGCGCCCAGCAGGATCGCAGTGGTGCCCGAGCCGGGAATGCCCAGCGTCAGCAGCGGCACGAAAGAGCCGGTGCAGGCTGCATTGTTGGCGCATTCCGGCGCGGCCAGGCCCTTGACCGATCCCTTGCCGAACTCGGCCTGCTCGTCCTTGGAGGCGATGTTGCGCTCGACCGCGTAGCCGAGGAACGAGGCAATGGTGGCCCCCGCCCCGGGCAGGACGCCGATGAAGAAGCCCTGAATCGACTGGCGGCCGATCACCGGCGCGATCTGGCGCGCCTCGGGGCGCGAGATGCGCAGGTTCTCGATCTTGCCGTTGCCGCTGCCCTGGGCCGAACGCGCCGGGTTGAGTACAAGGAACAGCGCTTCCGGCAGGGCGAACATCGCCATTGCCAGGGTGATGAAGCTGAAGCCGGATTGCAGATCCATCAGCCCCATGGTGAACCGCGGCATGTTGAACAGCGCGCCTTCGCCCACGGTGGCCATGATCAGGCCAAGCAGCGTCATCAGCACCGCCTTGGCCACGTTTCCGGTGCCGGCAAAGGCGGCAATCGCCGAGAGCCCCACCACCATCAACGCGAAATATTCCGCCGAATGGAACAGCAGTGCCACGGTCGAGAGCATCGGTGCAAAAACCATCAGCAGGATCGCCCCGATGGTGCCGCCGCAGAACGAAGCGATGGCGGCGATGGTCAGCGCCTTGCCGGCCTGGCCGCGGCGGGCCATGGGATAGCCGTCGAAACTGGTGGCCACGGTGCCGGCCACGCCGGGCGCGTTGAGCAGGATCGACGAGGTCGAGCCGCCGAAGATCGCGCCGTAATACACCCCGGCCAGGAGGATCAGCGCTGCGGAAGGATCGCCGATGGTGATCGCCACCGGGATCATGATGGCGATGATCGACATCGGGCCCAGCCCCGGCAACATGCCGATGAAGGTGCCGATCAGACAACCGGCAATCACCATGATCAGGTTTTGCAGCGAAAAGGCAGCGCCGAGGCCGATGAGAAGACCTTCAATCATGTCTCGTGCTCCTTACAGGAAAAATGGCAGCGGGCGCAGGAAGATGCCCAGGACCTGCTCGACCAGGTACCAGACCACGCCGGTGGCGAGGCCGGCGACCGGCAGCAGGATGTGAAACTTGCGTTCGCCCAGAATGGCCCCGCCCAGGGTCAGGAAGCCAGCGGTGGCCAGCAGGAACCCCGCCGGGCGCAAGAGCAGCGCATAGGCCGCCATCAGCGCCAGCAGCGCCAGCGCCGGGACCAGGTGGTAGTCGGGCAGGCGACGGTAGTCGATGTCGGGCGCCTTGTCGCTCTCGGGCGCTTTCTCGAGCCCCAGCAGGATCACCAGCGCGGTGAGAATGGCCAGCACCGAAAGCACCTTGGGAAAGGTGCTCGGCCAGATCGGATTGCGCTGCATGAAAGGCGGCAGCAGATGGTCCATGGTGAAGAACGCCGCATAGGCGTAGGCGAGTGCCACACAGAGTATGACGAAGGCGATCCAGCGATCGAGGGCCATTCCAGGTCTCCTGAGGGGTCTCTGCCGGCCTCGGTTCGGGGCGCTGCCCCGCCGCCTGCGGCGGCCCCCGAGGGTATTTTCGGCAAGAGGAAAGACAAATTTAACCAAATGCGCGGTAATCTGGGTCCACGGTACAGGCTGAGGAGCCGATGACCGTGCAAGGGGAAGGCGCTGCCTTCGGGAAGGGGAGACATGGCGTCCCCCCTTCCTCTTGCTGCAAATACCGCGGGGAGCGCGAGGGGCTGGCCCCTCGCCCCGGTGGCGGATCAGAGGAAGCCGAGCTTCTTCATCAGATCGCCGATCACCTTTTCCTGGCCTTCGAGGAAGGCTTTGAACTCATCGCCGGGGTTGTGGATGTTGACCCAGCCGTTGCGGGCGCGCACGGCTTCCCATTCCGGGGTGTCGTACATCTTGGCGATGGCGTCCTGGTAGAGGGCGACCCTGTCTTCCGGCATGCCGGGGGCGCCAAAGAAGCCGCGCCAGTTGATGAAGGTGGTCTCGATGCCCTGTTCCTTCATCGTCGGCGCATCGGCGTAGGCGTCGACGCGTTCGTCAGAGGTGACGCCGATGATCTTGACCTCACCCGCCTCGGCCAGAGCCACGGCTTCGGAAAAGCCGGTCGACAGTGCCTTGATCTCGCCCGAGAGCAGCGCCGCCATGGCCTTGCCGCCGGCGTCATAGGGGATGTATTTGACGTTCAGCGCGTCCTTGCCGGCCGCTTCCATCACCATGGCCGCGACCAGGTGGTCCATGCCGCCGGGCACCGAACCGCCGCCGATGGCGGTGGCATTGGCATCGGCGTCGAAGGCCGCCAGCAGATCTTCCATATTGTCGATGTCGCTGTCGGCGTTGACCACCAGCGCCGCATAATCGCCGATGGTGCCGGCCACCAGCGTCAGGTCGCGGAAGTTGTGCGGGAAGACGCCGGTGAGCGAGCGGATGACGATCGGGGTCGAATTCACCATCAGCGTGTCATGCAGGCTTTCGGCGTTCTCGATCAGATAGCCGATCGCCTTGCCGCCGCCGCCGCCGGACATGTTCTCGTAAGATGCGGTGCCTGCGAGACCCGCCTTGGTCAGCGCCTCGCCGGTGCCGCGCGCGGTGCCGTCCCAGCCGCCGCCGGCGCCGCCGGGGATCAGGAAATGCACCTTGTCGAGCACCTGGTGGCTTTCGGCCAGCGCCGACCCGGTGAATGCGACGGCCGCAGCCGCGGCCAGAAGGGCGCGACGGCCCAGTTCGAATGTCATAAGTTGTTCCTCCCGTTTGACGGCATGGCATATGCGCGTCATGTGAGAGGGGTTTGGTCCCGTAACCTGACACCAAGCTGACACGGGACGCGGAAGGGTAGGGAGCGGCGTGCGTTTTTTACTGATCGAGGACAATGCGCCGCTGGCGGCGGCGGTGGTCGACCGGCTCAGTCTCGACGGCCATGTCGTCGATCATGCCGGCGATCTCGAGACCGCGCGGGATTACGTGGCGACCACCTCTTACGATATGATTTTGCTGGATATTATGTTGCCGGACGGTGACGGAAGCAGCTTTCTCACCCACCTGCGGCTGACCGAGAACCGCACCCCCACCATCGTACTGACCGCCCGCTCGGAAATCTCGGACAGGATCAGCCTGCTCGATCTCGGGGCCGATGATTACATGGTCAAACCGATCGATTTCGCCGAGCTCGAGGCGCGGTGCCGGGCGGTGTTGCGGCGCCGGGGCAGCAGCGCCAGCAGCGTGCTGAGCCTCGGGGCGATTCGTTTCGATTCCGCCTCCGGCGTGCTGCATGTCGGCGCCGCCGCGACCCAGTTGCGCACCAGGGAGCTGCGGCTCTTTGAGGTTCTGATCAATGCGCCGGGGATGATCTTTTCCAAGCCGGCGTTGGTCGACCGGCTGTTTTCGTATGACGAGGAGGTCTCGGAAAACGCCATCGAGGTCTATGTGGCGCGGCTTCGCAAGCATCTGGCCGGCTCGGATGTGACCATCACCACCGTGCGTGGTCTGGGCTACAAGCTGGAGCAGACATGACCCGGCCGGTGGTCCAGGGCTCGATCCGCCGCCGGCTGCTGGTGCTGCTGCTCTGTGCCTCGGCGGTGCTGGCGGTGCTGGTCTATTTCCTGGTGCAATCGGTGGCACGCCAGGTGGCGCAGCAGAGCCAGGACAATATCCTCACCGCCTCGGCGCTGTCGGTGATCGACAGCGCCCGGATCGTCGATGGTTCGGTCATGGTCGACCTGCCTTATGCCGCGCTCTCGATGCTCGACAGCATCACCGACGAGCGGGTGTTCTATGCGGTGCGGCTGGGGGACGAGCTGCTCACCGGCTATGCCGAGCTGCCGCGCCCGCCGCGGGTGGGCGCGCGGGGCACGGCGCAGCTCTCGGCGGAATTTCTTGGCGAGGCGGTGCGGATCGCCGCCGTCACGCGGCCCTTCGCCACCGATCTCGGCCGCAATGTGCTCGAGGTCAGCGTCGCCCAGACTTTGTCGGGCCAGCGCCAGACCCTGGCCTGGACCTCGCGGCTGTCGCTTGCCGTCGGTGCGGGGTTCTTTGCGCTGACCGTGGTGCTGGCGCTGCTGATCGCCCGCGCCACGATCCAGCCGCTCGACCGGCTGACCGCCTCGGTCTCGCGCCGCGGCCCGACCGATCTGCGCCCGGTAAACGCGCCGGTGCCGCAGGAAATGGCGCGTCTCGTGACCTCGCTCAACGGCTTCATGGCGCGGCTCGAAGCCTCGCTCAACCGGTCCGAGGATTTCATCGCCGAGGCTGCCCACAGGGTACGCACGCCGCTGGCAGTGGTGCGCACCAAGGCCGAGATCATCCAGCGCCAGATCCACAAACCCGAGAACCGCAAGGCCATGGCCGAGATGATCGAGGCGATCGACGAAAGCTCGCGGACCGCGGGGCAGTTGCTCGATCACGCGATGGTCTCGTTCCGGCTCGACAGCCTGCCGCGCGACAGGGTCGATCTCAGGGCGCTGATGCGCGACGCGGTGGAACGCATCCGCCCGGTGGCCGAGATCGCCGACATCGGGCTCGACATCCCCCATGCCGACCCGGCGACGATCAGCGGCGATGCCATCCTGCTGCAAAGTGCCGTCCGCAACCTGCTGGACAATGCCGTCAAATACAGCCCCGCCGACACCAGGATCGAGATCTCGCTGCGCCGCGACGCGCGGGCCGTCCGGCTCGAGGTGCGCGACGAGGGCCCCGGCTTTCCGCCGGGCACCAGCGCCGCCCTGACCGAACGTTTCGCGCGCGGCAGCAATGCCAAGGGCGTCATCGGCTCGGGACTCGGGCTGACCATCGTTCAGGATGTTGTCACCGCCCATGGCGGCCGGCTGCACCTCGACAATCAACACGGAGGCGGTGCATGCGCCAGTCTGCTCTTTCCCTTGCCCTGAGGTCTGTCCCGGCCGCGCTGCTGATGATCTGCGCCAGCCTGGCGGCGGCACTCGAGATCGAGGATCGCCGGCGTTTCGGCCCCGCGGATGCCGCGCGCAGCCTGCGCATCCTCTCGACCACCGACACCGCGATCTTTGCGCCGCGGATCGAGAGCTACCTTCGCACCGCGCCGGAGATCGGCATCGACTACATCGTCGCCAGTTCCACCGATGTGATGCAGGCCGCGACCGACGGGGGCGATGCCTATGACCTGGTAATTTCCAGCGCCATGGATCTTCAGACCAAGCTGGCCAACGATGGCCATGTGCAGCGCCACAGCTCCGAGGTGACGCGCGAGGTGCCGGCCTGGGCCAAGTGGAACGACATGGTCTTTGCCTTCACCCAGGAGCCGGCGGCGATTGTCGTATCCGACGCCGCCTTTGCCGCCGAGGGCATTCCGCGCAGCCGCCAGGACCTGATCGACGTGCTGCGCCGCAATCCCGAGCGGTTTCGCGGCAAGGTGGGCACCTACGACGTGCGCGAATCGGGTCTGGGCTATCTCTTCGCGACGCAGGAAAGCAGGGTGTCGGAAACCTACTGGCGGCTGACCGAGGTGATGGGCGGGCTTGGCGCGCGGCTCTATTGCTGCTCGTCGCAAATGATCGATGCGGTCTCCGGCGGCGATCTGTTCGTCGCCTACAACGTGCTGGGCAGCTATGCCTTGCAACGCCAGGACCTGTCGGGGATCAGCATCATCCTGCCGTCGGATTTCACCACCATCATGCTGCGCACCGCCGTCATCCCGCAGGGCGCGCCGGAGCCGGAGCTGGCCGGTGATTTCGTCGATCACGTTCTGGCCCAGGCCTTTGGCCGCGATCCGCTGCTTTCGGTCGACCGCTGGCTGAGCAACAGCGAGATGGCGCTGAGCCGGATCAACCTCGGCCCCGGGCTGCTGGTCTATCTCGACCGGCTCAAACGCGCCGCCTTCGAGAACGAATGGACCAACGCGATCTTGCAGGAGTGAGGCGCGCGCCCCTGCGCCCGCCCGCTCCGGGACCGCTTCGTCAGTGCCCACCGGGAGGCCCCGGATCAGGCCCGGGGCGGGCGCCGGCCCCCTCGCGCGTCAGGGCCTTGCGCATCTGATCGACGATCACCTCGGCCCCGAGCCGCGCGGCGTAGTCGCGTTCGATCCGGGCGCGGCCGGTGACGCTGAGCCGTTGCGCAAGCTGCGGATCCCCGGCGATCCGGAGCAGCGCGGCGGCCAGGGCCGCAGGTGCTTTCGGCGGCACCAGCAGTCCCTCGACCCCATCGTCGATCAGCTCGGGCACGCCGCCAGCATCGGTGCCGATGGTGGGCACGCCGCAGGCGATCGCCTCCATGTAGGCCACGCCCAGCGGCTCGTGCCAGCTCGCCAGCGCAAAGACATGCGCGTCGAGCAGCTTGGCCTTCACCGCCGCCGCGTCGATCGCGCCCAGCAGGCGCACGTGTTCGCCCAGCCCGTGCTGCCGGATCAGCCGCTCCAGAACCAGGCGGAACCCGCTGCCGCCGGCGTCGTCCTGTCCGGCGATCTCGAGGCGGACGTCATGGCCGGCGGCGCGCAGCTGGCGCACCGCCTCGATCAGATCCTGATGGCCCTTGACCACGTTGAGCCGGCCGCAGGCAAAGACCCGCAGCGGCGCGCCGGGTTGCACCGGTTCGTAAGGCGTGTCGCGGCGCAGGTACTCGGTGTCGACCCCCATCGGCCGCAGGATCATCGGCGGCAGATCCGCAGGTTGTTCGGCCTGCATTTCGGCGATCAGCCTGCGGGTGATCACCGTGGCAAACCGGGCGTGCCGCCATTTGTAGCGCTGGCCCCGGCCGTAGTCGGAAAGCGGCCCATGCAACGTCAGCGAATAGCCCGGACCGCCCAGATGCCGCGCGAAAGCGGCGATCAGGGCACCCCGGGCACAGGAATGCACATGCACATGCGAAACCCCCTCGCGCCGACAATGATCGCGCAGTGCGTCGCCGGCGGCGGCGCAGATCAGCACGTCTTTCAGCACCGAGGTGCCGTCGCGCCCGACCTCGCGCAGGAGTTCGCCCCAGGGCAGCCGCGGCAGGACCCGGAGCGCCCGACGCAGCGAGACCTCGCCGAGATAGGTGGTCCGCGCCATCGCCGCCTGCGACCAGTCGTGGGCAATCAGTCCCGGTGGCGGGCGGCGGGTGGAAAACAGCACCGGCGCCACGCCCATCGCCTCGAGCGCGGCAATCTCGCGCCAGAAAAAGATATGTGTCTGCCCCGGAAACTGAGGCACTAAGTAACCGAGCTTTTGCGGCAGGGACATATGCACTTTCCACAGATTTTCTGCGCTGCATCATCGTTTGGCCACAGTTGCATGTATAGTCTGGATGCAGAACTTATTCGAACAAGAGGCCCTGCCGTGCCACCTGAGGCTTCTTTCGACCTGACCGTCGTCATTCCCGCACATGACGAGGCGGCCTGGATTCGGGCCTGCCTCGCCGCGGTTCTGGCGTCACGTGGGCCGATGCGGGCGCAGGTCGTGGTTGTGGCCAACGGCTGCCGGGACGCGACCGCCGATCTGGCGCGCGCGATGGGGCCCGGCTTTGACGCCCGAGGCTGGCGGCTCGACGTGCTGGAACTGGCCGAGGGCAGCAAGATCGCGGCGCTCAATGCCGGCGACGCGATTGCCGCGGCGCCGGTGCGTGCTTATCTCGATGCGGATGTGACGGTTTACGAGGACGTTTTGGGACAATTGGCAGAGCATCTGAGCGGCCCCGTGCCGGCCTATGGCAGTGGCACGCTGGAGATTGTCCAGCCGCGCAGCGCCGTCTCGCGGGCCTATGCCCGGGTCTATCGCCAGGTGCCCTTCATCGCCCGGGGCGTGCCGGGCTGCGGGTTGTTCGCGGTGAACGCCGCGGGGCGCGCGCGCTGGGCCGACTGGCCGCCGATCATCTCTGACGACACCTTTGCCAGGCTGCATTTCAGCGCGGCCGAACGCCATGCCGTGTCGGGCCGCTACCGCTGGCCGCTGGTCGAGGGCTGGCGCGCGCTGGTGCGGGTGCGGCGGCGGCAGAACATCGGCGTGACCGAGATACGGCGGTTGTATCCGGCGCTGGCCGCCAATGACGAAAAACCGCCGCTGGGCGCCGCCGGCAAGCTGCGCCTGGCGCTGAACGATCCGGCGGGGTTTGCCGTCTATGCCGGCGTCGCCCTGGCCACCCGTCTTGGCACCGACAAGGGCTGGAGCCGGGGCCGATGATCGCGGTGATGCAGAAATTCCGCGGCAGCTCGCTGACCGCCCGGGCGCTGCGTTCGGCGCTGTTCACCTTGGGCGGGTTCGGCAGCGCGCAATTGATCCGGCTGGCCTCGAACCTGATCCTGACACGGCTGCTGTTTCCCGAGGCTTTCGGCATGATGGCCCTGACGATGGTGTTTCTTCAGGGTTTGCAGATGTTTTCCGATGTCGGCGTCGCCCCCGCGATCCAGCAGAGCAAGCGCGGCGACGATGCCGATTTCCTCGACACCGCCTGGACCATCCAGGTGGTGCGCGGTTTCTGTCTCTGGCTGGCCGCCTGCGCTCTGGCCTGGCCGGTGTCGCAGATCTACGGCGAGCCGATGCTGCTGTTGCTCTTGCCCGCCATGGGGCTGACCCTGATCGTGCAGGGCTTCAACCCGACCAAGATGGAAACCGCCAACCGGCATCTGATGCTGGGTCGGGTGACGCTTCTGGATATCGCGACCCAGGTGATCGGCATCGTCACCGCGGTGGCGCTGGCCTTCTGGCTGCGCTCGGTCTGGGCGCTGGTCGTCTCGGGGCTGCTTTCGGCCCTGGTCCAGCTCTGGCTCAACACCGCCTTTCTGCCCGGGCGCCGCAACCACCTGCGCTGGGAAAAGCCGGCGGCGCAGGAGTTGATCCATTTCGGCAAATGGATCTTCCTGTCGACACTGGTGGGCTTTCTCTATCATCAGGGCGACAAGATCATCCTTGGCCGCTATCTGCCGATCGATCAGTTCGGCGTCTACAATATCGGCTTTTTCCTGGCCTCCTTTCCGATGCTGCTGGGGCTGATGATCACCCGCAAGGTGCTGATCCCGATCTATCGCGAAACCCCGCCTGGCGCCGATCCGGCGAATTTTGCCAAGCTGCGCAAGATGCGGGGTCTGGTCTCGACCGGGCTGATGGCGCTTCAGGCGGTGTTTGCCGCCTCGGGTGTCTGGCTTGTCGACCTGCTTTACGACCCGCGTTATGCTCTGGCCGGGCCGGTCGCCGTGGTGATCGCCATCGCGCAGATTCCGCTGATCGCGGCGCTGACCTATGACCAGGCTGCCGTAGCCGCAGGCGACAGCCGGCGTTTTTTCTTGCTTCAGGCGACGCGGGCCTGCCTGATGGTGACAGGACTGCTGGCCGGGCTGCAATTCGGCGGCTTGCTTGGGGCGCTGGCCGGGCAGGGGATCGCGATGATCGCGGTCTATCCGATGGTGGTGCGGCTGGCGCGCAAGATGCAGGCCTGGGATCCGCTGCATGACATGGTCTTTGCCGCTGTCGGTGTGGGGATCGCGCTGGGCGCCTGGATGATCAATGGCGACGCGATCCTGCGGCTGATGCCCGGGGTGATGCCGGCGGCACTGCCATGAGCGACAAGGGGAGGAAAACGCGATGACGCTTCAACCGGAAGGCGCCGCAATTTTACCTCAATTTGACTGTACCTCCGGGAGCCGGGGGCAAACGGGATTACCGGATGTCTGTTGATTACGACCTCGCATCCATAAGCGAGACTGATATTGCCATTGTCGGCATGGCCGCGCGCCTGCCCGGCGCCGCATCTGTCGATGCCTTCTGGGACAACCTGCGCAGCGGACGGTCCTCGATCACGCGGCTGAGCGACGCGGCGCTGCGCGAGGCCGGCGAAAGCCCGGGCCTGCTGCGCCATCGCAACTACGTGCCCTTTGCCGCGCCGCTCGACGGGTTCGCCGATTTCGACGCCGAGTTCTTTGGCCTGTCGCCCAAGGACGCGGCGATCATGGATCCGCAGCATCGCCAGTTCCTCGAATGCGCCTGGGAGGCGCTGGAAACCGCCGGCCGCATCCCGGAGCCAGACAGCGGCCCGGTGGGGGTTTTTGCCGGTTGCGGCATGGGCAGCTATTTCTACTTCAATCTCTGTTCCAACCCCGATCTGGTGGATCAGACCGGCATGTTCCTGCTGCGCCATACCGGCAATGACAAGGATTTCATGGCCACCCGCCTGAGCCATATCCTCGATCTCAAGGGCCCCTCGCTCAATCTCCAGACCGCCTGTTCCACCTCGCTGGTGGCGACACATTACGCCGCCCAGTCGCTGATCAACGGCGAATGCGACATGGCGCTGGCCGGCGGCGCCACGATCGAGCTGCCGCAAGGCCGGGGGTATCTCTACAAGGAAAACGAGATCCTCTCTCCCGACGGGCAATGCCATGCCTTCGATCACCGGGCGCAGGGCACGGTCTTCGGCTCGGGCGTCGGCGTGGTTGTGCTGCGGCGGCTCAAGGATGCGCTGGCTGAGGGCGACCCGATCTGGGCCGTGATCAAGGGCTCTGCGGTCAACAACGACGGCGCCGCCAAGGCCGGCTACCTTGCGCCTTCGGTCGAGGGTCAGGCGGCGGCGATTGCCGAGGCGCAGGCAATGGCCGGGGTCAGCGCCGAGACCGTCGATTACGTCGAATGCCACGGCACCGGCACCTATCTGGGCGATCCCATCGAGGTGGCCGCCTTGACCCAGGCCTTCGAGGAAACCACCGACGAAACCGGCTTTTGCCGCATCGGATCGGTCAAGACCAACATCGGCCATCTGGATACCGCCGCCGGTGTGGCGAGCCTGATCAAGACCTCGTTGGCGCTGCACCACCGGGAAATTCCGCCGAGCCTCGGCTATGAGGCGCCCAACCCGTCGATCGATTTCGAAAACTCTCCGTTCCGCGTCAACGACCGCCTCTCGCCGTGGCAGAGCCACAAGGGTCCGCGCCGCGCCGGGGTCAATTCGCTGGGGGTCGGCGGCACCAACGCGCATCTGGTGGTGGAAGAAGCGCCCGAGCGTCCGGCCTCGGAGGAAAGCGACTGGCCGTTTCAGATCCTCACCGTCACCGGCCGCAGCAAGGCCGCGGTCGAGGCCAATGCCCGGCGCCTGGCCGCGCATCTGCGCGCCCACCCCGGGCAGACCCTGGCCGATGTGGCCTATACCCTGGAAACCGGCCGGCGCAAGTTCGAGCACCGCCGGGTTCTGGTGGCCGAAAGCCACGACCAGGCCGCCGACCTGCTGGAAACGCTCGATCCGCGCCGGGTCTTTGCCCATAGCGCGCTCGATGCCACGCCCGAGCTGGTGTTCATGTTCCCCGGCGGCGGGGCGCAATATGCCGGCATGGCACGCGATCTCTACGAGACCGAGCCGGTCTTTGCCGACTGGATCGACCGCGGGCTGGCGATCCTTCAGCCGAAGCTCGACTACGACATCCGTGCGCTCTGGTTGCCGCGCGTGCAGGACCGGGCCACGGCCGACCAGCGGCTGACACGGCCTTCGGTGCAATTGCCGCTGATCATGATCGTCGAATACGCGCTGGCCAGGCTCTGGCAGAGCTGGGGCGTCACGCCGGCCGCGCTGGTCGGCCATTCGATGGGCGAAAACACCGCCGCCTGCCTCGCCGGGGTGATGTCCTTCGAGGATTGCATCGGTCTCGTCCATCTGCGCGGCCGGCTGTTCGACAGCGTGCCAGAGGGCGGCATGCTCTCGGTCTCGCTCTCGGCCGAGGCGTTGTCGCCCTACCTTGGCGCGGATCTCGACCTTGCTTCGGTCAACGCGCCCGAGCTTGCCGTCGCCTCCGGCCCGCAGGCGGCGCTCGAGGCCTTGCAGGCGCGGCTGACGGCAGAGGGCATCGACTGTCAGCGGGTCGCCATCGACATTGCGGCCCATTCCGCCATGCTCGACCCGATCCTCGACGACTTCCGCGCCTATCTGCAAGGCATTGCGCTGCGTCCGCCGCAGATCCCGATCATCTCCAACCGCTCCGGCCAGCCGCTCACCGACAAAGAGGCCACCGACCCCGACTATTGGGTCGGCCATCTTCGAAACACCGTGCGGTTCGCCGATTGCATCGGCACGCTGGCGCAGGGCCAGCCCCGGGTCTTTCTCGAAGTCGGACCGGGCAAGGCGCTGGCCTCGCTGGCCCGTCTGCATCCCGATTTGCCGGCCAATCAGGTGCTGGGCACATTGCGCCATCCCGAAGACAGCATCGAGGATGACGCCTATTTCCTTGCCGCGCTCGGCCGTCTCTCGGCGCTGGGGGTCGCGGTCGACTGGGCGCAGATCTGGGGCGAGGCGCGGCGCAACCGCGTGGTACTGCCGACCTATGCCTTCCAGCATCAGACCTATTTCATCGAACCGGGGCAGGTACGCGAGAGCGGGGCCGAGCGTTTCCTCACCCGCTCGGACGAGATCGACACCTGGGCCAGCCGCATGGCCTGGGTGCCGGGACTGGCGGCCTGCGAGGTGGATGTCGAGGCCGAACTGCATCTGACCGCGCCGGAAACCTGGCTGATGTTCATGGATGACGCCGGCCTGGCGCGGCGCACCGCCGAGCGGCTGCGCGCCGCCAATCACACCGTGATCGAGGTCTGGCCCGGCGATGCCTTTGCCCGCTCGGACGACAGCGCTTACGTGCTGGCGCCGGAACGCGGCCGCGAGGGGTATGACCTCCTGATCCGCGATCTGATGGCGCGCGGCATGGTGCCGGGCCGGGTGGCGCATTTCTGGCTGGTCACCCGCGACGAGAGCCACCGCCCCGGCTCGTCCTATTTCCACCGGGTGCAGGAGCACGGGTTCTATTCGCTGCTGTTTCTCGCGCAGGCCATCGAAGAGGAAAACTTGCCCAAGCCGCTGCACATCACCGCGCTGACCAATGGCGCGGCCCGGGTGCGGCAAGAGGCGCTGCGCTGGCCCGAGAAATCGACGCTTGCCGGCCCGCTTCGGGTGATCCCGCGCGAGTTGCCCGGCGTGACCACCGCCATGATCGATCTCGAGCTGCCCGAGGGCCGCGGCAGCAAGGACCGGCTCGACGCGCTGGCCCTGCATGTGCTCGAAGACCTGCTGGCGCCGCCGACGACCGCCGAAGCCGCGCTGCGCGGCGCGCGGCGCTTTGTCCGCGCCCCCCGGGCCCTGCCGCTCGCGGCCGCGCCGGCGCCGCAGATCCGGGACGGCGGCAGCTACCTCATCACCGGCGGCTTTGGTGGCATCGGCCTCAGCATCGCCCGCCGGCTGGTGGCCGAGGGCGCGCGCCATATCGTTCTGGTGTCGCGCGGCGCACTGCCGGCACGCGACACCTGGGACCGGTATTGCAAGAGCCACGGGCCGCAGGACGCCACCGCTCGCCGGATCGAGGCGGTGCTGGCGCTCGAGGCGCAGGGCGCCGAGGTTCTGCTGGCCGAGGCCGACGTCAGCAACCTGCAACAGATGCAGGCCGTGGCCGCCGATGCCCGCGCCCGGTTCGGCGCGCTTCATGGCGTGATCCATGCCGCCGGCGTGGTCGATGATGCGCCGCTGCTGACCAAGACGCAGATCGGCATCGAAAACGTTCTGACGCCGAAGATCCACGGCACCAAGGTGCTGGCCGAGGTCTTTCCCGACGGCACGCTCGACTGGCTGGTGCTGTTTTCTTCCAGCTCCACCGTCACCGCCCCGGCCGGTCAGGTGGATTACGTCGCCGCCAATGAATACCTCAACGCCTTTGCCCAGGCTCGCCGCGACGGCAAGACCCGGGTGCTGGCGCTCAACTGGGGCATCTGGTCCGAGGTCGGCATGGCGGCCCAGGCCGTGGCGGAACGCACCGGCGATCTGCCGGAGCCGCCGCGCGAACCGGTCGGCCTGCCGCTGCTCGACATTGCCACCTTTGACGACACCGGTGCGCGGCTCTTCGAGGCGAACTGGCGGCCCGCCGAACGCTGGGCGCTCGATGAACACCGCACCCGCGACGGCCAGGCGCTGCTGCCCGGCACCGGCTATCTCGAGCTGGCCGCCGAGGCGCTGGCGGCGCAGGGCGAGACCGGGCCTTTCGCGATCCGCGACCTGACCTTCCTGCGGCCGCTTTATACCCCCGACGGCGCCGAAACCGAGGTGCGCCTCTACCTGCGCCGCTCCGACGCCGGCTATGCCATGCAGGTGCGCAGCGCCATTCGCCACGAGGGCCGCACCGGCTGGCAGCTTCATGCCGAGGCCGAGCTTGCGCTCCGGCCGCAGCCCGCGCCGCCGCCGGTCGACCTGGCCGCCATTCGCGCGCGCTGCGAGGGCGGGCATTTCAGCGATATCCCGCTGCGGTCGGCGCAGGAGATGCATCTTGATTTCGGGCCCCGCTGGCGGGTGCTGCGGGCCACGGCGCTGGGCGCCGGCGAGGGCATCGCCGATCTTGTTCTGCCGCCCGAGGCGCAGGAGGATGGCGCGCCGCTGCACCCGGCGCTGATGGATATTGCCACCGGCTGGGCGATGGAGCTGATCGCGGGCTACGACCGGGCGGCGCTCTGGGTGCCGATGTCCTATGGCCAGGTCCAGGTCTTTGGCCCGCTGCCGGAGCGGTTGGTGAGCTGGGTGCGCAACGCCGGGGCGAACAGGGCCACCGATCCCGTCGCCCGGTTCGACATTACCCTGACCGACGCGCAGGGCCATGTCTGCGCCGTCATCCAGGGCTTTTCGATCAAGCGGCTCGACGCCGGCGGGTTGGCCGCGGCGCCCCGGCCCACCGCCGCCGAGCTGCGCTTTGACCGGGCGCAGGACATCCAGCCGCTGTCGCCGGCCGAGGAACGCCTGCACCACAATCTGAGCCAGGGCATCCGCCCCGACGAGGGCGCCGAGGCCTTTCTGCGCGCCCTGGCGACCGATCTGCCGCAGCTGGTGGTCTCGTCGCTCGACCTGCCGGCGCTGATCGCTCAGGCGGGTGAGACCGGCGCGCCGCAAGGCTCGGGCCAGCAGTTCGAGCGCCCCGACCTCGACACCGATTTCGTGCCGCCGGAGACCGATATCGAACGCACCCTCGCAGGTTTCTGGCAAGAGCTTCTGGGGGTCAGCGAGATCGGTGCCGAGGACAATTTCTTCGATCTCGGCGGTCACAGCCTGATCGCCGTGCGGCTGTTCGCGATGATCAAGAAGACCTATCGCACCGAATTCCCGATCTCGGTGCTGTTCGAGGCGCCCACCATCCGCGCCTGCGCCGCGCTGATCGAGGCCCGCGTCGGCCCGCAGGAGGGCACGACAGCGCCACAGCGGACCGAAGAGGACCAACGCCGCTTTACCCATGTGGTGCCGATGCATGAAGGCGAGGGCAGCGACCGCACGCCGTTCTTCCTTGTCGCCGGCATGTTCGGCAATGTGCTCAACCTGCGCCATCTTGCCAATCTGATCGGCAGCGACCGGCCCTTCTATGGCCTTCAGGCGCGGGGACTTTATGGCGACGACCAGCCGCACCGCGATATCCGCGAGGCCGCCCGCGACTACATCGCCGAGCTGCGGCAGGTACAGCCGCGGGGCCCCTATCTGCTTGGCGGGTTCTCCGGCGGCGGCATCACCGCCTACGAGATGGCCCATCAGCTCGAGGCGGCGGGCGAGGAGGTGGCGCTTGTGGTCATGCTCGACACGCCCCTGCCGGTGCGCCGCGAGCTGACATTGAAGGACCGCGCGCTGATTCAGGTACAGGAGCTGCGGCGCGGCGGCGTGACCTATCCGCTGCGCTGGGCGGCGCGGCGCATCCGCTGGGAGTTCGACAAGCGGCGGCGCCCCGTGGCCGAAGCGGCGCCGGAGCACCAGTTCCACAATGCCGCCATCGAGGCGGCGTTCTACGAGGCCATCGCCCGCTATCCGCTGCGCGGTTGGACCGGAAATCTGCACCTGTTCCGGCCGCCGCTGCGGGGCAAGTGGCAGGTGTCGGGCGGGCGCCTGGTGGATGCCGACCGAGCCTATGTGCTGCCCGACAACGACTGGACGGGCCGGGTGCCGGGCCTCCAGGTCGAAGAGGTGCCGGGCACCCATGATTCCATGGTGCTGGAGCCCAATGTCCGCGTCCTTGCCGCCCGCATCCGCGCCGCGATCGAGGCGGCGGAAACGCCGACCCCTGTGTATGTCCCGAGTGAGAAAGCGGCGGAGTGACCATGAGCCAAGCGCGCCTGTTGTGTATCCTGTTGAATTATCGCACCGCCGAGCTGTGCCGCCGGGCTGCGCGCACGGCCGTGACGGCGTTGCAGGGGCTCGATGCCGAGCTGTTGATCGTCGACAATGACAGCGGCGATGGCTCTTTCGAGCAGTTGACCGCCTTCGTTGCCGCCGAGGGCTGGCCGCAGGTCCGGGTGATCTCGGCCGGGCGCAACGGCGGTTTTGGCGCCGGCAACAACCACGGCATGCGCGCCGGTCGCGACGATGGCCAGCCGGCCGATTACATCTATATCCTCAATCCCGATGCCTTCCCCGAGCCCGGGGCGATCCGGGTGCTGGCCGATTGGCTCGACAGCCATCCCGAGACCGGGATCGCCGGCAGCCTGATCCGGACCGAGGCCGGCGCACAGGAATATACCGCCTTCCGCTTTCCCTCGATTGCCGGCGAATTCGAACATTCGGTGCGCTTCGGCCCGGTCAGCCGTCTGCTGCACAAGGCCCGCGTGCCGATCGATCTGCCGGACCGGCCGCAGCCGGTCGACTGGCTGGCCGGGGCGTCGATGATGCTGCGCCGCGAGATGCTCGACCGGATCGGGCTGTTCGACGAGACCTTCTTTCTGTATTTCGAGGAAACCGATCTCTGCCTGCGCGCCGCGCGCGACGGCTGGCAGACGGTCTATCTGCCCGAAAGCCGCGTCACCCATATCGGTTCGGTCTCGACCGGCATGAAGCGCTGGGACCGGGTGCCGCGCTATTGGCTGGATAGCCGGCTGTATTATTTCACCAAGTCCCACGGCGCCGCCTATGCCGCGCTGGCCACGCTGACCCATGCCACCGGCGGGCTGATGTGGCGTCTGCGCAAGGTTCTGCAACGCAAACCCGACGCCGATCCGCCGCATTTTCTGCGCGATCTGGTGGCACATCATGTCCGTGCGCTGCTGTCCCGATCCGAACGCCGCGCCACGCCGCAACCCGCCAGGAGGCTGCCATGAGTGCATTCACCGCCATCGTCGTCGGAAACGACACGCTTACCCGCGCCTGCGCCGAACAGATGCTGGACCGGGGCCATGCCATCGCCGCGCTTGTCACCCGGTTGCCGGAGCTGCGGGCCTGGGCCGAAGCGCAGGGGGTGCGGGTCGAGACGCCGGGGAAGGAGCTGCCGGCCCGGCTGGAGGGGCTGGCCTGCGACTGGCTGCTCTCGATTGCCAATCTGGATGTCTTGCCGGCCGAAGTGCTGGCGCTGGCCCGCCGCGGCGCGGTGAATTTTCATGACGGCCCACTGCCGCGTCATGCCGGTCTGAACGCGCCGGTCTGGGCGCTGCTGGCAGGTGAGGCGCACCATGGCATCACCTGGCACATGATCGCGGGCGGCATCGACGAGGGCGATATCTTGGTGACGCGCGAGATCGCGCTGGCCGCGGACGAGACCGCCCTGAGCCTCAACCTGAAATGTTATGCCGCCGGGGTCGAGAGCTTCCCCGCGCTGCTGGATCAACTGGCCGGCACGCCACAGCGTCAGCCGCAGGATCTGAGCCAGCGCAGCTATCACGGGCGGACCGCCCGGCCCGAAGCCATGGGCCTGCTGCAATTCGACCGGCCGGCGGACAGGGTGGCGCGGATGGTTCGGGCGCTGGATCACGGAGATTATCCCAACCCGCTCTGCACTGCAAAGGTCAGGATCGCGGGCGAGGCCTATGCGGTTGGCCGGGCCCAGCCCGTCGCGGGGCAGGGGGCGCCGGGCGAGGTGCTGGCGGTGGCCGAGGCCCTGATCGTCGCCTGTGGCCAAGGTGCGGTGCGGCTGACCGGGCTGCGGCGGATGGACGGCAGCGTTCCCGAGATCACGGCGCTTGCGAAGCCCGGCGACAGGTTGGCCCCTGTCGCGCCCGAAGAGGCGCAGGCGCTGACCGCTTTTGCCGAGGCGCTGGCCCCGGCCGAACCTTTCTGGCGCCGCGCCTTCGCCGGTTTCACGCCCGCGACCGTCGCCGGCGGTGGGCAGGGCGCCAGTGGCACCGAAGAGATCGCTTTCGACTGGCCGGAGGCGCTCGACCTGCAACAGAAGGCCGATCTTGTCCGGCACTGGGCGGCCCAGGCCAGCGGCATGCCCGACGCCGGGATTGCGCTGGTGCATGCCGGGCTTGAGACGCGCGGCGGATTGGCCCTGCCCTGGGTACCGTTCCAGCGCGGCGATGACATCGCGCGGCTGCAAACAAGGCCCGCCGTGCCCGCCGATCTGGCGCTGCGCAGCCCGGAGATCCCGGCGCTGCGCCTGCCGGATGTGGCCTTTGCGCTGGACGTCCCCTCCGAGGCTCCGCTCACCGTCACCGCCGCCGGCAGGCTGGTCTTTGACCGCGCCCGGATCAGCCCCGCGATGGGCCGCATCCTCGCCGACCGTCTCGCCGCCATGGCCGAGGCCCGTATCCAGGGCGCGGCGCTGCCCGACATGCCGCCCGCCGAGCGCGATCTGGTGCTGTACGGCTGGAACCGGACCCAAGCCGATCATGACCGCAGCCTGACGATGCAGACCGCCTTTGAGGCGCAGGTCGCCCGCACGCCCGAGGCCACGGCGCTGGTGGTCGGCCGCGAAGAGATGAGCTACGCCGCGCTCAATGCCCGCGCCAATCGCGTCGCGCATGTACTGCGTGGCATGGGGGTCGGCCCCGGCACGCTGGTCGGGCTCTGTACCGCGCGCAACATCCATCTGGTGGTTGGCGCGCTGGCGATCCTCAAGGCCGGCGGCGCCTATGTGCCGATGGACCCCACCTATCCCGCCGACCGGCTCGCGCTCTACCTCGAAGACAGCGGCGCGCCGGTTGTGCTGACGGAACAGGCGCTGAAGGACCAACTGCCCGAGAGCGCCGCCCATGTGCTCACCCTGGACGCCGCTCCGGAGATCGAGACCGCGCCTTCGGACGACCCCGCGCCGCAGGCCAGCCCCGAGGATCTCGCCTATCTGATCTATACCTCCGGCTCCACCGGCCGGCCAAAGGGTGTCATGGTGGAACATCGCAATGTGGTGAACTTCTTTGCCGGCATGGATACCCGGATCGGCCGCGAGACGCCGGGCACATGGCTGGCGCTGACCTCGCTCAGCTTCGACATCTCGGTGCTGGAATTGTTCTATTCGCTGGCGCGCGGTTACAAGCTGGTGCTGGTCAACGAGGAACAGAAGCTCGAGACCACCCAGCCGGGCGAGGGCATGGACTTCAGCCTCTACTACTGGGGCAACGACGATGGCGTCGGCCGCGACAAATATCGCTCGCTTCTGGAAGGCGCGAAATTCGCCGATCAGAACGGCTTTTGCGCGGTCTGGACGCCGGAACGGCATTTCCACGCCTTCGGCGGGCCTTATCCCAACCCTTCGGTCACCGGCGCCGCCGTCGCGGGTGTCACGCAAAACATCGCCGTGCGCGCCGGCAGCTGTGTCGCGCCGCTGCATCATACCGCCCGGATCGCCGAGGAATGGGCGGTGATCGACAACCTCACCAATGGCCGCGCCGGGATGGCGATTGCCAGCGGTTGGCAGCCCGACGATTTCGTGCTGCGCCCCGAGAACACGCCGCCCGAGAACAAGCCCGCCATGCTGCGCCAGATCGAAGAGCTGCGCCGGCTCTGGGCCGGCGAGGCGGTGGAATATCCCAAGGCGGACGGTACCCTGCATGCGGTGGTGACGCAGCCGCGACCGGTGTCGAAAAAGCTGCCGATCTGGGTGACGACGGCAGGCAACCCGGCGACCTGGAAAGAGGCCGGCAAGATCGGTGCCAATGTGCTGACCCACCTGCTGGGCCAGACGGTCGAGGAAGTGGCGGGCAAGATCGCGCTCTACCATGACGCGCTACGCGAGGCCGGGCATGATCCTGCGGAATTCACCGTCACGCTGATGTTGCACAGCTATGTCGCCGAAACCCGCGAGGCCGCGCGCGAGGTGGCCCGCGAGCCGATGAAGGACTACCTGCGCTCGGCCGCCGGGCTGATCAAGCAATATGCCTGGGCCTTTCCTGCCTTCAAGCGGCCCGAGGGGGCCAAGAACGCCTTCGACCTCTCGCTCGACGGGCTCACCGAGGAAGAGATGGACGCGATCCTCGATTTCGCCTTTCAGCGCTATTTCGAGGACTCGGGGCTTTTTGGCACGGTCGAGGATGCGGTGGCGCGGGTCGAGAGCCTGAAAGAGATCGGCGTGACCGAGGTGGCCTGCCTGATCGACTATGGCATTGATGTCGACACCGTGTTGGCCGGGCTGAACCCGCTGGCCGAGGTGCTGCGGCGCTGCAATGCCGGGGTCGAGCGCGATTATTCCATTGCGGCGCAGATTGCCCGCCATGGCGTGACCCATCTGCAATGCACCCCTTCGACGATGCGTCTGTTGCTGTTGTCGCCGGAGACCCGCAAGGCGCTGGCCCAGGTCGAGCGGATCATGCTTGGCGGCGAGCCGCTGGCCGGGGCGCTGGTGGACGAGCTTCACGGGCTCACCGACGCCCGGATCGAGAACATGTACGGGCCGACCGAAACGACGATCTGGTCGTCCACCGGCCCGGCCCGTGGCGGCGAAGCGATCTGTGGCATCGGCACGCCGATTGCCAATACGCAGCTTTATGTACTTGATAACAAAGGAAACCCCGCGCCGGTTGGCGTTACCGGCACGCTTCATATCGGCGGCGAGGGGGTGACCCGCGGGTATTGGCAGCGCGCCGGGCTGACAGCGGAACGCTTTGTCGCGACCCCCTTTGCCGACGGTCGCCTCTACGACACCGGCGATCTGGCGCGCTGGCAGGCGGATGGCACGGTGGATTTCCTCGGCCGCGCCGACACCCAGGTCAAACTGCGCGGCTATCGGATCGAACTCGGCGAGATCGAGGCCCGGCTCGAGGCGATGGAAGGCGTGACGCAGGCGGTCGTGGTGGTGCAGGACGGCCAGACTCTGGTGGCCTTCCACGATGGCACGGCCCCGGCGGGTGCGCTGCGCCGGGCGCTGGCGGAGGCGGTGCCGGGGTACATGGTGCCGTCGCGGTTCGAACATCTGGCGGAATTCCCGCTGACACCCAACCGCAAGGTCGACCGCAAGGCATTGGCCACGCGCGCACCGGCCGCCGCCCCTGCCGCCCCGGCCAAGGCGCCGCCGCCTGCGGCCGGTGCCGATGCAACGGCGGTTCAGGCGCAGGTGGCCGAGGTCTGGCAAAGGGTATTGGGGCTGGGCGAGATCCCGGCGCAGGGCAACTTCTTCGACCTGGGCGGTCATTCGCTTCTGGCGGTGCAGGCGCATCGCGAGCTGCGCAAGGAGCTGGGGCTGACACGGCTCAGCATCGCCGATGTCTTCGGCTATCCGACCCTGACCGGCCTGGCGGCGCGCATTGCCGAAATCGGCGGCGCGAAACCGGCGGCCAGACCACGGCCCGAGCCGCAGCGGGCGCCGCCGCCGGCCAATGGGCAGACCGAGCCGCGCAGCGAAGCGCCCCTGCCGGAGCACCCCGGTGCCGCGGCGCGGAAAGAAGCGATGGCCCGGCGTCGCGAGATGCGTGCGCGGCGGCAGGCGGGGTAAGCGCCTCCGGCCGCTGGCAGAACCGTGATGAGGCCGGTAATCACTTGGATTGTTTATGAAAAAGCCTGTCAGGAAACGGAGTGTTTCCGGAATTCCGGGCTGAAGTAGTGGCGAATTTAGGACAATTCGCCTAGATTGCAGATGGGGCAAATCACCGGGGCCTTCTGCCGACCTGTTTCGGCAGGCGCGGCCGGCTCGGTCAGGTGAACTGCCCCCCGCGGGGGCGCGTGTTGGAGCTAAAAGATGAACCAGTTGGGATCGTTTGCCGATCTGAGAAACGTGCTGCGCCGGCGGCTGCCCCTGATCATGTTGATCACGCTTGTGGGCTGTGCGCTGTCGATCCATTTCGCCCTGAGACAGCCCAAGGTCTATGAGGCGATTGCCGTCGCCCAGATCGAGGATGCCACCATCATCGACAGCCGCACCGGCCGCACCGATGCCGCCCATCGGCTGACGCTGATCGAACAGCGGATGATGGCCCGCGACAACGTGATCGAGATCATCGAGGATTTCGGCCTCTATCCCGATGAGGAAGACTCGATCGGCTACAAGGTGGCGCTGTTCCGCGAGGCCACATCGATCATTCCGGTGATGGACAGCACCCAGCCCTGGCTGACCAACGGCAGCCCCACCGGCCTGACCATCCGCGTCGCCATGTCCGATCCGGAACAGGCGGCGGATGTGGCCAACGAGCTTTTGGCACGGGTGGTCGATCAGGGCCGCTCGCAACAGGAAACCCAGACCGAACAGGCGCTTGTGTTCTTCAGCGGCGAGGAACAGCGGCTCACCGCCGAGATCATCGCGCTCGAAGAGCGGCTGGCCCGGTTCAAGCAGGAGAATGCCGACAGCCTGCCGTCGGTGATTACCGGCCAGCGCAGCCGGCTCGACACCCTGCGTCAGACCGAGCTCGATATCGAACGCGACATCATTCAGCTTCAGACCAGTGCGCGGCGGTCGCGTGAAGGCGTGCTCGAGGCGCAGATTGCCCAGCTCGCCGAGCAGCGCCGGCTGGTGCAGGAGCGCATCGCCGTGGTCGAGGCGGCGCTGAGCAACAGCCCGCAGGTCGAGCAGGAGCTGAACGCGCTCGATCGTGAGCTGACCCAGCTGCGCGATCAGCTGAGCCAGATCACCGCCAGCAAGGTCAAGGCCGAGACCGATCGGACCTTGCAGCAGCAAAAACAGACCGAGCGGTTCGAGGTGCTGGAAACCGCGCTGGTGCCCGAATATCCGGTGTCACGCAGCCGCAAGAAGACGGCGTTCATGGGCGGCGTGGCCAGCATCGTCTTTGGTGTCGGCCTGGCTCTGATCCTCGAGATCATGAACCCCGCGATCCGCAACGCGACCCAGCTTGAACGCGCGCTTGGCATTCAGACGGTGGTGTCGATCCCGGTCGTCCAGACGCAGCGCGAACAGCGAATGCGCAATGTCATGATCCTGGGCTGGCTGTTGGGAATGCTGGCGTTGGTCCCGGCGGCGCTGCGGGTGATCAACGACCGATGGCCCAATATCAACCCTTTTGACACGGGCGAACGCCAGGCGGCCCGGCTCTGACCCCCAGCCCCGCGCGGCGCGGTCTCAGTAGCTGTAGATCTGCGCGGCCTCGCCTTCGGAGCGGTTGAGCACGACGCCAAGCAGCGGCGTCTCGGTGCCGAGCCTGCGCTCGACATCGCGGACCTGCTGCGGCTTGGTGATGCCGCCGCCGACAACGAGGATGATACCGTCGAACAGCGGCCGCGCGGCCAGCACATCGTCATTGACCAGCGCCGGCGGCATATCGAACAGCACCACATCGGGCGCCAGCGCCGCTTCCATCCCGCTCAGCACGGCGGCGGTGTCGGGGTCTTGCAGCAATTCCGCGGCATAGGGTTCACGCCGGGCATTGACGCCGAAAGCCACCTGATCGCCGATCTTGAAGTCGTTTTCCGCCGGGCGGCGCAGCAGATCGCCGAGCGGCAGGTTGCCGCGCAGAAAGGCCGGAAGATCGGGCGCATCGGGGATATTCAGCACCTTGTCGAGCGTCGGGTGACGCATGTCGAGATCCAGCAGAACCGAGCGGCAATTGCTCTGCCGCGACAGCGAAATCGCCAGGTTGGCGGCGAGGAAGGTCTTGCCGCAGCCTTCGGTGGGCGAGGTGATGGCGACGCGGGTCCAGCCGTTTTCGCGCAGCGCCCGCAGCAGCTTGGTGCGCAAGACGTCAAAGGCCGAATGCACCGGGTCTTCGCGGGTGGCGGTGATGATGCGATTGCGCTCGAGCTTGCGGGCATTGACGTGAAAGCTCGGCAGCGCCGCCCAGGCCCCGGGTTCTCCGCGTTTGCGGCGGGGGGGCGGGGCGGGCTCCGTTGGCTGATCGGGCTCCGGCGCCTCAACGGCAGGGGCCGGGGCCGGCTCTGGTGCGGGCTCTCGCGGCGCGACGGCGGGCCGCGCGTCTTTCGCGGGCGCTCTGGGCTTGGCCTCGGGCGAGGGCGCCGCTTCAGATGTACGCTCTGCCTCGGATCTGACGTCCGCCGGTGTGGGTGTTTCCGGTGGCGTCAGCTCTTCCGGCTCCAGCGGCGTTTCGCGTTCGGGCGCCAGGTGGATCGGCCCGGTCAGCGCCGGTTTCGGCGCCGGTCCTCCGGCCTCGCGCGATGCGCGTTTCTTCCTCGTCCAGCGTTTTTCCATGATCAATCGCTCTTGCCCCGGCGGGGTCCGATGTGTCCCGCCTTGTCACTCTCCGGCAGCAAACACCGAAAATCAGGCAGAAATAAGCCTATTCCTTGGACCTTCTCAGAAACCAAAGAGGTTGGCCCCGGTGATTGCCTTGTCCACGAACCTCGCACGGTCGGCCTCGGGCTGCCAGCCCAGCAGGCGCTTGGGCTTGGCATTGTCGAAAGGCGAGAGATGCGCCCGGCTCTTCCAGTCGCGCAACGAGGCGCGGAGTGCGTCCCGGCGACCCAGGGCATGCCGTTTCAGCCGGTATTTCACTGCATCCGCCGCCCAGAACAGGTGCAGATTGCCTGGCTTCACCGCGATCCGCGCGCCGGTGGCCTGATGGATCGCGTCGAAATAATCGCGCGCGCTCATCATCGGCTCGCCCACCAGAGTAAAATCTTCGCCCACCGCCTCGGGGTGTTCGCCCATGGCGATCAGCCCGTCGCAGACGTCGTCGATCAGCACGAAGGGCAGGATATTGTGCCCCTTGCCCCAGATCCGCACCGCGCCGGCGCCATGCCAGCGCCCGATCCCCCAGTGCTGCAAGGGGCCGCCGGGGCCGACGACGATGCCGGGCCGGGCGATGGTGACCGGCAGGCCGCTGTCGCGATGCATCTGCATCAGCCGCCGTTCGCATTCCGCCTTGGACCTGGCGTAGAGGTTGCGGTCTGCCATGTCGGCGCCAAAGCCGGTGGTCTCGGTGATCGTCTGGCCCGGATCGGACATGTCATACGAGGCGATGGTGCCGGTATAGACCAGCCGCTTGACCCCCGCCGCCTGCGCCGCCTCGGCCACGCGCAGGGCGACACCCACGTCGTTCTCGAGCGCGGCCGCCCAGGTGGTTTCGAGCGCGCGGGCGAGGTTGTAGACCACTTCGATCCCTTCCATCGCCGCCCGCAGCCCGGCGTCATCCTTGAGCGAAACCGCCACCGTCTCGACCTGATCCGGCAGGTCGTCAAATGGCCCGTCACGCCCGCGCGACAGCACCCGCACATCGGTGCCCCGCGCCACCAGCGCCCGGGTCAGGTGTCGGCCGATAAAGCCGGTGCCGCCGATCACCAGCGCCTTGGGCTGCGGATCGCGGGTTCTGGCGGGCAGATTCGGGCCGGCCAGTGCGGGCAGCCTGTCCAGCGTCTCATCGATCGCCCGGGTCACCGTCAGCGCGGCTTCGGGGCCAAAGCGTGCATCCACCGGCGTGCCGCTTTCGGCGGTGGCATAAAAGGCCCGCACAAGGCCCTGAAACGACAGCGCATAAGGTTGCTTGCGGTTCAGCGACAGCAACTGCCGCGTGCCGTTCACCATACCTTCGCGCAGCGCCTGACCGGCGAGACCCATCTGCCGCAGAAAGGGGTTGGCGACGATATCGGCGGTGTTGTCGCGGCTCACCTGCAACGTGTCATTGGCGTAATCCAGCCGCGCCATGGCAGAGGAACCCCGGATCGTGACCGAGCGGTCATCCATGATCTCGACCAGCGAGATGTTGAACGCCAGATCCACCGCGCCGGCCCGCGCCAGTATCCGCCAGACCTGCGGTCTCTCGCCCATGCCGGGCAATGCTACCGGCTTGGCGACATCGAGAAACACCACCTCGACCGGGCCAAAGAGATCGACGGCGAAAGCGAAGAGATGCGGCCCCAGCTCCTTGAGCAGATTGCCCGGCTCGCGCAGCAGCCAGAGGCCGTATGGTCCCGAGCGCAGTGGCGGCAGCGGGAAATGCCAGTTGATCTCGGCCTGTGCCACGCGGCCCAGCGCACCGGAGCGGAGCATGGATTTCAGACGCGCATAGGTCGGCACGCCGAGGAAATTGTGGCCGGCGGCCAGGATCTTGCCCGAGGTCTCGGCCGCCCGCGCCATCTCTTCCATTTCCGGTACCGAAAGCGCGACCGGCTTTTCCACCAGGCAATGCAGCCCGCCCTCCAGGCATTGCACCGCCAGCGAGGTGTGCAGCTGCGGCGGGGTGCAGATATGTACGGCGTCGACCACGCCCGCCGCGATCATCTCGTCCACCGAGGTGAAGACCTGCGCGCCATGTGCTGCCGCCAGCGCGCCTGCCGCATCGGCCGAAAGATCGCAGACAGCCGTCAGCCTGGCCGCGCCGGTCATCTTTACTGCATCCGCATGCCAATCCGCGATGTAGCCCGCGCCGATAATACCTGTTCTCAAAACCATTACGTTCACTTGTACTCGATGATCCGCATGTCCCGCCCCATCCACCTGCGCAGATGAAACCGGAGCATGCCGATCAGGTTGGGAAATTTCGACAGCGTCAGAAAGACCGCGTGATGCAGCGCCGTGGCGCGCGGAAGGCCTTCCTGTCGCATCAGCCCCCGCGCCGTGCGCAGCCAGGACAGGACATAGGCCAGCAGCACCAGCGCCGTCAGCCAGGGCGCCGCAAACAGGCCGACGAGCGCCAGAACCGGCGCCAAGAGCCCCCAGAGCCAGCTGCGCATCCGCTCGCGGCGGAAATAGTCCGGGTGCAGATGGCCGACCTGGGCAAACCCATGCCCGGTCCGCACCGCCCGCTGCCACCAGGCGCCAAAGCGTGTCATCGCGGCGTCATGCTGGGTCATCTCTTCGGCAATGCGCAGCAATTGCCAGCCGGCCTTGCGCAGCCGGCAACACAGCTCGTCATCCTCGGCCGCGATCACCCGCGCGTCGAAGCCGCCGGCCTCGAGATAGGCAGTGCGGCGCAGCATCATGTCGCCTCCGCAGGCGCGGATTTCGCCCGCCGGCCGGTGCCATTCCACCTGCGCCAAGGCATTGTAGATCGAGGCCCCGGGCGCGATCTCGCGCCGCCAGCCGGTGACCAGCCCGCGCTTGGGCTCGGCCAGAAGCGCGGCGCGCGCGGTCTCGATCCAACCCGGTGCAATGGCGCAATCGCCGTCGATGAACTGGACGATCTCCGCCGCGCCGCCGGTGGCTTCGAGATGCAGGAACCCTTGGTGCCGAGCGCGCGCCGCGGTGAAGGGCCGGCTGAGGTCGAGATGTACCACTTCGGCCCCGGCCGCCTCGGCCGCGGCGACGCTGCCGTCGGAAGATCCGCTGTCGACATAGACCATCCGCCGCGCCTGCCCCTGCGCCGAGGCCAGACAGCGCCGCAGCCGGTCGCCCTCGTTGCGGCCGATCAGGATCAGGTCGACCGCGCTCATGGCCGCTTGCCCGGATGCGCCGCGCCGTCGGCGTAGACCTCGAACAACCGGCCGAGCCAGGCCGCCTCCTTGCCGATGTCGAAGTCCTCGACGACGCGGGTGCGCCCGGTCCGGCCCATTTCGATGCGGCGGTCCGGGTCGGCCAGGACGGCGCGGATTGCCTGCGCCAGCCGCTGCGCATCGCCGGGCGGCACGAGAAAGCCGCTCTTGCCGTGCTCGACCAGTTCCGAGACCCCGGCGACGCCGGTGGTGATCACCGGCCGCCCGGCCGCCATCGCCTCCATCAGCACCACCGGCACGCCTTCGGCAAAGCTCGGCAACACCAGCGCGTCGGTCACCTTCAGCGCCCGGGCGACTTCGGACTGGCTGCGATAGCCGGCAAAGTCCACCACGTCGCGCAGGCCGAGATCCGCCGCGTCCTGCTCCAGTCGCGCCCGTTCCGGCCCGTCGCCGATCAGGGTGACGCGCAGCCTGGGCAGCTCGCCTTTCAGGAAGCTCAGCGCCTCGAGCAGCACCGGCACGCCCTTGACCGCCGCCAGCCGCCCGACAAAGGTCAGATGCGGCGGACCCTGGCGCGGGGCCGGATCGTAGCGTGCCGGATCGATGCCGCAATGCACGATGTGCAGCTTGTCCCAGAGCGCGCGGTCGGAAAAGATCATCGCCTGCGCCCGGCAGAATTCGGAGATGCAGGCCACGAAACGCGCCCGGGCGATCTTTTCGTCGAGCCGCCAGTGGTCCGGGGCAAAGAAGATATCCGGCCCGTGCAGGGTAAAGCTGTAGGGGATGCCGCTGAGCTCCGAGGCCAGCATCGCCACGGTGCAGCTCGCCTTGGCGATATGGTTGTGCAGGTGGCGCACGCCATGGCGCTGCATGTGATCGGCCAGCATGATGGCCTCGGCGAAATAGAACATCTGCCAGAGCCAGTTGCGCAATCCCCCGGGCGCGGTGCGCCAGGCCAGCGCGAAGGCGCGAAAGAACCGTCCTGGATGGCGCAGCAGGCGGAGCTTGGCGGCGGCGAGCCGCAGCGGATGTTTCGCCGCCTCAAGTACGTGAAAGGTCTGCGCCGCCTCGGCGATCTGTTCCTCGCCCACCAGATGCTCTGGCCCGGTGCGGCGGATCGAGGCGGTCATGACCGTGATCCCCTGCGCCCTGAGCGCCGCGACCTCGCGTTGGATGAAAGTATCGGTGGCGCGGGGGTATTCGCCGGTGAGGTAGAGGAGGGGGCCGGTCATCCCTGGGCCTCATGCATCAGCGCCTCGAAGCTTTTCGCCTGCCGCAGGCCCAGGGTCTCGCGCATCCGGCTGTTGTCGTAACACAGCGGCAGAAACCGCGCCCGCAGCACCTCGGGGCGCAGCAGGCCGGGCAGCCTGTGGCGTGGCAGAACCGTCGCGGACAGCCGCGCCAGGGGCATCACCCAGCGCCAGTTGAGCGGCAGGACCAGCGGCGGCGTGCCAGCGAGATTGGCGAGATAGCGCTGCCGGGTCGGCAGGTCTTCGTCGAGCACGTTGATCGGCCCGGTGGCCGGGTGTTCGGCGGCCTTGATCAGCGCCCCGGTGCAGGTGGAGATATGGCACAGCGGGATCTCGCCGCGGCCTGCCAGGCGCAGCAGCACCGGCCCGAGGGCAAGACCCAGATGCGCGTTCCAGAGCCGGTCCGGGCCGAAAACCGCGCCGGGCCGCAGGATGGTGACACCGTGTCCCCGTGTCTTGGCGGTATCGGACACCAGCCGTTCCTGCGCCGCCTTGTTGGTGGCATAGGCATCGGCCCTGGCTCCGGCGTCCAGCAGCGCGGAGCTCTCGGTGATCATCGCGCCCGGGTCGGCGTGGGCCATGTCATAGACCGCCATGGAACTCATGTGGACCAGCCGCGTGCCGTCGGGCAGGGCGGCCAGCAGGCTCCGGGTCGCCTGCAAGGTATCGCGCGCCTGCCGCGTGGCATCGCCGGAGAGCGAGGCCGCCAGATGCAGCACCACGTCGGCCGAGGCGCAGGCCGCGGGCAGGGCGGGGCAGTCTGTCAGGTCGCCGGCAATCACCGTGATACCGGCGTCGTCGCGCCAGCTCTCGGGGGCGGCGCTGGCGTCGCGCAGCACGGCGATCACCGCGTGGCCCCGCGCCCGGGCGGCCGCGACGCTGTGGCGGCCGACATAGCCTGCCGCGCCGGTGATCAACAGGGTCAGCGCGCCCATGGCATCGGCTCCGGTTGGGGACAGGTGGTTGTCATGTCCTGCGGTCCGGTCTCTTCGCCGGCGTTCTGCATTGCCAAGGTCACCTCGGTCAGATGTAGCGCGAAATCGCTGTCGAGCCGGCAGGCGCGGCCTTCGGCCAGCGCGTCCAGCATCTCGACCGGGCCGAGCGCGAAATTCATCGCCGCCGCGCCCCTGCGCGAGACCTTGGGATGGGTCGGCCCGCCGGGCCTGCACCGCCGCCCGAAAGGCAGTTCGAGCAGCCGCCGCCGCAGGTTGACCCGCCGGTGAAAGCACACCGGGGCGGCATTGTTCCAGGCCTGTTTCACCTCCAGCACGCCGGCATCGCCGATGGCGCGGATGCGGTGATCATGCGGCGCGGCGATCGAACAGGTCAGCCGCGCCACCAGTCCCGCGTGGAAAAACAGCGTGGCGGTGGCGAAATCGGGGGTGTTTGCGCCGCCGGGCTTGTCGGGGATCACCTCGGCCGAGGCCGCCACCACGCGCCTGACCGGCCCGAAGGCGGCGATCAGCCATGTCAGGTAATAGCCCGCGTGTTCCAGCGTGCAGCCGGTGCGAAACTCGTCCTCGGCCGGCCAGGGCGCACCGCTTTCGCTGATCCAGCTGCCATGGCGGGCCTGCGGCACAAAACCGTCGTCAAGCTCGGCATAGACCAGCCGCACCGGGCCGGCGGTGCCGCGGCGTATCTCGCGCAGAAAGACCTGTGCCGCCTCGCCCAGCACGCTGCTCGGCGCCGAGGCGAGCATCAGCCCGGCGTCATCGGCCATGGATTTGAGCGCCTTGGCCTCCGCCATCGTCAGCGCCAGCGGCTTTTCGCACCAGACATGCCGGCCGGCGGCCAGGCAGGCGAGGTTGACGGTGTAATGCGCGCCCGGATTGGTCAGGTTGAGCACGATGGCGCCCTCGGGCAGCGCGGCGAGGAAGTCTTGCAGATCGGCCTGCGGCGGCACGTCCCAATGGGCGCAAAAGGCGGCCAGCCGCGCGGCGTCGGTGTCATGTGCGGCGGCAACCGACAGATCGTCATAAAGCGCCAGCGAGCGCATGTAGAGATCGGCGACAAAGCCGCAGCCGATGAGGCCCACGGCGCGCATCAGCACGGCCCCCCGCGCAGGGCAGGGCCAAGGGTCGTGCCGGTCCGTATCAGGGGCATGCGCGCGCGGGTCCGTCTGGTTGCTGTCAGGCGCGGTTTAATCACCCGAAGATGGCAATTTTTCGGCTGTCGCCGGCGCGGGCGCAAAAAATGCCGCGGCGCCGCGTGGAATCTGCGATTTGTTCTTACCTTCGCCATCTTGGGCCCCGATGATATGTCCGACCATGCGGAGGACAACGTGTACTTTGAGGTAGGGAATTACCGGCTGGCAATCAACATGCCCCGGCGTGCCGGGCTGATGGCCGAGGTCGCGGCGCGCCTGGCGCGGGGCGAGGGCTTTGCCCTCGCGACGGTCAACCTCGACCACCTGGTGAAACTGCGGCAGAGCGCGGAATTTCGCGAGGCCTATCGGGCGCAGGATCTGGTGGTGGCCGATGGCAACCCGCTGGTCTGGCTGTCACGTCTGGCCGGCGATCCGGTCGAGCTGGTCCCCGGAGCGGACATGGTGGTGCCCCTGGCCGGGCTGGCGGCGCGGCAGGGCGTGCCGGTGGCCCTGCTGGGAAGCACCGAGGCGGCCCTTGCCGGCGCGGCAGAGGCGCTCTCGGCCCGGGTGCCGGGGGTGAAGGTGGCGGCGCGGATCGCGCCTCCGATGGGGTTCGATCCGGCGGGGCCGGGCGGCGATGCGGTGCTGCGTGAGGTCGAGGCTTCCGGCGCGCGGCTGGTCTTTCTGGCGCTGGGCGCGCCGAAGCAGGAGATTCTGGCGGCACGAGGCCGGGTGATCACGCCGGGGCTCGGCTTCGCCTCGATCGGCGCCGGGCTCGATTTCCTTGCCGGGGCGCAGCAGCGCGCGCCGCGGATCATGCGCCGGCTGGCGCTGGAATGGCTCTGGCGGATGCTGTCCAATCCCCGCCGGCTGGTCGCGCGCTATGCGCAATGCGCCGCCATCCTGCCCGCGCATGCCGTCAGGGCCCTGCGCCAACGCCACACCGGGGTCCGAGAGAGAACGCCGTAGGCGGGGCTTCCGCCCGTCCCCTTCCGCCGTCACGCCCGCGAGGACTTGATCTCCGTCACGCCCAGCACTTCGAGCACCTTGGCTTCGATATCCTCGGCGTTGAGCCCGGCCACGGCATACATGTCGCGCGGGCTGGCCTGATCGATGAAGATGTCGGGCAGCACCATCGAACGGTACTTGAGCCCGTTGTCGAAGACGCCTTCTTCGGCCAGAAGCTGCGCCACATGGCTGCCGAAACCGCCCACCGCGCCCTCTTCGACGCAGATCAGCGCCTCATGCTCGGCGGCAAGCTTGAGGATCAGCTCGCGGTCGAGCGGCTTGGCAAAGCGCGCGTCGGCCACGCTCGGGCTGATGCCCCTGGCCCCCAATGCCTCGCAGGCGTCCAGCACCTCCTTGAGCCGCGCGCCAAACGACAGGATCGCCACGCCCTGACCTTCGCGCACCATGCGACCGCGGCCGATTTCCAGCGGCACGCCCTGTTCCGGCATCTCGACGCCGACGCCTTCGCCGCGTGGATAGCGAAAGGCGATGGGGCCATCGTCATGGGCGGCGGCGGTGGCCACCATATGCACCAGCTCGGCTTCGTCGGCGGCGGCCATCACCACCATTCCCGGCAGGTTGGCCATGAAGGCCACGTCGAACGCGCCGGCATGGGTGGCGCCATCGGCCCCGACAAGCCCCGCGCGGTCGATGGCGAAGCGCACCGGCAGGCGCTGGATCGCCACGTCATGCACCACCTGATCATAGCCGCGTTGCAGAAAGGTGGAATAGATCGCGCAGAACGGCCGCATGCCGCCCGCCGCGAGCCCGGCCGAGAAGGTCACCCCGTGCTGTTCGGCAATGCCCACGTCGAAGCAGCGGCTGGGATAGCGTGTGCCGAACAGATCGAGCCCGGTGCCATCCGGCATCGCCGCCGTCACGGCGCAGATCCGGCTGTCCTTTTCGGCGGCCTTGATCAGCTCCTGGCCGAAGACCTTGGTATAGGCGGGCGCGTTGGACGGCGCTTTCTTCTGCTTGCCGGTGACGACATCGAATTTCGCGGTGGCGTGGCCCTTGTCGTCGGCGTTTTCGGCCGGGTGATAGCCCTTGCCCTTGCGGGTCAGCGCGTGGATCAGGATCGGCCCGGTGGCCCGTGCCTGCACCGTGCGCAGCACCGGCAAGAGCTGGTTGAGGTCGTGGCCGTCGATCGGCCCGAGGTAGGAAAAGCCCAGTTCCTCGAACAACGTGCCGCCCACCGCCATGCCCTTGATCATGTCCTTGGCGCGCTTGGCGCCTTCGCGGAACGGCTCTGGCAGCAGCGAGACCGCGCCCTTGGCCGCGGCCTTGAGATCCTGGAACGGCGCCTCGGCATAAAGCCGCGACAGATACGACGACATCGCCCCCACCGGCGGGGCAATCGACATTTCGTTGTCGTTGAGGATGACGATCATCCTCTTGCCGAGGTGGCCGGCATTGTTGAGCGCCTCGAAGGCCATGCCGGCGCTCATCGCGCCATCGCCGATCACCGCGATGGCATCGCCATGGCCGGTGTCGCAGGCGCCGCCGAGATCGCGCGCCACGGCAAATCCCAGCGCGGCGGAAATCGAGGTCGAGCTATGCGCGGCGCCGAAGGGATCGAAGGGGCTTTCCGAGCGTTTGGTGAACCCCGAGAGCCCGTCTTTCTGGCGCAGAGTGCGGATGCGGTCACGGCGGCCGGTGAGGATCTTGTGCGGATAACACTGGTGCGACACATCCCAGATGATCTTGTCGCGCGGCGCGTTGAACACCGCGTGCAGCGCTACGGTCAGTTCCACCACGCCAAGGCCCGCGCCCAGGTGGCCGCCGGTCTCGCTCACCGCGCTGATGGTCTCCGTGCGCAGCTCATGCGCCAGCCGCACCAGTTCCGCGTCGGAAAAGCGTTTCAGGTCGGCGGGGCCGTGGACAGTATCCAGCAGCGGGGTTTCCGGGCGGTCAGACATGCGCGGCTCCTTGGCCTCTCAATTGTCGCGCGAGATAACGAAGCGGGCGGCCTCGCGCAAGGTTCGGGCCCGGGGCCCGTAAGGCGAAAGCGCGTCGCAGGCTTCGGTGACAAGCTCCTGCGCCCGCAGGCGCGCGGCTTCGAGCCCGAGCAGCGAGACAAAGGTCGCCTTGCCCGCCGCCGCGTCCTTTTGCAGCCGTTTGCCGGCCTTCTGCGCATCGCCTTCCACATCCAAGATGTCGTCGGCGATCTGAAAGGCAAGGCCCAGCGCCTGCGCATAGTGCCGCAAGGGGGCGGTGTCGGCGCGGGCGAGCCGCGCCCCGGCTTCGGCCGACCATTGAATGAGCGCGCCGGTCTTGCCGGCCTGAAGCCGGGTGATTTCCTGAAGGCCGAGCGGTGCATCGGCGCTTTCGGCCGCGATATCAAGCGCCTGGCCCAGCACCATGCCGCGTGCGCCCGCCGCCCGTGCCAGCGAAAACGCCAGCTCGGCACGGACTTCGGCGTCGGGGTGGCAGCGCTGATCAGTGACCATCTCGAACCCCAGGGTCTGGAGCGCATCGCCGGCCAGCACTGCCGTCGCCTCGTCCCATCTGACATGCACCGTGGGCTGACCGCGGCGCAGATCGTCATCGTCCATGCAGGGCAGGTCGTCATGCACCAGGCTGTAGGCGTGTACCGCCTCGATCGCCCCGGCGGGCCAGAGCGCATGGGTCTCGGCGATGTCGTGCAGCCGGGCGCTTTCCATCACCAGAAAGCCGCGCAGCCCCTTGCCGCCCGCGACCGCATAGCGCATCGCCCGGGTCACCGGCAGGTCGTCGATTCCGGCGATCACCAGGTCGAGATGGGCCGAGACGCGCGCGGCGTCGGATTTCAGGGTATCGGTGAACATCCGGGGCGGTCCTCTTGGCGGGCACACGCAGGTGGGGCGGCCTCTGCGGGGCCTCCGGCGTGTGTCGGGCTGGGTGAAGCCGGTGCGCCGGCGCTCAGAGGCCTTCGACGGGCTTGGTGCCGGTGGCATTGCCCTCGGCGTCGGTGGTGATGGCGTGCACCTTTTCCTCGGCGTCCTTGAGCTTTTGTTCGCAGCGTTTCTTCAGCGCCGCGCCGCGCTCGTAGAGCTTGATCGAATCGTCGAGAGCCACGTCGCCCCGTTCCAGCTGGCCGACCACGCGCTCCAGCTCGGCCATGGCCTCTTCGAATGTCAGTTCGTCTACCTTTTTCTCGCTCACGCCGCGGCCTCCTGAAGCGTTTTCACATGGGCGGTGACTGCCTCCGCCAATGCGGCGAGATCATAACCGCCTTCCAGAACAGAGACCACCCGGCCCTCGCAACACTCTTGCGCGACCTGACAGATCTCCTGCGTCAACCAGACGAAATCCTCGGTCGACCAGTTGAGATTGGCCAGCGGATCGTCGCGATGGGCATCGAACCCGGCCGAGATCAGGATCAGCTCCGGGGCAAAGTCGCGCAAACGGGGCAGCACGTCATGGGTATAGGCGTCGCGCATCTCGTAGCCGTCCGAGCCGGGGGCGAGCGGAATGTTGCACACATTGTCATGCGCGCCGCGTTCCGACGGGTCGCCGCTGCCGGGCCAGAGCGGCATCTGCTGGCTGCTGATCAACAGCGCGCGCGGCTCGTCCCAGAGCAGCGCCTGGGTGCCATTGCCGTGGTGAACGTCGAAATCCACCACCGCGACGCGCGCAAGGCCGTGCCGTTCGAGCGCGTGTTTCGCGCCGATGGCGGCGTTGCCGAAGAAGCAAAAGCCCATCGGCGTTTCCTGTTCGGCGTGATGGCCGGGCGGGCGCATGGCGCAAAAGGCGTTTCGCGCGTCACCGGCAAGCACGCGGTCCACCCCTTCGCGCACCGCGCCGACGCCGTGCCAGGCCGCGGCCAGGCTGCCGGGCGATATCCAGGTGTCTGCGTCGAGCTGGTGCAACCCCTCGGCCGGGAGCGCCGCCTCGAGCCGGGCGATGTACCGCTCGGGATGGCAGAGCAGCACATCCTCGCGCCGGCCTTCGGGCGCGGTTTCCACCGCGATGTCGTTCTGGCGGAAGGCGTGCAGGATGTGCTCGAGCCGTGCCACCTGTTCGCGGTGGCCCTGCGGGGTTTCATGCCGCAGCCCGGTCTCATGGGTCAGTACCAGTGTTGTCATGGTCTCTCCTCCCTCTGGGTGGCGGTTTTGCCGATCTGGCAGGTTTCGGGGGCGGGTTGCAAGCTGGGCGTTGCGGGCGGTGGGTTGAAAACCCACCCTACAGGGGTGGCCGGCCGTGGGCTGGGGTGGCAACCTGTTGCGTGGTCATGAAGCGGGCGTGGGGTGGGTGCGCGGCCCTCCGCCGGGTCACAACTCGGCCGTAGGGTGGGGTTGTGAACCCACCATCGCCTGCGGCTCAGTCCGGCGCCAGCATATAGCCCGCGCCGCGCACGGTTTGAAGGTAGCGCGGCTGTTTCGGATCGGCCTCGAGCTTGCGCCGGAGTCGGGTGATCTGCACGTCGACGGCGCGTTCCTGGCTCTGCCCCTTGTCGCGGCCCAGGTCCTCGACCAGCTGCGCGCGGCTCACCGCCTCGCCCGGCCGGGCCGCAAAGATCCGCATCAGCTGGCTTTCTGTGGCGGTCAGGCGCACCGCGTCCTCGCCCTGCCACAGTTCGCCGCGCTCGATGTCGTAGCGCAGCGGCCCGAGCGACAAAAGCTTGGGCATGGCATTGGTCTCCGGCGCTTCCGGCATGCGGCGCAGGATGGCGTTGATCCTGAGCAGAAGTTCCTTGGGTTCGAAAGGTTTGACAAGGTAATCGTCGGCCCCGGCCTCGAGCCCGGCGATGCGGTCTTCGGTCTCGCCCTTGGCGGTGAGCAGCAGGATCGGCGTGGCCGAGTCCTCGCGCAGATCGCGGGTCAGGCTGATGCCGTCTTCGCCGGGCATCATCACGTCCAGCACGATAAGATCGAAATCCAGCCCCGAGAGGATGCGCCGGGCATGGCCGGTGTCCCGCGCGGCAGACACCAGGAAACCGTTGCGAATCAGGAATTTCTGCAACAGCACCCGGATGCGTTCGTCGTCGTCGACGATCAGAAGATGCAAATCCTGCGCGCTCATGTCCTGGGCTCCCGCAGGGCGCGGTAATTGCGCCGCATGTCGGCGTCCATCATCGCCTCGAGCACCTGGCGAAAGCCGGCCACGGCCTCCGGCCCGGCTTTGCGATAGGCGGCGCGCATCCGCGCTCTCTGGGCATCCGACAATTTTGCCTCCAGGGCTTTTCCCTCCTCGGTCAGGTACAGGTGCCGTTCGCGTTTGTCCAACCGGCCGACCCTGCTTTCCACAAGACCGTCCGCGATCAACGTGCGCAACACACGGTTCAGCGATTGTTTCGTGACTCCGAGGATATTCAACAGGTTGTTGACCGTCGTGCCGGGGGCGCAATTGATGAAATGCACCGCCCGGTGATGGGCGCGGCCATAAGACAATTCGTCGAGGATCCGGTCGGGATCGGCGGTAAAGCCGCGATAGGCAAAGAACATCGCCTCTATCCCTTGCCGAAGCTGTTCGTCGGTCAGATAAAGCAGCTGTTCTCCGGTGGGCTCTGCCATGCCTCTCCCTTGTGTACTGGCTCTGTTGGGTCACAGTACGTCAGCCTTGTTGACATTCCAAGTCTCAACTGGTAGCGACTCACAGTTTTTGCGCAATATTATGTCCACACCGGACCAAATCCGCGCAACATATGGAAAATGAAGGGCTTTGGAGGAGCGACATGGCTGGCTCATATGATGATCGCGATGGCAAGATCTGGTTGGATGGCACGCTTGTCGACTGGCGGGATGCAAATGTGCATATCCTGACCCACGGGCTGCATTACGCCAGCTCGGTGTTCGAGGGCGAGCGCGCCTACAATGGCAAGATTTTCGAGAGCCTGCGCCATTCCGAGCGGCTCCTGGCCTCCGGCGCGCTGCTCGACATGCCGGTCCCCTATTCGGTCCTAGAGCTCGAGGCGGCGAAATACGAGGTGCTGAAGGCCAACGGGCTGACCGACGCCTACGTTCGCGTGGTGGCCTGGCGCGGCTCGGGCGAGGACATGGGGGTCGCTTCGGCCAAGAATCCGGTGCGGGTCGCGGTCGCGGCCTGGGAATGGGGCGCCTATTACGGCGATGCCAAGATGAAAGGCGCCAAGCTCGACATTTCCAAGTGGAAACGCCCAAGCCCGGAAACCATCCCGACCTCGGCCAAGGCCGCCGGTCTCTACATGATCTGCACCATGTCCAAGCACGCCGCCGAGGCCAAGGGCTGCTCGGACGCGCTGTTCATGGATTATCGCGGCTATGTGGCGGAAGCGACCGGGGCCAACATCTTCTTTGTCAAGGAAGGCGAGGTGCACACGCCGCTGCCCGACTGCATTCTCAACGGCATCACCCGCCAGACCGTGATCAACATGCTCCGGGACCGTCAGATCAAGGTGCACGAGCGCCACATCATGCCGGAAGAGATGGAAGGCTTCGAGCAATGCTGGCTGACCGGGACGGCGGCAGAGGTGACACCGGTGAGCCAGATCGGCGACTACACCTTCGAGGTCGGCGCGCTGACCCGCGAGATGTCGGACGCCTATGAGAAGCTGGTGCGCAACTGACCGATCGGTCCCGCGCCACCCGCCCCGGCCCCCGCGCCGGGGCCTCCCGCTACAGGCCAGGCGACCGGCCCGGCGCAATGTCCCGGATCAGGTCCGGGGCGCAAGACACTCCGGCCCCTCATTGGAAAGGAGAGCGGTCCCGCCACCCGGCTCCCGCTGGATGACACCGCCGCCGGAAGCTCCGGCAAAAAAAGACCCGGGCCGGGGCCCGGGTCAGTCCAACAGGGAGGAGCATGTGATAACCCGCACATGCAACGGGATCTCTGTCACCTACAAAAGGTGACCGTAACATAGCACTTTATCGCCCTTCGATCTATGCGCCCTTTCAGGCATTGAGCCGATATCCGCCAGATTCGGTTACAAGGAGGCGGGCGTTCGAGGGTTCCGGCTCGATTTTCTGGCGCAATCTGTAGATGTGCGTCTCGAGCGTGTGTGTCGTCACGCCTGCATTGTAACCCCAGACCTCGTGCAGCAGAACGTCGCGTGGCACGACGCCTTCGGGGGCGCGATAGAGGTATTTCAGGATGTTGGTCTCTTTCTCGGTCAGCCGGATCTTCTTTTCGTCTTCGGTCACCAGGGTCTTCATCGCCGGCTTGAACGTATAGGGGCCCAGCGCAAAGACGGCGTCCTCGCTCTGCTCGTGCTGGCGCAGCTGGGCGCGGATACGGGCCAGGAGCACCGGGAACTTGAACGGCTTGGTGACATAATCATTGGCCCCGGCGTCGAGGCCGAGAATGGTGTCGGCATCGCTGTCATGGCCGGTCAGCATCAGCACCGGCGCCTTGACGCCCTGCTTGCGCATCAGCCGGCAGAGCTCGCGGCCATCGGTGTCGGGCAGGCCCACGTCGAGGATGATCAGGTCGAAATGCGAGGCCTTGACCCGCTCCATCGCCTCGGCGCCGTTGGAGGCCTCGAAGACCTCGAAATCCTCGGTGATGATGAGCTGTTCGGCCAGCGCCTCACGCAGGTCGTCGTCATCATCGACAAGAAGCAGGTTCTTGAGCTGTGCCATCTCGGTCCTCCAAATCTCTTCTTCGTGAGATTGGGGCGCAGCCGGCGAGGGGCAAGATTTGCTGCAAGCCGTTCACGCGCTCGTGTGAATATCACCCGGGAGGCGAGGAAATGTTTCAATTCCCGATCATTACCGGCTACATGACAGGCCTGATGACTGGACATTTTGCACCTGACACGGCGGAGCTGATCAACCGCGCCCGCGCCGATCTTCGGATGGGGGTGCCGGTCGTGCTCTGCGGTCACGGCAGCGCCGCGCTGGTGCTTGCGGCCGAAACCATGGGGCCGGCGCGGCTGGCCACCCTGCGGGCGCTGGGCGGGGCGCCGGTGCTGGCGATCACCGGACGCCGGGCCGAGACGCTGAAGGCGCGCCCCTATGACGGCGATGTCGCCCGGCTGCCGCTGCCGGAAGAGGCCGATTGCGCCTGGATCCGCGCCATCGCCGATCCGGCCGATGATCTGCGGACACCGATGAAGGGCCCGCTGTTCGCCTTGCGCGAAGGCGATGCGGCGCTGCACCGGCTGGCGGTGTCGCTGGTGAAATCGGCACAGCTCCTGCCCGCCGCCGTGGTGCTGGAAACCGCGGTCGAGAGCCTGCCGGAAGCCGCGCTGCTCACACGGCTCGAGGCCGGGAGCGCCGGGCCGCTGCTGCTGCGGGCCACCGATCCGCATCCGGTGGTGGCGGCGCGCCTGCCCACCCGGCTGGCCCATGGCGGACGGTTGCACATCTTCCGCCCCGATGATGGCGGGGTCGAGCACTACGCCTTCGAGATCGGCCGCCCGGATCGGGCGCAGCCGGTGCTGGCACGGCTGCATTCCGCCTGTTTCACCGGCGATGTGCTGGGCTCGCTGAAATGCGACTGCGGCCCGCAGCTTCATGCCGCCCTGGCGCAGATGGGCGACGAGGGGCAGGGGGTGCTGCTCTATCTCAACCAGGAGGGTCGCGGCATCGGGCTCGCCAACAAGATGCGCGCCTATTCCTTGCAGGATCAGGGCTTCGACACGGTCGAGGCCAATCACCGGCTGGGCTTCGAGGATGACGAACGCGATTTCCGCATCGGCGCCGATATCCTCAAGGCCATGGGCTTTGCCCGGGTCCGGCTGCTGACCAATAATCCACGCAAGATCGCGATGATGCAGGGCGCCGGTCTCGCGGTGACCGAACGGGTGCCGCTCAAGGTCGGGCTGACCGATCAGAACGCCGCCTATCTCGCCACCAAGGCGGCGAAATCGGGGCATCTGCTGTGATGGTCCTCACCCCGCGCGGGCTGCGCTTTGCCGGAAGGCTCTGGCCCTGCACCATCGGCCGCGGCGGGCTGACCGCCGACAAGCGCGAGGGCGATGGCGCCACCCCGCGCGGCCGGCACCACATCACCGGGCTGCTGTATCGCCCCGACCGGATGGCCCGCCCGGCGCCCTGGGCCGAGCCGATCCGCCCCGGCGATCTGTGGTCCGACGAGCCGCAAGACGAGGATTACAACACTTTGGTCCGCGCGCCTTACACCGGCTCGCACGAGGCGCTGCGCCGCGCCGATCCGCTTTATGACCTGGTGCTGCTGACCGATTGGAACTGGCCCGATGCGACGCCCGGCCGTGGGTCGGCGATCTTCCTGCACCGCTGGCGGCGGCCCGGCTTTCCGACCGAAGGCTGCATCGCCTTCCGCCCCGACCACCTGCGCCAGATCGCGGCACTGGCCGCCCCCGGCACAAGGCTGATCGTGCCCTGAACCCTAGCGCTGCCTGCGCGGCGTGCAGTCGCCGCCGGTGTGACAGGCGATCACCTGTTCGGTCATCTCGGGCGTGGGTCTGGCAAAGGCAAAGCCGCCGCAGGGGGTGATCGTCACCTCCGGGGAGGCGGCGTCGAGATTGACGAAGGCCAGCACCGGATCGCCGCTCTTGGCCCCTGCGCACCACGGGCCGAAACATTGCACGTTCAGCACGATGTCCGCGTCATAGGGATGGATGAATCCGGCGCGGCTCAACGCGTCGCCGGTCAGACGCGCCGGAATTCGGGTGTCGGGCGGAGTGTTGGCCTGATCGGTCATATCGGTCTCGGGCAGCCGCGTCGCGTCAAAGCTCATCCGGCCCAGCACCACCATGTAGCGATCCTCGCTGTCTCTGGCATCCTGGTAGACAGCGGCCACGTCATGCGGCAGGCAGGTCAGCGCCTGCGCCCCGGCGGCCCAGACAAGCAACGGCAGACAAGTCAAGAGACGCATCACTCACCTCTCAAGATAGGGGCGGAACTCCTCGACCACGCGGGCATAGACCTCGCGCTTGAACGGTACGATATGATCGACGAGCCGGTCGTGCGGCAGCCAGCGCCATTCGGAAAACTCCTGATGATCGTCGGCATCCAGCCGCACCTGATCGTCGGTGCCATGGAAACGCATCAGGAACCATTTCTGTTCCTGGCCGCGAAACCGGCCTTTCCAGATATTCGGCACCAGATCATGCGGCAGGTCATAGGGTATCCAGGCCCGGGTTTCCGCCTCCACGGTCACCAGCTCGGGCAGGACACCGGTTTCTTCCTGCAATTCGCGCAGCGCGGCGGCGCGGGCGTCCTCGCCCTTGTCGATGCCGCCCTGCGGCATCTGCCAGGCCGGCATTTCGCTGTCGATCCGCTGGCCGACAAAGGCCTCGCCCGCGGCGTTGACAAGCATCACCCCGACATTGCGGCGATAGGGCAGGCGGGCGATGTCTTCGGGGGTCATGCGGGCCTCGCGGTCACTCGAGATCGCCCCCGGCACGGCGGCCGGGGGCAGAGCAGTTTCACTCGTCTTTCGGACCCAGCGCCGACAGGCCCTTGAGGATGTCGATGGCATAGGCCAGCTGGTAATCCTCTTCGCGCAGCGCGGCGGCGGCTTCTGCCTTGGCGCGGTCGGCTTCGATCTGTTCGATCTCGTCCTCGCTCAGGCTGTCATTGTCGAGCGAGCCGCGCAGGTCGGCCTCGGAACGCGAATTGGGGGTGGTTTCCTCATCCTCTTCGTTGGCCACCCGGCGCGGCTGTTCGACAACGATGTCGGGCGAGACGCCGAGCGCCTGGATCGACCGGCCCGACGGCGTGTAATAGCGCGCCGTGGTCAGCCGCATGGCGCCGTCTCCGCGAAGCGGCATCACGGTCTGCACCGATCCCTTGCCGAAGGATTTGGTGCCGACGACGATGGCGCGGCGGTGATCCTGCAAGGCACCGGCGACGATTTCCGAGGCCGAGGCCGAACCGCCGTTGATCAGCACCACCAGCGGCTTGCCCTCGGCAAGATCGCCGGGCGTGGCGTTGTAGCGCTCGCCGTCCTCGGGGTTGCGGCCGCGGGTCGAGACGATCTCGCCTTTCTCGAGGAAGGCATCCGACACCCGGATCGCCTGGGTCAGCAGGCCGCCGGGGTTGTTGCGCAGGTCGAGCACGATGCCGTTGACGTTCTCGAGCCCGCCTGCGGCCGCGATCTCCTCGGCCAGTCCCTCTTCGAGATTGGGCGTGGTCTGATCATTGAAGGTGGTGACACGCAGCACCACGGTCTCGCCTTCAGTGCGGGTGCGCACGGCGGTGAGGGTGATGGTGTCGCGGATGATCGAGACATCGAAGGGCTCGGGCTGATCCTCGCGGACCACCGTGATGATGATCTCGGAGCCGACCGGCCCGCGCATCATCTCGACCGCCTCGTCCAGCGTCAGGCCGAGCACCGATTCGCCATCGACATGGGTGATGAAATCGCCGGCCTCGATCCCGGCGGCGTCTGCCGGGGTGTCGTCGATCGGCGACACCACCTTGATGAAGCCCTCTTCCTGGGTCACCTCGATGCCGAGACCGCCGAACTCGCCCCGGGTCTGCACCCGCATGTCGGCTGCGTCATCCGGCGACAGATAGCTGGAATGCGGGTCGAGCGAGGTCAGCATGCCGTTGATCGCGGCCTCGATCAGCTCGCCTTCGTCGACCTCCTCGACATATTGCGCGCGAATGCGTTCGAAGATGTCGCCAAACAGGTCAAGCTGCTCGTAGACATTGCCCGATGAACGCTCTTCCTGGGCCAGCAGCGGGCCGGCAAGCTGGGTGGTTGCGACAATGCCTGCCAGCGTACCGCCGACGGCGGCCATGACGAACTTCTTCATTGGTGTCTTATCCCTTGTCGGTGGTGCGGAACCAATCTTGTGGGTCCACAGGCTGATTTAGCTCTCTGACCTCTATATAGAGCGTTTCCGGGCGGGCGTTTCCAGCCCCATCACCCGATAGTGACACATCCGTCCGCAACTCTCCGCCCATCAGCCCCAGAGGATCGCCTGCCGGCAGGACCTGGCCGGTCTGGCCAAAGACCGCCTCGAGCCCGGCAAAGATGAACAGCGTGTCGGCCTGCGGCTCCAGAATGGCGACCAGCCCGTAGTTCAGGAGCGGCCCGGCATAGCGGATGGTGGCGGCGGTGGGGGTCGTGACCACTGCCTGCGGCCCGGTGGCGATCAGCAGCCCGGGGCGGCGCACACCGGCGGCATCGGCCTCGCCGGCGCGGCGCAGGAGCTGGCCCTGCACCGGCAGCGCCAGCTTGCCCTTGCGGTGGCTGATGTCGGGCAGGCTGCCCGGCGCCTCGTCCTCGGCGATGGTGCTGAGACCGCTGGCAAAACCCTCCAGCGTTTCGGTGGCGGCGATCAGCACGGCGGTCTGCACCGGGTTCTCCACAAAGCGGCGCGGCAGATCGGTACGGTCGGCCACCGCCTTCGACAGCGCCGTGCGCGCCTCCTGCGCGCCTTCGAGCCCCTCTTGCAGCTTGGCCGCGGATTGCGCCTGCAACAGCCGCAGCGCCTGCACCTCCTCGAGATCGGCGCGCAAAGCATCGGCGCGGGCCTTCAGCCCCGGCGTCACATCCGACAGCAGCATGCCGGCCCGTGCGGTGCCCGTCGGGCCCGAAGGATGCAGCAGGGTGACCGGCGCCGGCGCCCGCGAAATCGATTGCAGCACGCCCAGAAGCCGCGAGATTTCCTTGTCGCGGGCCTGGAGATCCTCGGTGAGCTGCGCCTCTTTCAACGAGGCGGCGCGCATGCCGTCGCGCAGCGCCGCCAGACCGGTCTCATAGCCCTTGACGATTTCGGTCAGCGCCTTGACCCGCTCGCGCCCGCCACGGGCCTCGCTCAGCGCCTGGGCGCTTTCCTCGAGCATGCGCACGGCATCGCGCGCCGCTTCGGCTGTGGTCATCTGCGCCTGCGCCGCCCCGGCGAACAGGCACAGGAGGGTCACGGCGCGCAGGATCATGCCAGCAGGCTTTCTCCGGTCATTTCCTCGGGCGTGTCGAGCGCCATCAGCGCCAGAAGCGTGGGCGCCAGATCGGCCAGCCGCCCGCTCTGCCGCAGCCTGGCCCCCTCGGGCCCGCCGACCAGGATCACCGGCACCGGGTTGAGCGTATGGGCGGTATGCGGCCCGCCGGTCTCGGGGTCGACCATCTGTTCGCAATTGCCGTGGTCGGCGGTCACGATCATCGCGCCGCCGGCCTTGTCCAGCGCCTCGAGCGCCCGGCCGAGGCCGGTATCCACCGCATGACAGGCCGCCTTGGCCGCCTCCAGATCGCCGGTGTGGCCCACCATGTCGGGGTTGGCAAAGTTCACCACGATCAGGTCATAGCCGGTCTCGATTGCCTTCACGAACTGGTCCGAGACCTCCCCGGCGCTCATTTCGGGCTGCAAGTCATAGGTCGCCACCTTGGGCGAGGGCGCCATGTAGCGGTCTTCGCCCTCTTCGGGCACCTCCTTGCCGCCATTGAGGAAGAAGGTGACATGCGGGTATTTCTCGGTTTCGGCCAGGCGGAACTGCTTCAGCCCCTTCGCCGCGACCCAGGCGCCCAGCGTGTTGACCACGACCTTCTTGGGATAGGCGGCGGCCATGAAGGTGTCATGGGTCTTGGAGTAATCCACCATGCCCAGGATCGAGGCCCATTGCGGCCGGTTGCGGCCTTCGAAGCCGTCAAAGTCATCCTCGCCCACCGCCAGCAGGATCTCGCGCGCCCGGTCGGCCCGGAAGTTGAGGCAGAAGAAGCCGTCGCCATCCCGGGCACCGTCGTAATCGCCGATCAGCGTGGCGGGGATGAATTCGTCGGTCTGATCGCGGTCATAGGCCTCTTTCACCGCCGCCACGGCGGTGCCGGCCTTGTGTTCGGCGGCGCCGCCCACCATGGCGCGATAGGCCTGTTCCACCCGGTCCCAGCGATTGTCGCGGTCCATGGCGAAATAACGCCCGGTGACGGTGCCCACCCGGGCACCCTCGGGCAGCTTCGACACCAGCGTCCGCAGGAAGCCCTCGGCCGATTTCGGCGCCACGTCGCGGCCATCGGTGACCGCATGCACCACCACCGGCACCCCGGCGCTGACGATCATTTCGACGGCGGCCAGCACATGGTCGATATGGCCATGCACGCCGCCATCGGAAATCACCCCCATCAGATGCGCGGTGCCGTCGTGGCCGCGCACGCTCTCGATGAAGGCATGGATCGCCGCGTTGGAAAAGAACGAACGGTCCTCGATCGCGAGATCGATCTGCCCGAGGTCCATCGCCACCACCCGGCCGGCGCCGATATTTGTGTGGCCGACCTCGGAATTGCCCATCTGCCCGCTGGGCAGGCCGACGTCATTGCCATGGGTGGTCAGCGTGGCATTCGGGCAATTCGCCATCAGCCGGTCGAAATTCGGCGTCTCGGCCAGCGCCACGGCATTGGCCTCGGTTTCGTCCCGCAGGCCCCAGCCGTCGAGAATACACAGAACCACGGGTTTCGGAGCAGGCATCAAAGGTTCCTCGTTCTGATCGCGCCCCGGGCGGTGACACCCTGCCACCGAAAGGGGCTTCTTCTCTTATCAAATACGCATCTCGGCCCGTGACACGGGCGCGCGGCTTATTCGGAATAGGTCGGGTGAAACAGGCCGCCGGGCGAGAGCGTGAAGATCTCGGCGCCCTCCGCGGTCACCCCGACCGAATGTTCGAACTGTGCAGAAAGCGACTTGTCGCGGGTCACAGCGGTCCAGTCGTCCGACAGCACCTTGGTCTCGGGACGGCCGAGGTTGACCATCGGCTCGATGGTAAAGAACATGCCTTCCTCGAGCACCGGCCCGGTTCCCGCGCGGCCGTAGTGTAGCACGTTGGGCGGCGCGTGAAACACCGTGCCCAGCCCGTGGCCGCAGAAATCCCGCACCACCGACATGCGCTGGCCTTCGACGAAGCTTTGGATCGCATGGCCGACATCGCCAAAGGTGTTGCCGGGCTTGACCGCCTCGATGCCGCGCATCAGCGCGTCATGGGTCACCTGGATCAGCCGCTCGGCCTTGCGGCTGAGCTTGCCGGCGACGAACATCCGGCTGGTGTCGCCGAACCAGCCATCCTTGATGACGGTCACGTCGATATTGAGGATATCGCCGTCCTTCAGCTTCTTGTCGCCGGGAATGCCGTGGCAGACCACGTGATTGACGCTGATGCAGGAGGCGTGCTGATAGCCCTTGTAGCCGATGGTGGCCGATTTGGTGCCCAGCTCGCCCACCCGCTTCTCGATGAAGGCATCGAGCGCGCCCGTGGTCTGGCCGACCTCGACCAGAGGGGCCACTTCGTCGAGGATCTGGGCTGCGACCCGGCCGGCCTCGTGCATGCCGGCGAAATCCGCCTGTTCATGGATCCGGATCCCGTCGCGCGTCATGCGCCCCTTGTGACGGTTCATGCAATTGCTCCGTAAAAAACGTCTTGCTGGCTGTCTTATGCGTTTGCAGCGTAAAGAGCCAGCCCGCGCGGGACAAGTTCCCGTGCTGCCGCGGTGAGGGGGCGCCGCCGCGATGCAATCAAGAGGTGACCAGAACGCCCATGCCGGCCAGAATCACCCCCGCCCAGATCATCCGGTGGCGAAGATGACCTTCGCCCAGCAGCAGGCTGCCCGCCAGCACGGTCAGCAGCACGCTGACCTCGCGGGTGGGCGCGACATAGGCCACCGGGGTGAATGTCAGCGCATAGAGCACGAGGATATAGGCCAGTGGATTGAACAGCGCGATGATCACCAGCCCCGCGCGGTGATCGCGCCATTGCAATCGCATGACCGCGCGGCGTTTCAGGGCCATCGGCGCCAGCAGCACCGATCGCGCCACGCTCGAGACGTAATCGAGCAGCAGCGGCGGGATCAGCAGCGCCGAGACCGCATAGGCGTCCCAGACCGTATAGCTGCCGATCAGCCCGCCGGCGGCCAGGCCAAAGAGGAGCGAGGTCGAGATCTGCTGGCCCTTCACGCGCCCGCCGGTTGTCAGCATCAGCACGCCAAAGACGATGCCGACCGCGCCAAGCGCCATCTGCGCGCTGACGATCTCGCCCAGAAAGAGCACGGCAAAGCTGGTGGAGAGCAGCGGTCCGGTCGAACGGGCTGTGGGATAGACCAGCGACAGATCGCCCTTGCGATAGCCGACCTGCAAGAGCAGGAAATAGGCCATGTGCAACGCCGTGCTGCCGGCCAGCCAGATGAGTTGCTGCGGCCCGAAGCTCGGCGCCTGTGACACCAGCACCCAGAGCGCCAGCGGCGCATAGATCACCACCGTCAGCGCCGAGAAAAGCCAGACCAGCTCCGGCCCGCCGCCGATCCGCTTGAGCTGAAAGTTCCAGGTCGCATGGCAGACCGCGGCAGCGAGAACGAGGGCCAGACCAAGAAGAGACATGCAAGACCTCGCCGTCGGAGATGCGGTTACGCCGGAGTGAAATCCATCCGCCCGCCGGGCCGGATAGCCTCGGGCGTCAGTTCGCAGCCCAGTACCATCACCTCGACCCCGGCGGCGCAAGCCTCGACAAAGCCTGCCGCATAGGCCGGGTCGATATCGGCGGCCAGCCGCATCGTGGTGCAATCGTTGCGCTGCACCAGATAGAGCATCACCGCCCGGTGCCCGGCCTGCGCCATCGCGGCAAGATCGGCCAGATGCTTGGTGCCGCGCGCGGTCACGCTGTCGGGAAACTCCGCCATGCCGTTTTCGCGGCTCAGCGTGACCGATTTCACCTCGACATAGCAATCGCGCCGCCCGTCGGCCTGCAACAGGAAATCGATCCGGCTGTTCCGGCTGTATTTCACCTCGGGACGCACCGTCCGGTAGCTTTCGAGCCCCGGCACGCTGCCGGCCTCGAGCGCCCCGCGCAGCGCGCGGTTCGGCACCGAGGTATCCACCCCCACCAGCACGCCCTCGGCGGGCGAGATCAGCCTGAGGCCGTAATCCAGCTTTTTCTTGGGATCGTCGTTGGGCTCGAGCCAGACCCGAAAGCCGGGGTCGGCAAGGCCGAGCATCGAGCCGGGGTTGGCGCAATGGGCCACAACCTCGCGGCCGTCATCCAGCCGGCAATCGGCGAGGAAGCGTTTGTATCGCCGCAGAAGCGTGGCCGGAACAAGAGGGGTTTGAAAGCGCATGCGCCCGGCCTATACCTCTGAAAACCTGCATTCAAGGAGGCCCCGATGGCCAATCCCACCGCCGCCATGCTGGTGATCGGCGACGAGATCCTCTCGGGCCGCACCCGCGACGCCAATATGCATTACCTCGCCGGCGAGCTGACCAAACACGGCATCGACCTCAAGGAGGTGCGCGTGGTCAGCGATGACGCGCCCGCCATCGTCGCGGCGGTCAAGGCGCTCTCGGCGGCGGTCACCCATGTCTTTACCTCCGGCGGCATCGGCCCGACCCATGACGACATCACCGCCGATTGCATCGCCGAGGCCTTCGGCGTGCCTATCGACGTGCGCGAGGATGCCCGCGCGCTGCTGGCCGAGCATTACGCCAATACCGGGCGCGAGCTGAACGCCGCCCGCCTGCGGATGGCCCGCATCCCCGATGGCGCGACCTTGATCGACAACCCGGTGTCGATCGCGCCGGGCTTTCTCTTGGGCAATGTGCATGTCATGGCCGGCGTGCCCAGCGTGTTTCAGGCCATGGTCGCCTCCGTCCTGCCGACGCTTACGGGGGGCGCGCCGCTGCTGAGCCAGACCCTGCGGGTGCAGCGCGGCGAAGGCGATATCGCCGGGCCGCTGGCGGCGCTGGCGGAGGAATTCGACGACCTGTCCTTCGGCTCCTATCCGTATCAGCAAAACGGGGCCTATGGCGCCAATATCGTGATCCGCGCGCAGGACGGGGCGCGGATCGATCTGGCGATGACCCGGCTCAAGGCGCTGTTTTCCGAATGAGGCCCGGCGCCGATCAGCTGATGGCGCTTTGCGAGGCGACATGGCCCCCGGCGCGCAGTTTTGCCAGCGGGGCCTTCCTGTTGCGCGATGGCGCCGGCGGCGGCAAACGTGTCTCGGCGGCGACGCTTCTGCCCGGCGCCAGCTGGTCCGAGGACGATCGGCTGCGGGCCGAGCAAGAGATGCGCGCGCTGGGCCAGCAGCCGCTGTTTCAGATAAGGGCCGGCGAAGAGCGGCTCGATGCCACGCTCGAGGCCGCCGGTTACCGGATCGTCGATCCGGTCAATCTCTATGTCGCCCCGGTGCAGGATCTGACCGACCGGCCCATTCCCCGCGTCACCACCTTCTGCATCTGGGAGCCGCTGGCGATCATGCGCGATCTCTGGGCCGCGGCGGGCATCGGCCCGGAACGGCTGGCGGTGATGTGGCGCGCCACCTGCGACAAGACCACCATCCTGGGCCGGATCGAGGACAGCCCCGCTGCCACCGCCTATGTCGGGCTGGTTGACGGGCTGGCCATGCTGCATGCGCTCGAAGTTGTCCCGGCCAAGCGCCGCAAGGGGCTGGCGCAGTGGATGATGCGGCAGGCGGCGGTCTGGGCGGCAGACCGCGGCGCCACGCATCTGTCGGTGCTCTGCACCGAGGCCAACACCGGCGCCAATGCGCTTTACGCCGGCATGGGCTTTGCCTGCGTCGGCCATTATCACTACCGGATCGCCGAAGCCTGACGCACAACCGCCCCCCGACAGCATCGAGGGGCGGAGAAGTCATCCGTCTGACCGGTCAGATCCAGTACATCGGCGCGCCGTAGTGCTCATGCACCCGTTGCTCCCAGGCGCGGTCGCGGTGCCAGTCGCTGGTCCGCTCCGGTGCGCCCTTGACCTCGGCTTCGGTCAGATCGGTGGTAAACCCATCGCGGCTGACGTCATAATTGAGCTTGCCCCAGGGCACCGGGTGGTGTTCTTCGCCAAGCCCGAGAAAGCCGCCAAAACCCATGACCGCATAGGCCACCTTGCCGGATTCCTTGTCGATCATCAGGTGATCGATCGTGCCGATATGCGTGCCATCGCGGCTGTAGACGGCGGTGCCGTTCACGTCGGACGAGGACACAAGACTGTGGTTCCCTTCGGTACTCATCACTAATTCCTCCAATCGGTGTGCAGAAGAAACCGCCGAGCGCCGCGGATGTTCCGACGTGGTGCCCCGCCACGGCGGATATTCGCCCGGCGTCGCGGCGGCGAAAAGCCAGCCGAGACCGGGAGTTGAATGCCCGCGCGTTTTGCGATTTGCTGCGTCGGGCACCAAACAGGCACGCAACCGGAGCCCTGCCCATGTCCGCCTCTGACCAGCCTACAGCGCTCGACCTTCCGATGGTCGATCCGCTGCCCGACGAGACCCGCAAATATTTCGATGTCTGCGAAGACAAGCTGGGCATGGTGCCCAATGTCCTGCGCGCCTATGCCTTCGACATCGACAAGCTCAACGCCTTTACCGCCATGTACAACGACCTGATGCTGGCCGGCAGCGGGCTGAGCAAGCTCGAGCGGGAAATGATCGCCGTGGCGGTGTCGTCGATCAACAAGTGTTTCTATTGCCTCACCGCCCATGGTGCCGCCGTGCGGCAGCTGTCCGGCGATCCCGAGCTGGGCGAGCTGATGGTGATGAACTGGCGCGCCGCCGATCTCGACAAGCGTCAGACCGCGATGCTGGAGTTTGCCGAAAAGGTGACCAAGGCCAGCGCCGAGATCGCCGAGGCCGACCGGCAGGCGCTGCGCGACGCCGGCTTCTCGGATCGCGACATCTTTGACATCGCCTCGGTCGCCGGGTTCTTCAACATGTCGAACCGCGTGGCCAGCGCCACCGACATGCGGCCCAACCGCGCCTATCACGCGATGGCGCGCTGAACTTGCGGGCGCTCGCGCTCATCGCATGTTGCCTGGCGGGGCCGGCCGTGGCGCAGGACCTTGCGCTGCCTGCCGGGGCGGTGCTGACCTACGAGGAAAAGCGCGATCCGGGGTCTTATGCGCTGCCGACGGGTGCCTTTGCCGAGGGCGCGATCCCGGCCGAGGTAATCGAGGGCGCGGTGCTGCGGCAATCCTACCGGGTGCCGGGGGACATCCGCACCACGCTGCAACTGCTGGCGCCGCTGAGGACACAGATTGCCGCGTCGGGCTATGACATCCAGTTCGACTGCAAGACCCGGCGCTGTGGCGGCTTTGATTTCCGTTTCGGCACCGAGGTGCTGCCCGGCCCGGGCATGTATGTCGATCTCACCGATTTCCGTTTTCTCGCCGCGCGCCACCCCGATGGTGGCGCGGTTTCGGTGCTGGTCTCGCGCAGCGCCGCGGCGGGCTTTGTCCAGATCATCCGGGTCGGCGATGCGGCCGAAGGCGGGGTCAGCGCCGCGCCGGGGCCGGTTGCGCCGACCCCGCCGGGTGACAGCGGGCAGATTGCCAGGCAACTCGAAAGCCTCGGCCGGGTCGTGCTCGCCGATCTGTCGTTTCAGACCGGTTCCTCGGCGCTGGGCGAGGGGGATTTCGACAGCCTGACCACGCTTGCGCGCTATCTCGCGGCCTTTCCCAACCGGCGGATCGCACTGGTCGGCCATACCGACGCGGTGGGCTCGCTGGACAACAATATTGCGCTTTCGCGCCGGCGGGCGATGTCGGTGCTGGACCGGCTGGTGCGCGAGCACGGCGTCGACCGCGACCAGCTCGAGGCCGGCGGCATGGGCTATCTGGCGCCGCTGACCAGCAACCTGACAGCCGAGGGCCGCGAGGCCAACCGAAGGGTCGAGGCGGTGCTTGTCTCGACCGAATGACGCCGGCCGACCTGCCGTGACGTTACCCGGGTAAGGCGAGTCGACTTGCGATATTCGAAGCGCTTTCAGGGGAATATATCTGCCAAGCTTCCCGTGAAAAGTGTCGCAAGTGTGCGCCATATCATCCGGGACCGCAAATTTCCCGCGCTAGGTTTTGACCTGACTGCAAGGGGCGCGGCCCCGTGATTCGCGAGGGACGACGTCAGTTGGACATGAGAATGACAGAGCTTTCCATGGGCTTGACCGTCGAAGAACGCGCCGCTCTGGCCACCGCCTATTCCGCGGCGCTGTCCTATCGGTCGAACCTGCCGCATCAGCCGGTGCGGCCCAGCGTCGGGCTGGACGAGGCGGTGGCGCGGTTTCGCCAGCCTCTGAGCGAAACGGGAGAGCCTGCGCCGCAGGTGATTTCCGGGATCACCGCCGGCGCCGACGGCGCGTTACACGCAATGACCGCGCCGGGCTTTTTCGGCTATGTCCTAGGCGGCTCGCACCCGGTGGGCGTGGCGGCGGATGCGCTGGTGTCGGCCTGGGGGCAGAACGCCGGCTCGGCCAGCGAAACCCCGGCGATCACCGGCATGGAGCGCACGCTCTGCGACTGGCTGGTCGATCTCTTCGGCTTGCCGCAAGGCACCGGGGCGGGGCTTGTCACCGGCGCCAGCGCGGCGAATTTCTCGGGGGTGCTGGCGGCGCGGCATGCGCTGCTGGCGGCGCAGGGCTGGGATGTGGAACAGGACGGGCTGATCGGCGCGCCGGCGATCCCGGTGCTGATCGGCGCGGAGGCGCATTCGGCGGTAAGCGCGGCGCTGCGCTATTCCGGGCTTGGCGCCGGCCGAGCCCGGCGGGTGGCGACCGACGATCAGGGCCGCATCGACCCGGCGGACTTTGCCGAGAAACTGGCGCAATGCGAGGCGCCGCCGCTGGTCATCCTGCAAGCCGGCCAGATCAACACCGGTGCCTTCGATCCCTTCGAGGCGCTGATCGCGCAGGTTCATGCGCGGGGCGGCTGGGTCCATGTGGATGGCGCCTTCGGCCTCTGGGCCGCCGCGGTGCCGGAGCTGGCGCATCTCTGCGCCGGGGTGGCGCGGGCCGACAGCTGGGCCGTCGATCTGCACAAGGGGCTGAGCGCGCCGTTCGACGCCGGCGTGGTGCTCGTGCGCGACCGGGCGGCGCTGGTGGCGGCAATGTCGGCGCGCGGCGCCTATCTGCCGAGCCGGAATGACGACTGGGAGCCGTCCGACAGCACGCCGGAGCTGTCGCGCCGCGCCCGCGGGGTGCCGAGCTATGCCATTCTGCGCCATCTCGGCCGCTCCGGCCTCAGCGCGCTGATCCTGCGGCATCACCAGCTGGCGGCGCGGATTGCCTGCACGGTGGCGGCCGAGCCGGGGCTGACCGTGCTCAACGACGTGGTGTTCAACCAGGTGGCGCTTTGCTGCGGTGCCGGGGCCGAGGGCGACCGGCAGACCGAGGCCGTGCTGCGCGAGGTCCAGGCGCGGGGGCGGGTCTATCCCTCGCATGGCGTCTGGCGCGGGCGGCAGATCATTCGCATCTCGGTCTCGGGATATGCCACCCAGGCCGAACATGCCGACCTGGCGGCGCACGAGATCATCACGGCCTGGCGCGGGCTGCACGCCGGCTGAGGGCCGGCGGCTTTGCCTCCCGGACCCCCTACGGTTTTATTCAACAGAAGAAGCAGGGGGCGCCTTGCGGCAGAGGCCGGGGAGCGGCCGGTTGCGACGGCTTGTTGCGTGCTGATGGTTGAAGTCCCCCCCGGCCTAAGCCAATGTCGGCGGCAACAGGCGCAAGGACGGGGATCGGCATGGCGGGCAGCGACAGAAACAGGGCGGTGCAGACCCCCGAGCTTGGCAGCGAGACATTCTTTACCGATGCCGACAAGGCGGTCGACCAGCTCTGTATGCTCTATGAGAAGGCCACCGCCTTTCTGGCCGATGCCTTTCGCCGGGCGATGGTCGAGGGGCAGCCGGCCACGCGGTATCGCGCCTTCTATCCCGAGGTGCGCATCACCACCACCAGCTTTGCCCATGTCGACAGCCGGCTGAGCTTTGGCCATGTCTCGGCGCCCGGCACCCATGCCACCACGGTGACGCAGCCGCGGCTGTTCCGGCGCTATCTGCGGCAGCAGATCCACCTGCTGATGGAAAACCACGGCGTGCCGGTCTGTGTCGCGGTGTCGGACACGCCGATCCCGGTGCATTTTGCGGTTGCCGCCCAGACCGATGTGACCGTGCCGCAGGAAGGCGCGGCCGAGTTCATCCTGCGCGATGTCTTTGACGTGCCCGATCTGAGCACCACCAACGACGACATCGTCAATGGCACCTATGACACCGCGCCGGGCGATCCGGCGCCGCTGGCGCCCTTTACCGCGCAGCGGATCGATTATTCGCTGGCCCGGCTGGCGCATTACACCGCCACCGACCCCGGGCATTTCCAGAATTACGTGCTGTTCACTAACTACCAGTTCTATGTCAGCGAGTTCGAGGCCTTTGCCCGCGCCATGCTGGCCGATCCGGACAGCGGCTACACCAGCTTTGTCTCGACCGGAAATGTCGAGATCACCGCCGCCGATCAGGAGATTCCGCCGACGCTGAAACAGCCGCAGATGCCGACCTATCACCTCAAGCGGCCGGGTGATGCGGGTATCACCCTGGTCAATATCGGCGTTGGCCCGTCGAACGCCAAGACCGCCACCGACCACATTGCCGTGCTGCGGCCGCATGCCTGGCTGATGGTGGGCCATTGTGCCGGCCTCAGGAACACCCAGGCCTTGGGCGATTTCGTGCTGGCGCATGCCTATCTGCGCGAGGACCGGGTGCTGGACGACGATCTGCCGGTCTGGGTGCCGATCCCGGCGCTGGCCGAGATCCAGATCGCCCTCGAAGAGGCGGTGGCCGAGGAGACCCAGCTCAAGGGCTACGACCTCAAGCGGATCATGCGCACCGGCACCGTGGCCAGCGTCGACAACCGCAACTGGGAGTTGCGCGATCAGGAGGGACCGGTGCAGCGGCTCAGCCAGTCGCGCGCCGTGGCGCTCGACATGGAGAGCGCGACTATCGCCGCCAACGGCTTTCGCTTCCGGGTGCCGTACGGCACGCTGCTCTGTGTCTCGGACAAGCCGCTGCATGGCGAATTGAAGCTGCCGGGCATGGCCAGCGCCTTCTATCAGACTCAGGTCGCGCGGCATCTGCGCATCGGAATCCGGGCGATGGAACGGCTGCGTGAGATGCCTTTGGAGCGGATTCACAGCCGGAAATTGCGGGCTTTCGACGAAACCGCCTTTCTGTGACGTTGGGTCAACCGGCAAAACCCCATATTTTTAAGGCCCGACGTGCCACTAATCGTTGTGTCCCCCCGCAACATGACGTTTAATGCGTCCGATGAGGCCCAAGTGCTGGGCAGACTGAAGGAGACCAGAAAATGGCAAAACCGTTGACCAAGACCCAGCTCGTTGCGGCTCTGGCAGAAGAACTCGATTCCGACAAGAAAGCCGCGACCGCGGCGCTCGACGCGGTGTGCAACATCATCACCCGCGAAGTGGCCGGCGGCGGCGCGGTGACCCTGCCGGGTGTCGGCAAGTTCTATCTGAAAGAGCGTCCGGCGCGGATGGTGCGCAACCCCGCCACCGGTGAGCAATTCCAGAAAGAGGCGGACAAGGTCGTCAAGGTGACCATCGCCAAGGCTCTGAAAGACAGCGCCAACGACGAGTGATCCGCCGTTCGGCGCCAGGGGCGCCAACCGGAGAATTTTGAATGGCCGGCGCCCCTCGCGCTGGCCATTTTTCGTCTTGACCTTCCAGCGGTGGCCATAGGTTTCTGGGAACCCGACCCCCGCGAAAGGACGCCACCCATGCCGCATGATCATGGCCATGCCCATCTCGACCCCGGCTCCGGCGACCGGCGGGTGGCGATTGCGATCTGGGCCAATGCGGCGCTGACCCTGGCGCAGATCCTCGGCGGGCTCCTTTCCGGCAGCCTGGCGCTGATCGCCGATGCATTGCACAACCTGTCGGACATGGCCGCGCTGGTGATCGCCTTTGCCGCGCGCAAGATCGCCCGGCGGCCGGCCGATGCGCGGATGACCTTTGGCTATGGCCGGATCGAGGTGGTGGCGGCGCTGATCAATTATACCACGCTGATCCTTGTCGGGGCCTACCTGATCTACGAGGGCGGGCTGCGGCTGATCGATCCGCCGGCGGTGGCGGGCTGGACCGTGGTGATCCTGGGCGGTCTGGCGCTGCTGGTCGATGCGCTGACCGCCGGGCTGACCTGGAGCATGCAGAAACACAGCGTCAACATCCGCGCGCTGTTCCTGCACAACCTGTCCGATGCCCTGGCCTCGGTGGCGGTGATTGTCGGCGGCACGCTGATCCTGCTCTATGATCTGCGTTGGGTCGATCCGGCGATCACCATCGGCATCGCGCTTTATATCCTCTACCTCGCCCTGACCGAGATCGGCGGCCCGATCCGCACCCTGATGCTGGGCAGCCCGCCCGAGATCGACGCCGCTGAGGTGATCGCGGCGCTTCAGGCCACCGACGGCGTCGAGGATGTGCACCATGTCCATCTCTGGCAGATGCAGGAGGATGCGGCGGCGCTCGATTGCCATGTGGTGCTGACCGCAGCCGGTTGGGGCCGGCTGGAGGCGATCAAGTCCGAGATCAAGGCGCGGCTGGCGGCGCGTTTCGACATCACCCATTCCAGCCTGGAATTCGAACATGAGGCGCGCTGCGGCCGCGATGCCCGTCTTTACGGCCACGGCTGAGGCCGCGGCGCCGCAAAACGCTTGCCTTTTGACGCCGGATCGCCAATCTGGCCGCGGGCCGGGCGATGGCGTCGCCCCTCAGGGCCTTTCCCCAAATTCCTGAACGCCGGGAGCTTTCCTTGACGAGGAGGGTCGCCATGACGGCACGTCCTGATTTCTATCGGTTTCACAACGGCCAGAAGGCCCCGCTGCAATTCTCCGAGGCGGAATACGAGGCCCGGCTGGCGGGGCTGCGCGCCCGCATGGCCGATCTCGGCTGCGAGGCGGCGGTGCTGACCTCGATGCACAATGTCAGCTATTACAGCGGGTTCACCTATTGCGCCTTTGGCCGGCCTTACGCTCTGGTGGTCACGCCGGAAACCAGCGTCACGATTAGCGCCGGCATCGACGCCGGTCAGCCCTGGCGCCGATGTCACGGCGACAACATCACCTATACCGACTGGCAGCGCGACAACTACTGGCGGGCGATCCTTTCGGTCACCGGGCCGGGGCGTGCGCTGGGCTATGAGAGCGACCACCTGACGCTCTTGCAGATGGGCAAGCTCGAGAGCTTCCTGCGGCCGGCGCAGATGGTCGATCTCTTTGACACGACGATGCGGCAGCGGATGATGAAAAGCCCGGCCGAGATCGCGCTGATCCGCGCCGGGGCGGCGGTGGCCGATGTCGGCGGCTATGCGATCCGCGAGGCGGTCAGGCCCGGCGCGCGTGAGATCGAGGTCGCCATGGCCGGGCGCGATGCGATGGAACTGGAGATCGCCCGGCGCTTTCCGGAGGCGGAATATCGCGACACCTGGGTCTGGTTCCAGTCGGGGCTCAACACCGACGGGGCGCACAACCCGGTGACCGCGCGGGCCTTGCAGCGCGGCGATATCCTGTCGCTGAACACCTTTCCGATGATCTCGGGCTATTACACCGCGCTGGAACGGACGCTGTTCGTGCAGGAGGTCGATGCCGCTTCGCTGGCGCTCTGGCAGGCCAATGTCGGCGCGCATGAGCTGGGGATCTCGCTGCTCCGGCCGGGGGCGCGCTGTTCCGAGGTGACCGAGGCGATCAACCGGTATTTCGAGGAGCGCGACCTGCTGCAATACCGGACCTTCGGCTACGGTCATTCCTTCGGCGTGCTGAGCCATTACTACGGCCGCGAGGCGGGGCTGGAGCTGCGCGAGGATATCGACACGGTGCTGGAGCCGGGGATGGTGATCTCGATGGAGCCGATGCTGACCGTTGCCGAAGGCCAGCCCGGGGCCGGGGGCTACCGGGAGCATGACATCCTGGTGATCACCGAGGACGGGAACGAGAACATCACCGGCTACCCCTATGGGCCGGAATTCAACGTGGTGGGTTAGGTCGCCCCGCGCCCCGGCCCCCGCGCCGGGGCCTCTCCGTTGGTCGCGAGGTCCCGGGACGGGGACGGTTCGAATGGCGGACCAATGGACGACAGGTTCACATCAGCCGCTCCACGCCCCGGCCCCCGCGCCGGGGCCTCTCCGCTGGCCGTAAGGTCCCGGGTCAGGCCCGGGACGGTTCGAATGTCGGGTCAAAGGGCGACATGCACCTTTCAGGACCCGCACCCCGAACGTGCCGGCAATCAGCCCATATGGCCCATTTTCGAACGTGCCTTGCCGCGCTCGAGGCCCAGCTGGCGTTCGCGCCAGATGATCAGAACCCCGGCGGCGATCACCACCAGCGAGCCCCAGATCGTCGCCGCGGTCGGGATCTCGGCGAACAGCAGATAGCCCGCCGCCACCGCGAACAGCATCTGGCTGTAATCGAAGGGCGCCAGCACCGAGGCCGGCGCAAAGCGATAGGCCGAGGTCACCAGGATCTGCCCGATCCCGCCGATCACCCCGGCGGCGACCAGCATCGCGGTTTCGGTGGCATTCGGCACGGTCCAGCCGAAGGGCAGGGTGAAAAGCGAAAAGCCGGTGGCGGTGAGCATGAAGTAGAACACCACCGCCGCCGCATCCTCGGATTGCACCAGCCGGCGAATATGCACCTGGGCCAGCGCCCGCAACCCGGCCGAGATCAGCGCCACGATGGCGCCGATGGTGGCCAGCCTGTCGGCGGTGCCGTCAAGGCTCAGCCGCGGCCAGAGGATGATCATCACCCCGATCAGCCCGATCGCCACCGCGCTCAACCGGAACAGCCGCACCTTTTCGCCCAGCAGAAGCGCCGCAAGGATCACCGTCATCAGCGGCGCGGCAAAGCCGATGGCGGTCACCTCAGGCAGCGGCAACAGGCCCAGCGCGGCAAAGCCCAGCCCCATCGACGACACGCCGATCACCCCGCGCCAGACATGGCCCATGACATTGGCGGTGCGCAATCCGGTGCGCAGCTCGCCGCGCGCGACCAGCCAGATCAGGATCACCGGGATGGAAAAGGCCGAGCGAAAGAAGACGGCTTCGCCGGGCGGCACCGCGTCCGAGGTTGCCTTGATGAGAACGGCCATGATCGTGAACACGGCAAGAGCGGAAATTTTGAGCGCGATACCGCGACTGATGAACATGGCGGCAGTTAGCCCTCGTCTTCGTCGAAGGTCAATGGCCACGGCCTCCGGGCGGAGTTTTGTCACCAAGGCGTCTTTGCTCCGTCATTCCAGCGTTACATCGCCGGCGCAGGAGATTTGCGACATTGTCCTACCAGGAGACGTTTCATGGGCTTTCGCAGCATCTGTCTGACTTCCGTCCTCGCGCTGAGCGCCGGGTCGGCCATGGCCGAGATGAATTTCAACCGCGTTGCATCCTTTCCGGTCATCGCCAACATGGCTGCGGGGGAAGACACCAGCCGCGAAAGCTCGCCGGAGATCATCGACGTCACCGCCGACGGCATGACGCTGGTCTATACCGACAGCCCGCTCGAGGTGATCGGCCTGATCGACATCACCGAACCCGCCAATCCGCAGCCCAAGGGCAATATCGCGGTCGGCGGCGAACCGACTTCAGTGGTGGTGATCGGCACCACCGCCTTTGTCGGCGTGAACACCTCGGAGAGCTACACCGCCCCGTCGGGCCGGATCGCGGCGATCGACACCGTCAGCGGCACCGAGATCGCCACCTGCGATCTCGGCGGTCAGCCCGACAGCCTCGCCAAGGCGCAGGACGGCTCGTTTGTTGCGGTCGCCATCGAGAACGAGCGCGACGAAGACCTTGATGGCGGCAGGCTCCCGCAGATGCCCGCCGGCACGCTGGCCCTGGTCAATGTCACCGAGGGGCGCCTCGATTGCGGCTCGATGCGGTTTGTCGATCTGACCGGCCTGGCCGAAGTTGCCGGCGAGGACCCCGAGCCGGAATATGTCTCGATCAATGCCAAGGGCGAGATCGTGGTGACCCTTCAGGAAAACAACCACATGGTCGTGGTGTCGAAAGAGGGTGAAATCCTGTCGCATTTCTCGGCCGGCACGGTGGATCTCGACGGCATCGACGCCACCGACGAACGCGGCGCGCTGATCTTTAGCGAAAGCCAGAAGGCCCGCAAGCGCGAGCCCGACGCGGTGGCCTGGATCGACGAGGACCACTTTGCCACCGCCAACGAAGGCGATTATCAGGGCGGCGCGCGCGGCTGGACGATCTTTCACAAGGATGGCACCGTCGTTCATGAAAGCGGCACCAGCTTCGAACAGGCGATCATCCAGATCGGCCATTACCCCGACAAGCGCTCCGACAGCAAAGGCGTGGAGCCGGAATCGGTGACCTTCGGCCGATTTGGCGAGACGCCTTTTGTCTTTGTCGGCGCCGAGCGTGCCTCGGTGGTCGGCGTCTATGACGTGACCGACCCGGCCGCTCCGGTGCTGAAACAGCTGCTGCCCTCGGGGGTCGGCCCGGAAGGATACGTCGTCATTCCCGAGCGCAACCTGCTGGTCTCGGCCAATGAATCCGACCTGATCGAAGATGGCGGCGCCCGCGCGCATGTCATGCTCTTCGAATACCAGGAGGGTGCGGCGCAATATCCGCATCTCACTTCCGAAGGCATGGCGACGCTGACCGGCTGGGGCGCGATCTCCGGCATGGTCGCCGGCGAGGGCAAGACGATCCATGCGGTCAACGACAGCTTCTATGGCTACCAGCCGACGATCTACACCATCGACGCCGGCCAGACCCCGGCGCGGATCACCGCCGCGATGCAGGTCACCCGTGCCGGGCGCGTGGCGCAGAAACTCGACCTCGAAGGCATCACGCTGGACGGAGAAGGCGGCTTCTGGCTGGCTTCCGAAGGGCGCAGCGACCGGCTCATCCCGCATGCGCTTTATCACGTGACCGCCAGGGGCGAGATCGACCGGGAAATCGGCCTGCCGGCAGAGCTGATGGCGGTGGAGCGGCGCTTCGGCTTCGAAGGTGTGACCCGTGTCGGCGACACCCTGTGGATGGCGGTGCAACGCGAATGGAAGGACGACCCCGAGAATCACGTGAAACTGGTGGCCTACAATACCGAGACCGGGGATTGGGGCGCCGTGCTCTATGAGAAGGCCGCGCCCGAGACCGGCTGGGTCGGGCTGTCGGAAATCACCGCTTTCGGTGATCATGTCTATGTGGTGGAACGCGACAACCAGCACGACGACCGCGCGGTGACCAAGAAGATCTATCGCATCGCCCTGTCCGAGATGCAGCCGGCACCGCTGGGCGGCCCGCTACCCGTGGTGGACAAACAGGAGGTGCACGACCTGATCCCCGATCTGAAATCGACAGGCGGCTATGTGCTCGACAAGGTCGAGGGCCTGGCGATCACCGAAGACGGCGAGATCTTCGTCTCGACCGACAACGACGGGGTCGACGATCATTCCGGAGAGACCATGTTCTTTTCGATCGGCGGCGCGATGTAGGTCGGGGCTGACGCGCGACACCAGCAGCGGGAGAGCCCAGGCTCTCCCGTTTGCATTTGGGGGCTGGGCTCCCGATCTCCGGCCGGGCTTGGCGCGGCGGTCGAAGGCTGGCACTGTGGCGCCAGACAGAAGGAGGCCCGAGATGTCCGTCACCGAAATTCGCCCCAACATGCAGCATTGGCAGGAGCGCGTCGATCTGGCCGCCGCCTTTCGCTGGACCGCCCGGCTCAACATGCATGAGGCCGTGGCCAATCACTTCAGCCTCGCGGTCGATGACCAGGGCACGCGGTTCCTGATGAACCCGAACCAGATGCATTTCGCCCGCATCCGGGCCAGCGACATGATCGAGGTCGATCTGGACGACCCCACGGCGCAGGACGGGCCGGATGCGCCGGACCCGACCGCCTGGGGGCTGCATGGCGGGCTGCACCGGCACTGTCCGCAGGCGCGTTGCGTCATGCATGTGCATTCGATCTTTGCCACCGTCCTGGCCAGCCTGGCCGACAGCCGGCTGCCGCCGATCGACCAGAACTGCGCCACCTTCTTTGGCCGCTACGTGATCGACGAGGGGTATGGCGGGCTGGCCTTCGAGGACGAGGGGGAGCGCTGCGCCCGGCTCTTTACCGATCCGAAGCAGAAGGTGATGATCATGGGCAACCACGGCGTGCTGGTGATCGGCGCGACCGTCGCCGATACCTTCAACCGGCTGTATTACTTCGAGCGGGCCGCCGAGACCTATATCCGCGCCTTGCAGACCGGCCGGGAGCTGCGCGTGCTCTCCGACGAGGTGGCGGACAAGGTGGCGCGCGAGGTCGAGACTTATCCCGAGCAGGACATTCGGCATTTCGCCGAGCTGAAGGCGATCCTCGATAGCGAGGGTTCGGATTACGCGGCATGAGCCTGTCGCGCTTCATCGCCGCGCAGGATGGCGTCTGGGAGCAGGCGCTGGGCGAGTTGCAGGCCGGGCGCAAGCGGAGCCACTGGATGTGGTTCATCTTTCCGCAACTGGCCTCGCTCGGCCGTTCGGCCAAGGCGCAGCGTTACGGTCTCGCCGATCTGGCCGAGGCGCGGGCCTATGCGGCGCATGCCGTGCTTGGCCCGCGGCTGCGCGAGGCGGGCGCCGCGGTGCTGGCCCATCGCGGGCGCGCGGCAGAAGAGATCCTGGGCGGGATCGACGCCCTCAAGCTGCGCTCCTGCGCCACGCTGTTCGAACGTGCGGACCATGGCAGTGACGTGCATGCCCGGCTGATCGATAACTTTTACGGCGGCGACCGCTGCCCCCTGACGCAGGCAGAGATCGGCGCGGCCTAGCCGGGGGCCGGTCAGCCCGGCCGCAGCCCGGTTTCCACCAGCATGCCGCGCCGCTTGGCCTCGTAATAATAGCCGCGCGCGTACCATTTGATCGCCGTCGCCTCGCTGCCGTCTGACAGGAGCCAGGCACCGCGCAGGTATTTGCCGGCATATTGCAGGTTGGTATCGGCATCGAGCAACTCGGCGGGTTTGCCACGAAATCCCATGGTGCGCGCGGTCTGCGGCAGGATTTGCAGCAGGCCCCAATAGGGCCCGTTGCGCGCCCAGGGCCGGTGCGTGCTCTCGCGGATCGCCAGCTTGTGCAACAGCGTGCGGGGGATCTCGTAGTGATCGGCCCATCTGTTGATCTTCCGGCGCAGCTCGGGCGTCTCGTTGGGATGGAGCGGCGGGTTGAAGGCGGCGGGCGGCGCGGGTTCTGGCGCGCGTTGGCGGCCACAGGCGGCGAGGCTGGCAAACGCGCCGAGAAGCAGCGCGCGGCGGGAGAGGTGGGGCATCCGGACGACTCGGTCAGTGGCAGATGGCGCGAGCCTAGCGAGGCCGGGGCAAGGTTGCATCCTCCCGCCGGAAAGCTGCGCGGACCGCCGCCGAAACGCTTGCCTTCGGGCGCCGCTGCGGACAGGTTGCGCGCATGACACACACGCTTTTGTCTTTTGGCCATGGCTACAGCGCCCGCGCCCTTTCCCCTCTGCTTCTGGCCGAGGGGTGGCGCGTCATCGGCACCACTCGCAGCCCCGACAAGCGGCCGCAGCTCGAAGCCGAGAGCATCGAACCCGGGCTTTTTCCCGGCGACGACCTGCGCCCGGCGCTGGAGGCCGCCGATCACCTGCTGATCTCGGCCGGGCCGGATGCGGCGGGCGATCCGGTGCTGGCCGCGCTGGGCCAGGAGATTGCCGCGCGCGCCGGGCAATTCGCCTGGGTGGGCTATCTCTCGACCACCGGGGTGTATGGCGATCACGGTGGCGGCTGGGTGGACGAGGACACGCCGCTGGCCCCCTCGACCCGGCGCGGCGTCTGGCGCCAGCAGGCCGAGGCGGCCTGGCAGGCGATCCCCGGCCTGCCGCTGCATATCTTTCGGCTGGCGGGCATCTACGGGCCGGGGCGCGGCCCCTTTGCCAAGGTGCGGCAGGGCAGCGCGCGGCGGATCATCAAGCCGGGGCAGGTGTTCAGCCGCATCCATGTCGAGGATATCGCCCAGGTGCTCAGGGCCTCGATCGCCCGGCCCGACCCGGGCGCGATCTACAACCTCTGCGATGACGATCCGGCGCCGCCGCAGGACGTGATCGCCTATGCCGCCGAGCTTCTGGACGTGCCCATTCCCGAGGCGGTGCCGTTTGACAGCGCCGAGATGACGCCGATGGCGCGCAGTTTCTATGCGGAAAGCAAGCGGGTGCGAAACGACCGGATCAAACGCGAACTGGGGGTGACGCTGAAATACCCCGATTACCGCAGCGGTCTGCGCGCGCTGCTTGACCGGGATCGCGGAAAGTGACGCCGCCGCGCAGCCTCGGCGAGGTACTGAGCGCCATCGAACCCGAGGCGGATTGCGCCGACAAGGTCACGGTTGCGGATCTGTTGCAGGAAATCGGCGAGCGCTCTTTCGCGCCGCTGGTCCTGGTGGTGTCGGTGCTGCTGGTCACGCCGCTCTCGGGCATTCCGGGGACGCCCACCATCGGGGCGCTGATTGTCGTGCTGATCTCGGCGCAATGGCTGACCGGGCGGCGGCATCTCTGGCTGCCCGGTTTCGTGTTGCGGCGGGCGGTGACCGGCGCCAGGCTGGCCCGCGCGATTGCCTGGCTCAGGCCGATGGCGGCATGGGTCGACGCGCGCAGCCAAAGCCGGCTGCGGCCGATGACGGCGCCGCCGATGGCGCTGGTGACCAAGCTGCTGATCCTGTTGATCGCGCTGACCTGGCCGCTGCTCGAGCTGTTGCCGATGGTCACCTCGGTGGGCGCTATGGCGGTGTCGCTGCTGGCCTTCGGGCTGATGGTGCGCGATGGCCTCTGGCTGGTGGCGGGCTATGCCACGCTGGCCGCCATGGCGCTGCTGGTCAGCTGGTTCGCCGGGCAGGTGCCGGCCTGAGCGCCAGCGGATCGGGCCGGGTGGCGGCGGGGGTGAGCGTCCACTCATAGACATCCGCCACCTGCCGGGCCTTGGCGTGCCAGGTGAAATGGTCGAACACCCGGGCGCGGCCGGCCTCGGCCATCGGTCCGAGCTGGCCCGGATTGGCCACCACGTCCTTGAGTGCGGTGCGCAGGCCCTTGATGATCGCGGCCCGCGGCCCGATCGGGATCTTGAGCCCGGTGCCGGCGGTGACAAGCTCGCCCGGGCCGGCGTAGTCGACGATCAGCGGCACCAGCCCCAGCGCCATCGCCTCGAGAACCACGCCGCCGCCGAATTCGCGGATCGAGGGGAAGGTGAGCATATGACAGCGCCCGGCGACGCTTTCGACCTCGCCGTGGGGCAGCCAGCCGTGAAAGGTGACGGCCGCGTCGGTGCCCTCTTCGGCGACCTGGGCGCGCAGCTCGTTCATCATCGGGCCATCGCCGATCATCTCGAGCGTCATGGCCCCCGATTGCAGCAGCGGCGCGGCGGCGGCGAGCAGCATGTCGGGCCCCTTGTACGGCACCATGCGGCCGATGAAACAGGCGCGCAACGGCTTCGGCCCCGGCCGCGACAGGCGCGAAAATTTCGCCGGATCGACGGCGTTCTCGGGCAGATAGACCACCTTGTCCTGGTATCGGGCCGGGATCTCGGACTGGGTGTGGCGCGATCCGGTCAGGATCGCCGCCGCGTGGCGCAGGGTGCGGGCGCGGCCGGGCAGGTAGCGATAGGCCGACCGCAGATAGCTCAGCAACTCGCGTTCGCGTAGGCGTTCGCTGTTGAACCCCTCGGGCCAGGGCACGCCGCCATTGAGCGGGCCAAGCACGAAAGGCACGCCGGCGCGCGCGCAACGCGCCGCGACGGGGCTGGCGATGGTCGGGCTGAGCGGCGTGATGCGGTGCACGATGTCATAGGCGCCGGCCTTGATCTCGGCCCCGAAGGCGCGCCAGACCAGCCGTTCGAAATGCGGATAGGCCAGTGCGTTGAGCGCCTGGATCGTCGTCCAGCCCTTGCCCTGGCCCATGCGCAGCGCCTCGCCCAGCTGCCACAGCGGGCGGGCCAGCCTGTCGCTGTCGATAAAGGTCACCTCGCGGCCTTCGACATAGCCGGCATCGAGAATCGCCGCGCGGTTTCGGGCATGGGTGACCAAGTGGACATCGGCCACCTCGCGCAGCGCATGCGCCAGCGACCAGCCCACCAGCGGCACCGAGACCCAATCGGGATTGGCGGCCTCCGCAATCGCCAGAACGCGGCGTCTTGTCATACCATCTACTCCATCACCGGGCGCCATTTCAGCGCGAACCGCGAATTGCGCCCCTTGGGCGCGTCTTCCCGAAGCCGCAGTCTTTCGCGGCGCAGGGTTTCGGCATAGCCCATCAGCGCGCCGGACAGCAGCCAGGTCAGCGGCGTCAGCGTGGCATTGGGCACAAGCTCGGCGGCATTGGCTGCCAGCATCAGCGTCAGCGGGCCGACAAAGGGCGAGATTTCGTCGGGTTTGCGCGCCAGCATCTCGCGCCAGAGCAGGAAGATCGGCAGCACCAGCAAGCCGAATTCCGCCAGAAAGCCGAGCCAGCCGTATTTGCCCATGACGATGATCCAGCGGCCATCGGTGATCGTCTCGATCGCGCCGGTGATGTCGTTGTAGATCATGTTCCGACCCCAGCTGCCCCAGCCGAAGACCGGCTTTTCATAGGCGCGCTCCAGCAGCATATCCTCGTTGTCGAAGCGGAACTTGAGCGAATTGGCGCGCTCGGTCTCGATGCTGGCGGCGGCGGCGAGTAGCCGTTCGCTGGGGATCATGTCGACCGCCTTGAGCATCGGATAGCCGATCGCCAGCAGCGCCACCAGCGCCGCCACCTTGAGCTGCGCCCGCACGCCGAAAAGCAGAACCACCGGGATCAGCGCCGCGGCAAAGAGCATGGCGCCGAGCGATTTGTACAGCACCAGGCTCGCCCCCAACCAGAGCGTCAGCCCGGCATACATCAGCTTGCGCTTCTTTTCGAACTTGAACAGCGCCGCCGCAGCGGTCAGGGCCATCATCCCGAAAAAGGCCAGCCAGATGCCGTGATACAGGAACACCGTCGGCCGCCAGCCGCCAAAGCGCATGGTCTGGGCGAAATCATGCTGGAAATAGCCGTAGATCCAGATGTTGAGCTGCGGCGAGAGCCGGGTTTCGAGCAGCGCCGGGAAGCTGTAGGCAAAGCCGGCCCACATCAGCACCACCAGCACCATGCGCTGCGAGGCGGCTTCGACCAGATACTGACGGGCCAGCACGAAGGGAATGAAGATCAGGATCTGGGTCAGCGTCAGGGCGATCGCGTCGGTCACCAGAAGCCCGGGCAGATGCAGCACGTCGCCCCAGCGCACCGGCTCGGTATTGGTGATCACCGTGGCGATGGGTGAAAAGATGAAGATCAGCATCAGCGCCTTGCCGAGAAGCGTGTCGGGCAGCACCGATTTGCGCAGGCCGTAGGTGGCAATGGCCATCATCAGCGCGGTCAACGCCGGGATAGAATGCTTGTCGAGCGGCGGCAGCAGCGGAAAATCGAAGGCGGCCGGTGGCGGCGGCAGGATCAGGAAACCGCTGACCAGACAGATCACCAGCGCCTGCGGCAGGGACAGGCGGCGAAACAGGATCACCGTCACCACTGGCCAGACAGCCAGCATCAGATTGGCCAGGATATTGGGCATCAGCGCGTCTTTGGTTGCAACAGCGGAACACTAGAACAGGAATGCGGCAGGTTTTGGGCCGGTCGCAGTCTAGCCGCCGGCGGCCGGTTTGGGAAAGGGGGCGTTTGCCCGGCGCCATACGCGCCGAAATGGCGCAGGGCAGATTTTTCGCTTGCACTCGGCCCGGCGCTTGGCCAGCGTATGCGCGATTGTCCCTAATTCATACAAGACTCCATTGCCCGACCGCCGCAAGATAGCCTATCTCTGCGATCTTTCTCCGCAGGATCCGCTGACCTATTCCGGCGGCAATGCGCGCATTTTCTCTGCCTTGCAGACCCATGTCGGCGATGTCTCGGTGCTCGATCCCGGCTGGGGCCGGATCGATCCGTTGCGTCGGCTGATCTGCGCGCTGCCCGAACCGGTGACCATTCGCGCGCTGTGGCGCGCCCGGCTGGGGCTGTCGCGGCTGATCGCGCCGGAGCTTCAGAAACAGCTGACCCGGGGCCGCTATGACGTGCTGTTCTGCGCCTATGCCTTTCACGCGCTGGCCGGGCTGCGGGTGCCGCCGGGGGTGTTCTCGATCTATTCCTCGGACGCCACGCCAACCACCTACAAGCGCTCCGAGGTGGGGCAATCCTTCGGTTCCTACCTCAGCCTCTCGCGGATGTTCGATCCGATGATCCTGGGCGCCGAGCGGCGGGTGTTCCGGGCGATGGACCTGCTGCTCTGGCCGACGGAATGGCTGAAATCGGGTGCGGATGTGCTTTACGAGCTGGCCCCCGAGCGATCTGTCATCCTGCCCTGGGGCGCCAATGTGGCCGATCCCGGCGCGGTCGATGTCCCGCCGGCGCTCAGCCGTGGCGCCCGGCTGCGCTTTGCGCTGATCGGTCGCGACTGGCACGCCAAGGGCGGGCCGCTGGTGCTCGAGACTGTTGAGCTGCTGCGCGCGCGGGGGGTGGACGCGGTGCTTGATGTGATCGGCGTCACGCCGCCAGAGGCGGCCGGCGCGGAGTACATCACCGCGCATGGCGTGCTGGACAAATCCCGCCCCGAAGACATGGCGCGTTTCGCGGCGGTGATGCGCCGGGCGCATTTCCTGTTTCAACCCTCTTTCGAGAGCTTCGGCTTTGCCTTCTGCGAGGCCTCGGCTTATGGGCTGCCGGCGCTCTGCCTGCGCATTGGCGGCGTGCCGGTGCGCGAAGGCGTCAATGGCCATGCCCTGCCGCTGGGCACCGGCGCCGAAGGCTTTGCGGCCCGGGTCGAGGCCTATCTGGCGGCGCCGCAGAAGTACGAGGCGCTGCGCCGGTCGTCCCGGCGGGAATACGAAGAGCGGCTCAACTGGGATGCCTGGGGTCGGTCGGTCGACGCTCATCTGCGCGCGCGGCACCGCTAAGAGCGCCCAGAGCGCTTTGATTTACCGAAACTGGACCTATCCGCTGGAATTCACTGGCGCTATCGCGGGCGCGGTCAAAGCTTTAGCCTGCGGCCACACAATGGGCGCCGTCCGTTCCACAGATTCTTCAGGAGATGCCGACCGATGAAAATGACCACCGAAGAAGCCTTCGTGAAAGTGCTTCAACGCCACGGGATCGAACATGCATTCGGCATCATCGGCTCGGCTTTCATGCCGATTTCGGACCTGTTTCCCAAGGCCGGCATCCAGTTCTGGGATTGCGCCCACGAAGGCTCGGGCGGGATGATGGCCGACGGCTACACCCGCGCCTGCGGCAAGATGAGCATGATGATCGCCCAGAACGGGCCCGGCATCACCAATTTCGTCACCGCCGTGAAAACCGCCTATTGGAACCACACGCCGCTCTTGCTGGTGACGCCGCAGGCCGCCAACAAGACCATCGGCATGGGTGGTTTCCAGGAAGTCGAGCAGATGAAGCTGTTCGAGGACATGGTGGCCTATCAGGAAGAGGTGCGCGACCCGTCGCGCATCGCCGAGGTGCTGAACCGGGTGATCCTGAACGCCCATCGCGCGTCTGCTCCGGCGCAGATCAACGTGCCGCGCGACTACTGGACCCAGGTGATCGACATCGAACTGCCGGAGATGGTCTCCTTCGAGCGGCCCTCGGGCGGCGAAACCGCGATTGCCGAGGCGGCCAAGCTTCTCTCCGAGGCGAAATTCCCGGTGATCCTGAACGGCGCCGGCGTCGTCCTGGCGGATGCCATCGACGACTCCATGCAGCTGGCCGAACGGCTTTCGGCGCCGGTCTGCGTCGGCTATCAGCACAATGACGCCTTCCCGGGCTCGCATCCGCTGTTTGCCGGGCCGCTGGGCTACAACGGCTCCAAGGCCGGGATGGAGCTGATTTCCAAGGCCGATGTGGTGCTCTGCCTCGGCACGCGGCTCAACCCGTTCTCGACCTTGCCGGGCTATGGCATCGACTATTGGCCCAAGGATGCCAAGGTGATCCAGGTTGATATCAACCCCGACCGCATCGGCCTGACCAAGAAGGTCTCGGTCGGCATCGTCGGCGATGCCAAGAAGGTGGCGCAGGGCATCTTCGCGGGGCTGGATGACAGCGCCGGCGACGACGGCCGCAAGGACCGCGAAAACCTGATCATCCAGACAAAATCGGCCTGGGCGCAGCAGCTCGCCTCGATGGACCATGAGGACGACGACCCCGGCACCACCTGGAACCAGCGCGCCCGCGACGCCAAGCCCGACTGGATGAGCCCGCGCATGGCCTGGCGCGCGATTCAGAATGCGTTGCCGCGCGAGGCGATCATCTCGTCCGACATCGGCAACAACTGCGCCATCGGCAATGCCTATCCGACCTTCGAGCAGGGCCGCAAATACCTGGCGCCCGGCCTCTTTGGCCCTTGCGGTTACGGACTGCCGGCGATCATCGGCGCCAAGATCGGCTGCCCCGACACGCCGGTGGTGGGTTTTGCCGGCGACGGCGCCTTTGGCATCGCGGTGACCGAACTGACCGCCATCGGCCGCGCGGAATGGCCGCCGGTGACCATGGTCGTCTTCCGCAACTACCAATGGGGCGCCGAAAAGCGCAATTCGACGCTGTGGTACGAGGACAATTTCGTCGGCACCGAGCTTGACGACGGGGTGAGCTATGCCGGCATCGCCCAGGCCTGCGGGCTCAAGGGCGTTCAGACCAAGACCATGGACGCACTGACCGAGGCGCTGAACACCGCGATCAAGGATCAGATGGAGAACGGCAAGACCACCTTGATCGAGGCGCTTATCAATCAGGAGTTGGGCGAGCCCTTCCGCCGCGACGCGATGAAGAAACCGGTGGCGGTGGCCGGGATCGACCGGGCCGACATGCGCCGTCTTTAACGGCGGGGCGGGGCCCTGATCCGCCAAGGGGAAAGGGCCCGGCTAAAGCGCCAGCGTCACCACGGTTGCGGCGACGATATCCGCGACCGTCGCCCCGCGGCTAAGATCGCAGACCGGGCGGCGGAACCCTTGCAGGAAGGGGCCGATGGCCTGGGCGCCGGCCAGTTCCTGCGCCAGCTTGTAGGCGATGTTGCCTGCGTCCAGAGAAGGGAAGATCAGCACATTGGCATCGCCCGCGCCCGCCCCCTTCTTTGCCGCGATCCGCGCATTGAGTGCCGCATCCGCCTGGACCGGCCCGAGAAAGCCGGTGGCCTCGGCCGCCGCGCGCACCATCTCGACGCCGGGCCCGCTGCCGCTGCGGCCGGTGGAATACGACAAGAGCGCGACGCGCGCCGGGCCGAGCAGCGCCTCGCAGGAGGCTGCCGACGCCAGGGCGATGGCGGTCAGGCCCCTGGCATCCGGGGCGACGGTGACCGCGCAATCGGCAAAGATGATCTCGCGCCCGTCGGGAAAGACCATGACAAAAAACGACGAGGGCTGTGCCACGCCCTCTGCCAGGCCGATGGCCAACCCGGCCGCCTCGATCACCTTGGCGGTCGGGCTGTCGGCGCCGGCGACCATGGCATCCGCCTCGCCCGCCGCCACCATCGCCGCCGCCCGGATCAGCGGCCGCGTCAGCATCCGCCGGGCGATCCCTTCCTTCATGCCACGGTTGGCCGCCAGTGCCGCGATCTGCGCCTCGCTCACCGGGCCCAGGCCCACCGGCTCGGCCAGGCCCTGCCGGCGCAGCCGCGCGCAGGCCTCGGCGACGCGTGGGTCGTCGATCTCGGGGAAGACCACGCGGGCTCCGCGCCCGCGCACGGCCTCATATGCCTTTTCAAGAACTGCCATGCCCCGCCTTTCCGCATTTCCAGGAGACCATGATGACTGACGACGTGAAGATCAACCGGGGCCTCAAGGGCATCTACTTTGAACGCTCCGGCGTCAGCCATATCGACGGGCGGGCCGGCGAACTGCTGTACCGGGGCTACACGATCCATGATCTGGCCGAGCACAGCACCTTCGAGGAGGTCTGCTATCTGCTGATCCATGGCGAATTGCCCGGCGCCGCAGAGCTGGACGCCTTCGACGCCGCGCTCAGGGCCGCTCGGCACCTGCCGGCGGCAGTGCATGAGATCATTCGCGCCACGGCCGACGGCCACCCGATGGATGTGTTGCGCACCGCCGTCTCGGCGCTGGCGGCGCTGGAGCCGGACAGCCGCGAAACCGGCGCGGAGGCCTTTCTGCGCAACGGCATCCGTCTCACCGCCCAGGTGCCGATGATCATTGCCGCGCATGAGGCCATCCGCAACGGCCGCGACCCGGTGGCGCCCGATCCGGCGCTGGGTCATGCTGCCAACTGGCTCTGGATGCTGACCGGCGAGAAACCCTCGGCCGAGGCGGCGCGGCTGGCCGATGTCGATTTCATCCTGCACGCCGAGCACGGCGCCAATGCCTCGTCCTTCGCCGCCCGGGTCACCGTCGGCACCGAGGCCAATCTGCACGGGGCCATCGTCACCGCCCTGGCCACGCTGGCCGGGCCGGCGCACGGCGGCGCCGCCGAGGACGTGATGAAGATGGTGCGCGAGATCGGCACGCCGGAGAACGCCGCCGCCTACGTCAAGGCCAAGCGCGCCGCCAAGGAGCCGGTTACCGGCTTTGGCCACCGGGTCTATCGCGCCGAAGACCCGCGCGCGCGCCACATGCGCGACGGCGTGCGCAAGCTGGGCGAGGAAAAAGGCGCGCCGGAGTGGTACGAGATCTTGCAGGCCGTGGTCACGGCGATGCAGCCCTATGCCCGGCACGGGCTGAACGTGAACGTGGATTTCTATTCTGGGGTCGTCTATCAATTGCATGGCATTCCGATGGATCTCTACGTGCCGATCTTTGCCATCGGTCGGATGCCCGGATGGATCGTGCAATGCCTCGAACAGCAGCAGAGCAATATCCTGATCCGGCCGCTCACCCTGTACAACGGGCCGCAACGGCGCGCCTATGTGCCGCTGGGAGACCGCGATTGACCCGCAAGCCGCCCACGCTCCGCCCCGACAGTCGCCTCAGCGAATGGCTGGGCCGATGGCGTGGCATGGCGGTCAGCGTCGCCGACCCCGACCTGCCGCGCTCCAACGCGCCCGAGGCGCCGCCGGCCGCCGCCGCAATGCTCGGGCTGGGGCTGCGGGCCTTCGATCGGGTGGTGCTGCCCAAGGCGGTCAGTGCCGCGATCGCGGGCTGCAAGCACCGCTTCGGCTGGGTCGCCGGGCCGCCGATCGAGGAGTGGGAGCCGATCGCGCTTCATATCGATACAGAGGCGCGGCTCTGGCTGGCGGTGCAGGATTACGAGACCGACGAATATGCCATGTGGATCGTCGGTTTTGACGGCGATCTCGCACCCCGCAGGCTGCGCCGGGCGCCGGATCTTGCCGGTGCCGCCCAGCCGCCCCTGCCGGAGCGGGGCGACGAGGTTCTGACCTTCTGAGGGGGCTTACTTGCGGCCGCCGAACCAGCCGCGCATCCGGCTTCCGGTGCCTTTCACTGCGTCGGAGGCATCGGCAAAGCCTTCCTCGACATCCTCGAGCATCGGATCGATGCGCCGTCTACGGAACCGCCGCCAGCGCACGTAGATCGCCCAGAACACCAGCGCCGTCAGCGTCAGGATGATGATGTTGGTCCAGGGGATGATCGTCACGTCGGGGCTGTCCACCCGCCGCACGTCGACGGCGTTGGGATAGATCGACAGAAATTCGTTGCGCCAGCCGTAATGTCTGATCACCACCCAGCGCGGGTTGTCCGAGGTCGAGCGCAGGTCGGCGGCCTCGGTTTGCAGGTTGGCGGTGTCGAACTTGAAATAGGGCGGCCAGCCCCAGCCGGTATCCTCGTTGCGATAGACCATCGGCCGGCCGTTGTCGCGGATCGTCTGGATGAAAAAGACGTCGCGGTTGACCTGACCGGTGGCATTGCCGCTGTCGGGGCTGGACCAGAAGATCGAGTTCTCGCCGAAATCCACCCGGCGGATCTCGGTATCGGTGATCCGCGCCACGTCATGCTGCGGCAGGGTGTAGTGGAAAAAGGCGCCAACCAGGGCCCAGAAGGCCAGGATGAAGAACCATTTGATGTAACGCATGTGAGAGGCCCCGTGATTTACTGGATATGTAGTGCCTTGCCGGGCATTTGGAAACATCTGCCGGCGGCTTGAGCCCGCCCGCCGGAGATTTTCAGACCGCGACACAGGGGCGCGCGACGATGGTTCGGCCCGCGAGGGGCTGGGCCGGCGGACGCTAGTGGAAGTTGGTGAAATAGATCACCGCGGTGATCAGCGCCAGCGGCACGACATAGACCCCGAGGATCAGCTTGCGGCGCAGGGATTTGTCGTATTCGGCAAGCCCGTCCTCGACAAAGGAGCGGCGGGTCGCCTCGTCGCCTTCGAAACCGTCGGCCTCCCATTGCGCCTCGAGCTTGTCGCGGCGGATCGCGCGGGAATAGAGCGACAGGCAGATATAGACCACGGTGAGAAGGAGAAAGCCCAGGCCCGCGAGTTTCAGGAATGCCAGCATCGTCTAACGTCCTTTTACCGCGCCCCAGGGGCCGACCCGGGCGATCAGGTCGTCGCCCGGCTCTTGCATCGGGGGCTCATGGCCAAAGAGTGCGGCACGCGCCCCGGCCTTGTCCACCTGATATTCACGGGTCAGGAAATCGACAACATAGCTGCGCTTGGTCTCGGACCAGGCGCGATAGAGCTGATAGAACAGTTGCTTGTGGCAGATGAAGAGCTGGCGGATGTCGCGCGGGGCCAGCTCGGCCAGCAGCATGTTGACGAGGTCGCGGTCGGGCGTGTCGGCGGCGCGCAGCGACAGGAAATAGGACGGGTGCTCCGAGGTGATGCGCGGCCAGTCGCCGGCGCCCTCGGCCCAGTGCACCAGCCGGCCCAGCCCGTGATAGGCCTCGGGCAATTGGCCGGCGTGGCGCCGCGCCAGGTGGCGGATGTCGCGCCGCGTCGCCCCGGTGAGATCGATCCCGGCGTCCTGGGCGGCGTCGACGACGACGAAATCCATCTTTTGCCGCAGGATGGCGGCGGCGTCGAGGCCGGGCGCGGTGACGATGGGTTCGACCAGGCGGTTGCTTTCGAGAAAGCGGGCGATGCGGCTGCGGTCCGACAGGTCGAAAACCGCGCCGATCGGCAGGTCTCGCAGCGCGGTCTTGTCGCCGGCGGTGATCAGCGCCGGCCGATCGACCGCGCGGAACAGGTAGCAGCCTCCGAAATGGCTGGTCCAGAAATTCTGCGTCTCGAAGCTCATGGTCTCGAGCAGCACCGGGTTGCGCAGGATGTCGCCGGTGTTCCGCGCCGCGCCGATCATCCGTGCGATCAGCGGGTCATCGAACCAGGCATCCTCGCGGGTCTTGAACTCATCGACCATTTCCGCCAGCTCCCGCGCCTGCCGCAACGTGCCGCCGGTGGTGTCGGCCTCGACGGTGATCTTGCGGATGTCGAGCAGGCGGGCGGGCGTGGTCAGGCTGAAGACCGAATTCACCAACTCGCCGGCGACGGCATCGCGGGCGGTGAGCGCAAAGAGCTGGGCCTCGTTGGTCTCGATGAACCGCCGCAGGATGCTGCGCGAGGTGGAGAAGGTGGCATCGAGCAGCGGCGCGGTCTTCTGCTCGGTGGTGAGCAGGATGAACTGCCGGTTGACGCCATGGTGATTGAGATAGAGCGGATCGCCCAGCTCGTCGCCGATTTCCGGGGCGAAGCCGGAGATGTCGATGTGGAATTCCGTGAGGGCGGTCTGCTGCCCGGTCAGATGCTGGAGCGCGCGGTTGTAACGGTCGATGAGCGCGGGGCTGTCGACGCGGATCAGGTTGCCGAACATGAGGCCGGATTGGATGAGGCGGTTCATTGTGTTGGACTCCAAATCTCGCACAATAACATGTCGTTCAAGAGCGAGTTGAGCAGTTCAATCCTTAGTCGTCGGAACTTAATTCTATATGGCTCGGACATTTTCGGTTCGAGATCAATCATGGCCGCAAGGGTCTTCAAAGGTTCTGAAATTTCTTTCACGGAAGGTAGATTCGTAATTCCTGTAGAGGTAATTTGATCTTCCAAATTATTTAGCACATATTCAGATCTCTCAATCACGCCCCTAAAAAACGCTTCATGGGAGCTACTCTGATAGTTTCTCATTTCGAGATACAAAAAAGCGATCTTCACAGTCGAACCAAATTCGACGTTTCCGGTCCATCTAAGATTTGCAGTTACAAGCTGCTCTTGGAAAGCAAGGATCAGCTGATCAAATCGCTTGTCGGCCGCTTCTTGGGCGCGTTGGAGCTGCTCTTCCTTATAAATTTCGCCTTGGGAAACCAAGAGCTCAACTTGTTTCGACTGCGCCTTTGCCATTGCTGAAAATTCTTTGCGGGTCAAAGCAAGCTCTTCACGTTGCGCAGCCAATTCCTTGCTTTGGAGCCAAACAGTCACGATGATCCAGATGAAGGCCAGTGAACCTGCGAAGCCCGCCATCGCATCGCCGATTTCATTAGCGGGTGCAGCCAAGAAGGATGTAAATCGGGTGCTACAATCACCCGTTTGATCGCAAATAGTCATGTAGCCCAAGTACACTCCTACAGTGGCTACGACTGCGGTCGCGATAACGCCCCAAGTTACTGGATGTCGGAGCCACGTCATTTGCACACCCTCCCGCCCGGGGTCACCCCGGGCCGCGCCCGACCTCCCCCGGGAGGGCGAAGCACAAAACTCATCCCTTCCCCTCCAGATATCGCCGCTTTGCCTCTTCCTGCCGGCCATACTCCCGCACCATGGCCGCGATGGCCGCCTCGTCGGATTTGTCGGCGTAGCGGAATTCGCTGTCGGCGTAGCGGTTGATCTCCTGGATCACCATCTCCGGCGTCACCGGCACGCGCAACTCGGAAATCATCGCCAATTTGGTGTCATAAGGCTGGTGCAGGAAAAGCGTCGGGTCCTCCATCCATGTGTCCGGAAGCTCGAAATCCATCGAACGCACCTTGACCGCATCGGTGATGTTCTTGATCGCCCGGCCGGTAAAGCGCGGGTCGGCCTGCTGGATGGCCTTCAGATAGCTGCCCATCCTGGCAATCGTGTCCAGCGCGCCGACCTGCGCGTGCACCCGGTCGAAGACACGCAGCAGGCCCTCCTCATGCGGACGGGCGTGGCTTTCGAAGCTGGCGGCGACGGCGCGTTTGATCTCTTGCGCGGCAAAGGCCTGGTGGTCGCCCAGGGGGATATCGTGGCCCTTGCCCATCAGCAGATGCAGGATGTCGATGTAATCCTCGCGGGTTTGCGGCCCGTCGACGAGAAACCGCGCCCCGGCGCGCTGGCGCAGCGCGTCGTCGACGTTCTCGGGGTAGTTCGAGAACATGCCGAAGGTGCAATTGCCGCGCACCACGGTATTGGCGCCGGCAAAGCTCTCCATCAGGACGGCGGTGATCTCGAGCTGGCCGGCCGAGGACTGCCGGTCGCCGCGTTTGCCGGCAAGCTGGTCGATGTCGTCGATGGTGCCGAAGCCGATGACGTTCGGGTCGACGATCGTGTTGATGAAGGCCTTGGCGTTCTGGCCCGATTTGCCCTGGTAGCTGTCGATGTTGTCAGTTGACAGATTCTGGTAGCGGAACGGGTAGTCGGCCACCTTGCAATAGTCGTTGATCAGCCCGGCCATCATCTGGATCAGCGTGGTCTTGCCGGTGCCCGGCTTGCCGTCGCCCATGAAGGTGAAAATGAAGCCGCCCAGTTCGGCAAAGGGGTTGAGCCGGCGGTCGAAGTCATAGGCCATCAGCATCTTCGACAGCTTCATCGCCTGGTACTTGGCGATATGGTTGCCGACCACCTCATGCGGCTTCTTGAAGGTCATGGTGAGCGTGGTGGATTTGGCCTTGGCCGCCGGGGTGAAGCCGCGGATCGTCAGACCGTCGGCCTCGACCTGCCACGTTGCATTCTGGAACGGCGCGAGGTGGGGGGCGGCCTGGCTGCGCAAGCTCACCTTGTCCATCACCTGCTCGGCAAAGGCGGTCAGAGTGGCAATCAGATGGGCGTCGTCGGGGGCGTGGGTGTCGATGTCCTGGTCCAGTTCCCACAGGAGGCCGTGCAGCGCGATCTGGGCATTGTCGGGGATCAGCTCCTCGACCTCGCCGACCTCGACGCTGGTCTCAGAGGCGTGGGGCGACAGCAGATAGGCGGTGGCGTTGGCCCAGCAATGGGCGGTGATCAGCGCCTCGGCACTCAGACGCTCGGAGAATTCGGTCTTGCGGTTGGCGGGCAGGGCATGTGCGAGGTTGGCGCGTTTCAGATCGGCAAGGCCGGTGGCCTCGGCATAGGCCTCGCCCATGGCCTGGGCGATGGCGATGGCGCGGCGCAGGGCGTGCAAAGCGGTGGCTTGCAGGGGCGTCGTAAGGGCGTCGTCGGCGTCTGCCGCCTCGATCGTGGCGCGCAGGCTGACGCCGTGTTTGGCGGCGGTGCGGCGGGTGGCGAGGCCGGGGGTGGTGGAGCGGAACCGCGAGCTGCGGGGAATGCCGGGGGAGCGCTCCTGCGCCCTTGCGGGAGCCGTGGCGGTGGCAATGCGCGGGGTGTGATCGAAACCGGTCAGAAGCGCCGTGGCGGCGGGGTAGTGTTTCCGGATGTCCTCTTCGCGAAGCTCCATCTGGTCGGTGGTCTGGCTCATGCGATTTTCTCCAAACGGGGCCGGGCCTTTGCCCGGCGTCCGGGTCAATAAGACAACACCCGTCCGCCCGGGCTGACGACGAACTTGCGCACCGCGGCAAAGCCCGGCGGGTTCTTTTCCGCCAGCACCTGAAACGGGCGCTGGGGCAGGATGATGGCGCGCTGGGTCTCGGTGGCGCCGGTGTCGATGCCCCGGCCCGAGAAGGGATCGAGCGCAAACACCTCGCGCTCCACGGTCGAGAACCAGCCGGCGCGGGTTTCGGTCACGTCTTCGCTGCGCAGCATTTCCGAGGTCCAGGCGAGCGTCCAGTCTTCGCCCGGCGGCGATTTCGCCTCGGCCAGCACGTCGCGGATCGGCCCGGACTGGCGGGTGAAGCTGTGCGAATACATCGGCCCGATGTGGAACCGGCGCAGGCGTTTGGGGTGGAGATCGTCAAAGCTCTCGTCGAAGCCCCGGGCGATGGTCAAAAGCTTCAGTGCGCCAAGCGATTGCGCCATCAGATGCCGCTGCACCTCGGGCCAGCGGCGCTCGTCCTTGGGCAGGGCGGTGCGGCCGGTGTCGTCCAGTTCGAGCACGTAGATCGTCGGCAGGTTGATCTGGCTGTCATAGACCGCCCAGTGAATGCGGTACTTGCGCCGGCCCTCGAAACCCTCGACCCAGTCGATGCGCGGGTCCATCCGGGCCCAGAACAGGTGGCCCCCGAGCAGCTCCTCGTAATAGAGCCGCTGCGACAGGGCGAATTGCAGCCGGGTCGGGATCGCCTGTTCCGAGACGATCTGGCGGACCATCCGATCCTTCAGCGCCGCGATCCCGGGCATGTTTTCCAGATGCGCCTCGGCCTGCTGCGCGTCATTGGCCATGACCAGTAGCTCCTGAAAGGTCGGAAATCCGCTCTCGGTGGCGTCGATGGCCAGCGAGCCAAAGAACTGGCCGGTGTCGCGGCCGACCAGCAGGTACTTCATGCTCAGCGCCTTGAAGGTGTAGGCGATGCCGCGAATGTAGCGCGCGAGGATCTTGACGTCTTCGCGGCTCAGGCTGCCCTCAGCCTCCATCACCGCCGCCACCCGGCCGAGATGGGTGGTGATCGTCTCGAACTTGCGGAAATAGCGGCGCGAGGCGAGGAGGTCGGTGAGGCCGCGATGGTCCTGGGCCGGGTTGGTCACAATGCCACCTCGCGCCCCGGACGTAATCCGGGGCCTCGTGCCAATGGCGGGCCAAGAGGTCCCGATGCAGGCCCGGGACGGGGGCGTCGGGAGCGGGTTGGGCCGTGCGACGCGTGGGCGACAAGGCCGCGACCGGTTTGGCGGCTCTGCCGTGATGGGATGCCGCCTTGCGCCCCGGACGTGATCCGGGGCCTCGCGTCTGTGGCCGGCCAGGAGGTCCCGGGGCGGGCCCGGGACGGGGGTGTCGGGGGCGGGACCGGTCGTGCAACGTGGTCGGGCGGCGGTTGCATCGGGTAGCCCAGCGATGTCGAAATGTCACCTCGCGCCCCGGACCTGATCCGGGGCCTCGCGTCAGTGGCGGGCCAGGAGGTCCCGGGGCGGGCCCGGGACGGGGGTATCGGCGGCGGGGCCGGTCGTGCGTCGCGGTCGGGCGGGAGTTGCATTGGGTGGCCCAGCGATGTCGGGATGCCGCCTCGCGCCCCGGACCTGATCCGGGGCCTCGCGCCTGTGGCGGGCCAGGAGGTCCCGGGGCGGGCCCGGGACGGGGGTGTCGGGGGCGGGGCCGGCCGTGTGTCGCGGTCGGGCGAAGGTTGCATCGGCTGGCTCAGCCCTGTCACGACAAAGGGCATCAGGCGCCGTAGGCGTTACTGTCGTGTTTCTCGACGATCTCGGCAAAGCGGCGGGCGAAACGCTCGTCGGCCTTGGCCTTGGCCTCGAGCACGTCGCGGGCAAAGACCATGTGATCCTCATGCGCCTCGAGCATGTCGGCCATCTTCTGGTTGGTCGCGGTGCCGATGGCGGCCATCGCGGTCTGGGCCTCCTGATCGGTCTTGACGCCGATCTCGTTGATCCGGTGCGCCACGTCCTGTTGCTGCGCGGTCTTCAGCGATTTCGACAGGGCGTCATAGAGCACGACGCGTTGCTTGGTGTCGGTCTGCAGCTTGTTGATCAGCACCATCTGCGTCGCCGCCTGGTTCTGCAGGCTGTCGACCCAGCTCTTGCCCTTCTCGATATAGCGCTCCAGCGTCTGGCTCTTGGCGAGCTTGACCTGCTCCTGCTGCACCAGTTCGTTGTAGGCCTTGTTCAGATCGGCCAGCTGGGTTTCCAGCTTGGTGCGGGCGGCGGCGTCCTGTTCGACGGCGATCTTGTTTTCCAGAGCGATGATCTCGGGGTCCATGGCGAGGATTTCCGCCTTGGTCGCCTCGAGCTCGCCGACGGTGAACTCACGCTCGTCCAGCGTCTCGGTCAGGTTGGTCTCGACCCGCGCCTTCTGGTCGTTGAGCACGGCAAGCTGGCTTTCCAAGAGCTTGGTGATGATGTCGGACTTGGAAATCAGGTCCTGCAGCTTGTCGTCGATATTGGCGGTCTTCATCCGCTCCTGCCGCAGCGCGTCGGACCGGTCCTTGGAGAAGAAGCCGACAAAGCTTTCCCAGCCGGTCTTGGACCGCATCTCGTCGAAATCGCGGGAAAAGGCGGCGGTGACATCGTCAAGCCCCATGATCAGCTCGGCGATATTGGCGTTCATCACCTCGGTATGGGCATGCACATCCTCGAGTGTGGCGTTTTCCACGTCGATTGCGGCCTCGGTGCCCTGTTTCATCTTTTCCCGCGCGGTCTCGATCCGGCTGGTGATCTCGGAGATCTTGGATTGGGCCTCGGCCACCTGGGCCTGGCTTTCGCGCAGCTGCGTGTCGAAATTGGACATGGGTGGCTTCCTGTTGCGAATGTATCTGGTGAATATAGGTAATGTTATGCGTATTTAGATCGGGGCGATGCGCTGGCCTTGGGGAAAGTCTGGCAAATGTTCCCCCTGTTGGGAAGGTCTGAAATTCCTGCCCCGCCGCTGGCTCGGGCTACCTGTCCAGCAGCGACATCACCCCGGTCGCCAGGGCCAGCAGCGCCCGGCGGTGGCGGCCCAACGGGAAGCGGCGCGGTGGTGTGGCAAAGGCGGCCGGGTAGGGCGCGTCGGGCTGTTTGTCGCGGACCAGGTCGGCGAGCAGACGGCCGGCATAGCTGCCCATGGCGACGCCATTGCCGTGAAAGGCGAGGCCGGCGAATGCGCCGGGCATCTCGGGGATCGGGCCGACAAAGGGTGTGCGGTTGCGCGCGAGGCAGACGAGGCCCGACCAGAAATGCGGCCGCTCCACCTGCGCCCAGGCTGGGAACATGGCGTCGCAATCGGCCTCGATCTTGCAGCGGAACTGGGCATTGGCACGGGGCGTCGCAAAGGTGCCGCCGCGCATGCCGAAGAGAAAGCGGTTGTCCGGCAGCAGGCGGAAGTAATGCAGCAGTCTACGGGTGTCATAGGCCATCTGCCGCGAGGTCCAGCCCTGGGCGGACAGTTCGGCCTCGGTCAGCGGACGGGTGGCGAGGATGTTGGATTGCAGCGGCATGTAGCGGGCGCGCAGCCAGCCGGGGATGTCGTCGCTGGAATAGCCGTTGGTGGCGAGGATCAGCCGTTTCGCTTTCAGCGGACCCTTGGGCGTGGTCAGGGTAAAGCCGTCGCCCTGGGTGATGGCGGTGACCGGGCTGGCGTCATGCAACCTGGCGCCGGCCGCCTCGGCGGCACTGGCGAGGCCGGTGACATATTTGCGCGGGTTGAGCGCGAAACCCAGCGGAATGGTCAGCCCGCCGTGGAAGGGGCCTGACATGCCAAGGGCGGCGAGATCGGCTGGTTCGTGCAATTGGGGCGTGACGCCATAGACCTCGGCGACATGCGGCAGCTCGCGGCGCAGCGCGGCCATGTGGCGCGGGGTGTGGGCGAGCAGGGTCTCGCCCTCGGAATGGGTTTCGGCGTCGATGCCGTGGCGCGCCAGACGCTCGGCCACCAGCGCCACGGCGGCTTTCTCGGCGGCACGGTAAATCGCCGGGGCCTCGGGTCCGAAACGGCGCGCGAGCTGCGGATTGGAGATCATGCCGCCGCCGAGACAGCAGAAGCCGCCATTGCGCCCCGAAGCGCCCCAGCCGATGTGGCGCGCCTCGAGCAGCGTCACTTCCGTGCCGGCCTCCGCCAGATGCAGCGCCGCCGAGAGCCCGGTGAAGCCGCCGCCGATCACCGCGACCTCGGTGCTTTGCGGCCCGTCAAAGGCCGCGCGCGCCGGGGCCGCATCGGCAGTCCACAGGCATCCCGACAGCGGCGCGTCGGAATAGGCGTGATCCTCGTAGAGCCGTTGCATCAGGCACGGACGGCGGCCTGGGCCTCGGCCTGTTGCCGGATGCTGGCGCGTTTCGACACCAGCGAGGCGGTGATCACGCCCAGGGTGACGATCCCGATCATGATCGTCGACAGCGCGTTGATCTCGGGGCTGACACCCAGCCGCACGGCCGAGAAGATCTTGATCGGCAGGGTGGTGGCCGAGGGTCCGGCGGTGAAGGACGCGATCACCAGGTCGTCGAGCGACAGGGTGAAGGCCAGAAGCCAGCCCGAAATCACCGCCGGGGCGATGATCGGCAGGGTGACCAGCCGGAACGCCTCGAACGGCGTGCAGCCGAGGTCCAAGGCGGCTTCTTCCAACGAACGGTCGAAGCTGACCAGCCGCGACGAAACCACGACCGAGACGTAGCACATGGAGAACGTCGTATGCGCGAGGATGATGGTCAGGATGCCCCGGTCGAGCCCGATGCCGATGAAGAGCAGCAGCAGCGACAGCCCGGTGATCACCTCTGGCATCACCAGCGGTGCGTAGATCATGCCGGAAAACAGCGTGCGGCCATGAAACCGCCCGGCGCGCACCAGCACATAGGCCGCCATGGTGCCCAACACCGTCGCGATGGTGGAGGAGACGACGGCGACGCGGATGGTGACCCAGGCCGCGTCGAGAAAGGCCTCGTTCTGCAACAGCTCGGCGTACCAGCGGGTCGAGAACCCGGCCCAGACGGTGACCAGCTTGGAGGCGTTGAAGCTGTAGATCACCAGGATGATCATCGGCAGGTAGAGAAAGGCGAACCCCAGCGTCAGCGACACGGCGTTGAAGGCGGAAAAGCGTTTCATCCCTCGGCCTCCCGTTGCTTCTGCTCGTTGCGCTGGAACAGCACGATGGGCACGATCAGGATCAACAGCAGGATCACCGCCACGGCCGATGCAACCGGCCAGTCGCGGTTGTTGAAGAACTCTTCGAACAGCACCTTGCCGATCATCAGCGTGCCCGAGCCGCCCAGCAGCGAGGGGATGACGAATTCGCCCACCACCGGGATGAAAACCAGGAAACAGCCGGCGATGATGCCCTGTTTCGAAAGCGGCACGGTGACCAGCCAGAAAGCTTGCAGCCGCGAGCAGCCAAGGTCTTCGGCGGCTTCGAGCAGGCTGTCATCCATTTTTTCCAGCGCCGAATAGATCGGCAGGATCATGAAGGGCAGATAGGTATAGACCACGCCGATATAGACGGCCGTGTTGGTGTTGAGGATGGTCAGCGGCTCCGAGATCAGGCCGATCTGGATCAGCAGGCTGTTGAGCAGACCTTCGTTCGACAGGATCCCCATCCAGGCGTAGACCCGGATCAGGAACGAGGTCCAGAACGGCAGGATCACCAGCATCAGGAGCGTCGGCCGCCATTCCGGCGCGGCGCGGGCCATGGCATAGGCGATGGGGTAGCCCGCGATCAGGGTCAGGATCGTCGAGATGAAGGCGATGCGGACGCTGGAGAGATAGGCTTTCCAGTAGAGGTCATCCTGGGTGAGCCAGGTGAAATTCTCCATGTCGAGCTGCGACAGGAAGGCCTTGAAGCCGGCCCAGCCCTCGGAAAGATCGAGTGTCGGCGTGTAAGGCGGGATGGCGATGGCGGTGTCCGACAGGGAGATTTTCAGGACGATGAGAAACGGCACGAGAAAGAGCGCCAGCAGCCAGAGGTAGGGAATGGCGATCAGGGTCAGGCGGCGCATGTGGGGGCCTCCTTGGGGAAATGGGTAACGGCGCCAGACCGCTCGAGGTTCGCAGGGCCACCCTGGCTCCAGGGCGCGAAGCCCGCCCGAGGTCGGGCAGCGCGCAGGCGGGCCTTTTGGCGGGTGTCGAGCGCCGTGCGGGCCTGCGGCCTGCCGTCTTGAGAGCTTCGCGCGGGGTGAAGACGCGCCGTCTGGCCAGACTCCTGCCCCATCCCCTACTCCTCCAGCATCACGGCGGCGGTGTCGGTCCAGCTCAGCCAGACGTCGTCTTCCCAGGTCAGCGCGCGGCGTGACAACCGGCGGGTGTTGGCGGTCTGGGCCTTGATGATGCGTTCGCCCGGCACCCGGACATGATAGGTGGAGAGATTGCCGAGATAGGCGATGTCATGCACCGTGCCGCGCACCTTGTTGCGGGTCTCGGGCTCCTCGGTGCCGATCGATATCTTTTCCGGCCGGATTGCAAGGTGACAGCTCTGGCCGTCGGAAAATCCGCGTGTCGTCTGGGCATGCAGCGGCGGCTGGCTTTCGGCCCAGGCGATGTCATAGCCATCGCCTTGCGGCGTGGCCACGCCGTTGATGATGTTCACTTCGCCAATGAAATCAGCCACATAGACCGAATTCGGCTGTTCGTAGATCTCCGAGGGCGTCGCCACCTGCACGATCCGGCCCTCGTCCATCACCGCCACGCGGGAGGCCACTGTCATCGCCTCTTCCTGGTCGTGGGTGACGATCACGAAGGTGGTGCCGGTCTTTTCCTGGATGTCGACCAGCTCGAACTGGGTCTGCTGGCGCAGCTTGGCATCGAGCGCGCCCAGCGGCTCGTCGAGCAGCAGCAGCTTGGGCGCCTTGGCCAGCGACCGCGCCAGCGCCACGCGCTGCCTCTGGCCGCCGGAAATCTGGTGCGGTTTGCGCTGGGCAAAACGTTCCAGCCGGGTCAGCCGCAGCATTTCAGCGACGCGGGCCTCGATCTCGTCCTTGGGTTTGCCCTCGCGTTTCAGGCCAAAGGCGATGTTGTCGAACACCGTCAGATGCGGAAACAGCGCGTAAGACTGGAACATCATGTTGACCGCGCGCTTGTTCGGCGGCACCCGCGACATGTCTTGCCCGGCGATGAGGATCTGGCCTTCGCTTGGCGTCTCGAACCCGGCCAGCATCCGCATCATCGTTGTCTTGCCACAGCCCGAGGGACCGAGCAGGGCAAAGAATTCGCGGGCGTAGATGTCCTGGGTCAGATTGTCGATTGCGGTGAAATCGCCAAACCGCTTGGTCACGCCCTTGAACTGGATCAATGGCTTTTCGTTCGGATCGGTCCAGGGGGCAAAGACGGGTTCGGCCATGATATCTCCTGCTCGCAGAAAAAAGGCCCGCGCCTTGCCAGGCGCGGGCCGCTTCGTCAGGCTCAGGTGCCGGACTTGATCTTGGTCCAGAGACGGGTGACCACGCGCTGTACCTTCGGCGGGTACGGTGTGGTGGTATAGGTGTTGTCCATCGCCGCCGGCGTCGGATAGATCGCCGGATCGGTGATCACGTCCTCGGCCAGAAACTCCTGCGCGGCAAGGTTGCCGTTGGCGTAGTAGACGTAGTTCGACGCCGCCGCCATGTTCTGGGCATCCATAATGAAGTTCAGGAACGTGTGGGCGCCCTCGGGGTTCGGCGCATCGACCGGAATGGCCATCATGTCGAACCACATCTGCGCCCCTTCATTGGGTGCGAAATAGCCGATCTCGACGCCGTTGTCGGCCTCGGCCGCGCGGTCGCGTGCCTGAAGCACGTCGCCCGACCAGCCGACCGCGACGCAGATGTCGCCATTGGCCAGCGCATTGATGTATTCCGAGGAATGGAACTTCTGGATAAAGGGCCGGACCGGTTCATAGACCGCTTCCGCCTTGGCGATCACCTCGGGGTCATGGCTGTCGGGATCCTCGCCGATGTAGTTCAGCGCCGCCGGGATCATCTCGGCCGGAGCGTCGAGGAAATGCACGCCGCACTCGGCCAGCTTTTCCATGTTCTCCGCCTTGAATACCAGATCCCAGCTGTCGACCGGGGCATCCTCGCCCAGCACTTCGCGCACCTTGCCGAGGTTCACCCCAAGCCCGGTGGTGCCCCACATGTAGTTGATCGCATGGGCGTTTTCGGGGTCGTATTTCGCGGTACGATCCGAGATCACATCCCACATGTTGTCGAGATTGGAGAGCTTCGACTTGTCGAGCGGCTGAAAGGCGCCGGCCGCGATCTGCCGTTGCAGGAAGGTGCCGGTGGGCACCACAACGTCATAACCCGAGCCGCCGGCCAGCATCTTGGTCTCGAGCACCTCGTTGCTGTCGAAGACGTCATAGACCAGCTCGAGCCCGGTCTCCTGTTCGAATTTCTCCAGCAGGGCCTCGTCGATGTAATCCGACCAGTTGTAGACCCGGACCTCTTCCGCCGCCGCCATCGAGGCGCCAAGCGCCAGCGCCGCGGTGCAGAGCATGAGTGCATTCTTCATATTTGACTCCCGTTGGGTTCTGGCGGTCATTTTGCTTGCCACCTTCCCTTGATTTGATCAAATTATGCCGTATCAGGCAATATGGAAATGCTGCATCGGGCGCGGTAAAGTCGCAAGACCCCATAAGATGGTGATAAATTGAGCGCATGAACCAGATCGACACCCAGCCAGACAAGCCCGGGCTGCCGGCGCATGAACGGGTTTACCGGCAATTGCGGGCGCTGCTGCTGTTTGGCGAAATGCCGCCCGGCGCCCCGATCACCATCCAGGGGCTGACCGCCCGGCTCGACGCCGGCATGACGCCGGTGCGCGAGGCGATCCGCCGGCTGACCGCCGAGGGCGCCCTGACCTTTCAGGGCAACCGCCGGGTCTGTGTGCCGCGGCTCGATGCCGGAGCGGTGAGCGAGCTGATCCACGCCCGGGTGGCGATCGAGCCGGAGCTGGCGCGACGCGCCTGCGGCTTTGCGACGGCAGAGGATATCGCCGACCTGCGCGCCATCGACGACCGGCTCGACGCCGCCATCGACAGCGGCGACGTGCGCGGCTATCTCGAGGAAAACTACCGCTTTCACGCCGGCCTGAACGCCCTGGCCGGGGCACCGATCCTGCTCGATCTGGCCGAGGGGCTCTGGCTGCGTTTTGGCCCCTCGCTGCGGGTGGTCTGTGGCCGCTACGGCACCCAGAGCCTGCCCGATCAGCACAAGGCGATTCTCGCCGCGCTGGCGGCCGGCGATACCGAAGCCGTGGCCCGCGCGATGGAGGATGACGTGCGTCAGGGCATGGAACATATCCAGCAATCGGTGGAATGACGCGCCGGCGGCGCTCGATTCGATTGACAGCGGATAATTTGATCATATTCTCTCCGCAAACCATGGCGCGCGAGGAGTGAGCCCGATGAACATGATCACCAATCACCTTCCGACCGAAGAGCTTCAGGCGCTGGACGCCGCCCATCACATGCACCCGTTTACCGAGGGCGAGGGGCTGGCGGAAAAGGGCGCGCGGGTCATCACGCGCGCCAACGGGGTCTGGATCACCGACAGCGACGGGCAGGAGATCCTCGACGGTATGGCCGGGCTCTGGTGCGTGGCCATCGGCTATGGCCGGGACGAGCTGGCCGAGGTGGCGGCGCGGCAGATGCGCGAGCTGCCGTTCTACAACACCTTCTTTCAGACCACCCATGTGCCCGCCATCGCGCTGGCGAAAAAGCTGGCCGAACTGGCGCCGGATGATCTCAACCATGTGTTCTTTGCCGGCTCCGGCTCCGAAGCGAATGACACCAACATCCGCATGGTGCGCCACTACTGGGCGATGAAGGGCCAGCCGGAACGCAACATCATCCTGTCGCGCAAGAATGCTTATCATGGCTCCTCCATGGGCTCCGGCTCGCTGGGCGGCATGGCGGGCATGCATGCCCAGGGCGGCCTGCCGATCCCCGACATCCACCACATCAACCAGCCCAACTGGTGGGCCGAGGGCGGCGACAGCGATCCGGCCGACTTCGGCCTCGCCCGCGCGCGCGAGCTGGAAACGGCGATCAAGGAGCATGGGCCCGAGCGCGTGGCGGCCTTTATCGGCGAGCCGGTGCAGGGCGCCGGCGGGGTGATCGTGCCGCCCGAGACCTACTGGCCGGAAATCCAGCGTATCTGCGACCACTACGGCATCCTGCTGATCGCCGACGAGGTGATCTGCGGTTTTGGCCGCACCGGCAACTGGTTCGGGTCGCAGACCATGGGCATCCGGCCGCATATCATGACCGTGGCCAAGGGGCTCAGCTCGGGCTATGCGCCGATCGGCGCCTCGATTGTCTGTGACGAGGTCGCCCAGACCATTGCCAAGGACGAGTTCAACCACGGCTACACCTATTCCGGCCATCCCGTCGCCGCCGCGGTGGCGCTGGAGAACCTGCGCATTCTCGAAGAGGAAAAGGTGGTTGAGCATGTGCGCGATGTGGCGGGGCCATATCTGAAAGAAAAATGGCAGGCGCTGGAAGATCACCCGCTGGTCGGTGAAGCCCGGATCGTCGGGTTGATGGGGTCGATCGCGCTGACGCCCGACAAGGCCAGCCGTGCGGGGTTTGCCGGCGAAGCGGGGACGGTGGGTTATATCTGCCGCGAACGCTGTTTCGCCAACAACCTGGTGATGCGCCATGTTGGCGACCGGATGATCATCGCCCCGCCGCTGGTGATCACCCGCGACGAGATCGACATCCTGATCGACCGCGCCCGCAAGTCGCTCGACGAGACCTATGAGAAAATCCGCAAGGACGGGCTCTGGGCGGCGGCGTGACCGGGCCAGACTTTGACTTTGCACCGGTCCTGACCGGCGAGACGCTGCACCTGCGGCCCTTGCGGGCGGAGGACCGGGACGGGCTCTACCGCGCGGCCCGCGATCCGCTGATCTGGGCCGGGCATCCGGCCAGGACGCGGCATGAGCGGGCGGCCTTCGACCCCTATTTCGATTTTCTTCGCACTGCGGGCGGCACGCTGGCGGTGACCGACCGGCGCAACGGGGCGATCATCGGCGCCTCGCGATTTTACGAGGTGGCCGAACGCCCCGGCACCATGGCCATCGGCTTTACTTTCCTGACCCGCGCCCATTGGGGCGGGGCGGCCAATCGCGAGATGAAGGTGCTGATGTTTGCTCATGTGTTCCGCTGGTTTGATGCGGTCTGGCTCGATATCGGCGTCGACAACCTGCGTTCGCAACGCGCCGCCGAGAAGATCGGCGCCCGGCGCATGGGCGCGGCGCGGTTGAGCATCGGCGTCCAGCCCGCGGACTACCTCTGCTATCGCATGCGCCGACAGGATTGGCCGGGCTGAGGCGGCCGCCATCCGGGCGCCGGGATTCGCGCGGCTTGGGGTAAACTCCGGGTGCGGCTCTGATTCGAGCCGCGCATTTCAAAAAGGAGATTAGCCGTGCGACACGTCGTATCTGCCATGTTTCTTGCAAGTCTGGCCGGTCTGGCCGGTGCCGAGGGTCATATGGACCGCGGAGAATACCTTGTCACCACCGTGATGGCCTGCGGCAATTGCCACACGCCGATGGGCCCGCAGGGCCCGATTGCCGATCAGGCGCTGGCCGGGCGCCTGGTGGAAAAGAACCCGATGTTCACCGCCATCGCGCCCAATATCACCCCGGCGGGACGGGTGTCGGACTGGTCCGACGAGGCCCTCGCCCGGGCGATCCGCGAAGGCCTGCGCCCGGATGGCACGGTGATCGGACCGCCGATGCCGATGCTGCTCTATCGTCATATTTCCGACGATGACCTGGCGGCTGTCGTGGCCTATCTGCGCCGGGTTCCTGCGGTCGAGGCCGACCCCGGGACCTCGGAATACAACATGCCGCTGCCGCCGGCCTACGGCCCGCCGATCGACAGCGTCGGCGCGCCGGCCGCCGCGGTGAACGCGGAGTACGGCGAATATGTCGCGCAGCTGGCCCATTGCATGGAATGCCACAGTCCGATGACGCCGCAAGGCCCCGATCTGGGCGCGAACATGGGGCGTGGCGGCTTTGAGTTTCACGGGCCCTGGGGCACCTCGGTCTCGGCCAATCTGACCCACCACGACGACGGGCTGGCGGGCTATTCCGATGCCGAGATCAAGACCATGATCACCCAAGGCGTGCGGCCCGATGGCGAGCGGATGATGCCGCCGATGCCCTATGGCCAGTTCGCCGGCATGACGGATCAGGATCTCGATGCCCTCGTCGTCTATCTGCGCGCGCTTCCGGGCCAGCCCGACCTCTGAGCGGTGGCGCGCGCGGCCCAGGCGGCGCGCGCGCCTGCACCCTTTCGGCGGCGAGGGGCCAGCCCCTCGCGCTCCCCGCGGTATTTGCAGCAAGAGGAAGGGGCGGCGGGGCGCCTCAGACCAGCCGGTCGAGCATGTCGAGGCAGGCCTGCATCTGGGCGACGGTGATGTATTCGTTCGCCATATGCGCCTGTTCGATCGAGCCGGGACCGCAGACGATGACATCGGCGCCGAGGCTCTGGAACAGACCCGCTTCGGTGCCGAAGGCCACCAGATCGGTGCCGTTGGCGCCGGTGAGCCGGGCCACCAGATCGCGGGCGGCGTTGAGCTCCATCGGTTCCAGGCCGGGGATTTCGCCGATGGTCTCGACGGTGATGTCGGCCTCGGGGTCGACGGCCTGCATCGCCGGTTTCAGCACGGCATCGACATAGCGCGTCATCTCGGCCTTGACGAAATCGGCGTCGCCCCAATGCACCGGGCGCATGTCCCATTCCACTTCGGCCAGGGCGGCAATGACGTTGTGGGCATGGCCACCGTGGATGCCGCCGATGTTGATCGTGCTCCAGGGCGGGTCGAAGCGGCTCAGGGCCGGGGTGCGCGCCTTGAGCTCTTCGCGCAGCTCCAGCAGCCGCATGGCGTAGCGGGCGGCATATTCGGCGGCGTTGACCCCGCGGTCCGGCGCCGAGCCGTGGCCCTCGAGGCCGCGAAAGCGGGCGGTGTATTCGCAACAGCCCTTGTGGCCTTCGATGATGCGCATCGAGGTCGGTTCGCCGACAATGGCCATTTCGGGGCGGATTTCCATTTCCCGCAGCGAGGTGACCAGCGCCTGGCCGCCGAGACAGCCGACCTCTTCGTCATAGGTGAAGGCGAAATGCACCGGGCGGGTCAGCGGGCGCCGGGCATATTCCTCGGCCATCACCATGGCGCAGGCGATAAAGCCCTTCATGTCGCAGGTGCCGCGGCCGAAAAGCGCGCCTTCCTTCTCGACCATCTCGAAGGGGTCGCTGTCCCAGGGCTGTTCGACCACCGGCACCACATCGGTATGGCCCGAAAGCATCAGCCCGCCGTCGCCCTCGGGGCCCAGCGTGGCAAAGAGATTGGCCTTGCCACCGCTGTCGTCCCCCAGCACCCGCACCCGGGCGCCGACATGTTCCAGCCGGTTGGCCAGGTGGTCGATCAGCGCCAGGTTGCTGTCGGCCGAGACGGTGGGAAAGGCGATCAGCTCGCCCAGCAATTCGGTACTTGATCTGAGGTGGCTCATTTCACCACCACGTCGCGCGGGCGGTTGCAGAGCGGTTCGGCCGGGCCGTCGGGGGTGATCAGGATCGATTCGGTGATCTCCAGCCCCCAATCCTCCATCCAGAGGCCGGGCATGAAATGGAAGGTCATGCCCGGCTCCAGCACGGTCTCGTCCTCGGCGCGGAGCGAGATCGTGCGTTCGCCCCAGTCGGGCGGATAGGACAGGCCGATGGGATAGCCGCAGCGGGCGGCGCGCTTGATGTCGGATTTGCCCAGTTCGTCGGCCAGCGCCTCGGCCACGTCACAGGCGCGGTTGCCGGCGCGGGCCATGTCGATCCCGGCCTCGAGCCCGCGCAGGAGCGCCTCTTCGGCGCGTTTGAGGAAATCCGGCGGCGTGCCGAGAAAGATCGTGCGGCAGAGCGGCGCGTGGTAGCGGCGGTAGCAGCCCGAGATCTCGAAGAAGGTGGCCTCGCCGCCGGCGAAGGGCCGGCCGTTCCAGGTCAGATGCGGCGCGGCGGCGTCGGGGCCGGAGGGCAGCAGCGGCACGATCGCCGGGTAGTCGCCCCAATGCCCCTCGGCCCCGGTCACCGCATCGGCCATGGCGGCGGCCACCACCTCGTTCTTGGGCACGCCGAGGGCGGTGCGCTCCATCAGCCCGTCGATGATCTTTTCGCTGATCCGCGCGGCGCGGCGCATGAAGGTCAGCTCTTCGTCGGATTTCACCGCCCGGCACCAGTTGACCAGCGCCGTGGCATCGGCAAATGCGCATTGCGGCAGGGCCGAGAGCAGCTCGGCATGGGCCTTGGCGGAATAGTAGTAGTTCTCCATCTCCACCCCGATGCAGGCGGCCGACAGTTCGAGATCGCCAAAACGCACCGCGAGATCCTGCATCGGGTGCATCTCGGTCGATTGCACGAAGTGATCGGCATAGCCCATCACCCGGTCGTCGGCCATCCAGACGGTGCGCAGGGCGCCATTGGCATCCTGCGCCCGGCCCCACCAGATCGGATCGGCATCGGGCAACACGATCACCGCCTGATGCACGTAAAACGACCAGCCGTCATAGGCGGTGAGCCAGGCCATGTTCGACGGATCGGTGACCAGCAGCGCATCGAGCTCGCGTTCGGCCATGGCAGCGCGCACCTTGGTCAACCGGCGGGCATATTCCGCCTGAGTGAACGGGATGTCCTTGGCAAAGCGGTGGTCTGACATGGCACTTCCTTCCTACTAACTGTGTACGGACCTTGGCCTGCAAGCCGCGTTGGCTGCGTGCCGGAAAACGACATTTCACCTCGCTTTTGGGCGCAATACATTCTTGGTCGCCTGTGTGAGTCGAGCCGGTTCCGTGCCGGATTCCGAAGCGTATGCCACAAGATTGAGCGGACTAATGTCCAGTGAAATCCTGACAGTGCAGGAAAAACTCCCCGAACTGTGCAAATTCGAGTTCGCTTTGCCTTATACGTGCCTGATATTCAGTCAATTGTCCCGCGATGGCGGGAACGTCCCCTAAAGTGTCGCAACTCAGTTGCAGTCGGGGGGATTGCGCGTTTTACTCTGTTACAAAGGGATCAACCCTTGCAAAATAACAGGGAGCCAATTTTGGCAGACGCTTCAGCGAACGGCGCATTCGTCGAATTCGAACGGGTGCAGAAAAGCTATGATGGCGAAACGCTCGTCGTCAAAGATCTCAACCTCTCGATGCCGAAAGGCGAGTTTCTGACCATGCTCGGGCCGTCGGGCTCCGGCAAGACCACCTGCCTGATGATGCTGGCCGGGTTCGAGACCGCCACCCATGGCGACATCCGCCTCGATGGCACCTCGATCAACAACATTCCGCCGCACAAGCGCGGCATCGGCATGGTGTTTCAGAACTACGCGCTGTTTCCGCATATGACGATCGCCGAGAACCTCGCCTTTCCGCTCGAGGTGCGCAAGATCGGCAAGGCCAAGCGCGAGGAAAAGGTCAAACGCGCGCTCGACATGGTCGAGATGGGCGATTTCGGTGGCCGCCGTCCGGCGCAATTGTCCGGCGGGCAGCAGCAGCGGGTCGCTCTGGCCCGCGCGCTGGTGTTCGAGCCCGAGCTGGTGCTGATGGACGAACCGCTGGGCGCGCTCGACAAGCAGCTGCGTGAAAAGATGCAGTTCGAGATCACCGATCTGGCGCACCGGCTGGGGATCACCACGGTCTATGTCACCCACGACCAGACCGAGGCGCTGACCATGTCGGACCGGGTCGCGGTGTTCGACGACGGCCGCATCCAGCAGCTGGCGCCGCCGGATCAGCTTTATGAAGAGCCGGAAAACAGCTTCGTGGCCCAGTTCATCGGCGAGAACAACACGCTGGAAGGCACGATCAAGGAAATCAAGGGCGGCCTGGCGCTGGTGCAGCTTGACGATGGCGGGCTGATCGACTGCAAGCCGATCAACGTCAGCGAGATCGGGCAACGCACCCGGGTCTCGATCCGGCCGGAGCGGGTGGAGTTCAACCCCGCGCGGTTGAGCGACGATGCCCATACGCTCAAGGCCGAGGTGCTCGAGTTCATCTACATGGGCGACATCTTCCGCACGCGGCTGCGGGTGGCGGGCAACAACGATTTCATCGTCAAGACGCGCAATGCGCCCGGCCAGGTGCGGCTCAAACCCGGCGAGCAGGTCGAGATCGGCTGGTTGCCCGAGGATTGCCGCGCGCTCGACGCCGCCTGACGAATACATCGCGCAGACCGGCAACGGCGCTGCGCTTCAGGGATGCGGTCCGGCTTGGCGTCACCCGTCGCGTACCGGCCCGCACAGTACAGCAACGGGTGAATCAGGGAGCTATAAATGAAACGTACCAAATTACTTCTGGCCACTTCCGTTCTGACGGCTGTCGGCGGCATCAGTTTCGCCGCCTCGCACAGCGAGATGGAAGCCTGTGAGGACTGCGCCAACGACATGACGCTGGTCAGCTGGGGCGGCGCCTATCAGGCCTCGCAAACCAAGGCCTACGCCGAACCCTACATGGAAATGTTTCCCGAGGTCTCCGTGGCCTGGGACGAAAGCTCGGCCGAGGCCGTGGCGAAGCTGCGCGCCATGAACGAAGCCGGCAACGTGACCTGGGATCTCGTCGACGTGGTGGCCTCGGACGCCATCCGTCTCTGCGACGAAGGCCTGGCGATGGAAATCGACCCGGACGAAGACCTGGCCGCCGCGCCTGACGGCACCTCGGCCGAGGACGATTTCGGCGATCTGCTGGTGTCGGATTGCTTCATTCCGCAGATCGTCTATTCGACCACCTTCGGTTATCGCACCGACCTGGTACCGGATGGTGTCGAACCGCCCTCCGACATCTGCTCGGTCTTCGACCTGGAAACCTATCCGGGCAAGCGGTCGCTAGAGAAACGCCCGATCAACAACATGGAATGGGCGCTGCTCTGTGACGGCGTGGCCAAGGAAGACGTCTACGACGTTCTGGAAACCGACGAAGGCCAGGAACAGGCGCTGGCCAAGCTCGACACCATCAAGGATCAGGTTGTCTGGTGGTCCGCCGGTGCCGACACGCCGCAGCTTCTCGCCGATGGCGAGGTCTTCATGGGCTCGACCTACAACGGCCGTCTGTTCAGCGTGATCGAAGAGCAGGATCAGCCGGTTGCGATGATGTGGGACGCGCAGGTCTTTGACCTCGACGGCTGGATCATCCCCGAGGGTCTGCCCGAAGACCGCCTGAACCGTGTCAAGCACTTCGTCAAGTTCGCCACCGACACCCAGCGTCTGGCGGATCAGGCCAAGTACATCTCTTATGGCCCGGCGCGTGAAAGCTCGGCGCCGCTGGTCGGCCAGCACGCCGAACTGGGCATCGAGATGGGTCCGCACATGCCGACCGATCCGGCGAACGCCACCAATACCTTCCTCTACAACTACGAATGGTGGGCGGATTACCGCGACGACATCGACGCCAAATTCCAGGCGTGGCTGGCGCAATAAGCGCCCCGTCTGAACACCAAGCGGAAGGGCCGGATGCGGCCCTTCCACCCCGACAGAAACGCGCGACCGCCACAGGCTGGGCTCGCGGCAGAGGGAAAGACAGATGAGCGATCTCAAGAGCACCGGTCCCCAGACCATGGATGCGCCGACGCCGGAAGATGCGTTGCACGAAGCCAAGGCGCTGAACGCCGAGGATCACCGCGACGCCAGCGGGCGATTGGTGACGGCGGACGGCCGATCGCTGAAATCCTCGTTGAACCGGGCGCTGCGGTTGCAGAAGGCGCGCGCCATGATGCTGATCGCGCCGCTTTTGATCTTCGTGCTGGTCACCTTCATCGCGCCGATCGCCTCGATGCTGTTCCGCTCGGTCGAGAACGAGATCGTTGCCAACACCCTGCCACTGACCACCGACCGGCTGGAAAGCTGGGATGCCACCCAGGGCGAGCTGCCGCCGGAAGCGGTGTTTCAGGACCTGTTTTTCGATCTGTTCCTCGCCGCCGAGGCCAAGGAACACACCAAGCTCGGCACCCGGTTGAACTATGAAAGCACCGGCGTCTCGTCGCTGTTCCGGCAATCCGGCCGGCGGCTCGACGACATTGGCGAGGCTTACCAAGACCCGCTCGAAGACCTCAACGAAGCCTGGAAAGAAGGCGCCGTCTGGTTCGAGCTGATGTCGGGCCAAGGCCAGACCTCTGACGGCGTCGTCACCAACCAGATCGACCGTTTCAACAAGCTGACCTCTTCGAACCTGCGGGGCGACATCGGCTTTGCCCCCTCCGAAGAGATCGCGGCGCTGCTGCCGAAAACCACCCGCGCCTATACTGCATGGGCGGTGTTCACCGTCTTCGAAGACGAGGATGTGGTGGCCGCCGAAGACCCCTGGGAGGCGGTCTATGCCGCCCTGGCGCTCGACCTTCAGAGCCCCGGCGCGACCGACAGGATCGCGGCCTATGACGGCCCGCAGGCCGAACTTCTGCAAGAGGCTGCCGCCAACCTCGAGATTCTGCCGGAAGCCGATTTCACCGCCGCCTTCCTCGACATCGACGAGGACTGGGGCGACATCAACCGCTGGGAGACCTTCCAGGTCTACAGCCCGAAATACACCGACGGCTATTTCCTGAATTCGGTCGACCTGCAAAAGACGCCCGACGGCTTCGAGGCGCGGCCCGAAAACGAACGCATCTACATCACCCTGTTCCAGCGCACGATCTTCATGTCGCTGGTGATTACCGGCTCCTGCATCCTGCTGGGCTATCCGGTGGCCTGGATCCTGGCCAACCTGCCGACGCGCACCGCCAACCTGCTGATGATCCTGGTGCTGCTGCCGTTCTGGACCTCGCTTCTGGTGCGGACCTCGGCGTGGAAAGTGATGCTGCAACAGCAGGGGGTGATCAACGACGTGCTGGTCTGGCTCGGACTGGTCGGCGACGGATCGCGGCTGGTGATGATCAACAACCAGTTCGGCACCATCGTGGCGATGACCCACATTCTGCTGCCGTTCATGATTCTGCCGATGTATTCGGTGATGCAGACCATCCAGCCGTCTTATCTGCGCGCCGCCAAATCACTGGGCGCGACCAACTGGACAGCCTTCTGGCGGGTTTATTTCCCGCAATCGGTGCCGGGCATCGGCGCCGGGTCGATCCTCGTCTTCATCCTGTCGATCGGCTATTACATCACGCCCGAAATCGTCGGCGGCACCAAGGGTGTCTTCATCTCGAACCGGATTGCCTATCACATCTCGTCATCGCTCAACTGGGGCCTTGCGGCGGCGCTGGGCACGATCCTCTTTGTGGTCGTCCTGGTCCTCTACTGGGCCTATGACAAGATTGTCGGCATCGACAACGTGAAGCTGGGGTAAGCGACATGGCAGCACTGACACCGATCGAACCCAAGCCGTTTTCCTTTGTCGGGCCCGTCATGGCCGGCGTCGGCGGCTTCATGGGCCTGCTGGTGGGCATCGCCAACGACGCCGGGCTGATTGGCCTGATCGTCGGCGCGGCGCTTCTGGCCGGGGTGGCTTTTGTCTTCACCCAGATGTGGCGGCAGGAAAAACCGGCGAAATGGATCCTGATTGCCGGCTTCGGCCTTGGCGGGTTCCTGATGGGCGGGGTTTCGGCGGCCATCATGGGGCTGCTGTTTGGCTGGTTCGTCGGCTGGTTCCTGTTCTGGATCGCCGAAGGCCGCTACCGCGCCAAGCTGGTGCCCTATCTCACTGCGGGGCAGGTGCTCTGGCATTATGCCTTCCGGGTGATCTGCGGCGCGATCTTCATCTTTCTGATCACGCCGATCATCGTGGTCATGCCGCTGAGCTTCAACGCCGAGGATTTCTTTACCTTCACGCCCGAAATGCTGCGGTTGGACCCAGAGGGTTATTCGCTGAAACACTACCGCGATTTCCTGACCAACTCGGAATGGACCGGCGCGGTGTGGAACTCGGTCAAGATCGCACCGGTGGCGACGCTGATCTCGGTCTCCCTGGGCACGCTGGCGGCAATCGGGCTGAGCCAGAGCCACGTGCCGGGCAAGCGGACGATCATGGCGATCCTGATCTCGCCGATGATCGTGCCGCTGATCATCTCGGCCACGGGCATGTATTTCTTCTATTCCTCGATCGGCATCCAGGGCACCTATTGGGGCATCGTGCTGGCCCACGCCGTGCTGGGCATTCCCTTCGTCATCATCACCGTGACCGCCACATTGGTCAGCTTCGACAATTCGCTGACCCGGGCGGCGGCCAACATGGGGGCCGATCCGGTGACCACGTTTTTCCGGGTGCAGATGCCGCTGATCCTGCCCGGCGTGATCTCGGGCGGGCTGTTTGCCTTCATCACCTCCTTCGACGAGGTGGTGGTGGTGATCTTCCTCGGCTCGGCTGAGTGGCAGACCCTGCCGTGGCAGATGTTCACCGGGCTGCGCGAGCAGATTTCGCCGACCATCCTGGCGGCCGCGACGATCCTCGTGGCGATCTCCATCGGGTTGCTGTCGACGGTGGAAATCCTGCGGCGCCGGTCCGAGCGGCTTCGGGGCATGTCGCCGTCGTAAGAAGGGCGCGGGGCGGGTTCTAGACCCGCCTTGGCGCGAGCGGCGGGTTGCAAACCCAGCCTGCGGAGCGGCGGACCTGTCCCGCCCGGGAGAGGGCCGGGCAGCCACCGAATCTGGCTCTTGCAACCCGTGGCGTGACCGGTCATTCTCCGCCAGCCTTTCACGTCTCGGAGCCGCCTCATGTCATTTTCCCTCGCCACCTGGAACATCAATTCCGTCCGCCTGCGGGCGGGGCTGGTGGAGCGGCTCCTGACCGAAGAGGCGCCGGATGTGCTCTGCCTTCAGGAATGCAAGAGCCCGGTCGAGAAGATCCCCGTGGCGCAGTTCCAGGCGCTGGGCTACCGCCATGTCGTGGCGCGCGGCCAGAAGGGCTATAACGGCGTCGCCATCCTGTCGAAACTGCCGATCGAGGATGTGGGAGACAAGGATTTCGCCGCCCTGGGCCACGCCCGCCATGTGGCGGCCAGGCTGGAAAACGGCGTTACCATCCACAACTTCTATGTCCCCGCCGGCGGCGACAAGCCCGACCGCGAGATCAACGAGAAATTCGGCCAGAAACTCGACTATCTGACCGAGATGCGCGACTGGTTCCGCGCCGAGCCCCCGGAAAAGGCAATTCTGGTGGGCGATCTCAACATCGCCCCGCGTGAGGATGACGTCTGGGACCACAAGAAGCTTCTGAAAGTGGTGTCGCATACGCCGATCGAGGTCGAGCATCTGGGCGAGACCCAGGATGCCGGCGGCTGGGTCGACATCACCCGCAAGGACATTCCCCAAGGCAATCTCTACAGCTGGTGGTCCTATCGCTCGCCCGACTGGGACAACGCCGACAAGGGCCGCAGGCTCGATCACGTCTGGGCCACGCCCGATATCGCCAACGCCGGCCATTCCAGCCGCATCCTGCGGCCGGTGCGCGGCTGGCAGCAGCCATCGGACCATGCGCCGGTCTTCGCCAGCTTCGATCTCTGACCACGCGCCGGAACCTCGCCCCGCCCTTGGCCGGGGAGGCCCTGGATCAGGTCCGGGGCGGGCGCGCTACCCGATGGCGCGGACCACCTCGGCCAGCGCCGCGCCAAGCGTTTGATGCGCCTCCGGCTCGAAATGCACGCCGTCGACCGCGCTGGTTGCGATCACCGAGCCGGCATCGAAAAACGCCAGCCCGCGGGCCTCGGCCACGGCCCGGTAAGATGCGGCAAGCGCGGGCCCGTGCATCTCGGCGCCAAGGAAATCGGCCCGGAGCGGTTCGGTCTCCTGGACCGCTGGCGGGCAGATCACCAGCACCTGCATGCCGGGATGGCGCGCCAGCATGTCTCGGTGCAGCGCAATGTCGAGCAGCCCGGCCAGCCCTGCGGTGATCCGCGCCGGGCTGGGTTGAAACCGGTGCTTGAGGTCATTGGTGCCCAGCATGAGCGCCAGCACGTCGACCGGCCCATGCGAGGCCAGTGCGATCTTCAGCCCCTCCTGACCGTTCATGTGGGCGCCCATCACCGGGTCGCCCATCTGCGTCGTACGCCCCGGCAGGCCTTCCTCCACCAGCTCCCAGCCTGCGCCGAGCCCGGCCGCCATCACCCGCGGCCAGCGAATGTCGGGGCCGAAGCGGCGGGATTCGCCCGGGGTGAGGATTGGCATGGTGCCATGGGTGTTGCTGTCGCCGAAGGTGAGAACGATGCGCGCCATCTCTTGCCCTTTCACATTTGCCGCGCGCGATGCTAGATAGCCGGCAAGTCAAGGTAAACCGCCGTGTGGCTTGCAGCCGGCGCGGCAAGGCCCATATCAGGCGCAACACGCATATCTCAAGGAGCCGTCAATGCTGGAACTCGGACAATCGCAGAACGCCGCCGCAGCCCCGGGCGACCTGATCAAGGACGTCTCGGAAGCGGATTTCATGGCCGAGGTCGTCGATGCCTCGATGACGACGCCGGTGATCGTCGATTTCTGGGCACCCTGGTGCGGCCCCTGCAAGACGCTGGGCCCGATGCTCGAAGAGGCGGTGACCAAGGCCGGCGGCGCGGTCAAGATGGCCAAGGTCAATGTGGACGAGAGCCAGATGATCGCCGGCCAGCTGCGGGTGCAATCGATCCCGACGGTCTATGCCTTCTGGCAGGGCCAGCCGGTCGACGGATTTCAGGGCGCGGTGCCGGGATCGGAGATCCAGGCCTTTGTCGACCGGGTGATCGAGGCCGCCGGCGGCACGCCGGCCGACAACGGGCTCGACGATGCCATTGCCGCCGCCGAAGAGATGCTGGAGCAGGGCGCCGCGGTGGATGCGGCCCAGACCTTTGCCGCGATCCTCGAAGAGGAGCCGGCCAATGCCAAGGCCTATGGCGGGCTGGTCCGGTCGCATATCGCGATGGGCGATCTCGATCAGGCCGAGGCGGTGCTCAATGGCGCGCCGGTCGAAATTTCCAAGGCGCCCGAGCTGGAAGCTGCCCATGCCCAGCTTGAACTGGCGAAACAGGCCGCCGGCGCCGGGCCGCTCGGCGAGCTGTCCGCCGCGGTCGAGGCCAACCCGGAGGATCATCAGGCGCGATTCGATCTGGCGCAGGCGCATTATGCCGGCGGCGATGCCGCGGCGGCGGTGGACGAATTGCTGGAAATCTTCCGCCGGGACCGTGAATGGAACGACGGTGCCGCCAAGGCGCAGCTGTTCACGATTTTCGAGGCGCTCAAGCCGAATGACCCGGTGGTTCTCAACGGACGGCGAAAACTGAGCTCGATGATATTTGCCTGATCGCATTCGCAGGCTAGGTTAGCCTTCATGATCAGCGCAGCAGACTTGCCCGACACACTCCCGGTCTTTCCCCTGCCCGGGGCGCTTCTCTTGCCCCGGTCGCGGCTGCCCTTGCACATCTTCGAGCCGCGCTATCTGGCGATGATCGAGGATTGCATGAAGACGCCGCAACGGTTGATTGGGATGATCCAGCCCAACCCCGGCCCCGGGGACGAGGACGGCCGGCTGCATGCCATCGGCTGCGCCGGACGGCTGACCCAGTTTTCCGAAACCGAGGACGGCCGCTACATGGTCACTCTCGGCGGGGTGTCCCGCTTTCGCATGGTCCGCGAGATCGAGGGATTTGCCCCCTATCGCCGCTGCGAGGTCGACTGGAGCCACTTTGCCCGCGATCTCGGGCAGGACGAGCAGGACCTGGGGTTCGACCGCGCCGGCTTCATGTCGTTGCTGGAGCGGTATTTCGACGCGCAATCGCTGGCGGCGGACTGGGACACGCTGAACGACGCCGAGGACGAGCTCTTGATCAATTCCCTGGCGATGTTGCTGGAGTTCGCCCCCGAGGACAAGCAGGCGCTGCTCGAGGCGCCGTCGCTGCCCACCCGGCGCGAGACGCTTGTCACCCTGATCGAATTCGCCCTGCGGGGCGGCACAGCCGAGGAGATCATGCAATGATGGACCAGGAGATCAAGGAAGGCGGTTTTGACCGCCGGATGCTCGAGGCGCTGGTCTGCCCGCGCACCCAGTCGCGGCTGGAATATGACGCCGCGAAACAGGAGCTGATCTCGCGCAAGGCCGGGCTGGCCTTTCCGATCCGCAATGGCATCCCGGTGATGCTGACCGAAGAGGCGCGCGAGATCGACTGAACGGGCGCAGCCGGAGGGCAAAGGAAAGGGGCCCCGAAGGGCCCCTTGAGGTGCTGCTCTGGCTTTGTTGCCTGTTTGTTATGCCTGTCCGGTCACATTGCCGGAATCTTCAATCTCATGCCGGGCCGCACGGCCCCCGGTGACGCCAGCTTGTCGCGGTTGGCGCGATAGATAATCTCCTCCGCCGTGGCGGTGCCGTAGTGGCGCAGCGCGATCCCGGCCAGGCTGTCGCCTGGTTGCACCACGTACCCCATTCCCTCGGGGCTCGCCGGCACCCCGGGCAGCCGCAGCGCCTTGCCGGTGGTGGCACCGGTGACAAGCGGCGCGTCGGGGCCACCGTCCCCGGGTGCGACGGCAAAGGCCAGCGCCATGGCGCAGGACAGTATGCCGCCGCTGAGCAGGAGGCGGGTCACGCGGCAGGCCCCCCATCGGGTATCCGGGGCTGGCTGTCGCGTGGCCGCGGCGGCACGGGCGGGATACACCCGTACCCGGCATCGACCGCCTGGCGTGCCAAGGGCAGGCCGGCGGAGAAGCTCTCCACAATCCACAACATTTAATGTTCCCCGAGAGCGCCCCCGCCATATGTCGATGGAAAGTATTGATCTGGGCGGAACGCTCGCTATTAGGCCCAAATATAGCGAAAAATGGCCGAATCAGTCAATGATTTCCTGATTCGTGGGGCGATTTCCTGGGGCGGCCGGCGAAAAGGACTCATCCTCAGCGTGTTAGCCGTTTTCGCGCAGGACCGATCCGGCGAGATAGAGCGATCCGCAGATCAGGATCCGGGCCTCCGGCGCGGTTGCCACTACGGATGTCAGCGCCTCGGCCACCGTGGCGGCGGCCTTGGCGGGCAGGCCAACGGTCTTGGCGGCGGCAACGGTTTCCTCGGCCGGCAGGGTGTTGGCCTCGCCCGGGATTGGCACGGCGGTGAGGCTTTGTGCGACCTGTGCCAGCGGTCGCAGATAGCCGGTGACGTCCTTGGTGTTGAGCATGCCGCAGATCAGATGCGTCGGCCGCGCCGGCAGCCGGGCCAGATGCGCCGCCAGCGCCACGCCCGCCGCCGCATTGTGGCCGCCGTCGAGCCAGAGCTGGGCCCGGGGCGCCATTTCGGCCAGCGGCCCTTCGGTGAGGCGCTGCATCCGCGCCGGCCAGACCGCCCGGGTGACCGCCGCCGTGCAGGCGGCTTCGTCAAAGCCCAGGTGCCGCAGCGCGGCCAGGGCGGCGCCGGCGTTGTCGATCTGATGCGCGCCGGGCAGATTGGGCAGCGGCAGGTCGAGCAGTCCGGCGTCATCCTGATAGACCATGCCGTCACGTTCTTCATGGGCATGCCAGTGCTGGCTGTGGGCGAGCAGTGGCGCGCCGAGCTGCGCGCCCCGGGCCTCGATCACCTCCAGCGCCGCCTCCTGTTGCGGGCCGATGACACAGGGCACACCGCGCTTGAGGATGCCGGCCTTTTCGGCGGCGATCTTTGCCAGCGTGTTGCCGAGGAATTGCTCGTGGTCGATCGAGACCGGGGTGATCACCGTCAGCGCCGGGCGGTCGATGACGTTGGTGGCGTCCAGCCGACCGCCGAGGCCGACCTCGAGCAGGGTGTAATCGGCCGGGGTGCGCGCCATGGCGAGGATGGCGGCGCAGGTGGTGATCTCGAAGTAGGTGATGCTTTCGCCGCCGTTGGCGGCATAACATTCATCGAGATAATCGGTCAGCGCCGGTTCGGATATCAGCGTGCCGGCGAGCCGGATGCGTTCGTGAAACCGCGCCAGATGTGGCGACGTATAGGCGTGCACACGTTTGCCGGCGGCTTCCAGCCCGGCGCGGATCATCGCCTGGGTCGACCCCTTGCCGTTGGTGCCGGCGATATGGATCACCGGCGGCAGGTCGTTCTGCGGATTGCCCAGCGCTTCGAGCAGGCGCCAGACCCGGTCGAGCGTCAGATCGATCACCTTGGGGTGCAGCGCCATCATCCGTTGCAGGATGACGTCGGAGGTCTCGGCGCTCATTCCTTTGCGGCGTGCTCGTCCGCCGCTTTCGGCGGCTTTGCCGGTTCCGGCTTCGGTTCCGGCACGGCATCGGCCGGGGCGGGCAGGTCGCCGTGAACCGCCGGCGGTTGGCCCATCAGCATGCGGCAGATGGTGATCAGCTCGTCGCGCAGATCCTTGCGGCGCGTCACCCGGTCGAGCATGCCGTGTTCGAGCAGATATTCGGCGCGCTGGAAGCCTTCGGGCAGCTTTTCGCGGATCGTCTGTTCGATCACCCGCGGCCCGGCAAAGCAGATCAGCGCATTGGGCTCGGCGATCTGCACGTCGCCCAGCATCGCATAAGAGGCCGTCACGCCGCCGGTGGTGGGATGGGTCAGCACGACGATATACGGCAGGTTGGCCTCTTTCAGCATCTGCACCGCCACCGTGGTGCGCGGCATCTGCATCAGCGACAGGATGCCCTCCTGCATGCGCGCGCCGCCGGCGGCCGAGAACAGGATCAGCGGACAGCCCCGGGCCACGGCACGTTCGGCGGCGGCGATGATCGCATTGCCGACATACATGCCCATCGACCCGCCCATGAAGGAGAAATCCTGGCCGGCGGCCACGATCGGCGTGCGGCCGATCTCGCCCTCGGCGACCAGCATCGCCTCTTTTTCACCGGTGGTCTTCTGTGCCGCCCGCATGCGGTCGGGATACTTTTTCTGATCGCGGAAATGCAGCGGATCGGCCAGCGGTTCGGGCACCGCAACCTCGCGGAAGATGCCGCCATCGAACAGGGTGTGAAACCGGTCGCGCGGGCTGATCGGCATGTGATGGCTGCAGCTGGTGCAGACGTTCAGGTTTTCCCGGATCTCGCGGTGAAACAGCATGGTGCCGCATTCGCTGCACTTGGTCCAGAGGTTCTCCGGCACCTCGCGCCGCGAGAAAATCGAATTGATGCGCGGACGCACGTAGTTGGTGATCCAGTTCATGTCCGACCTGTTCTTCGGGCCATATCACGGCCATTTGCCCTCGACTTAAGCGGGATGGCGGTGAAATGCAATCATGACCGGAGCCGCGGCGGGGCACCTGAAAGCCGGCCGGGAAATGTCGCGCATCGGGGCTTGCGGCAAATCCGACACCCGGCATAGATTGCACCAGGTCACTTCAACGGAGATGGCCCGCCGGGTTCTGGCGGGACGAGGGCATGCCAGGACGACAAGGGATCACGGTGCCAAAGGCGGCCGGCATGGCGCTGCTGCTTGCCGGGCTGACCGCCTGCGGCGAGGAGGTGCCGCGACTGGCGCTGATCGACCGGCCGGCGGGCGGGGGCTTCTTGTCGGCGCTGACCCAGCCCCGGCAGCCGGCGGCGCCGCAATCGCGGGCGGCGCTGGCGCGGGGCGATGTGCAGCTTACCGCGCCGCGCGGCTGGTGCATCGAACCGGAATCGCTTCAGGCGCGCGGCCAGCAGGGTTTTGCGCTGCTGGTCGGGTGTCATGCGCTCGGCGCGACCGAGACCGGCGGCGCCGTGCCCAGCGGCGTGCTGACGGTCGCGGTCTCGGCGCGGCGCGCCCCGGGCGAGGCGGATGCGGTCGAGGCGCTGCGCCAGGCGGTCGAGAGCGGTGCGGTGCGCAGCGAGGACCGGGTGGACGACGTGGCGCTGATGCGGCTGCGCCCCCGGGTGTCCTCCGATCCCTCGCAGCTCGGCGATCCGGTCTGGCGCGCGGTCTTTGTGCATGAACAGCGGGCGATCTCGCTGGCGGCCTATGGGCCGGAGGACGGCCAGATCGCCGGCGGCGCCGGCGCGGCGCTGCTGCTGGCCATTGCCAAAGGGATCCGCGGCAACAGGCCAGAGTGAGTTCGCGCCGGGGCGGGCACATGGGTCTTGACCCGGCAGCACGGTTCGGGCGTTTGTGGAATTGTAAGGGTTCGGGGTAAGACTGCGTGCGGCAACGACACGCGGCACCGGTGCAGCAGGGGCAGTAGAACAGGCAGGGCAATGGCAGGGCAGAGACGCGGCTTTCTGGATCGGATCACCCATCGCGGCGCGCTGCGCCGCTGGCGCAACGCGGCGCTGGCCGCGCCGCAGGCCGACCTGGCCGAATTGCGCCGCCAGCGCGGCCGCGCCCGCAAGCTCCGCCGGCAGCTCGACGAGCTTCTGCATGTGGCGGACTACCGGCTGGCCCTGCCGGCGATCGGCAGCGATGCCATCGCCGCACCGCATGACAGCGACTGGACCTGGCGCCCCGAGGCCTGGCGCGGCCCACTGCCGGCGGCGGGGGGCGCGGCGGTCGAGAGCGGCGTGCAGCTGGGTGGCGAAGTGACGCTGTTTCATGATTGCACGATCTCCGAGCTGACCCTGCGCCAGCTGCGCAACACCCGCGAGGCCGACCTGGCGCCCTTTGGTTTGCGGATGGATGTGTTCCGGTTCGACGGCTCCTATCTCTCGCTGGCGGTGGCGCTGCCGTCGGCGGCGGTCGCGGGGCTGACCAAGGCGCATCTGGTGCGGGTCGACTGCATGGTCGAGCTGGAGAGCCCGCTGGAGATCTTTGCCCGGCTGAACGTAAAAAGTGGGCCCAATACCGAAAAGCTGGTGCGCGAAGTGCCGCTGAACAGCGGCGAGCGGCATGTGGAGTTCGACCTCGCCTATTCCCGGCTGAACGAGAAACGCATCGACAAGGCCTGGCTCGACCTGATCTTCGAGGGGCCGCAGATGAACCAGGTGGTGCTGCGTGACCTGACCTTCAGCCGCCGGCTGCGCGCAGAGATATGAGGGGGATGACATGTCGGAACTGACGCTGACCAGGACCCGGTTCTTTGAGGGCACATGGGAGGGCGTGGTGCAGGACCGCGCCCCCGGGGCCGGCGACCCGGCGATTCAGGTCCTGCTCAAGGATCGGCCGGTCGAGGGCGTGGAGCTGCGCCGCGACGCCGCGCCGGGCAGCTGGACGCTGCGCTTTCCGGTGCCGGCGCGGCTGTTGAGCGAGGGCAGCCATACCTTTGTCTTTGCCGATGCCAGCGATGGCGGCGTGCTGGACAGCTTCTCGATCATCGCCGGCGAGGCGCTGGGCGACGATATCCGTGCCGAGGTGGACATGCTGCGGGCCGAGCTCGACATGCTCAAGCGCGCCTTTCGCCGGCATTGCCGCGAGACCGGCTGAGGCGGGGATTTCGTCCTGCCTGCGCAGGCCGACAGGCCGGGGGCGCTGCCCCCGGACCCCCGCGGTATTTTCCGCAAGAGGAAAGCCGTGACCGGGTGACGGAACGGCGGATGGCGTTCTGACCCCACGTTCCGCGTGACAAAGTCACGTCAATCCGCTGACCTCCGCTGCGAAAGAGGAGGCTGCCGATGACCCGCTACCCAAACCTGTTCCGCCCGCTGGATCTGGGCCATGTCACGCTGAAAAATCGGGTGCTGATGGGGTCGATGCACACCGGGCTCGAGGAGACGCGGGACTGGAACCGGGTGGCGGAGTTCTATGCTGCGCGGGCCCGCGGTGGCGTGGCGCTGATGGTCACCGGCGGCATGGCGCCGAACCGCGAAGGCGGGGTCTTTCCCGGTGCCGCCGGGCTGTTCAGCCCCGAGGACATCGCCAATCATCGGGTGGTCACCGACCGGGTGCATGCCGCCGGAGGCATGATCGCGATGCAGATCCTGCATGCCGGACGGTATGCCTATGGCCCCGATTGCGTCGCCCCCAGTGCCGTCAAATCGCCGATCTCGCCGTTTCCGCCGAAGGCGCTGGACGAGGCCGGCATCGAAAAGCAGATCGCCGATATTGCCGAGGCCGCCCGCCGCGCCAAGGAGGCGGGCTATGACGGCGTCGAGGTGATGGGCTCGGAAGGCTATTTCATCAACCAGTTCATCGTCAGCCATACCAACAGGCGCACCGACCGCTGGGGCGGCTCCTACGAGAACCGCATCCGCCTGCCGATCGAGGTGGTCAAACGGGTGCGGGCGGCGGTGGGGCCGGAGTTCATCGTGATCTACCGACTGTCGATGATCGACCTGGTGCCCGATGGCTCGACCCATGAGGAGGTGGTGCAGCTGGCGCAGGAGATCGAGAAGGCCGGGGCCTCGATCCTCAACACCGGCATCGGCTGGCACGAGGCGCGGATTCCCACCATCGCCACCTCGGTGCCGCGCGCGGCCTTTGCCTGGGTCACTAGGAAGCTGATGGGGCAGGTGGGCATTCCGGTGATCACCTCGAACCGGATCAACACGCCGGAGGTGGCCGAGGACGTGCTGGCGGAGGGCTGTGCCGACATGGTCAGCATGGCGCGGCCCTTCCTGGCCGATCCGGCCTTCGTGGCCAAGGCCGAGGCCGGCCAGGCCGATCTGATCGCGCCCTGCATCGCCTGCAACCAGGCCTGTCTCGATCACACTTTCGGTGGCAAGATCTCGAGCTGCCTGGTCAATCCGCGGGCCTGCCATGAGACCGAGCTGGTGATCGCCCCGGCCGGGACCAAGAAGAGGGTGGCGGTTGTCGGCGCCGGGCCCGCGGGGCTGTCGGCGGCGATCACCGCGGCGGAGCGCGGCCACGCGGTGACGCTGTTCGACCAGGCCGAGGAGCTCGGAGGCCAGCTCAACATGGCCAAGCGCATCCCCGGCAAGGAGGAATTCGTGCCCTTCGTCGCCTGGTTCGAACGCATGGTCGAAGCGGCCGGCGTCAACGTGACGCTGGGCCGGAGGGTCGGGGCGGAGGATTTGCAGGGCTTTGACGAGGTGATTGTCGCCACCGGCGTGCTGCCGCGCGACCCCTGCATCGAGGGGCAAGGGCGGCCGAATGTGCTCAGCTATGTCGAGGTGCTGCGCGGCACCGCGGTGCCGGGCCGCCGGGTGGCGGTGATCGGCGCCGGCGGCATCGGCTTTGACGTCGCGGAATTTCTTGTCGAGCAGGGCCAGTCGCCGACGCTCGACCTGCCGGAATGGATGCGGACCTGGGGCGTGACCGACCCCGAAACCGCACGCGGCGGGCTGGCGCCCGAGGGGCCGCGACCGGAGGCGCCGCAGCGCGAGGTCATTCTGCTGCAACGCAAGCCCGAGCGTCCGGGCAGGCGGCTGGGCAAGACCACCGGCTGGATCCACCGGGCGGCTCTGAAGATGAAGTCGGTCGAGATGCGCGCCGGGGTGAACTATGAGCGGATCACCGATGAGGGGCTGTGGATCTCGAAGGGGGAGGCGCGCGAGGCTCCCGAGCTGCTGGAGGTCGATACCGTGGTGCTCTGTGCCGGGCAGCTGTCGGAGCGGTCGCTGGCCGATGCGCTGGAGGCGCGCGGCGTTTCGGTGCATGTGATCGGCGGCGCCGATGTGGCGGCGGAGCTCGACGCCAAACGCGCGATCGACCAGGGCACGCGGTTGGCCGCGGCGCTCTGAGGCCGGCCGGCCCACGGGCCGCGCGTCTTGGGGGGGGGCGATGCCGCGGCGCTGGACCTCACGCGGGCGTGACCGGAGAAGCCGCGGGCCGGGGGGAACGTACGGCGCCGGACTGCGTTGGGCAGGCTGAACCGAAAACAGGAGGCCGCGTCATGCCCAAGATCGAAAATGCCCGTATCCTCGTCGTCGCCACCCATGGCTTCGAGCAATCGGAACTGGAATTCCCGCGTGACCAACTGCGCGTCAAAGGCGCCAAGGTCGACGTGGCGACGCTTGACGGCAAAGCCATCACGGGCTGGGAAGGCACCGACTGGGGCCGCGAGGCCGAGGCCGACCTCAGGATCGTCGAGGCCAAGGCCGAGGACTATGACGCCATCGTTCTGCCCGGTGGCCAGATCAACCCCGATCTGCTGCGCGTCGAAGCCGATGCGATCTCGCTGATCAAGGCGTTCTATGCCAAGGGCAAGGTCGTGGCGGCGGTCTGTCACGCGCCCTGGCTGCTGGTCGAGGCCGGGCTCGTCAAGGGCCGCCAAGTGACCTCGTATCCGTCGATCCGCACCGATGTCGAAAATGCCGGCGGCCTCTGGCAGGACAAGGAGGTCGTGGCCGACCTGGGGCTGGTGACCTCGCGCAAGCCCGAAGACCTCAAGGCGTTTGTCTCGAAGATCGTCGAGGAGATCGAAGAGGGCAGGCACGATCGGCAGGCCGCCTGACGCGCGCCGTGAATCGAGGAAAGGGCGGGCCGCTGTGCCCGCCCTTTTTTTGTCGCCCGGACGTCACGGAGCGGCCACAATCTTTGGAAACAAAGTGCGGGCTTGCACCGCAAAATGGTGCGACGATGAGGGACACCCGCCATGCGTGTTTTGCCCTGTGAACAGTGCGCTAGATACCGCGATATTGTCAGCGCACGGCCCCGGTTCTGCCCGAATTGACGATCATTACTGTTCTCCGGGATGTCACAGTTTATCGAGGAACACGTATGGATCGCCTGACTGAAATGGAAGCTTTCGCCACCGTTGTCGATCAGGGCGGGTTTACCGATGCCGCCAAGAAGATGGGAATTTCGAAGTCCGCCGTTTCCAAACATGTCTCCTCGCTCGAGGCCCGGCTGGGCGCGCGGCTGCTGAACCGCACCACCCGCCGGGTGAGCCCGACAGAGATCGGACTGGCTTATTACGACCGCGCCCGACGGGTGCTGAACGATGCCGGCGAGGCGGATGCGCTTGTCACCTCGATGCAATCGGCGCCATCTGGGCTGCTGCGGATTTCGGTCGCGACCGATTTCGGCGTCAACCACATGTCGCCGATCCTGGGAGAGTTCCTGTCCGAATTTCCCGACATCACCGTCAACATGGTGCTGAACAACCGCTACGTCGAGCTGATCTCGGAAGGTTTCGACATGGCGGTGCGGATCGGCGAGCTGGAGGACAGCACGCTGCGCGCCCGCAAGCTGACCGAAACCACCAAGCGGATGATCGCCAGCCCGGCCTATTTCGAGAAATACGGCCGGCCGACCAAGATCGACGATCTGAACGAGCACAAGCTGCTGCATTATTCCAACCAGTCGAGCGGCAATGTCTGGAAGGTGACCGCCCCCTCGGGCGAAAAACGCCAGGTGCGCACCGCCGGCTGGCTGAGCGTAAACGACGGCCAATCGCTGCTCAATGCCGCGGTGGCGGGGCTGGGCATCGCCTATCTGCCGTCTTTCCTGTACGGCGAGGCGATGGAGAAAGGCCTGGTCGAGGATGCGATCCCCGATCTGCCGGTCGAGACCCAGGGCGTCTATGCGGTCTATCCGCCGGGCCGGTTCACCCAGCCCAAGGTGCGCGCCTTCATCGATTTCCTGGTCCATGCCTTTGCCGACAAGGGCCCGACCGACTGGTAAGTTTTGTCTCCGTGTAACGATTTCACCCCCGGTCCCTGTGCCGGGGGTTTTTACATTGGCGCCTTGTCAGTCGACCACCGCGCGCCGGCCGGGAGACCGGTGGCATGAATAGGTCCGGAAGACGGTCTGTGGGTGCGGCAAAGAACCCGCGCGCCCCGGACCCGATCCGGGGCCTCCCGGCCAATCAAGGCACGGCGCCGGGGCGCGATCACGCCGGTTGCAGCATGCGGCCCAGCCCGCGGCCGCCGAGAACATGGACATGCAGGTGCGGAACCTCCTGCACACCGTCGCGGCCGGCGTTCGAGATCAGGCGAAAGCCGCCGCCTTCGCCCAGGTCGACGCCGCACATTTGGGCGACCTGGCCGATGGTGCGGACATAATCGATGATTTCCGCTTCGCCGGCCTCGCTGGCGAAATGGTCAAAGCTCACATAGGCTCCCTTGGGGATCACCAGCACATGGGTCGGCGCCTGCGGCGTGATGTCGTGAAAGGCCAGCGAATGCTCGGTCTCGATCACCGTGGTGTTGGGGATCTCGCCGCGCAGGATCTTGGCGAAGATGTTCTGGTCGTCATAGGCATAAGACATGGCGGTTCCTCAATCGGCAAACAGGTGATCGGTGTGGGCGACGTCCAGCGCGGTCTCTGGCGGGACTTGCAGGAAATCTGCGAGGGCGCGGGCATTCTGCTCGGCGGTTTCCCATTCGCGGATTTGGCTGTGATTGGCGAACCCGGCATCGCGGATCGTCTCGCTCTCGAACAGCACGTCGTTGCGGATGGTGGGCAGCAGACGGCGCAGCGCGTCGGGCTTGGTGTGGTCCCCGGCCAGACCCACGCGTTTGGCGTGGCCGACGAGATAGGCGTCGGTAAAGTGGCATTGCACCTCGAGCAGCCGGGTCACCGAGCGGTCGCCGTAGAAATCCTGCAACAGGTCGATGTTCGCCGGGTCGAGGCAGATCAGCAGCCGGTCGGTGTCGTAATAGTCGAACAGCATCCGCATCAGCGCCCTGCGGTGGCGGTGGCGTTTGTCCATCGAGGCCTGGATGCCCCCGAGATCGGGCAGGGCGCAATTGTCTTCGTTGAACAGATATTCGACCGCCGGAACATTGGTAAGTTGCTGGATGCGCCAGACCAGCCGCTTGGCGACGTGCCATTTCTTGCAGACCACGATCAGCATCTCGCGGTCGCGGCCCAGCGACCCCTCGTTCTCCCAGAAGCGCGGGGCGAAGCGCCGGCCTTCGCGGCCCCGCCCGGTGAGAAAGGTGTAAAGGCTGCGGCCCTCGTTGGAAATCTGGAACTCGGCCCCGTCCGAGGAATAGAGCACCCCCAGCCGGCGTTTGAGCTCTTGCGCTTCGGGGCTGATCTTGCGGGCGAAGAGGTAATCCTGGCTCATCAGGAGATCGTAGTGATCGTTGTAGAAATTCACCGGCATCCCGTAGTCCGAGAACATCAGGAAGGTGAGCGTGCGGTTGCGAATTTCCTCTTCCGGCACCAGATGGCGCACCAAGGTCTGAAAAAATGTCTCGTCGGGGATCCAGGTGGTGCGAAAGAACCGCATCACGTCGCGACGTTCGCGGGTGAAGGCCAGGATCCATTCGATGGTGCGGCGGCGCAGGCACCACCATTGGCTGCCGATCATGATCTGCAAATCCGACGGGATTTCGCGCTCCAGCCCGAGCCGTTTTTGCAGGTTCATCGCGGCGTAGAACAGCCGCTTGTTCTCGCGCTCGTTGAAATAGTGGCGATAGATCAGCCGCTCGGCCTGGATACCGGTCTTGATCCAGTCCGACTCGAAGAAATCGAAGCTCTCGATGAAATCGGCGTCGTTCTCGTCGAGGAACTCATGCGTGTATTCGGCCGATTTGATCGCCATGCAATCGCCCGAGAGCATGTAGAAATGCGTCGCCTTGGGAAAGGCGGCGACTGCCGCCTCGGTGGCCAGAAGCGTCGCCTCGACCAGCGACCAGGCCCCCCAGCCGCATTTGATCCTGCGCTTGGCAAAGGTGACATGCGCATTGTCGGCCAGAGCGCTGCGGATCCGGTCATAGGCGGCCCGCGGCGCCCGCGCGTCGAAATGGATCGACATGTAGTCGTCTTTTGCCGTAAGCCGCTGGGCCTGCTTGATAACGGCCTCTGGATCCTTGTGACAGAGCAATATGAAGGCTATTTTCGACATTGTGATCTAGGTCATATTCCGCGCGTCCCGCCCTGGCCCTCAGTTAAAGCCGATGACGTGTTGAATAAACAGGGTTTATTAACAAAAACAAACGAGCGTATAAGCTTTGCAACGACAAGAGCAGACTGGAGGCAGCAGCCCATGGGCTTTCCCGGCACATGGATGACGGAGAGTGAAAGCGTGGTCTATCGCGTGGTGCCGAAATGCGCCTGCTCGACCATCGGACAGATCCTCTATTATTCCGACCACGGCGAATTTTTCGATGGCGACATTCATGACGCCACCACGGGGCTGCACAAATGGTCCCGCGAGGACAGCCAGAACCTGATCAACGCCAACGTCAAGACGCATCAGGCCTATGCCTTCACCTGTGTGCGCAACCCCTATACCCGCATCCTGTCGTCCTTTTTCGACAAGATCTGCGGCATCCAGCGCAACGGCAACCGCTACCGCGGCAACCTGGTGCCGATGCTGGTGCAGAAATACGGCATCGAGGTCGGCGGCGACGACGGCAAGGGCGAGTTCGACCAGATCGCCAGCTTCCGTCGCTTCCTGCTGTTCGCCCGCGACACCATTCGCTGGCGCAAGCCGATGGACCCGGACATCCACTGGTCGGCGACCTCCGGCCACGTTTCGACCTTCATCTGCAACGGCGGGCGCTACGACAAGATCATCTGGACCGAGAAGTTCAACGAGGGCATGTCCGAGGTGCTGGGCAAGATCGACACCCGCCACGAGGTCAAGCTCGCGGAGATCCCGCGCTTCAACGAGAGCGAGGGCCACGGGCCGAAACGCGCGCATCCGGTCGAGGATTACTTTGACGACCTGTCGATGCACCTGGTCTACGAGATGTACAAGCGCGATTTCGACGTCTTCAAATACGATCCCGCCGATCCGTCGAACAAGATGCCGGTGGCCGAGATCGACCTCGACGAGGTACACGCCAAGCTGGGTGAATAGGCCAGGGCACCGGGCGCCGGTTTGTCACCCGTTGCTCAGAAACCGGCCACCCCGAAAACCGTGCCCCGGCCCCCGCGCCGGGGCCTCTTGGCCGGCCTCAACGCGCAAAACCGCGAGGTTCGGGGCCGCGGTCTCAGGCCAGGCCCGCAGCCTCCAGAACCTGCAACAATTCGGTCTCGGCCCGCGGGCCGACGTGGCGGATCACCTCGCCGGCCACGGCACAACCCATGCGGCCACAGGTCTGCATGTCACGGCCCTGCGCCAGACCGAAAAGGAAGCCGGCGGCAAAGCCGTCGCCCGCCCCGGTCGCATCCACCGGCACGATCCGCTGCACGCCGACATCGGTACGCTGGCCGTCGGCCACGATCGTCACCCCGTCGCCGGATCGGGTGCAGCAGACCAGCGAACAGATCGCCGAGACCTTGGCCAGCGCCTCTTCGGTGTCGTCGGTTTCATACAGCGAGCGGATCTCGGCCTCGTTGCCGATCACGTAATCCAGCTCGTTCTCGATCAATTGCAGGAAATCCGCCCGATGGCGCTCGACGCAGAACGGATCCGAGATCGCGATCCCGGCCTTGCCGCCGGCGGCGCTACAGGCGCGGGCCATGCGGGTGAAGGCGTCCTTGCCCTTGTCCTTGTCGAACAGATAGCCCTCGAGAAAGACGATCTCGGCCGCAGCCGCCACCGCCTCGTCGACATCCTCCGGCCCGAGTTCGGCGGAAATCCCGAGATAGGTGTTCATCGACCGCTCGCCATCGGGCGAGACAAAGATCATCGAGCGCGAGGTCGGCAGTTCGCCGCCCGGCACCGGCGGATTGACAAAGGCGGTGCCCACCTTCTCCATCGCCTCGGCATAGAAGCGGCCCAGCGCATCGTCATGCACCCGGCCGACAAAGGCTGTCCGCATGCCCAGATTGCCGGCCCCGGCGATGGTATTGGCCACCGACCCGCCAGCCGCCTGCTTGCGTTCGCCCATGGCACCATAGAGCACCTCGGCGCGCTCGCGCTCGATCAGCTGCATGATGCCCTTGCCGATCCCCATGTGTTCGAGAAAGCTGTCGTCGGCTTGTGTGATCACATCGACGACGGCGTTGCCGATGCCGACAACCTGATAGGTCTTCATAGGTTCTTGTCCTCATACATACAGAGATCTCGGATGATGCAGGTGGCGCACATCGGTTTGCGCGCCTTGCAGACGTAACGGCCGTGCAGGATCATCCAGTGATGGGCGTGCTGCTGGAAATCCACCGGGATGTGATCCTCGATGGCGCGTTCGACGGCCTCGACATCCTTGCCCGGGCAGATGCCCGACCGGTTGCCGAGGCGAAAGATATGGGTGTCCACCGCCTGCGCCGGGTAGCGCCACCACATGTTGAGCACGACATTTGCGGTCTTGCGCCCGACCCCGGGCAGCGAGATCAGCGCGGCGCGGGAATTGGGCACCTCGCCGCCATAATCCTCGACGAGGATTTTCGACAGCTTGATGACGTTCTTGGCCTTGTTGCGATAGAGCCCGATGGTCTTGATGTGCTCGGTCAGCCCCGCTTCGCCCAAGGCCAGCATCTTCTCCGGCGTGTCGGCGATGCGAAACAGCTCCTTGGTCGCCCGGTTCACCCCGGCATCGGTCGCCTGCGCCGAAAGCGCCACGGCGACCACCAGCGTATAGGCGTTCACATGGTCGAGCTCGCCCTTCGGTTCGGGCTCGGCGGCGTGAAACCGGCTAAAGATCTCGCGGATCGTGTGATAATCGAGCTGCTTGGCCATGCCCGTTCTATGGCCCAGCCCCGACGCAAGCGCAACATTCGGGTCGCGACAGTCCGGCCTGCACCCTAGATTGAGGCAAAGGAGTTGCCCGATGACCATGCAGGAAAACGGATATCACTATCAGGTCATGCGCCGCGCCATCGATCTGATCGACGCCAGCCAGACGCCGTTGACGCTGGAGGCGCTGGCCGGCGAAATGAACATGAGCCCGGCGCATTTCCAGCGGCTGTTTTCGAAATGGGTCGGTGTCTCGCCCAAGCGCTATCAGCAGTATCTGGCGCTGGGTCATGCCAAGGCGCTGCTGCGCGAGCGCTTCACCACGCTGGCGGCGGCCGATGGTGCCGGGCTTTCGGGGGGCGGCCGGTTGCACGATCTGTTCCTGCGCTGGGAGGCGATGAGCCCCGGCGATTATGCCCATGGCGGCGCCGGGCTGAGCATATATTGGGGCTGGTTCGACAGCCCTTTTGGCCGGGCGCTGGTGATGGGCACCGACCGCGGGCTTTGCGGGCTGGGCTTTGCCGCCGAGATGGGCGAGGCGGCTTGCATGGAGGATCTGCGCCGCCGCTGGCCCGAGGCCCGCTACCAGGAGGCGCCGGAGCGCCTCGCCGCCTGGGTCGGCGCCGCCTTTGGCGAGGTGCGGGGCGAGACCCCGCTCTACCTGATCGGCGCGCCGTTCCAGATCAAGGTCTGGGAGGCGCTGCTCGCGATCCCTTCGGGCCATGTCACCACCTATTCCGAAATCGCGACGAGCATCGGCAGGCCCAAGGCGGTGCGCGCGGTGGGCACGGCGGTGGGCCGCAACCCGGTCTCCTGGCTGATCCCCTGTCATCGCGCCCTGCGCAAATCAGGCGCGCTTGGCGGATATCACTGGGGCCTGCCGGTGAAACGCGCGCTGCTGGCATATGAATCGGCCCGCGCCGAAGCCTGACGCCGGTCCTTCTTCGGTTCACAGATATCCTCGGTCGGGTCGCGGGCGGCACCGCCCCGCCCTCGCGACACCGCGTCAACGCCGAGAGGTGGCAAGCTTCCGCCGATTCCCCCTTGCACGTAATTGTGAGCGGCGACAGGATCGCGACCAGTGTAAAGCACGCGCGGCGTGCGACAGCGCAATCAATGAGGCGAACGACTATCATGACTTTTCTGAGCAAACCCATCCTGCTGGCTTCGGCCGCCGCGCTTTCGCTTGCGGCCTGCACCACCCAGGGCCCCAACCAGAACCAGAAAGCCCGTCAGGGCGCGATCCTCGGCGGCCTTGCCGGGGCGGCGGCCGGCGCGATCGCCGGCGGCAACGAGGTCGAGAAACGCAACCGGATCATCGGCGGCGCGATTGTCGGTGCCGGCGCCGGCGCGGTCATCGGCAACCGTCTGGACCAACAGGAAGAAGACCTGCGCCAGAGCATGAGCAACGGCACCATCACCAACACCGGTGACCGGCTGATCGTGACCCTGCCGAACGACATCCTCTTTGCTGTGGATGACGCCACCGTACGTCCCGATCTGCAACGCGACCTGCGGGCACTGGCCGGCAACCTCCAGGCCTATCCGAATTCGACCGTCCAGATCGTCGGCCACACCGACAGCGACGGCGACGCCGCCTATAACCTCGGCCTGTCGCAGCGCCGGGCGCAATCGGTTGCCAATGTGCTGGTCGCCGCGGGCGTCTCGGGCAGCCGGCTTCAGACCATCGGCCGTGGCGAAGACCAGCCGGTGGCGGACAACCTGACGGCGCAGGGCAAGGCCCAGAACCGCCGCGTCGAAATCGTGATCCTGCCGAACGCCTGATCGCTTCGGCCGGGTTTTTCACCCGATCCCATGTCCGGCCCCGGTCCGCAGTTGATGCGGGCCGGGGTTTTTCATGCGCCCCCGGGGCCGGACCGGCGCCTTGCCTTGCGCCGACATCGGGGTATCTCCTTGGGGCAGACAGAAAGAGAGGCAGCACATGGCAGTAACCCTTCTGGGCATCTCCGGCTCCCTGCGCGCGGAATCGTCCAACACCAAGCTGATGCGCGAGGCGCTGCGGCTCTTCGGCGCGGCCGAGACCGCCGAGGCCGACCTGCGCCTGCCGCTGTATGACGGCGATCTCGAGGCGGAAGAGGGCATTCCGGCACCGGTTCGACGGCTGGCCGATCAGATCGCCGCGGCCGATGCGCTGGTGATCTCGGGGCCGGAATACAACAAGGGGGTCTCCGGTGTGCTGAAAAATGCGCTCGACTGGATCAGCCGCACCGATGTCTTTCCCTGGCAGGGCAAGCCGGTGGCGATCATGTCCGCCGCATCGGGCCGCGCCGGGGGCGAGCGCACCCAGATGATGCTGCGCGCCAGCCTGGTGGCCTTTCGGCCCAGGCTGCTTCAGGGGCCGGAGGTTCTGGTGGCACAGGGGCGCGAACAGTTCGATGCCGAGGGCCGGCTGATCAATGACCGCTATGAGAAGACGCTGACCGCGCTGATGGCGGCGCTGCGCGAAGAGGTGCGACGCCAGGGGCTTGCCGCCGGGACGGCGATTGACCACTCTGCCTGAAACAGCCGGCAGGAGACCCGATGACAGATCACGTCGATCCGACGCGCGAAAGCTTTGCAGCGTTCCGCGAGATGCAGCGCGAGGGGCCGGTGCATATGCTCAACCTCGTGCGGCTGCACGCCCGCGCCCGCTATGACGACGGCACCGAGGCCAGCGGCGCCGAAGCCTATCGCGCCTACGCCCGCGAAAGCGGCCCGATCTTTCAGCGGTTGGGCGGGCGGCAGGTCTGGGTCGGACAGCCCGAGCTGATGCTGATCGGCCCCTCGGAAGAGCGCTGGGACATTGCCTTCATCGCCGAATACCCCTCGGTCGATGCCTTTGTCGCGATGATCCGCGACCCGGACTACCGGCGTGCGGTGCGCCACCGGCAGGCGGCGGTCGAGACCTCGCGGCTGATCCGCATGGCGCCGGGCGCGCCGGGGGCGCATTTCGGCGAACTGGCCGAAGGCTGACCGGCGCCGCACCCCAGCAGGCCGGCCCCGTCGGCCGGCCGCCGCGCTCAGCGGCGCGACAGCGCGTGATAGATATGGGTGAAGGTGGCGGCGCCGAGGATCGGCACCAGCAGGTTGAGCAGCGGCACGCTGAGCGGCATGGCCATCAGGATGCCGGCGATCCAGATCGTCGTGCCATGTTTGCGGCGCATCTCCCGGGCACCCTCGCGGCCGATCCGGCGCATCGCGGCAAGGGTGAAATACTCCCGCCCGAGCAGAAAGCCGTTCATTCCCCAGAAGATGAAGGGCGTGGCCGGCGGAAAGAACACATAGAGCACGAAGGCCACAAGGTTGGCACCGATCAGGATGCCGAGAAAGCTGACCGTATCGCGCGCCGCATCGGCAAAGGGCACCGGGGTGGCCGGCGGCAGGCTGGGATAATGCCGGTCTTCGACCGCCTGCGCCACCTCGTCGAGGAACATCGAGGTGATTGCCGAGGCCACCGGAATCATCAGGAAGGCCGAAAGCACGATCATGAAGACCAGCGAGCCGATGCTCAGCAGATCGCCGACCCAGGTGACCTCGCCCACAAGCGGCAGGGTCATGCTTTCGCCGGTGAGCCATTCGATCAGCCAGAGCAACCCGGCATAGGCCCCGAAGAGCAGCGCCACGGTCAGCCCGATGCCCATCCAGAGCACCTTGCGGAAGCGGGAATCGCTGAGCTGGCTGAGCGATTTGAGAAAGGCGGACAGGATCATCGGTCCATCCAGGTGACCTTGGCCCCCTGATCGGGGCGCGGGCGATCCGGCGGTGCGGCGCGTTCGGTGCCGATGTGGATGATGCCGGCAACGCTTTCCTGCGGTGCGAGTGCAAGGCCCTGTTCGACAAAGCTGCGGTCATGGCTGGCCCAGCCGGAGAGCCAGTTCGCCCCCCAACCGGCCGCCAGCGCCGCATTGAGCAGCGATAGGCAGACCGCCCCGGCGGAATAGAGCTGTTCGATCTCGGGCACCTTTTCCGAGGCCACCGGCGCGGCCACCACCACCACCGCCAGCGGGCTGTCGGCATAGGTGGCGCGGGTCTTTTCTACCTGGTCGGGGTCGAGCCCGAGCGCCGCGCCGCGGGTTTCGGCAAGGCCCGCCAGACGATCAAGCGCGGCCCGGTCGAGCACGATCAGCCGCCAGGGTTCGAGCTTGCCGTGATCGGGGCTGCGCAGGCCGGCGGTCAGGATCGGGTCCAGCGCGGCGCGGTCCGGCGCCGGGGCCTGAAGCGTCTTGGCCGGGCGCGAGCGGCGGCTCAGCAGAAAATCCAGTGCAGCTTGATTGGGTTGGGGCATGCGGCTCTCCTGACGTGTCGCCGCTTATGTCACCCGTCGGGCTGGGGTTTTCAAGGGCAGGCGGCGTCCCGGGCGGGGAATGGCCCCAGATGAATGTTCCGAGCTGTCTGGACGGGCCCAGTGTGCAAATGCTTTACCGGAGGTCGGGCTGATGCCTCAGCCCTGTTGCGCGGCGCGGCGATAGACGCCTTCGGGCAGGTCGATGGCGGTGGCCAGATCGCGCATCTGGGCGATCGACAGGGTGATCCTGTGCATCCTGTCCTCGCGCGGGTCATATTGCTCGACGGTGATGCATTCGGCAAAACCGTTGACAACGACGTCCTCCTGAAGCGGGGCGTCGCCTTCATCCACAAGGGTGACGACGGTGGCGTCGAATTCGTGCTCGATCGTAAACATGCCACCAGATTAGAGGCTGGCGGGGCATTTGCAACCGGCGCCGGGGGCCGGGATAAGCAATTCCCCGCCTTGCGGCTTTTCACATCTGGCACCCGGCTGTTGCGCGGCCTATTTTCGATCTGACATGACTCGTATCTCTCTCCTGTTCCTGACGCTCTTCCTTTCGGCCTGTGCCGCGGTCGCGCCTGCGCCGCGGCTGCCTCAGGATACGGCGGGGCCACTGACCGAAACCCAGATTCAGCGCCGTGCCGATGCGGCGGCGCGGCAGTTCGTGGCCGTGGTGGAACAGGTCGAACCCGTGGCCGAGGCCGAATGCCGCAAGGTGCGGTTGCGCGGGCCCTGCGATTTCCAGATCGTCGTCGACGATCGGCCCGGCCAGGCCCCCAACGCCTTTCACACGCTCGACCGGCAGGGCCGGCCGATCATCGCCTTCAACCTCGCGCTAATCCTGAATGTCGACAATGCCGACGAGCTGGCCTTTGTCATGGGCCATGAGGCGGCGCATCACATCGGCGGCCATATCGAGCGGGCGCAGCGCAATGCGACGCTGGGCTCGGAGCTTTTCGGGCGGGCGGCGGCGACCATCTCGGGGGGTGACAGCGGTGCCATAGAGGCCGGGCTGGAGCTGGGTGCGGCGCTTGGACGGCGCAGCTTTACCAAGGATTTCGAGCTCGAGGCGGATGCCATCGGCACGGTCATCGCCCATCGCGCGGGCTTTGATCCGGTGCGCGGCGCCGAATTCTTTGCCCGCATTCCCGATCCCGGAAACCGGTTTCTCGGCACCCATCCGCCCAATTCGGCGCGGATCGAGACGGTGCGGCGGGTGGCACGCCGGCTGAAATGAAAAACCCCCGCGGCCGTCCGGTCGCGGGGGTACTTTTCAGTCCTGACGCAGCGCTCAGTCGAGCCGCGCGTTGCGGTGCAGCAGCGGCGTGATCCGGCGCACGGTGGCGCGGCGGTTGGCGCGCTCGGGGCCTTCACGCGGCACCAGTAGATCGCTTTCGCCATAGCCTTGGATGATCAGGTTCTCCGGCGGCACGTCGAAATATTCCACCAGCGCCAGCGCCACGGATTCCGCCCGGCGGTCCGACAGGGCGAGGTTATAGGCGGCGTCGCCCACGGTGTCGGTGTGGCCTTCGACGATAAACAGCTCGTCGGGATTGGCGGCAAGGAAATCGGCAAGCTGGCTGCCCAGATCGGCCAGTTCCTCGGCTTCGCCCGGCTGGATCACCGCAGAGCCGGTTTGGAAGTTGACCGCATCAAGCGTGACCTCGGGCATCAGGTGGCGGACCTCACGGATCGAGCGGACCTGATTGAGCGAAAAGCGGCGGTCGACATCGGCGGCCAGCTGCGCGTTCAGCGCGGCTTCCAATGCGGCCCGATCGCCAGAGGTGACGGTAACGGGCTGTTGTCGGCGCGGCTCTGGCAGGGTGGTCACATCGACCGGTTCTGCCGCTTCCTCGGTGTCGTCGAAAAGCACGATGCGGCGGCCGTCGGCACGCACCTGCACCCGGCGCACCACGGTGCCATCGGCGGCCCGAACGGTGATCACCTGGCTGCCGTCGGGGCGGGTGACGACCACACGCGACGAGCCGTCGGCAAAGTTGCGGGTCTCGACCTCCGAGCCGGGTTGGCGCAGCAGCACGTCATCATCGCGGATGACCTGAAGATCGTTGCCGCGCCGTACCACCACCCGGTCGCCCGAGTTGGACACAACCTCGTCGGCGTCGCCGAGGATCTGGCTCAGCGCCAGCACGCCAAGCCCCAGGGCGGCGGCGGTTTCGGCATTGCTGAAGCCGCGATCATCATCGTCATCGTCGTCTTCACGGGTGCCGCGCTGCTCGGCTTGCTGTTCGACGATGACGTCGCTGCCGAATTCCTCGCTGCTCGAGCGGACGTCGGCCTCGGTCACGGTCTCCACCACGACCTCGCCTTCGGCGGTGGCGGCATCATCCTCGGCCGCCATCGGTGTGCTGTCGGCAACGGTCGTGTCCGGCTCGGTTTCTTCCGGGGCGGGCTCGACCACCTCCACCTCCATGCCCAGCGCGGCCTTCACCGCGGTGCGCAGTTCGGCCTCGGACATATTTTCCGTGGCTCCGAGGTCGAGCGACAGGTCGGAGGCCAGCGCGAGAAGCTGATCGCGGCTCATGGCGTCGATGTCGTTGATACCGGCCAGGCCGCCGAGGGAGGTCTCTGCCTGCGTCTCGGTCTCAGCTTGCGCCTCGGTCTCCGCTTCCGCTTCGGCTTCGGCCTCACTTTCGACCTGGGCTTCGGCCTCACTTTCGACCTGGGTTTCGGTTTCGACCTGCGCTTCGGCTTCGGCCTCCGCTTCGGTTTCGATCTGTTGTTCGACCTCCGGCGCGTCCTCTGCCTGCGCGTCTTCCAGCGCCTCGCGGAGCTCTTCGGTCTGCTCGCCGGCCTCTTCGCTGGCCGTTTCTGCCGCGTCCGCCGCCTCCTCGACGACGTCCTGGGCCTCTTCAACAGCCGCTTCGGCCGCGCCCTCGACCTCTGCGGCGGTCTCCTCGGCGGCCTCGGCGGTCACTTCGGCGGCGCCCTCGGCCGTGACTTCCGCCGTCTCGGCCGGCGGTTCTTCGCTTTCTGCGGCCTCGTCGACCGGCAGGCCAAGCTCCGTCTTGATCGCGACGCGAAGCTCTTCGAGCTCCATCGCCCGCGCGGCATCGCGGTCAAGGCCGATCAGCACGCCAAGCTGTTCGAGAATGTCGCGGCCCATCTCGTCGATCTGCTCGGCCGAGGGCATTTCGCCGGCTGCAAAGGCTGACACGTCGCCGCTTTGTGCCGGGGCGACCGTGGGAACGGCCAGCGCGAGAGACAGCACAATGGCCGTGCTTTTCATCAATGTCGATCTGGTCATCTTGATACCTCTTCTCAACTCGCTGGCCCAACGCCGCAGCGGCCCGACTGTTCCAGCCGGCGAGATCGATCGGCACAAATTCGCGTGACGCCGGGTTTTGACCTAGATCAAAGGCCGAGGCGACCCGTCCTGCTAGGCTGGGGCCGTCGTTGCACAGCAAAGGGGAACGCCATGCAGTCACCACAGAAGATCAAGCGCCATGCGATCTTGATGGATCGGATGGCCGAGGCGCGGGGGCTCGATATGGAAGAGCAGGTCTTGCGCGGACGGATCAGCAGCGAAGCGGTGGCCGATGCGGTGCTGAGCTGTACCAATTGCACCCGGCCGGACGACTGCGCCAGATGGCTCGACCGGCAGGCAACTCCGGCGGCCGCGAGCCCCGGCTATTGTCGCAACGCCCGGATGTTCGACGATTTGTCAAAGGGTTGACCGGCGCTGTCGGGCCCGGTGCCCGGCGCGACGGCCGGAGGCCTGCGCGGAATCCGCTGACAGGGCACGCTCTACATGCTATGAAGAGAGCCGAGCCATTGAGAAAGCACAGGAATGCTGGCGCCAGACCGGTGGCCAGTCTGGCGACCCGATGTCGGCCGTGATCGCTTGCACGTGGTCGACGGACAGGCTGTGCGCCGTGCGACAGGATCGCGCCGCGCCGCCATAGGGTTGCTCCGGGAGCGCCACACCGTGCGTGCCCCGGGGGCGTGGCGGCCGTTCGAGGGGAACGGGCGCCACTTCCGCTCCTACCCCGGTTTCGCCGATCTGCCGGCTCCTGACGTCTGTGCCGGAACCGGTGCCTGCCGGCGCCTCAGCCCGCCTCGGGGGGCGTCATCCGCTGATACATCCAGCCGTCGATGTCGCGCACGGTGATCACTTCGAACTGGATGATCACGAAAAGAAGCAGCCAGATCGCCGCCGAGATCGCCGTGGTGAGCTTGGCCTTGCGCGCCAGGTTGTGCACCTGCGGCGCGCCGGCGTGGGTGCCTTCGACCACGTCGCCAAGGTCGCCCTGGGTCTGGATGCGGAAGGGAATCACCACCAGAAAGGTGAGGAACCAGATGACCGCGAAAAGCACGATGGCAGAGGTTATGCCCATGTTCTTGTCCTAGCTACGTTTGTGGCGCGGCGCGCCTAGACCTGTTCCAGCTCGACCAGGCAGCCGTTGAAATCCTTGGGGTGCAGGAACAGCACCGGTTTGCCATGGGCGCCGATCTTGGGCTCGCCCGAGCCCAGCACCCGGGCGCCGGTGGATTTCAGGTGATCGCGGGCGGCCAGGATATCGTCGACCTCGTAGCAGACATGGTGGATGCCGCCAGCCGGGTTCTTGTCGAGAAAGCCCTGGATGGGCGAATCCGCGCCCAGCGGATAGAGCAATTCGATCTTGGTGTTGGGCAGCTCGATAAAGATCACCGTGACGCCGTGATCGGGCTCGTCCTGCGGCGCGCCGACTGTGGCGCCAAGGGCGTCGCGATATTGCGCTGCTGCGGCTTCGAGGTCGGGAACGGCAATGGCAACGTGGTTGAGACGTCCGATCATGTGGGGCTCCTGGTGTCCGGTTTCGCCGGCTTTATCGCGCGGCAGGGCAGGCGGCGCAATTGGACAGGAGCGCGCATTAAGCAGTTGGTAACTTAACTTGGCGACAGTGGCAGTGAAAGCGTGGAGGGCTTGCGATGGACGATCTGGAAGACCTTGAACCGACACCGGCACCGGCGCCATCGGCGGATCGGCCGCTGCTCGGGCTGACCATTCTTGTGGTCGAGGACAGCCGATTTGCCTGCGAGGCGATGCGCCTGTTGTGCCTGCGCTCCGGCGCCCGTATTCGCCGCGCCGATTGCCTGCGGTCGGCGCGGCGGCACCTGCGGGTCTATCGGCCATCGGTGGTGGTTGTCGATCTCGGCCTGCCCGACGGCTCGGGCGCCGATCTGATCCGCGAACTGGCTGCGGCCAGCCCGCGCATTCCCGTTATCCTCGGCACCAGCGGCGATGATTTTTCCGAGGAACTGGCGGTCGCCGCCGGCGCCGACGGTTTTCTGCGCAAGCCGATCACCTCTCTGGTCCGGTTTCAGGAGCACATCCTGTCGCTCCTGCCGCCGGAGCGTCAGCCGCTCGGCCCGCGCCCGCTCAACGAGGTCGAGGTGATCCCGGACCGGATCGCCTTTCAGGACGACATGGCGCATATCGCCGGAATCCTCTGTGATGCCACCGACGAACGGTCAATTGATTACGTCGGGCAATTCCTCAGCGGCGTGGCGCGGATCGCCCATGACCAGGCGCTGCGCGATGCCGCCGACCGGCTGATCGCGCTGCGCCGAAAAGGCCAGCCCACAGGTTCGCAGGCGGCGCATATCGCCGGGCTGGTGCAGGACCGGCTGACCCAGCGCGCCGCCATGTAGTTTACGCCGGGGAGGCGGCCCGGTGCTCGGGTCTAGAGCGTCGGGTCGCTGCCGGTGCGAACCAGCCGGGTGAGATCGCTCAGGCGTTCGATCTGGGTGCCGTCGCGGGCGAAGTTCTTGGGCGAGAGCCAGGCGGCAAAGGCCTCTTGCAGGGCCGGCCATTCCTTGTCGATACAGGCAAACCAGGCTGTATCGCGGTTGCGCCCCTTGACCACCATCGCCTGGCGGAACACGCCCTCGTAGCTGAAGCCGAGCCGTTGTGCCGCCCGCCGCGACGGGCGGTTGAGCGCGTTGCATTTCCATTCATAGCGGCGATAGCCGGCCTCGAAGGCCCATTTCATCATCAGATACATCGCCTCGGTGGCGGCGCGGCTGCCGGCGAGGCTGGGGGCAAAGTGGATATTGCCCACTTCGATCGAGCCGGCCTCGGGCGCGATCCGCAGGAAACTGGCGACGCCGCCGAAGGTGCCGGTTGCCAGATCCTTGACGGCATAGAACAGGTGATCCGGCCGGGCCACCGTCTCGCGCACCCAGCGGTGAAACTGAGCCGAGGAATGGAACGGGCCATAAGGCATGTAGGCCCAGCGGTCGTCATGGCCTTCGAAGGCGCGAAAGAGCAGCGCGGCGTGTTGCTCGGCCGCCAGCGGTTCAAGCCGCGTGAAACGGCCTTCGAGCGGCGCGCCCTGCGGGAGCGGGGGCGGGGTCCAGTCTGGCACGGCCTCGCCCAGCGGGGGAAAATCGTTCATATCTCAGGCCCTTGCACGGATTTCGGCAAGGATAGGCACTGGGTCGGAAAAGGGAAGCCGGAAGATGGCGCCGCGGGGAACCCCGGGCGCCCCTGTTGCGTTGGACCAGCGACCAGACGGGAGAGCCAGCATGAGCGACATCTATTCCAGCCTCAAATCCGATCATGACCGCCACCGCAGCCTGCTCGACACGATCGAGAACACCGAAGGCGCGTCGGAGGCGCGCAAGTCGGCCTGGCAGGAATTTTATCGCGACGTCAAGGCGCATGGCGCCGCCGAAGAGGAGACCTTCTACTCCAAGCTGATCGCCAAGACCTGGGGCCAGGACAGCGCCCGCCATTCGGTGCACGAACACCAGCAGATCGACGACCTGCTCGAAGAGCTGCGCGAGATGGACATGAGCCAGGGGGCCTGGTTGCAGAAATTCAAGACGCTGCGCCACGACTACGAACACCACATCGACGAAGAGGAAGACGAGGTCTTTTCCCGCGCCAGAGAGGTGATCCCCGAAGAAGAGATCGAGGGCTATGGCAAACGGTTCCGCGACCGCAAGGCGCAGGAGCTGGAGATCATTGGCAAGAAACGCGAAGATTCGCTCGAGGATTGAGCCATGTCCGACAAGCCGCGCCTCGTGGGGGTCAATCACATCGTTCTGGAAGTGGGCGATATCGAACATGCCATGGCCTTCTGGCACAACATCTTCGAATTTGACGTGCGCGGGGCGGGCGACGGTTTTGTCTTTCTCGACCTCGGCGATCAGTTCATCGGATTGGTCGAGGGCAAGAGCCAGCCCGCCGACGCCCACCGCCATTTCGGCCTTGTCGTCGATGACCGCAGCCGGGTGATGGCGCTGGCCGCCAAGGCCGGCGCGCAGATCATGGACAGCGATTTCATGGATTTCCGCGACCCATGGGGCAACCGTATCCAGGTGGTCGAATACCGCGATTTGCAGTTCTCGAAGACCCCAGAGGTGCTGCGCGGCATGGGCCTCGATCTGGACAAGACCGAGGCGGCGCAAGAGGAATTGCGCAAGAAGGGAATTGGCTGACGGCGGGGCCGGGCCAAAGCCCGGCGCCCCCTCTCGAACCCTGTGCTCAGTCCTGCGGAATGACCCGGAGGCCCAGCTCCATCAGCTGATCCGACATCGGCTCTGACGGCGCCTGCATCATCAGGTCTTCGGCGCGCTGGTTCATCGGGAACATGATGACCTCGCGGATGTTTTCCTGCTCGGCCAGCAGCATGACGATACGGTCGATGCCGGCGGCACAGCCGCCGTGCGGCGGCGCGCCGTATTGAAAGGCGTTGACCAGCCCGCCAAAGCGTTTCTTGACCTCGTCGGCACCATAGCCGGCGATCTCGAAGGCCTTGAACATGATCTCGGGCTTGTGGTTCCGGATCGCGCCCGACACCAGCTCATAGCCGTTGCAGGCCAGGTCGTATTGATAGCCCTTGACCTCGAGCGGATCGCCCTCGAGCGCCGCCATTCCGCCTTGCGGCATGGAAAACGGGTTGTGCTCGAAGTCGATCTTGCCGGTTTCCTCGTCGCGTTCGTAGATCGGGAAGTCGACGATCCACGCAAAGGCGAAGCGGTCCTTGTCGGTCAGGCCCAGCTCGTCGCCGATGACGGTGCGGGCACGGCCGGCAACCGCCTCGAAGGCCTTGGGCTTGCCACCGAGGAAGAAGGCGGCATCGCCGACCTCAAGCCCCAGTTGCTGGCGGATCGCCTCGGTGCGCTCGGGCCCGATGTTCTTGGCCAGCGGGCCGGCGGCTTCCATGCCCTCGCCCTGATCGCGCCAGAAGATATAGCCCATGCCGGGCAGCCCTTGTTCCTGGGCGAACTTGTTCATCCGATCGCAGAACTTGCGCGAGCCGCCCCCCGGCGCCGGGATGGCGCGGATCTCGGTGCCGTCCTGCTCCAGCAGCTTGGCAAAGATGGCAAAGCCCGAGCCTTTGAAATGCTCGGAAACCACCTGCATCTTGATCGGGTTGCGCAGGTCGGGCTTGTCGGTGCCATACCACAGCGCCGCGTCCTTGTAAGAGATCTGCGGCCAGTCCTGATCCACTTTGCGGCCGCCGCCGAAGTCTTCGAAAATGCCCGTCAGCACCGGCTGGATTGTGTCAAAGACGTCCTGCTGCTCGACAAAGCTCATCTCCATGTCGAGCTGATAGAAATCGGTGGGCGAGCGGTCGGCGCGCGGGTCTTCGTCGCGGAAACAGGGTGCGATCTGGAAATACTTGTCGAAGCCCGACACCATGATCAGCTGTTTGAACTGCTGCGGCGCCTGCGGCAGCGCATAAAACTTGCCGGGATGCAGACGCGAGGGCACCAGGAAATCGCGCGCGCCCTCGGGCGAGGAGGCGGTGATGATCGGGGTCTGGTATTCGCGGAAATCGGCGTCCCACATGCGGCGGCGCATGGCGGCCACCACGTCGGACCGCAGCTTCATGTTGCGCTGCATGACCTCGCGGCGCAGGTCGAGGTAGCGATAGCGCAGGCGGGTTTCCTCGGGATATTCCTGATCGCCGAAGACGATCAGCGGCAGCTCGTCGGCGGCGCCCAGCACCTCCATGTCGCGGATATAGACCTCGATCTCGCCGGTGGGCAGCTTGGGGTTCACCAGGCTCTCGTCGCGGGCCTTCACCGTGCCGTCGATGCGGATGCACCATTCCGAGCGCAGTTTCTCGACCTCGGCGAAGACCGGGCTGTCGCTGTCGCAGAGCACCTGGGTGATGCCATAGGTATCGCGCAGGTCGATGAAGAGCACCCCGCCATGATCGCGCACGCGATGGACCCAGCCCGACAGGCGGACGGTCTCGCCGACGTTGGATTTGTTCAGTTCGGCGCAGGTATGGCTGCGGTAGGGGTGCATCTGGCGGCTCCGGGGGTCATTCGAGGTTCGGGCCGATACACCTTGCCTGTGGCTGAAAGTCAAGCCGCGAGGCCGTGGGGTAGGGGGGAAGGTGCGCTTCGCGCGGGCGGTGTCGGGTTTTCACTGCTCCGTGGCGGGGCCGGTGGGTCTTCACCCCGACGCGCGCGGCGTGCCAACAAGGCCGGGACGCTCCGGCGCGGGGGGCCGGGGCGGCAGATGCGGCCGCCCCGGCCAAGGTCGTTTTCACATGTCGATCAACGGGGCGATCTCGATGGTGCCGCTGCCGCCTTCGAGGATCGGGCAGCCCTTGCCCATCTCGGCCGCCGCTTCGACGCTCTCGGCCTCGACGATGGTGTAGCCGGACAGCGGATTGGCGCCGCCGCCGTCGCTCAGCCCGTCGACCGTCAGGGTCGAGGACATGCCCACCGGGTTGCCGCCATCGACCAGCTTGTCGCCCATGGATTCCATCCAGGCGCCCCAGGCCGCCATGACCCTTTTGCCTTCTTCTTCCGTCTCCGGCATTCCGCCGCCGTGATAGGCAAAGATGTATTTCGGCATAATGACCTCCTTTTACTGGTCGGGTTGAATTCCGTCGGGAAACTGCCGCGCGAGCCGGGCCAGCACTGCCGTCCAGCCGCCTTCGTGCGACGTGGCGGTCTCGCTGTCGGGCAGGCCGCTGTGGTGCAGGGTGAACAGCGTGACATCGCCGGCCGGGGCGAGGGTAAAGGTGACATGGCTTTCGTGGCCACGGGTTCCTTCGGCATCCTGCCAGGCCCATGTAAAGGCCACGTGACGCGGCGGCGCGACCTCGGTCACCATGCCGCTGACGTCAAAACGATTGCCCTCGGCGCTGCGCATATGGGCGTGCCAGGGGCCGGTGCGGGTAAAGTCGAGGCTGTGGCTTTCCATCGTCCAGCCATCGTGACCGAACCAGAGCACCATGTTCTCTGGCCGGGTGACCACATCCCACACCCGGTCCTGCGGGGCGTTGAACCGGCGCTCCAGCGTCAGGTCCGTTCTTTCTGCGACATCCGTCATTTCCTGTCGGTCTCCTTGTTGAGCACATGTTCCAGCCGGTCGAGGCTGGCCTGCCAGAAACGCCGGGCCTCGTCGGCCCAGTTGGCCACGGCCAGGAGCCCCTCGGGCCGTATCGAATAGAGCCGCTGCTGCGCCTGGGCGCGGCGATTGACCAGCCCGGCCTCGCGCAGCACGCCCAGGTGCTGCGACACCGCCGGCGCCGAAATGCCAAAGCCCTCGCCCAGCCGCCCCGCCGGCAGCTCGCCCTCGGCCAGCAGCCGCTCGACCATGGCAAAGCGGACCGGATCGGAAAGGGCGGAAAAGGTCTGCGGCAGGGCGGCCATAATTATCCTGTGTCGGTTCCGTGAGTCGTTGCAAAGGATTATTAGGCGGCCCCTTATTTAAGTAAAGGCTAAAATAAGGGGCCGATCGGGGCGATTTCCCGGCAGATCGACCGGCATTCGGCCTTGAACCCGGCACTCGCATGTCTATAACCCACGACAATTTGCGCCTTGCGCCCATTCCCCCGCGCTGAACCCCGAGGACCGATATGCCCAAAAGAACCGATATCCAGTCGATCATGATCATTGGCGCGGGGCCGATTGTCATCGGACAGGCCTGCGAGTTCGATTATTCCGGCGCCCAGGCCTGCAAGGCCCTGCGCGAAGAGGGCTACCGGGTGATCCTGGTGAACTCCAACCCGGCGACGATCATGACCGATCCGGGCCTGGCCGACGCCACCTATATCGAGCCGATCACCCCCGAGGTCGTGGCGAAGATCATCGAGAAGGAGCGCCCCGACGCGCTCTTGCCCACCATGGGCGGGCAGACCGGTCTCAACACCTCGCTGGCGCTGGAAGAGATGGGCGTGCTCGAGAAATTCGGCGTCGAGATGATCGGGGCCAAGCGCGACGCCATCGAAATGGCCGAAGACCGCAAGCTGTTCCGCGAGGCAATGGACCGGATCGGGCTGGAGAATCCCAAGGCGACGATCATCACGGCGCCCAAGCGTGCCAACGGGTCCGCCGACCTCGACGCCGGCGTGCAGATGGCGCTGGACGAGCTGGAGGAGATCGGCCTGCCGGCGATCATCCGCCCTGCCTTTACGCTCGGTGGGACGGGCGGCGGCGTGGCCTATAACCGCGAGGATTACATCCACTATTGCCGTACCGGCATGGATGCCTCGCCGGTCAACCAGATCCTGGTGGATGAGTCGCTCTTGGGCTGGAAGGAATTCGAGATGGAGGTCGTCCGCGACAAGGCGGACAATGCGATCATCGTCTGCGCCATCGAGAACGTTGATCCGATGGGCGTGCATACCGGCGATTCGATCACCGTCGCCCCGGCGCTGACCCTGACCGACAAGGAATACCAGATCATGCGCAACGGCTCGATCGCCGTGCTGCGCGAAATCGGGGTCGAGACCGGCGGATCGAACGTGCAATGGGCGGTGAACCCCGAAGACGGCCGCATGGTGGTGATTGAAATGAACCCGCGCGTGTCACGCTCTTCGGCGCTGGCGTCGAAGGCGACCGGTTTCCCGATTGCCAAGATCGCCGCCAAGCTGGCGGTCGGTTACACGCTGGATGAGCTGGACAATGACATCACCAAGGTCACGCCCGCCAGCTTCGAGCCGACCATCGACTATGTGGTCACCAAGATCCCGAAGTTCGCCTTCGAGAAATTCCCCGGCTCCGAGCCCTATCTCACCACCGCGATGAAATCTGTGGGCGAGGCGATGGCCATCGGCCGCACCATCCACGAGTCGCTGCAAAAGGCGCTGGCCTCGATGGAATCGGGCCTCACCGGTTTCGACGAGGTCAAGATCGAGGGCGCGCCGGAGAAAAGCGCCGTGATCAAGGCGATCAGCCAGCAGACCCCGGATCGGATGCGCACGATCGCCCAGGCGATGCGCCACGGGCTGTCGGACGAGGAAATCCACGCCACCACGATGTTCGACCCCTGGTTCCTGGCCCGCATCCGCGAGATCGTCGAGGCCGAGGAGCAGGTGAAGGCCGAGGGGCTGCCGGGCGACGAGGCCGGGCTGCGCCATCTCAAGATGATGGGCTTCACCGATGCGCGGCTGGCGAAACTCACCGGCTTTTCCGAGAAGGACGTGCGCAACCGGCGGATCGCCAAGAACGTGGTCGCCGCCTTCAAGCGGATCGACACCTGCGCCGCCGAGTTCGAGGCGCAGACCCCCTATATGTATTCCACCTACGAGGCCCCGATGATGGGCGAAGTGGAATGCGAGGCGCGGCCCTCGGACAAGAAGAAGGTCGTCATCCTCGGCGGCGGCCCGAACCGGATCGGCCAGGGGATCGAGTTCGATTACTGCTGCTGTCACGCCTGTTTCGCGCTGACCGACGCGGGCTACGAGACCATCATGGTCAACTGCAACCCCGAGACCGTCTCGACCGACTATGACACCTCGGACCGGCTGTATTTCGAGCCGCTGACCTTCGAGCATGTGATGGAGATCCTGCGTGTGGAGCAGGACAACGGCACGCTGCACGGCGTCATCGTGCAGTTCGGCGGCCAGACCCCGCTGAAGTTGGCCAATGCGCTCGAGGCCGAGGGCATCCCGATCCTCGGCACCACGCCCGACGCCATCGACCTGGCCGAAGACCGCGAGCGGTTCCAGGCGCTGGTCAACGAGTTGGGGCTGAAGCAGCCGAAAAACGGCATCGCCTCGACCGATGCCCAGGCGCTGGCGATTGCCGAGGACATCGGCTTTCCGCTGGTGATCCGTCCGTCTTACGTGCTGGGCGGCCGCGCGATGGAGATCGTCCGCGACATGGGCCACCTCGAACGCTACATTAACGAGGCGGTCGTGGTGTCCGGCGACAGCCCGGTGCTGCTGGATTCGTATCTGTCGGGCGCGGTGGAGCTGGACGTCGACGCGCTCTGCGACGGCGCTCATGTGCACGTCGCGGGCATCATGCAGCACATCGAAGAGGCCGGCGTGCACTCGGGTGACAGCGCCTGTTCGTTGCCGCCCTATTCGCTGGGCAAAGACGTGCTGGAGGAGATCAAGGCCCAGACCGAGGCACTGGCCAAAGCGTTGAACGTGGTCGGGTTGATGAACATCCAGTTCGCGATCAAGGGGGATGATATCTACCTGATCGAAGTCAACCCGCGTGCCTCGCGCACCGTGCCCTTCGTCGCCAAGGCCACCGACAGCGCGATTGCCTCCATCGCCGCGCGGGTGATGGCGGGCGAGAAACTCTCGGCCTTCCCGATGCGCCCGGCCTATCCCGAGAACGCCGATTACGACACCGTGCTGCCGCTGGCCGATCCGATGACCCTGGCGGACCCGAACATGCCCTGGTTCTCGGTCAAGGAAGCGGTGCTGCCCTTTGCCCGTTTCCCCGGTGTCGACACCATCCTCGGGCCGGAGATGCGCTCGACCGGTGAGGTCATGGGCTGGGATCGCAGCTTTGCCCGCGCCTTTCTCAAGGCGCAGATGGGCGCCGGCATGGTTCTGCCCGAGGGCGGCAAGGTCTTCTTCTCGATCAAGGACGCTGACAAGACGCCGGCGCTGGTGGATGCCGCGCAGATCCTCGACGGGCTGGGCTTTTCCATCGTGGCCACCGCGGGCACGGCGAAATTCCTGGCCGAGCAGGGGATCAAGGCGGAGCTGGTCAAGAAGGTCTATGAGGGGCGGCCGAACGTCGTCGACATGTTGAAGAACGGCGAGATTTCCCTGGTGATGAACACCACGGAAGGTGCGGCGGCGGTGGAGGATTCCCGCGAAATCCGCTCGGTCGCGCTCTATGACAAGATCCCCTATTTCACCACCGCCGCCGCGGCCCATGCCGCAGCCCGTGCGATGCAGGCCCGGTCGGAAGGCGAATTGGTGGTGAAGGCGTTGCAGGGGTAATACGGGCCGCCCCGCCGTGCGCGGGGCGAGCCGTGCCGGCCTAGGTCAGAACCGCCAGTCGAACTGGCGGATCAGGGTCACGCTGGCCTTGTACTGGTCTTCGGATTCGGTGACCGGGCTGTCCTGGAAATCGTTCATCAGCCGGTCATAGCCCAGCGTGCCCTCGATCGACCAGATATCGGTCAGCTCGCGGCGCGCGCTGATTTCGGCACCGACGGATTTCAGCCCGCCCTCGGCGGAATAGGTGGCGAGGTTGGGGGCGGAATTGGGCACCGAGAAATAGGTGTCGGCATATTCCTCATTGGCAAAGCTCATCCGCGGGCCGACGCGGATCGTGGTGCGGGCATCGGGGCGCAGAATGGCGTCGGCGGCCAGATCGGCGACAACGCCCTCATGGCCGTTGAACCCCTTGCGCACCGCCGCCGAAACCTCGGCGTTGTCCCAGCTGTATTTCGCCTTCAGGCCAACTTCCAGCGTCCAGTCGACATCATCCATGCCCCGGAACCTGGCATAGTCCGAAGCCTCGCGTTCGCCGATGTAGCCGAAGGACGGCGCGATGGTGAAGCCGGTGGTGTCGCCACCACCCAGGGACAGCGACCCGAGGCTCAGCGAATGCAGGCTGCCCTGAAAGGCGGGGCGAGAGCTGTATTCCTCGGAGCCTTCGTATTCCGGCGCATAGGCCAGGCCGCCGCCAAGTTCAAAGGCGATCTGGTTGCTCTGGGCCAGGGCGGCGGCAGGCAGGACAACAACGGCAAGCGCGGCAAGGCACGGGGTGGAACGGCGGGGCATAAAGACCTCCTATGCAGACATTTCATGGCCCGTGAGTCCGGGCCTGACCAAGCAGTGTAGCGTGGCGGCGGCCGAGGGCCAGCCCGGCCACGCCGGTTTCAGGCGGAATAACCCCACCACAGCAGGAATACGCCGAGGATGACCCGGTAGATCACATAAGGCGTGAAGCTGACCGAGCGCAGCAGCCGCATCATCAGCGCCAGCGCGAGCAGTGCCGCGGCAAAGGCAAAGACCGCGCCGATGCCGGCCAGCCGCAGCATTTCCCAATCTGCCTCGCCCACCACTTCGGCGCCAAGCAGCGCGCCCGAGGCGAGGATCGTCGGGATCGACATCAGCATCGACAGCCGCGCCGCATCGGGCCGCGCATAGCCCAGCGCCCGCGCGCCGGTGATCACGATGCCCGAGCGCGAGGTGCCGGGGATCAGCGCCACCGCCTGCCAGAAACCGAGGATCCAGGCGTGACGGGTGGACCAGTCGCCCGCTCCGAGGTCCGAGGTGCCTTTCTGGTCGGCCCACCAGAGCACCAAGCCGAAGATCAGCATCGTCCAGCCGATCACCGTGACGCTGCGCATCGCGTCGTCGAGGCCGGTGAGCTTGAGCAGAAGGCCGATCAGGATCACCGGCACCGTGGCCACCAGCAGCAAAAAGGCCAGCCGTGCGCCCGCCGTGTCGGTCTTGCCGCGCGCCAGCCGGGGCAGACCGGCCAGAGCGCCCCGCACGTCTGACCAGAAATACAGGATCACCGCGCCAAGCGTGCCGACATGGACGGCGACGTCGATCGCCTGCCCCTGGTCGGCCATGCCGGTGAGATTCGGCAAGAGGATCAGGTGGCCAGAGCTGGAGACAGGCAGGAATTCCGTGATACCCTGGATCACGGCCACAAGCAGAAGGTGAAATAGCGACATCCGGCACGGCCCTCTGGAAAATATGACGTCTCTATAAACCCATAGGAAAACATAGGGAAACCGGAATATAGGTCCGATACGGACCTGAAATTTCTGCTATGCGGCGAATTATCCTGCCGCAAAGCTCGCTTTACTGGATAATGGGTCAGCACTTCTGACTTTTCATGGGCGAAGCCCTGTTGTAAAAGCACGCCAACAGCCAAACAACCCGGAGCTCCAGCGATATGGCCAAGCAGCCCATGTTGAAATTCGTGCAGATCGAGCGCGATATGCCGGTCAAACGCGATGCGAATGTGCGCAACAGCGATTTCGACGAGATCTATGCCGAGTTCGCCCGTGCCAAGGCCGAAGAGCAGTCCAGCCGGTGCAGCCAATGCGGCGTGCCCTACTGCCAGAGCCATTGCCCGCTGCACAACAACATCCCCGACTGGCTTCACCTGACCGCCACCGGCCGTCTGCAAGAGGCCTATGAGGTCAGCCAGGCCACCAATACCTTCCCCGAGATCTGCGGCCGCATCTGCCCGCAGGACCGGCTCTGCGAAGGCAACTGCGTGATCGAGCAGTCGGGTCATGGCACCGTGACCATCGGTTCGGTCGAGAAATACATCACCGACACCGCCTGGGAAAACGGCTGGGTGCTGCCCGCCAATCCTGCGCAGGAACGCGCGGAAAGCGTCGGCATCATCGGCGCCGGCCCCGGTGGCCTCGCGGCCGCCGACATGCTGCGCCGCGCCGGGGTGCAGGTGACCGTCTATGACCGCTACGACCGCGCCGGCGGGCTGCTGACCTACGGCATTCCCGGCTTCAAGCTGGAAAAGGACGTGGTCGAGCGCCGCAACAAGCAGCTCGAAGCCGGCGGCGTGACCTTCAAACTGAATTGCAACGTCGGCGAGGACATCACCTTCGAAGAGATCCGCGCCGACCATGACGCGGTGATCATCGCCACCGGCGTCTACAAGTCGCGCGATCTGAAAGGCCCCGGCAGCGGCGCCAACGGGATCGTCAAGGCGATCGATTATCTCACCGCCTCGAACCGCGCGGCCAATTTCGGCGACAGCGTGCCCGAGTTCGAAAGCGGCGAGCTCAATGCCAAAGGCAAGAAGGTTGTCGTGATCGGCGGCGGCGACACCGCGATGGACTGTGTCCGGACCGCCGTGCGCCAGGGCGCCGAGAGCGTGAAGTGCCTGTATCGTCGCGACCGCACCAACATGCCCGGCTCGCAGCGCGAGGTGGCAAATGCCGAGGAAGAGGGCGTGCAGTTCGAATGGCTGACCGCGCCTCAGGGCTTTGCCGGCGATGACGTGACCGGCGTGATGGTGCAGCGCATGCGCCTGGGCCACCCCGACGCCACCGGCCGCCAGGCGCCCGAGGTGATCGAGGGATCCGATTATGTCGAGGACGCCGATCTGGTGATCAAGGCGCTGGGCTTCGAGCCCGAGGACCTGCCCACACTCTGGGGCGCGCCCGAGCTGTCGGTTACCCGCTGGGGCACCGTCAAGGCCGAGTTCGAGACCGGGGCCACCGATCTCGAGGGCGTCTATGCCGTCGGCGACATCGTGCGCGGCGCCTCGCTGGTGGTCTGGGCGATCCGCGACGGGCGCGATTGTGCCACGGCGATCCTCAAGCGGTTCGACGCCAAGCAGACGTCGGCCATCGCCGCCGAGTAATTTTCGCGGCCCCCGCCCGGCGCGGGGCTGCTCAGAGATATCAATGAGACCGGGGCGCCGCGGCGCCGCCCGGTCGCCAGAGGGAGACCCTCCAATGACCAAATATGATGCCGAATGGGTGCGCGCCGAGGAAGCCAAGCGCAAGTGGATGGAAGAAAACGGCCTGTTCCGCGAGGAGCATGAGCATTCCTCCTGCGGCGTGGGCCTCGTGGTGGCGCAAGACGGCAAGCCCTCGCGCAAGGTGGTGGAAAACGGCATCAACGCGCTCAAGGCGATCTGGCACCGCGGCGCCGTCGACGCCGATGGCATGACCGGCGACGGTGCCGGCATCCATGTGCAGATCCCGGTCAGGTTCTTCTACGACCAGGTTCGCCGCACCGGTCACGAACCGCGCGAGGATCAGCTTCTGGCGGTCGGTCAGGTGTTCCTGCCGCGCACCGATTTCGGAGGCCAGGAAATCTGCCGGACCATCGTCGAGACCGAAGTCCTGCGCATGGGCTATTACATCTACGGCTGGCGGCATGTGCCGGTCGACATCTCGGTGCTGGGCGAAAAGGCCAATGCCACCCGGCCCGAGATCGAGCAGATCCTGATTTCCAATTCCAAGGGCGTGGATGAGGAACAATTCGAACGCGAGCTATATGTCATTCGCCGCCGCATCGAAAAGGCCGCCGCCGCCGCCGGCGTGCAGCAGCTCTACCTCGCCTCGCTGTCCTGCCGGTCGATCATCTACAAGGGCATGATGCTGGCCGAGCAGGTCGCGGAATTCTATCCCGACCTCAAGGATGAGCGTTTTGCCTCGGCCTTCGCGATCTATCACCAGCGGTATTCCACCAACACCTTCCCGCAGTGGTGGCTGGCCCAGCCGTTCCGCATGCTCGCCCACAACGGCGAGATCAACACGCTGAAAGGCAACCTTAACTGGATGCGCAGCCACGAAATCCGCATGGCCTCGGCGACCTTTGGCGACTTTGCCGACGACATCAAGCCGATCGTGGCGCAGGGGTCGTCGGATTCGGCGGCGCTGGATTCGGTGTTCGAGGTGCTGGTGCGCGCGGGCCGCTCGGCGCCGATGGCCAAGACCATGCTGGTGCCGGAATCCTGGTCGAAACAGGCGGTGGAACTGCCGCAGGCCTGGCGCGACATGTATTCCTACTGCAACTCCGTGATGGAGCCCTGGGACGGTCCCGCCGCCCTGGCGATGACCGATGGCCGCTGGGTCTGCGCCGGCCTCGACCGCAACGGCCTGCGGCCGATGCGCTACGTTGTCACCGGCGAGGGCCTGGTGATTGCCGGCTCCGAGGCCGGCATGGTGCCGGTGGACGAGGCGACCGTGGTGGAAAAGGGCGCGCTCGGTCCGGGCCAGCTTCTTGCCGTCGACATGAAGGATGGCAAGCTCTACCACGATACCGAGATCAAGGATAAATTGGCCAATGCCCGGCCTTTCGGCGAATGGGTCGGCAAGATCAGCGAGCTGGACGACGCCCTGTCGCAGGTCACCGAAAAGGCGCTGCACCAGGGCGACGACCTGCGCAAACGCCAGATCGCCGCTGGCTACAGCATCGAGGAACTCGAGCAGGTGCTGGCGCCAATGGCCGAGGATGGCAAGGAAATGATCGCCTCGATGGGCGACGATACACCGTCGGCGGTCCTGTCGACCAAGTATCGCCCGCTGAGCCATTATTTCCGCCAGAACTTCAGCCAGGTCACCAACCCGCCGATCGACAGCCTGCGCGAATACCGGGTGATGAGCCTCAAGACGCGCTTCGGCAACCTCAAGAACGTGCTGGATGAATCCTCGGCCCAGACCGAGATTCTCGTCGTCGACAGCCCGTTTGTTGGCAATGCGCAGTTCGAAGAGCTGAAGCGGCATTTCAACGCCGACATGGTGACCATCGATTGTACCTTCCCGGTGGACGGCGGCGATGGCGCCCTGCGCCGCGGGTTGGAACGTATCCGGGCTGAGGCCGAGGATGCGGTGCGCTCCGGCGCCGGTCACCTGGTGCTGACCGACGCGGGGCTTGGCGCCGAAAAGGTCGGCATGCCGATGATCCTGGCCACCAGCGCGGTGCACAGCCACCTGACGCGCAAGGGCCTGCGCACCTTCTGCTCGCTCAACGTGCAATCGGCGGAATGTATCGACCCGCATTACTTTGCCGTGCTGATCGGGTCCGGCGCGACCATCGTCAACGCCTATCTGGCCGAAGACAGCCTGGCCGACCGCATCGACCGCGGGCTGCTTGATGGCACGTTGACCGAGAATGTGGCGCGCTATCGCAATGCCGTGGATCAGGGCCTGCTCAAGATCATGTCCAAGATGGGCATTTCGGTGCTCTCTTCCTATCGGGGCGGTCTCAACTTCGAGGCCGTCGGGCTGAGCCGGGCGATGTGTGCCGAATATTTCCCCGGCATGCTCAGCCGAATCTCCGGCATCGGTGTGTCGGGCGTGCAAAAGAAGCTCGAGAACGTCCATGCGCTGGCCTACAAGCAGGGCCGTAACGTGTTGCCGATCGGCGGCTTCTACAAGGCGCGGAAAACCGGCGAGAGCCACGCCTGGGGTGCGCAGACCATGCACATGATGCAGATGGCCTGTAACACCGCCTCTTACGCACTGTGGAAGAAATACAGCCATGCGATGCAGGCCAACCCGCCGATTCACCTGCGCGACCTGTTGGCGATCAAGCCGCTGGGCGAAGCAATCGCGGTGGAAGAGGTGGAAAGCGTCACCGCGATCCGCAAGCGTTTCGTCACGCCCGGCATGTCGCTCGGTGCGCTCAGCCCCGAGGCGCACAAGACGCTGAACGTGGCGATGAACCGCATCGGCGCGCGTTCTGACAGTGGCGAGGGCGGCGAGGATCCGGCGCATTTCGTGCCCGAGCCCAATGGCGACAACCCCTCGGCCAAGATCAAGCAGGTGGCCTCGGGCCGCTTCGGCGTGACCGCCGAATACCTGAACCAGTGCGAAGAACTGGAGATCAAGGTGGCCCAGGGCGCCAAGCCCGGCGAGGGTGGCCAGCTGCCCGGCATGAAGGTCACCGATCTGATCGCCCGCCTGCGGCATTCGACCAAGGGCGTGACGCTGATCTCGCCGCCGCCGCACCATGACATCTATTCGATCGAGGACCTGGCGCAGCTGATCTACGATCTCAAGCAGATCAACCCGCGCTGCAAGGTGACGGTGAAACTGGTGGCCTCCTCCGGTGTCGGCACCATCGCCGCCGGTGTGGCCAAGGCCAAGGCCGACGTGATCCTGATTTCGGGCCACAATGGCGGCACGGGGGCGTCGCCCGCGACCTCGATCAAATACGCCGGTCTGCCCTGGGAAATGGGCCTGACCGAGGCGCATCAGGTTCTCGCGATGAACAACCTGCGGTCGCGCATCACGCTCCGCACCGACGGCGGGCTGCGCACCGGGCGCGATATCGTCATGGCGGCGATGATGGGGGCCGAGGAATATGGCATCGGCACCGCCGCGCTTATCGCCATGGGCTGCATCATGGTGCGTCAGTGCCAGTCGAACACCTGCCCGGTGGGCGTCTGCACCCAGGACGAGAGCCTGCGCGCCAAGTTCACCGGCAATGCCGACAAGGTAGTCAACCTGATCACCTTCTACGCCCAGGAAGTGCGCGAAGTGCTGGCCTCGATCGGCGCGCGTTCGCTCGATGACGTGCTGGGGCGGGCCGATCTGCTGACCCAGGTCAGCCGCGGCTCCGATCACCTCGACGATCTCGATCTGAACCCGCTGTTGATCACCGTCGATGGCGCGCATGACATCACCTACGACCGCAACAAGCCGCGCAACGCGGTGCCGGACACGCTGGATGCGGAGATTGTGCGGGATGCTCAGCGCTTCCTCGAGGATGGCGAGAAGATGCAGCTGCAATATGCGGTGCAGAACACCCACCGCACCGTGGGTACCCGCACCTCGAGCCACATCGTCAAGAACTTCGGCATGCGCAACGTGCTTCAGCCCGATCACCTGACGGTCAAGCTGCAAGGCTCGGCCGGCCAGTCGCTGGGCGCCTTCGCCGCGCCGGGGCTGAAGCTCGAGGTGTCGGGCGACGCCAACGATTATGTCGGCAAGGGCCTTTCCGGCGGCACCATTGTTGTGCGCCCGCCGATGGCCAGCCCGCTGACCGCGCGCGACAACACGATCATCGGCAACACCGTGCTTTATGGTGCGACCGACGGCTATCTCTTTGCCGCCGGCCGCGCGGGCGAGCGTTTCGCGGTGCGCAACTCGGGCGCCAAGGTGGTGATCGAGGGCTGCGGTTCGAACGGTTGTGAATACATGACCGGCGGCGTGGCGGTGATCCTCGGCAGCATCGGCGCCAACTTTGGCGCCGGGATGACCGGCGGCATGGCCTATATCTACGATCCCGCAGGCGCGGCGACCAAGCTGATCAACATGGAGACGCTGACCGTCAATCCGGTGGCCGTGGAGCATTGGGAAAGCCAGCTGCGCGAGCTGATCGAACGCCATCTGGAGGAAACCGGCAGCCGCGCCGCGGCCGATATCCTCCAGCACTGGGAGGCGGAGAAAGGCAACTTCCTCCAGGTCTGCCCGCTGGAGATGCTCGACAAGCTGCCGCATCCGCTGACCGTGGAAGAGGCGGCGGTGCCGGCCGAATAGGCTCCGGCATCGACAACGAGGATCAGGGCGCGCCGGGGGAAACCGCGGCGCGCCTTTTCCGTCGCCGTGGCCGCGCTGGGGCGGCGTCGGCGCCGGGCAGTTGGCCGGTGCCGCCCGGATTGCGCGCCGTCAGCGCAACATGGCGCGGAACTCGGCGTTCCTCCGGAGGGTCATGTCTTTCATGCAGGCGTAATAGATCGCCTGGTCGAGGCTGCCACCATGCCCAAGCTCCTGCTCGCATGTTGAATCGCGCCGTTTGAGCCATTGGCGCTGCTGGGCCAGCAGCGCCGGCCCGGTGCCGCGCGCATCGGCCCGGGGCTTCAGTCGCTTCCACAGCTTGTTCAGCTCGGCGTCGGCGTGTTGCCATCGCGCGTGTTCGCATTCGGTGGCGTCCGCGGAGGTCGTGCCGGCGCAGGCGGCCTGAGCCGATCCCAGGTCAGGCAGGAGAAAGAGAAGCGCGGCCGAATAGATGAGCAAAATACGCATGGTCAGAATCCTTCTGCTAAAGTCTGGATGCTATCAAATCAGAGCGGCGCGGGACACAGTTGCGTCCGGGAACCGAAGGCGCGCAGGTTGCCGCAAATCTCCACCGCAAAAGGCAAACGGCAGGATGGCGACCGCGATTGTTGGCCTAGGATTGGTCAGGATCAGAGGCTAATGTGCGGCCATGGCAGGCAAGGCAAAACTGAAGAAAAAGGCAGCGGCACACCGCACGCCGTTCCGGCCGCATCGCTGGGTTCGGCGCTGGGTGCTGCGGACGATTTCGGTGGCGTTTCTGCTGGCGGTCTTTGCGGTGATCCTGTTTTCCGTCTTCAATCCGCCGCAGACGCTCTACATGCGGCAGGAGCGCGCGCGTCTGGGCGAGATCGATCATGTCTGGGTGCGGATGGAGCACATCGCCCCGGTGATGGCGCGATCCGCCGTGGCGGCCGAGGATGCAAATTACTGCCAGCATTGGGGGTTCGACGTCGAAGCGATCAAGGCGGCGATGGCCGATGGCGGCAGTCGCGGCGCCTCGACGATCAGCCAGCAGGTGGTGAAGAATGTCTATCTCTGGCACGGGCGAGACTGGTCGCGGAAATTGCTCGAAGCGGCGATCACGCCGCTGGTCGAGGCCGTCTGGTCGAAACGGCGCATTCTCGAGGTCTACCTCAACGTGGCGGAGTTCGACGAAGGTGTCTTTGGTGTCGAGGCCGCGGCGCGGCATTACTTCGGCGTCGGCCCCGGCGAGCTGACCCCGACCCAGGCGGCGCGGCTGGCGGCGGTGCTGCCCAATCCCAAGGAGCGCTCGGCCAGCCAGCCCTCGGCCAGCCTGCGCAGGCGCTCGGGCTCGATCCTCGACGGCGCGGCGACCATCGAGCGGGACGGGCGGGTCGACTGTTTTCAGTAGCGTCTCAGCTTTCTGTCTTGCGGTGGCGCAGGCGTGGCATGGCGCGATGAAGAGTGTTCGAGATCGCGCGTGTTTCGATCCGGCAGGCCCGGGTCTGCCAGTTGGCGAGCGAGAACGATGATCTCGAATGCCCGGGCCGTTTGCGGATGAAGAGCATTGAGCAGATCAGGCCTTGAACGGCGCCATTCCGGCGCGGGCCAGTTCGTCGGCGCGTTCGTTTTCGGGATGGCCGGCGTGGCCTTTGACCCATTCCCAGGTCACTTCGTGGCGCGATTGCGCCGCGTCCAGTCTCTGCCAGAGCTCGACATTCTTGACCGGTTTCTTGGCGGAGGTCTTCCAGCCGTTGCGCTTCCAGCCGTGGATCCAGCCGGTGACGCCGTTTTTGACATAGGCGCTGTCAGTGACCACGGTGATCTTTGACGCGCGCTCCAACGCCTCGAGCGCGTGGATCGCTGCCAGAAGCTCCATCCGGTTGTTGGTGGTCCTGGCTTCACCGCCCTTGAGTTCGCGCTCCTTGACGACCCGGTCGCCTTCCTTGGCCTGCATCAGCGCACCCCAGCCACCGGGGCCGGGATTGCCGGAACAGGCGCCGTCTGTGTAGGCGAAAAGCTCGGTCATCTGGGGCTCCTTGGCTGCGGTCTGCTGCCAGATGGCAAAGCCGGCGGCAGGTTGCAAGTGCGGATGCGCGGATGCAGGGGAAGGTGTGGCCGCCGCCACGCTGGGCTGCCGCTCGGGCCTGCCCGACAGCTCCGAAGGACGGCCGCCAAGCCCCCTGTCAGGCCGGCTGACGCAGCACCCGGGGCACCTTGAACTCGACGTTTTCGCGGGCGGTTTCGATCTGTTCCACGGTCACGTCATAGCGCGCACGGAAGGCGTCGATCACCTCGTTGACCAGAACCTCGGGTGCCGAGGCCCCGGCGGTGACGCCAAGGCTGCGGATGCCCTCGAGTGCCCGCCAGTCGATGTCGGTGGCGCGCTGGACCAGTTGCGAATAGGCGCAGCCGGCGCGGCGGCCGACCTCGACCAGGCGGCGGGAATTCGAGGAATTGGGCGCGCCCACCACCAGCATCGCATCACAGCGCGCGGCCATCGCCTTGACCGATTCCTGCCGGTTGGTGGTGGCGTAGCAGATGTCTTCCTTGTGCGGGCCGACAATCGCCGGAAACCGCGCCTGAAGCGCGGCGACGATTTCAGCAGTGTCATCCACCGACAGGGTGGTCTGGGTGACGAAGGCGATGCGCTCGGGGTCGCGCACCGCGACCCGAGCCACGTCTTCCACCGTTTCCACCAGAAGCACCTCGCCTTCGGGCAGCTGGCCCATGGTGCCCACCGTCTCGGGGTGGCCGGCGTGGCCGATCATGATCATCTGAAGGCCGTTCTCGGCATGGCGCTGGGCCTCGATATGGACCTTGGACACCAGCGGACAGGTGGCATCGACAAAGACCATCTCGCGGGCTTCGGCGGCTTGTGGCACCGACTTCGGCACACCATGGGCCGAGAAGATCACCGGCCGATCGTCGGGACATTCCTCAAGCTCTTCGACAAACACCGCACCCTTGGCCTTGAGATCGTCGACGACGAATTTGTTGTGCACGATCTCATGGCGGACATAGACCGGCGCGCCCCATTTCTCGAGCGCCATTTCGACGATCTTGATCGCCCGGTCGACGCCCGCACAAAAGCCGCGCGGCGCGGCGAGATAAAGCGTAAGCTGGGGCTGGTCGGTCATAGCGGTCTCCGGGGCTGTTGTCGCCGAGGTAATGCTTCTGGGCGCTTGCGTCCAGTGGGCGGGGCGTTCACGCGCCAGTGATTTGACCTTCCGGCGCTGGAAGCCCCGAGCCGGAAGACACCCAAATGGAGAGACAAGCATGTTGAGACAGGGCATCATCCTCGCGGCAATGGCGCTGGCCGGACCGTTGGCCGCCGCAAGTGACAGGCCGGAGGATGCGGCGGGTGAGTTTCCCTATTGGGATGAAGCCGAGGTGGCGCGCGGCGCGACGCTTTATGCCGAGACCTGCGCCGCCTGTCACGGTGCGGCGCTGGAAGGGGCCGAGGATTGGCGCGGGCGCAACGAGGATGGCAGCTTTCGCGCGCCACCGCATGACGAGACCGGCCACACCTGGCATCACGCCGATGCGCAGCTTTTCGCGATCACCAAATTCGGCACCGAAGAGGTGACCGGCGGCGCCGTGGTGTCCGACATGCAGGGCTTTGGCGAGGTGCTGACCGACGATGAGATCCGTGCCGTGCTGGCCTTTATCAAGGCGCAATGGCCAGAGCGCGTCATCGCCCGGCACAACGAGCTGAACCGCCGGTTCGAGGCGCAGCAGCAATAACCGCAACGCCTTCCATCCGGACAGGCCCGCGCATTTGCTGCGCGCCGGGGGGTTCGAAACCCTTGGCGTTCAGAGTTGCGCGGTGCCCCAGGCCAGAACGGCATAGCGACCGGTCTTGGCCACGGTGACCAGGGCCAGGAACAGCAAGAAGCGCGTGCGAAGCACACCGGCGATGACGGTGACGCCATCGCCGAAGGGCGCCCAGCTCAGCAGCAGCGTCCAGTAGCCCCATTTGGCATACCACCGTTCCGCCCGCGCCATTGCGGGGCGGGACACCGGAAACCAGCGGCGGTCCTCATATTGCGCAGCGAACCGGCCCATCGCATAATTCACGCAAGAGCCAAGAGTATTGCCCAAGCTCGCCCAGAAGAGCAGCAGGCCCAAAGGGGCCGAGCCGCGCAACTGCATGCCGACAAACACCACTTCCGACTGGAACGGCAAGAGCGTCGCGGCACCAAAGGCTGCCGCGAACAGCGTGAACAGTGACACGATTTCGCTCAAGCCGGTTCGCCCGGATCAGCCTGCGGCAGCCGAGGCCGTCCGGTCTTCCTGGTGTTCGCGAGGCGGTCGTCCAATGACTTCGCGGAGCCCGTCGAGCTCGATGAAATTGTCGGCCTGACGTCTGAGTTCATCGGCGATCATCGGTGGCTGGCTGCGAATGGTCGACACCACAGAGACCCGCACGCCCTGACGCTGGAGGCTTTCCACCAGCGGCCGGAAATCCCCATCTCCGGAAAACAGAACGATATGATCCACGCGCGGCGCAAGCTCCATGGCATCGACCGTGAGTTCGATATCCATATTGCCCTTGACCTTGCGGCGGCCCTGGCTGTCGGTGTATTCCTTGGCTGGCTTGGTCACCATGGTGAAGCCGTTGTAGTGCAGCCAATCGACAAGTGGGCGGATCGGTGAGTACTCTTCGTTCTCGAGCAGCGCCGTGTAGTAGAACGCGCGCAAAAGCTTGCCGCGTCGCACGAACTCCTGCCGGAGAAGCTTGTAGTCGATGTCAAATCCCAGCGCCTTGGCAGCCGCATAGAGATTGGAGCCATCGATGAACAGCGCAAGCCGTTCGTCCTTGTAAAACATTAATTGCCCTTCCAATAAGACGGCTCAGGTCCGCTCCGTGAGTGAAAATTTGCGGGTGAGCCTCATAATAGGGTAGTGGAAAAGTCCCGCCCCGCAAGGCATACTTCAAGGAAAAACAGCTATCAAGCACAACCATAGCGGGAAAGTTGCGTTGATTGCGTTGGGTGCGAACCTGCCGCTGCCCCAAAAAACGCCAATAGAGACTGTTCAGGCCGCGATTTTTCGCTTGCAGGAGCGGGGTCTTGCGATTCGTTTGGCCTCACGCTTTTTTGAAACGCCCTGCTTTCCGCCCGGCGCCGGCCCCGATTATATCAACGCCGCGCTGGTCGCGGATTGGCCGGGGACGCCCGAGGCGCTGCTGGCGCTTTTGCATGAGGTCGAGGCCGCGTTTTCCCGCACCCGGGAGGTGCGCTGGGGCATGCGCACGCTCGATCTTGACCTGATTGCGCTGGGGGATGCGGTGCTGCCGGACCGCGAAACCTGGGCCGCCTGGCGCGGTCTGCCGCTCGCGGATCAGATGCGTAGGGCGCCGGATCAGCTTATTCTGCCGCATCCGCGGCTCGAGGATCGGGGGTTTGTACTAATGCCCTTGATGGACGTCGCGCCGGACTGGGTGCATCCGGTCACCGGGGTGAGCGTGGCCCGGATGTGCGCGGCGTTGGCGCCGGAGGCCAGGGCAGAAGTCAAGGCCTTGTGATCGCCGCCGGGCAGGGGAATGCGCCAAAAAACCTCCTTGTCAAGCGTTTTGATCCGCTTTATGACCTGACCTTTCTGACAGAACTCGCCAGACGGAGATTCCCCATGGCCCGCGTGACGGTCGAAGATTGCGTTGACAAAGTCCCCAACCGGTTCGAGCTGGTGATGTTGGCCGCCCATCGGGCGCGCGAGATCTCCTCCGGGGCCGCGATTACCGTGGATCGTGACAATGACAAGAACCCGGTTGTCTCGCTGCGCGAGATCGCCGAGGAAACCCAGAGCGCCGATGAACTGCGCGAGCGGATGATCGAAAGCAACCAGACCCAGATCGAGGTCGACGAACCGGAAGAGGACGCCATGGCGCTTCTGATGGGGGCCGAGCCCGACAAGCCGCAGGACGACGACATGTCCGAAGAAAAGCTGCTCCGCGCACTGATGGAGGCTCAGGGCCAGGGGTAACCCCGGCCTGCGGTGACAAGGGTTAGCGATGATTTCTGCCGACGACCTCATCGCGCTTGTCCGCAATTATAATCCCAAGACAAATGAGGCACTGATCCACGCGGCCTATGATTATGGCCGCGAGATGCACGAGGGTCAGTTCCGCCGGTCCGGTGAGCCCTATTTCACCCACCCCGTCGCCGTTGCCGCCATCCTGACCGAGCAACGGCTTGACGATGCCACCATCGTCACCGCGCTCTTGCACGATACGATCGAGGACACCAAGAGCACCTTCAGCCAGATTTCTGACCGTTTCGGCGAAGAAGTCGCTGTTCTGGTCGATGGCGTCACCAAGCTGACCAATCTGCAACTGAACTCGACCGAGACCAAGCAGGCCGAGAACTTCCGCAAGCTCTTCATGGCGATGTCGCGCGACCTGCGCGTGATCCTCGTCAAGCTGGCCGACCGTCTGCACAACATGCGCACGATCAAGGCGATGCGGCCGGAAAAACAGGTGCAGAAGGCGCGCGAGACGATGGACATCTATGCGCCGCTGGCCGGGCGCATGGGGATGCAATGGATGCGCGACGAGCTGGAGGACCTGGCTTTCCGCGTGCTCAACCCTGACGGGCGCGCCAGCATCATCCGCCGCTTCATCACTCTGCAACGCGAAACCGGCGACGTGATCCAGAAGATCACCGGCGACATGCGGTTCGAGCTCGACAAGGCCGGGATCGAGGCCGAGGTCTTTGGCCGCGCCAAGAAACCCTATTCGATCTGGCGCAAGATGCAGGAAAAGGAGATGGGTTTTTCCCGCCTCTCCGACATCTACGGCTTTCGCATCATCACCGACACCGAGGCCGATTGCTACGGTGTTCTGGGCGTGATCCACCAGCGCTGGCGGGCGGTGCCAGGGCGGTTCAAGGATTACATCAGCCAGCCCAAGTCGAACGGCTATCGCTCGATCCACACCACCGTGTCGGGCCGCGACGGCAAGCGGGTCGAGGTGCAGATCCGTACCCGCCAGATGCATGACGTTGCCGAAACCGGCGTCGCGGCCCATTGGTCCTACCGCGATGGCGTGCGCAGCGAGAACCCCTTTGCCGTCGATCCGGCCAAGTGGATTTCCTCGCTCACCGAACAATTCCAGGACGACGAGGATCACGAGGATTTTCTCGAGGCGGTCAAGCTCGAGATGTATTCCGACCAGGTGTTCTGCTTCACCCCCAAGGGTGACGTGATCAAGCTGCCGCGGGGCGGCACGCCCTTGGATTTCGCCTATGCGATCCACACCCGCATCGGTCATGCCTGTGTCGGCGCCAAGGTCGATGGGCTCAGGGTGCCGCTCTGGACCCGGCTCAAGAACGGCCAGTCGGTCGATATCATCACCGCCGACGGCCAGGCGCCTCAGGCCACCTGGCTCGATATCGCGATCACCGGCAAGGCCAAGACCTCGATCCGCCGGGCCCTGCGCGAACAGGACCGTGAACGTTTTGTCCGGCTGGGGCGGGAACTGGCCCGGGCCGCCTTTGAACACGTCGGCCGCAAGGCCAAGGACAAGGTGCTGGAAACCGCCGCCCGCAACCTGCGGCTCGACGGCGCCGAAACGCTCCTGGCCCGGCTGGGCTCGGCCGAGCTGACGACCCGCGCGGTGGTCGAGGCGGTCTATCCCGACCTGGTGACCGAGGACGGCGAAGAGATCGACCGCAAGCGCGCGGTGATCGGCCTGGAAAAGGGGCAGAGCTTCCGCCGGGCGCCCTGTTGCCAGCCGCTGCCGGGCGAACGCATCATCGGCATCACCTTTCGCGGCCAGGGCGTGGTGGTGCACACCATCGATTGCGAAAAGCTTGCCGAATACGAGGATCAGCCCGAGCGCTGGCTCGATCTGCACTGGTCCGAGGGCAAGCATCCGGCCGCCTATGCGGTGACGCTCGAGGTGACGATGAGCAACGACGCCGGCGTGTTGGGCCGGGTCTGCACCTTGATCGGCGGCCACAAGGCGAATATCTCGGACCTTGAATTCATCGACAGAAAACCAGATTTTTACAGACTGCATGTCAACGTCGAGCTGCGGGACGCCGAGCATCTGCACTCGCTGATCACCGCGCTCGAGGCCGAAAGCGATGTCGCCGCCGTCGCGCGGCTGCGCGAAGTCACTCCGATCGCCGCCCGCGCCGAGGCGAACTGAAAGGAATATTCCTCCCGTGGTTTTCAAGCGCCGCGACAGAAAACCGACCCTGCGCGCGTTGTGGGAATTCTTCTGGCCGCGTGGCGGTTGGGGCCGGGCGGCCCGCTATGTGAAACACCGGTTGCGGCGTCTGCCCGATCCGCCGGAAAAGATCGCCCGCGGCATCTGGGCCGGGGTCTTCACCACCTTCACGCCGTTCTACACCCTGCATTTCCTGGTGGCGGCCTTTCTTGCCTTCATCATGCGCGGCAATATCCTGGCGGCGCTGCTGGGCACCTTTTTCGGCAATCCGCTGACCTATGTGCCGATTGCAGTGATCTCGCTTCAGACCGGATATTTCCTGCTCGGCCATGAATTCTCGCCGCATATAGAGCGCACGCTCACCGGCAAGTTCGTCGACGCGGGCGAGGATCTGACGCGCAATTTCTGGGCCTGGGTCAAGGGTCAGCCACCCGACTGGCACGGGCTCGAAGTGTTCTGGGACGACGTCTTTTACCCCTACATGATCGGCGGCATCATCCCCGGCATCGTTGCCGCCACCGCGGCCTATCTGGTGGCCGAGCCGCTGATCCGCGCCTATCAGGCCCGCCGCAAGGGCGCGCTCAAGAAACGCCTTGAGGCGATCCGCGCCAAGGCCGCCGCCAAGAAGGCGGCCGCCGCCGAGGAGGCCCGTGAAAAGGCTGATTGATTAGCGGTTTTCACCGCCCGCGCGGGGCGTTAGCCTGTGCCCGAAGGTAACCGGGGGCACCACATGCAAAAACTCAGGCTCGGCGTGAACATCGACCACGTGGCCACCGTGCGCAATGCGCGGGGCGGCGCGGTTCCCGATCCGTTGCGCGCCGCGGCACTGGCCGAGGCCGCCGGTGCCGACGGCATCACCGCGCATCTGCGCGAAGACCGCCGGCACATCTCCGACGCCGATATCGACGGGCTGATGGCGGCGCTGACGGTGCCGCTGAACTTCGAGATGGCGGCCACCGACGAGATGCAGAAGATCGCCCTGCGCCACCGGCCGCATGCGGTCTGCATCGTGCCGGAAAAGCGCGAGGAGCGTACCACCGAAGGCGGGCTGGAAGTCGCGCGCGAGGAGAACCGGCTGGCGCATTTCATCGCACCGCTGCGGGAGGCGGGGTGCCGGGTGTCGATCTTCATCGCCGCCGACCGTCGCCAGATCGAGGCGGCGCACCGCATTGGCGCCCAGGTGATAGAGTTGCACACCGGCGCCTATTGCGATGCCCATGCCGAAGGCCGGTTCGAGGACCGCGACCGCGAGATGACGGCGATCCGCGACATGGCCGAACACGCGGCGGGCCTCGGCCTCGAGGTGCATGCCGGCCACGGGCTGACCTATGACACCGTGGCCCCGGTCGCCGCTCTGCCGCAGGTGGTCGAACTCAACATCGGCCATTTCCTGATCGGCGAGGCGATCTTTACCGGGCTCGAGGCGGCGATTGCCGAAATGCGCCGTCGGATGGACGACGCCCGCGGCACCGCATGATCCTCGGCATCGGCACCGACCTGTGCAACATCGAGCGGATCGAGGCCATCCTCGCCCGCTTCGGCGACCGCTTCCGCAACCGGGTCTATACCGAGCGCGAACAGGCCCGCGCCGCCCGCCGTCCGCATGAGGCCGCGACCTATGCCAAGCGCTGGGCCGCCAAGGAGGCTTGCTCCAAGGCGCTGGGCACCGGTCTGCGCATGGGCATCGCCTGGAAGGACATGTCGGTGACCAACCTGCGGACCGGCCAGCCGGTGATGCATGTCACCGGCTGGGCAAAGCGCCGGCTCGACGTGCTGACGCCGCCGGGGCATGAGGCGATCCTGCATGTCACCCTGACCGACGATCACCCCTGGGCCCAGGCCACGGTGCTGATCGAGGCGCGGCCGCTGGGCCCGGTCCCGTCCCGGACCTGATCCGGGACCTCGTGGTCCGCGACAGGGGAGGCCCCGGATCAGGTCCGGGGCGGGCTGTCGGGCCTATTCGCCGCGCGGGAAGCGCTGGTTTTCCTCGACGACATTGAGATCCATGTGGTTGCGCATATAGCGCTCCGAGGCCCTTTGCAGCGGCTGGTGGTCCCAGGGGTAATAGGCGCCGTTGCGCAGCGCTTCATAGACCACATGACGCCGGGCCTGGCTTTCGCGGACCCGGGCGTCGAACTGCTCGAGATCCCAGCGGGTGGCGGCCTCGACGCGGAACCGTTCGAGCACCTCGGCATGGTCGGAGCGTTCGGCCAGGTTGGTCAGCTCCTGCGGATCATCCTCGAGGTTGAAGAGCTGTTCGGGATCGAGCGCGCAATTGGTGTATTTCCAGGGTCCCGCCCGCAGGGCGACCAGCGGCGAATAGGAGGCTTCGGCGGCATATTCCATCGCCACCGGGCTCAGCCGGGTCGCGCCATTGCCCAGCGGCACCAGGGTTTCGCCGGTGGTCCAGGGCAGGACCTCCTCCATGCTGACCCCGGCCAGATCGCAGAGTGTCGGGCAGAGATCGATTGTGCTGACCGGCGCCTCGACGAGCCCCGGCGCCATCTGCGGCGCGGCGATCATCAGTGGCACCCGGGCCGAGCCTTCGAGGAAGGACATCTTGAACCACAATCCGCGCTCGCCCAGCATGTCGCCGTGATCCGAGAGAAAGAGGATGATCGCCTCCTGCCGCGTCGCTTCCAGCGCCTCCATCACCTCGCCGATCTTGTCATCGAGATAGGAGATATTGGCAAAATAGGCGCGCCGCGCCCGGCGGATGTCGTCCTGGCCGATGTCGAAGCTGCGCCAGTCGTTGGCGTCGAAGATGCGCTGCGAATGCGGGTCGTGGTCGTCGTAATCCAGCGCCGGCACCTGCGGCAGCAGATGCGCGCAGTCTTCGTAGAGATCCCAGTATTTGCGCCGTGCCACATAAGGGTCATGCGGATGGGTGAAGCTGACCGTCATGCACCAGGGCCGGTCGTCATGGCCCCGCGCGAAGTCATACACCTTGCGGGTGGCGTGATAGGCCACCTCGTCGTCGTATTCCATCTGGTTCGAGATCTCGGCCACGCCGGCGCCGGTGACGCTGCCCATGTTGTGATACCACCAGTCGATGCGTTCGCCGGGCTTGCGGTAATCCGGGGTCCAGCCGAAATCGGCCGGGTAGATATCGGTGGTCAGCCGCTCTTCGAAGCCGTGAAGCTGATCGGGGCCGACGAAATGCATCTTGCCCGACAGGCAGGTGTGATATCCGGCCCGGCGCAGGTGATGGGCATAGGTCGGGATCGACGACGCGAACTCGGCGGCATTGTCATAGACCCCGGTGCCCGAAGGCAGCTGGCCCGACATGAACCCCGCCCGCCCCGGCGCGCAGAGCGGCGAGGCGGTATAGGCATTGGCAAAACAGGTCGACCGCAACGCCAGCTTGCGCAGGTTCGGCGTATGCAGCCAATCGGCCGGGCCGTCGGGAAACAAGGTGCCGTTAAGTTGATCGACCATGAAGATCAGGATGTTGGGCTTGTCCGTCATGTCGGTTCCTTGCGATTTGGCGGCAGCTTGGCAGGCCGGACGCCCCGCCGTAAAGCCCCCATCGCTTGACACCTCCGACATGGGGCCGCATGTAGCCTGCGACAGATAACGCGGGGAGCCCCATGTCCATGGCCGAGGAAAAGAAAGGCAATGCGATCGTCGAGACGATCAAGACCGTTGTCTATGCATTGCTCATCGCGGGCGTGTTCCGCACGGTGTTCTTTCAGCCGTTCTGGATCCCCTCCGGGTCGATGAAGGACACGTTGCTGATCGGCGATTTCCTCTTCGTCAACAAGATGGCCTATGGCTATTCCTATGCCTCCTGCCCGTCGATCATCGTGCCCCGCTTCGGCATCGATCTCGATGCCACCGATTTCTGCGGCTGGGCCGATGGCGACAACAGCCGGCTGTTCGGCTCCGAGCCAGAGCGCGGCGATGTCGTTGTCTTCCGGCACCCGGTGACCGGGCGCGACTTCATCAAGCGGGTGGTGGGCCTGCCGGGCGAGAAGATCCAGGTCCGGGCCGGGCGGCTGCATATCGACGGCACGCCGGTCGAGTTGGAAGCGGATGGCGTTTTCGAAGAGGTCGCCGGCCCGCAGGGACCGCAGCGGCTGAGCCCGCGCTGCTCGAACGCGCCGGTGGGCGACGGGGCGATGTGCGAAAAGGCGAAATTCGTCGAGACCCTGCCCGAAGGCACCGCCCATTCGATTCTCGATATCGGCCGGCAGTCTTCCGACAACACGCCGGTGTTCACCGTGCCCGAAGGGCATTACTTCATGATGGGCGACAATCGCGACAATTCCACCGATTCGCGGTTTCCGCAGCAGGTCGGCGGCGTCGGCTTCGTGCCCTTCGAAAACCTTGTCGGCCGCGCCGACCGGGTGATGTTCTCCTCTGCCGGCAGTTCGATGCTGTTCTTCTGGACCTGGCGGGGTGATCGTTTCTTCAAGGCGATCGAGTGAAGCTCTCGGCAGAGTTGAAGGCGCTTCAGGCGCGGCTTGGGCATGAGTTTGCCGAGCCGCGGCATCTGGTGCATGCGGTGACGCATTCGTCGATGTCGACGCCGACGCGCAGCGACAACCAGCGGCTGGAGTTTCTCGGCGACCGGGTGCTCGGGCTGGTGATGGCCGAGGCGCTTCTGGCCGCCGACAGCCGCGCCACCGAAGGGCAGCTGGCGCCCCGTTTCAACGCGCTGGTGCGCAAGGAGACCTGCGCCGATGTCGCACGGCAGATCGATCTCGGCGCGGCGATGAAGCTGGGCCGGTCCGAGATGCTCTCGGGCGGTCGGCGCAAGATGGCGCTGTTGGGCGATGCGATGGAGGCGGTGATTGCCGCGGTCTATCTGGATGCCGGTTTCGAGGCGGCCAAGGCCATGGTGCTGCGGCTCTGGGGCAAGCGGATCGATACGGTCGAGGACGATGCCCGCGACGCCAAGACCAGCCTTCAGGAATGGGCCCAGGCCCGCGGCCAGAACCCGCCGGTCTATGAGCAGATCAGCCGCAGCGGACCGGACCATTCGCCAGTGTTCATCATCGAGGTCAGGTTGGAGAGCGGCCAGACCGCCCAGGCCAAAGCCGGATCGAAGCGGCAGGCCGAACATGCGGCGGCCAAGGTGCTGCTGGACAGGTTGAACGGCGGATGACCGGAGGCCTGCGGCGCGAACGCAGGCCTTGCAAATCAGAACAGCGCCATGACGTCGGCGACGGCGCCGGTGGTATTCACCGCCAGCGTGACGCTGAAGGCCAGCGCGGCCGTTGCCACCCTGCGTTTCGGTTCCAGCAGGCCAAGCTCACGGCGCAGCAGGCGGGATTCTTCCTGCGGGATCGGCTCGCACAGCACGCGACGGACCAGCGTCTCCTGCTGGCGCTGCGCGTCGGAGGCCCGCAGACGCGGGACGCCTGTCGTGCGCGACTGGCGGTCGGTGACGGTCCGAAGCGTCGGGCGCGGACGCGCGGGCGGCCGGGCGAGGGCATCGAGAAAGGTCTGCCGGTCGAGCACGGCCTTGGCGTCCAGCCAGGCAATCTCGGTCACCGGGTGGCGCGCCACGAGGGCTTGCGTCAGGCGCGCCAGTTCCACTTCGGCGATCCGTGCGGTATCGGCCGAGACCGAAAGAACATAGTGCCGCGCCTTGCCCTTGCCGCTACTTTCGAGGGTGACGGCAGTGACGGGCGCGCCGGCGCTCGGCCCGATGTCGGGCGGGCGGCGGCTGTGGAGCCTTTCGATATCCTGGCGCAAACGGGTTTCGGTAATGTCGGAGCGTTTGTCGGCCCCGGCAGGCAAGCGCAGGCGGGCGGTGAGTGTGACCTGCGCCTGCGACTGTTTCGGGATTGTTTCGGTGTGAGTGATCATATCGTGAATTTAGGCAGCGATTCGGGCGCAAATTCGGACCAATTTTGGCGAAAATGCCAGATTGTTGAGAATTTCGACAAAAGCGACCGCTCCATTGGCGTCGCACGGGAAACAATTCGCGGCGCGCTCCGGGGCGGTTTCGCCTCTGGTTTTAGCGCCTGATCTGCGTTACTCGCTGTGGATTGTTGACAGGAAACCTGACCCCATGACCACACGCGCCGGATTTGTCGCCCTGATCGGAGAGCCCAACGCGGGCAAATCGACCCTCACCAACCGTATGGTGGGCGCGAAAGTGTCGATCGTGACCCACAAGGTCCAGACCACCCGCGCCCGCATTCGCGGCGTGGCGCTGGAGGGTGACAGCCAGATCGTCTTTGTCGATACGCCGGGCCTGTTCAAACCGCGCCGCCGGCTCGACCGGGCGATGGTGGCGGCGGCCTGGGGCGGGGCGGCGGATGCCGATATCGTGGTGCTTCTGGTCGAGGCGCACCGGGGGGTGACCGAGGGGGTGGAGCGCATTCTCGAGGGGCTTGAAGAGATCGGGCAGGGCCGTCGCGTGGCACTGGCGATCAACAAGATCGACCGGGTCAAATCGGACGTGCTGCTGGCGCTGACCGAGGATCTGAACGCCCGCTACGGCTTTGAAGAAACCTTCATGATCTCGGCCGAAAAGGGTTATGGCTGCGACGATCTGAAAAAATGGCTGGCCACGCAATTGCCGGAAGGCCCCTGGCTTTATCCCGAAGACCAGATCGCCGATCTGCCGCTGCGGATGATCGCCGCCGAGATGACGCGCGAAAAACTGACCCTGCGGCTGCATCAGGAACTGCCCTACCAACTCACCGTCGAAACCGAGAACTGGGAAGAGCGCAAGGACGGCACCGCGCGGATCGACCAGGTGGTCTATGTCGCGCGCGACGGCCACAAGGGCATCGTTCTGGGCAACAAGGGCGAGTCGATCAAGGCGATCTCCAAGGCGGCGCGCGAAGAGCTCGAAGAGTTTCTCGGCCGGCGCGTGCATCTCTTCCTGCAAGTGAAGGTGCGCGAAAAATGGCTGGAAGAGGCGGCGCGCTATTCCGAGATGGGGCTGGATTTCCGCGACGGCAACAGCTGAGACGGTATCGGAGCCCCGGCGGGTCGACCCGGGGCCCCGACAGCGCCGGCGTGCCGGGGGAAGCAGCGCGCCGGCCTGCCACGAGATCGGGCGAGGTAAGGGGATGTCACCGGGCCCGCAACCCTGCCGCCGGGCCTGCGACCGGCCGCGACAGAGCTGTCCAGTCTCTCGTGGCAGAGAAACTTTGACTGTAGTCATGAGATAGCGCCGGGATCGAGATTTTCAAATGACAACAACATTCAGGAACGGTGGGGCATGCGGCTGACGGCGGATTTCTGGGTCGCGGCCTATATCGCGCGGCTGCGGCAGGCGGATATCCCGGCCTTCGTGGTGGCGCATGGCGACGACACCTCGGGCATGGTGATGGTGAAACTCAATACGCTGGACGGCCAGGCCCGCCTGTTTCACCGGATGCATGATCTCATGGCTGACGAGACCCGCTGGCAGGAGATGCAGGCCGGCCCGGAGGCCGAGGTGGATGCGGCGCTGGCGAAACAGCGGGCGATGGACCCCGATCTCTGGGTGATCGAGGTCGAAGACCGCGCCGGGCGGCACCTGCTGGACAGCGGTGGGCTTTGAGGCCAGCGTGGCGGCCATGGAATGGCGCGACACCGGAATATTGCTGAGCATCAGGCACCATGGCGAGACCTCGGCCATCGTCGAGGTCTTTACCCCGGGCCACGGCCGTCATGCCGGGGTGGTGCGCGGCGCCACCAGCCGCAAGCTCGGCCCGGTGCTGCAACCCGGCGCGCAGCTCGATCTGCACTGGCGGGCGCGGCTCGAGGAGCATCTGGGCGCCTATTCGGTCGAGCTGCAACGCTCGCGCGCGGTGCAGGCCATGGGCAGCCGGCTGGCGCTGTCCGGGCTGAACGCGGTCTGTGCGCTGCTGGCCTTCTGCCTGCCGGAGCGCGAACCGCATGCCGCGCTCTATCTGCGGTCGGAGCAGTTGCTCGACCTGCTCGGGCAGGACGAGCTCTGGCCGCTGGCCTATCTGCGCTGGGAGATGGCGCTGCTGGAAGAGCTGGGCTACGGGCTCGATCTCTCGGTCTGCGCGGTGACCGGTGCCGGTGAAGGGCTGGCTTATGTCTCGCCGAAATCCGGACGCGCGGTGTCGCAGGCCGGGGCGGGCGATTGGGCCGACCGGCTCCTGCCGCTGCCGGAGGTAATGTTGGGGCGCGGCGCGGCAGACAGCGCCGAAATCGCCGCCGCGCTGCGGGTGACCGGGTATTTCCTGACCGAGAAACTGGCGCCGGCGCTGGGCCACCGGCCGCTGCCGGAGGCGCGTGGGCGGTTTGTCGAGCGAGTCGGCTAGCGATGATGCCAGCGGCGCCGGAGGCGCCTGCGCACGCCTCCGGCAGCAGTTCTCCGGCATGGCCGGGCCAGGGGGTCAGTTGACCGCGACAAAGACCATTTCGCGGCCGTCTTCGTTGCGCAGCACCAGGCGATTGCCGTCAAATTCTGAAATCGTCATCTCACGCAGCGCGGCGAGAAAGGCGGCCTCTTCGCGGAATTGCGGGCACATCCTTTGGGTGACACCCATGCGCGCGGCGCCAAAGCCGGGCAGGGGCTCGGTCTGGACGCCGAAGAAGCGGTTGCAGGGGGTGCTGCCGGCGATCTGCGCCGGGGTTGGAAAGGTGAGCGTGGCGCGGGCCTCGAAGACCTGGCCATCGATGGACTGGAGTTTCCAGTGGGTTTCGGTGTCTTGCGCACCGCTCAGCGTCGCTGAGAGGCTGGCAAAGGCGGACAGGGCCGCCGCGATCAATGTCTGTGTCATGGCGCTAACCTAGGCGCTCTGAGGCGGCGGAAAAGCCGGTGACGGGCTTTGTCATTCCGGCGCGGCGGAAAAGATCATCTCGCGGCCGGCGTCGTCCGACAGGATCAGCGTATCGCCCTGCACCTCGGCCAGAGTCATGGCGCGCAATGCGGCGAGAAAGGCCTGTTCCTCGGACAGCTCCGGGCAGGCGCGGCGGGTGGTGCGCAAGGGGCCGGTGCCAAACCAGGGATAGGGTTTGGTCTGGCGGCCGGAAAAGCTGTTGCAGGGGCCGCGGCCCTGAATGCGGCCCTCGGCGGGAAAGCTCAGCGTGGCATCGGCCGTGAAGGGCGCGCCATCGATGCTTTCCAGCTGCCAGGTGACATCGGCGGCGCCATAGGCGGCAAGGGTTTCGCCACTGTCGCAGGTCGACAGCAGCGCGGCGGCGATCAGGGGCAGGGCAAGTTTCATGCGACCAATATAGGGGGGCGTGGCGGGATTGAAATATCGCATGCTCTCTTCCCTGTCCCGGCCATGGGGGCTAGAAGCGAGACATGCGTTGGACCTTGCCAAATATCCTCACAGTGCTGCGGCTTGCCGCGGCCCCTGCCGTGCCGCTGATGTTTCTCTATTGGGCGCGGCCCTATGCCGATATCGCGGCGCTGATGATCTTTCTGCTGGCGGCAGTGACCGACTGGTTCGACGGCTATCTGGCCCGCGCCTGGAAGCAGGAAACCAAGATCGGCACCATGCTCGATCCGATCGCCGACAAAGCGATGGTGGTGATCGCGCTGATGGTGATTGCCGCCTATTCGTCTTATTCGCCCTGGCTGGTGCTGCCGGCGACGGTGATCCTGTTCCGCGAGGTATTCGTCTCGGGGCTGCGCGAGTTTCTCGGTGATGTGGCGGGCACGCTGAAGGTGACCAAGCTGGCCAAATGGAAGACGACGCTGCAAATGGTGGCCATTGCGGTGCTGTTTTCGCAGGGCATTTTCGAGCATTATTTCGGCATGTGGTCTTATGGCATGGATCCTGAGATGGTCGGTGATATCCTCGAAGGCCGCGAAAGCGACGAGCTGGGACTGACGCAAATGTATCGCGGCATGTTCTGGTCGGGGTATGTGGGGCTTGTGCTGCTCTGGGTGGCGGCGGCGCTGACGCTGATCACCGGCTGGGATTACTTTCGCAAGGCGCTGCCGCATCTGAAGGAGGACGGCTGATGGATGTGCTTTATTTCGCCTGGGTCCGCGAGCGGATCGGCGTTCCGAAAGAGCGGATCGAGACCGGGGCCACGACGGTGGCCGAACTGGTGGACGAACTGAAGGCGCGGGAGCCGCGCTACGAGGCGGCCTTTGCCGATCTGTCGGCGCTGCGGGTGGCCGTGGATCAGGAGCTTGCGGATTTCGATGCCGGGCTCGCCGGCGTGCGCGAGGTGGCCTTCTTTCCGCCGATGACCGGGGGCTGAGGCGATGCAGGTGCGCGTGCAGCAGGAGCCCTTTGATCTTGGCACCGAAGCCGCGCGCTTTGCCGGCGCCCAGAAGGACATGGGCGCTGTCGTCACCTTTACCGGCATCGTGCGCGACGCGGCGCGGGGCGGCATGGTGGCAATGGAGATCGAACATTACCCGGGCATGACCCAGAGCGCGCTCGAGAAGATCGCCGCGCAGGCCATGGCACGCTGGGATCTGGGCGATGCGCTGGTGATTCACCGGCACGGGCGGCTGGATCGGGACGAGATGATCATGATGGTCGCGACCGCCGCGCGCCACCGCAAGGCGGCCTTCGAGGCGGCGGAGTTCCTGATGGATTACCTCAAGAGCCGGGCGCCGTTCTGGAAAAAGGAAATCGCGGCCGACGGGGCCGAATGGGTGGCCGCCAAGGACGAGGATGAGGATGCTCTGAACCGGTGGTGAGCCGGGCAGGCCGAGCCATCGCCTTTCAATGGTCGTGCAAGCCCTTGCCTTGCAGAATGCGCGGTGTCCATTTCTCGACGCGGCTGGCCCGCGTGCGGGCCTGTTTCGCACCGGAGATGTGCAGCACATAGCCGCGCTTGCGCCCCGGCGTTAGCGCCTCGAAAGCGGCGCGCAGATCGGCATCTGCCTCGAGCGCGGCGGCCAACTCCTCGGGCATCTCCAGATCGTCCTTGGCAAAGGCCACCTTGCGCCCCGTTTTTTCGATGGCGATCGCCCGCCCGACATAGTCGCGGATGTCCGCCGCCCGGGCCTGCACCTCGGCCGGATCGGCAAACGGGATCATCCGCGCCGCGCGGGAGTTTGGCCCCGGCGCCACCAGAAGCCCCTGCGGATCCTCCAGCAGGACGCCCTTGAAAAAGCCCAGCGCGCAATGCGCCTTGAAGCCCCAGAGGATGGCGACATTGCCGCCATGGGCGCAATAGACCGGGCCGCGCCATTTGAAAGCCTCGTCCAGCGGGCATTCCAGCAGGATCGCCCGCAGCGCCCGAAGTTCCGGCTGCCAGGTGGTGAGCTTGTCGAACCAGATGCCGCAGCGGCGGTCGGGGGTGCCCATTGTCTCCTCCTTGCACTGATCCGCATCCTGCCGCAGCCGGCCGTCAGGACAACAAAAAACCGCGCCGCCCTGGGGGTGCGCGGTTTCCTGCACAAATTGTCGCCGGTTCAGCGTTTGAGCGCGTCGCGGATCTCCAGCAGCACGTCAAGCTCGCTGGGGCCGGCGGGTTCGGCCTCGACCGGGGTGGCGGTTTCCTCGCGGGCGGCGCTTTCCTTGATGCGGTTGACCATCTTGACCAGCATGAAGACCACAAAGGCAATGATCAGGAAATTGACCACCGCCATGACAAAGCTGCCATAGGCAAAGATCGAGGCGCCGGCCTCGCGCGCGGCTTCGAGGCTGGCGTCGGCAGGAACCTCGCCGGCCAGAACGACGTAGTGATCGGTGAAATCGATGCCGCCGGTGAACAGCCCGATGATCGGATTGATCAGATCGCCCACCAGCGAACTGACGATGGCGGTGAACGCGGCGCCGACGATGATGCCGACGGCCATGTCCATCACATTGCCCTTGGCTATGAACGCCTTGAATTCCTGAAGCATGTTTGCGTGTCCCTTGGCTCTTGTCATCACGGGCCTGTCAGCCCTGTCGCAGGATGGTGCCGGGATACGCCGGCGGCGCAAGCGCTTTCATGGGAAATGAAAGCGCCTGTTCCCCAGTGTGTCAGCCGGGCAGCTTGCCGGTCAGCACATAGCGCAGGATATCGACCACCTGCGACGGCTCGCGCGCCACGGCCAGGGCGGCGGCATCCACCTCTTTCAGCGCGTGGTCGTGATCGGGCTGTTGCAGCACGATCAGCGACTTGCCCAGCGCGGCGGCAAAGCCGGCGTCAAAGGCGGCGTTCCACTGGCGGTACTTTTCGCCAAAGCGCACCACCACCACGTCGGCCTCTTCGATGCCCTTGCGGGTGCGGATGGCGTTGACCATGGCACCCTTGTGATCGTGCCAGTACTTGTTGTCTTCGGCGCCGAGGATCGCCACCCCGCAATCGTCGCTGGCGTCGTGATCGGTGACCGGGCTGGAAAACACGATGTCGAGGCCCTGGGCGCCACGGGTGATCTGTTCGCGCCAGTCGGTGTGGATTTCACCGCTGAGATAGACATTCAGGGTCATGGGGGCTCCTTGCTCTCACGGTTGGGATTGCCCCAAGGCCTAGCATTGCCATGCCGGGAGGTCGAGCCACGCAACAAGGCCCGCGCCGCCGGGGCACTGGCCTTGTTGCGGATTCGGAGCGGTCAGTAGCCGGTGCCGCGCAGCACCACGCGAAAGGTGCGGGCGATCAGCGCCAGGTCGGTGACGAAAGACAGTTCGCGGAAATAGCGGGCGTCAAAGATCGCGCGCTCGGAAAAGCTGCTCTCGTTGCGGACCGAGGTTTGCCAGATACCGGTGATGCCGGGACGCATGGCGTAATAGGCGGTGCCGGGATAAAGCGCGCGCTGATCCACCATCATCGGGCGCGGCCCGACCAGCGACATGTCGCCCCAGAGCACATTGAAGAGCTGCGGCAGCTCGTCGATCGAGCTTTTGCGGATGAAGGCGCCGATCCAGGTGATCCGGGGATCCTGGCGCAGCTTCTGGCTGTGATCCCATTCCCGCCGGGCCGCCGGGTTGGCTTCGAGATGGGCCTGAAGCCGACCTTCGGCATCATGCACCATCGACCGCAGCTTCCACATGTAAAAGATTTTGCCATTCCGGCCGATCCGCTTCTGGCGATAGAACGGCGAATGCCCGTCCGTCGCGATCAGCAGGCACAAAGGCGCGAGCAGCAAAAGCACCGAGGGCAGGGCGAGCAGCACCACCGCGATATCCAGAATGCGTTTGGTCCATTGGCGATAGATGCCACGGCCGTGCGGATTGAACTTACTAACAAATAGGCTGTCGGAGGAGGATCCCTGAGCGGATTCCACCGGACGCACGTGCATTGTCAACGTCATGCCCTCCTGAGGCGGTCAATGACGAAAGCGATTTGCACTGTAGCGGGTTTCTGCGGACACAGATCATCCGCACTGCCAAAGCAGAGCGAACACACGCGGTCCCATGTCGAAATTCAATGCAGCCGGGGAAACCGAGATGATTTCACCTGCCACGCGCAGACCCATTAACCGTACACTTCACTCCCAGGTGAAAGCACCAACCCCCAAGTGCCGTTTGAAAAAAAACTCACCGATTTTCTCGGCTGATTTTCGCTCGACTTCATCGAAAATGGCCGGTCAGGTTTCTGTCGTCAAGTTGCCTCAAATGCCGTTCAACTTAAGGGGGAGTGTGTGTTTGTCTACCTGGTATCCCAGGATAAACTTCGGTTGGCGACCGGTTCGGTGCCGCCGGATCTGTGCCAACATGGTGCCAGGGTTGTGGTGTCTTCGCGGTGAAAATACACCCCTGGCGGGTATTTGGGGTACGATTGTAGTAGCGCCGTTGACAATCTCCGGCTTGCCTTTCGGTTCATTCCTGTCTGGGAACAGTGCAAAGTGCAGGAAACCCTTGTTTTTACTCGATGCCCGGTGCGTTTTTCGGGCTTTGCGGTCCTTCTGGCCCGGCCGCGGCGGACAGGCGCAGGGCAGGCCCGCCCATCAAAGGTGAAGCATCTCACACAATTTGACGCTGCATCGCATCAAAATTTCCGCAAATTACCCGAAAGATTTTTTGACTGGACCTTGCGTCACTCTTCTTAAGGGAGTGGCCAATCTCCCGGATTTGGCCGGATTGATGCGGGTATCCGCACCTATCCCAAGGGGTGATTCGATGCCGGCCGTTTGCCGGCGTTGCAACGGGCAGGTCAAACCACTATTGCCATGGGAAAATTCCAAGTGTGGAGCCGATGGCATGGCACATCACCTTTACCAGCGCGACCTGCCCGAGGATCTCGATCTGGGCCCTGTCGTCGCCGTGGACTGCGAAACCATGGGCCTGCATCCGCACCGCGACCGGCTTTGCGTTGTTCAGTTGTCATCTGGCGACGGCACGGCGCATCTGGTTCAGATCACAAGGGGCCAGACCGAGGCCCCCAATCTCTGCCGCTTGCTGGCTGATCCGGCGGTTCTAAAGCTCTTTCATTTCGGCCGCTTCGACATCGCCGCGCTCGACAATGCCTTCGGCACGCTCGCCGCACCGGTCTATTGCACCAAGATCGCCAGCAAGCTGATCCGCACCTACACCGACCGCCACGGGCTGAAGCATCTGCTGCAAGAGCTGCTGGGCGTCGATATCTCGAAACAGCAGCAATCGAGCGATTGGGGCGCGGCCGAGCTGACCAAGGCGCAGATCGACTATGCCGCGTCGGATGTGCTGTACCTGCACCGGCTGCGCGATGTGCTCGACCAGAGGCTCGCCCGCGAGGGGCGCAGTGAAATGGCACAGGCCTGCTTCGATTTCCTGCCCGCCCGCGCCCGGCTGGATCTCGCTGGCTGGCCCGATCAGGATATCTTTGCCCATTGAGACGCGTTGCACCGCAGAGCATCGCGCCTAGATAGACGTCAGGTGTGAACGAAAGGCCGAACCATGGCCGTGACTGAGACATTCCATTCCAGAGTGGTGGCGGGCCTCAAGGTGCTCTTGCCGCTGACCGCGCTTGGCCTGTTGTCCACGGTCTTCCTGTTGTCGCGCAGCGCCAATGACGAACCCGATCTGACGTTTTTTGACGATGCCTCGGAAATCCCCGAACGCGACACCGTGACAGCCCCCTATTACACCGGCAGCACCCGCGAAGGACATGCCGTATCGATCACCGCCGAAAGCGCCAAGCCGATGCCCGATGACCCTGCCGGGGTGCTCGCCGATCGGCTGAGCGCCGCGTTCCGGCTGACCGATGGGTCGCGGATCAATATCGTCGCTGACAGTGCCGCGGTGAACGAGCCGGCCGATTTCATGGCGCTGCGCGGCGATGTGGTGATCGACAGCTCGACGGGCTATGTGATGCGGACCGCCGAATTGCAATCGGCGCTGCGCTCGATCACCGCCGATGCGCCGCAGGGGCTGACCGGGACCAGCCCGATCGGCGATCTGAGCGCCGGCGCCCTGCGCATTCGCGAGACCGGCGGCGAGGGCGAGGTGCAATTGTTTTTCACAAATGGTGTGAAGCTGGTATATCAGCCCGCAAGTCAGGCCCCCGAGGAAGGTAACACCCCATGACTCCCATTCGTTTGATTGCGGTTGTTCTGCTCTCGCTGCTGCCGGTTTCCGTTCTGTCGCAGGGGGCTCAGGTGGGCTTTGGTACGCTTCAGCCCGACCCGGATGCGCCGGTCGAGGTGACCGCCGAGAACCTGAGCGTCAATCAGAACGACGGCACCGCGCTGTTCACCGGCGATGTCATCGTCGGCCAGGGCGAGATGCGGCTATCGGCGCCCCGGGTCTTGGTCGTCTATGCCAAGGATCGGTCCGAGATTGCCCGGCTCGAGGCGCGGGGCGGCGTGACGCTGGTGTCCGGCGCAGAGGCGGCCGAGGGCGACAGCGCCGACTACGACGTCGAGGCAGGCATCATCGTGATGACCGGCAACGTGCTGCTGACCCAGGGCGGGTCTGCCCTGACCGCCGACAAGATGGTCGCCGATCTCAACGAAGGCACGGCGCAGATGACCGGCCGGGTCAAGACCGTGCTCCAGACGTCGGACGACAGCGAATAAGATGACGCCGCCAGAATTGTCCTTGACCCAAGGCTCTGCCGGGCTGCGCATCGACCACCTGCGCAAGAGCTACCGCAAGAAGGTGGTGATCCGCGATGTCAGCATGGAGCTGCACCGCGGCGAAGTGGTGGCGCTGCTCGGGCCGAACGGCTCCGGCAAGACGACGACCTTCTATTCGGTGGCGGGGCTGGTGTTTCCCGAAGGCGGCACGGTCACGATCGACGGCCAGATGGTGACCACCATGCCGATGTACCGTCGGGCCAAGCTGGGTATCGGCTATCTTCCGCAGGAAATGTCGATCTTTCGCGGCATGAGCGTCGAGGACAACATCCGCGCGATTCTCGACATCGCGGTGCGCGATGGCCGGCGGCGGCGCGAAAGGCTCGAGGAGCTGCTGTCGGAGTTTCACATCGAACACCTGCGCCGCGCCCCGGCGCTGGCGCTGTCGGGCGGCGAACGGCGGCGGGTCGAGATTGCCCGCTGTCTGGCGGCCGAGCCGAAATATCTCCTGCTCGACGAACCCTTTGCCGGGGTCGATCCGATTTCGGTCGGGGATATCCGCGGGCTGGTTTCGGACCTGTCGAACCGCGGCATCGGCGTGCTGATTACCGATCACAACGTGCGCGAAACGCTGGAGATCGTCGACCGCGCCTATATCCTGCATGACGGAACGGTGCTGATGTCGGGCACCCCCGAGGAGGTGGTCGAGAACGAAAACGTCCGCCGCGTCTACCTTGGCGATCAGTTCCGGATCTCCTGAACGGCGCCCCCGCGCGGCCGGGTGGCGGTTAACCTCCTGTTTACCGATTCCGGCGCTATTGTCGTGACAAGTCATTGACAGACGGCTGTGCTCTGTCCTCAAATGGGGTCATGACGCTTGAGTGGCTTGCCTTGGAAAAGAGTCGCGTTCCTGTTTTCGGGATGGGTCTACCTGTACAAGCACCTCGGCTCGTCAGACCCCCGAGATGGTGAGTGGAAGCGTTCGGCTGCCCCCGGCAGCCGTGGCGTGACGCGTCACCGGAACAATAAGAAGGACGCAAGATGCGCTATCAAATCACCGGCAAACAGATCGATATCGGCGCCGCGCTGCAAACCCATGTGCAGGATGGGTTGGGCGGTGTCGTGCAGAAATATGCCGAACGGCCGACCGATGCGAACGTCGTGTTTTCCAAGGCCGCGCATGAATACGTCTGCGAGGCCACGGTGCATCTTTCCACCGGCCTCACCGCCCAGGCCAAGGCGCATGCCACTGAAATCTATGCCGCTTTTGAAAGCTGCTGCGACAAGATGGAGAAGCAGCTGCGCCGCTACAAGCGCCGTCTGAAGGACCACCACAAGGACCGGTCCGAGCCCGTTGAAACATTCGGCGCGTCATCGTATATCCTCGCCAGCGACGGGGTGGACGAAGATTCGGAGCCGGACAGCCTCCAGCCGATGATCGTCGCCGAAATGAAAGCGGACATTCCCGCACTTACGGTTGGCGAAGCCGTGATGCAGATGGAACTTGCAGGCGCACCTGTTCTGGTGTTTCGGAGCGAGAAGAAGGGTCTGAACGTCGTGTATCGGCGAGATGATGGCAATATCGGCTGGATTGAACCGCAAGAACAGGCTTGAGCCTGCGGTCTGGTCAGGAATGGGATTACAGGCGAGATTATGGAACTTTCAGATTTGCTGAAACCCGAGGCAATCCGGGTCAATACCGGATGCACGAGCAAGAAGCGTTTGATGCATGATGTCGCCGACCTGGCCCATGCCGCTTATGGTATCAACTCCGGCACCGCTTTCGAGTCGCTGCTCGAACGGGAATCCCTGGGGCCGACGGGTGTCGGCCACGGGGTGGCTCTGCCGCATGCGCGGATTGCCGGGCTCGATACCTGCGTGGGGGTCTTCCTGCTGCTGGAAAAGCCGATCGATTTCTCCTCGGTCGACCGTCAGCCGGTGGATATCGTCTTTGGCCTGTTTGCCCCCGAGGATGCCGGCGTCGAGCATCTCAAGGCGCTGGCACGGGTCTCGCGGCTGCTGCGCGATCCGGCGGTCTGCACCAAGCTGCGCGCCAATCAGAGCGTGGTGACGCTTTATACCATCCTCACCGAGGAAGAGGCGATGAAAGCCGCCTGAGCGGCCGCCTCGCCCTGCGGCCGGGGCATTTCCAGGGCCGCGACAAGAGCATCCGGCACGCCGGGCGCCGCGCCCGCCGTCTACCGCCAGTTCCCGAAACCCAGCATCAGATAGTCGCGCGGATAAGCTGCCCGCGCCAGCGCCTCGAGATCCGCGTCATAGATCTCGTCAAGCGCGATCGGTCCGTCCGGTGCGGCCGCCCGGGGCGCAGGCGCCTCGAGACCGACTTGCGCGGCCAGCCGCGCAAGCCCCTCGGCGATCTCGCCTTCGCGCAGCACCATGTCGGGCAGGCACAGATCGCCCATGCCTTGCAGAATGCCGCTCTGGCTGGCCCAATGCGGATCGATCCGCAGGTTGGTCTGCCCGGCCAGGTTGGCGCGGATGAACTCGAGAAAACCGCCAAAGGCGGCGCGGTGGGTGGCGGCGTCATAGGCGGGATCGGGCCAATCCTCGGGGATCGGCAGATCGTGGCGGTTGGTCAGCACCCGGCGGATGCGGCCAAAGCTCTGCGGCCCCTTGGAAAGGATGCGCTGGCAAAAGACGTGGTGCGCCCGCGCCAGCGGATGGCGCAGCACGGTAAAACGGCGGTGGCCGGAATTGCGGCGCAGCCATTGCCGCAGACTCTTCTGGTTGAAATCGCGCCTGAGATCGCCGCCGAGCCCCGCCAGCCAGTCGCAGACCGCTTCCTCGGGCCCGCCCTTGATCGGCATGTAGAGCAGCGGTGCCGTCCCGGCCGCCACATATCCCGGCACCGCAGCCCCCCGGCGCGGCTCGAAATTCGGGGTCCGCGAAAGATCGAAGCGGTCCAGCCGCGCCAGCGCCTGCTCCATTTCGGCAAAGTTCTCGACCTTGTCGGAAATCGGCGCCGGGTTCTGGCGTTTGAGGTTGTGGTCGAAGCTCTCGAGCGGGGTGTCGCAGCCCAGCCAGCGCGCCAGCCCGTTCATCACGCCCAGATCCTGCACATCCTCGTAAGCCACATAGAAGGCGGTCTGTCCGCGTGTCTGCAACCCGTTCAGCAGCCGGATCTGAAAGCTCTGCAAGGCCTCGAGATGGGCCTCGAAATCGGCCTTGTCAAAGGTGGCCTTGGCGTCCTTACGGCGGCTGACGTTGGTCAGCTTCCACTGGTCGGTCTTCTGCGCGATCTTCCAGCTGACGTAGCTGTCGATCGGATTGCGCGTCAGCACGATCTTGGCGATGCGTGGATCGTCGAGCAGCGGCGCAAGAATGCGCGGGTCATGGTCGTGGAAATAGCGGAAGCCGGCCAGCCCCTCCGCGCCGCGCACCCGGTCGAGCAGCGCCGCCGGATCGCTGTCGCGCGCTTCGCGGCTGATGTCGAGCAGCTCGGTCTTGTTGGGATAGCCGATGAAATGCGGGTTGAAGGCCTCGCCGAGGCAGGAAATGCCGTCAAACAGATTCAAATTGGCTTCAAGTAGGTTGGAGCCGGTGCGCATCTCGGCAAAGACCACGAAGGCGTCAAAGTTCTGGGCCATGCGCTGTTATCTCACCAGATAGGGTTTGCGGGTGCGCGGGCGCTGGCCCAGCTGCCGGCCTTCGACCGGAAAATCACCCATCAGATAGGGGTGCATCCCCTGGTTCTTGAGGTTTTGCAGGAACTGGCCAAAGCCGGTCAGATCCCGCATCTTGGGCACCTCTGCCAGCCGGCGGGGATTGCGCGCGCCGATTTCGTCGATGATGCTTTGCAGTGGCTCCATCGGCGCCTCGATGAATTCGGCCATGGTCCAGATGCGGATATGTGCCTTGGCATAGGGCGAGCGATAGGCATCGAGCGAATCCGCCTCGATCTTTTGCAGCTTGGCGGCGGCACGGCGGATGGTGGCGAAATCGAGGTTGGAGTTGAACAGCGGCACCGCCCAGGCGCCGGAGACGACGGAAATCTGCGCATTCGGATCTTTGGCGATGTTCCAGATCACGTCGTCCTGAGTGTCATGCGGCCCGAATTGAAAGCATTGCCGTTCGCCGCGGGTGTTCCAGATCAGGTTAGTCAAAAAGGCCCAGGGGTTGGCATCGCGGATTTCGGCGCTGGCCGACAACCCGCCATGGATCACCTCTTCCCCTTCGGCAAACTCGGCCTTTTCCGGCGCAAAGAGGTGGCCATGCACCCGCGAGCCGGTGGCCCGCGCCAGCCAGGGCTCGAAATCGTCGAACAGCTCGGCAAAGCCCTGAAACACCGAGTAGGGCCCGGCGGTGACTCCGTTTTCCCAGTTTTCGTTGGGAAAACGCGAATGCATGTAGAGCCCCGGCCGCCCGCGCGTCCGCCTGTCGACCGCCTTGGCAAAGATGCGGTCGATCTTGCCGGGGTTGGGTTCGGTCCGGCTCATGGCGCCGGCGCGGTCGGTCAGGAAGGCGCGATAGAGCAGCTCCGCATGCGGCCAGATCTTGCGCGCGACAAAACAATCGGAGCGGCGCAAGAGTTGCAGATGGTCGTCGTAGAAGATGTGCGGCTTGCCCTGGAAATCGAACTTCGACAGGGTCAGCGACCGGCTCTCCAACTCGCGGGAATAGAGCCGTGCCAGTGTCTGGTAATAGCTTTCGTCGGGGATCCAGACCCGGCGGAAGAAATCGTCATAGGTCGCGCGATCGGGGTCTTGCAAGATGGCGGTCAGCGTCTGTCGCGTCAGGCACCACCACTGGCTGCCCATATGCGGCCGCAGGCCGCTGGGGATCATCCGCTTTGTCCCGATCAGGCGTTGAATCTGGACGAACCTGTCGAACAGAAAGCGGTGCCGTCGCCAGGAAAACGGGAAATGCAGGGTAAAACGCTCCTGGTCGAGGCCGCCGACCGTCCAGGGCACATCCATCGTAGTGGCGCTTTCGATGAAATCGGTGCGCGGCCGCGCCGCCAGATAATCGATCAGCTCTTCGATCGGCCGCAGCGGCAGGCAGGAGCCCGAGGCGAGGTAGACATGCTGTACATCGGGAAAGTCGCGCAGCATCTTTTCTGAGGCGGTCTGGCTGGCAGCGACGATGCCCCAGGTGCCCCATTCGCAGCGGTAGCGGCGGGAAAAGCGGATGTGATCGACATCCGCGAGCGCCGCGACAAAGGCCTTGTAGGATTTGGCGGCGACATTGCGATCGACGTGGATGACAACCGGGCACCCCGCGTTGGCCCAATGCCGCGCTACCTGTTCCGCCCGCTTGAAGGCGGTATGGACAAGCATGACGACGCCGAGGCTCATGCCCAGTTTCCCTTGGACATCAATCCGAGGATTTCGAGCTGGCGCCAGTTGATGTATTTCTCGGACCACTTGCACCAGAGATCGGGGTTTTCCTCGAGCGTCCGGGCATAGGCCTTGTATTCCACCGACCCCGAATAATGCTGCCTGCGCTCCAGCTCTTCGGCCGCCTTGGCGGTGAAGGTGTCGAGGAACTTGGTGTGCAGCAGGATGCCGCTGGCCTTTTCGCCGCCCCATTCGTCATAGACGAGGTTAAGCCCGCGCGGCAGCAGCATATGGGTCGAGCTGACATAGGTGTAGCGCCGGTCCCATTTGACCAGCGGTATCTTGTTCAGCGCAGGCGCCTTCTCGGGCAGGTCGGAAAAGAACACCCGGCGCCGCGGCCCGCCCTGGATCCAGAGGTTGCCGAAGCGGTGATTGCGGCGGATCGCGTAGTTGCCGCTGTCGAACCAGCAGGCGATATCAAGCGGATTGTCCCCGGGCAGATAGGGCTGCGCATTGATCGACCCCTTGGGGTACATGTCCAGCAGCATCGCCGAGAACGAGCGGATCGACGAGGCATCGAGCCAGTCGGTCAGCGCCCTGAGCGGCCGGGTGTCACAGAAGGGAAACAGGAAGAATTCATCGGGATCGACGGTCAGCGCCCAATGGCCATGGGCATGTTTGCGCGCCAGCCAGTTCAGCCAGTCGACGCCAAAGCGCGAGCGCTTGTAGCTGCCCCCGGTGCGCCAGAGCGAAACATCGGGCTGATCGGCAAGAAAGGCATCGGAGCCATCGGTGCTGTCGTTGTCGACCATCAGGAAATGGTTGATGCCGAGATCGCGGTAGTAGCGCAGGAAATAGGGCAGGCGAACATGTTCGTTGCGCAGGGTCGAGAACAGCAGCAGGTCACCGGGGCGGATCTGATCGGTCCGGTCGGCGGCGGCGCGAAGCTCGCGCGATTTGCGCATGGCGCGGATGCGCCAGCGCTTGCGCTGAAGCCTGAGGCTGTATGACTGCCAGGCGCCCAATCCTGATCCTCTGTTAACCTTCCGAAACGACCCTTGATCGGTATCAGCGCTGTCTTAAGACAATGTTGAAATGCCTGTCCCAGCTTGGCGGTACATAGGGGGCTGTCGGGGGTCTCTGCTCTTGAAGTTGTTCGATTTTCTGGCGCCAAGAATAGATGTCTTGCGGCGGCAGGTAAATGGGTATGTCGTCCAGCGTCTCGCGATAGACCGCCAGGTCGGCCACCACGGCGGGCACACCCAGGGCGGCGGCCTCGATCGGTGGCAGCCCGTAGCCTTCGGCCAGACTGGGAAACAGCAGCCCGCGCGAGTGCACCAGCAGCGCCGCGATCTCCCCATCGCTCAGCCCGGGGCGTTCCTGCACCAGCGGGTTGCCGGCGTCGAGCCTGGCAAAGACCGCTGTGTTGTTCCAGCCCCGCGCGCCGCAGAGCAGCAGGTGCGGCGCATCCGGGCCCTCGGCGGCGAAGCGATCCCAGATGTCGAGCAGCAGCGCATGGTTCTTGCGCGGCTCGATGGTGCCGACGCAGACAAAATACGGCCCCGGTGGCAGACCGGGGGGGGCGGGGCCGGGCGGGACGGTCTCGATCCCCAGCGGCGCCACGATCCCCTCGGGGATGCGGCCAAAAACCTGCATGTGACGCTGGCAATCGGCCAGCGTGGCCCTGGAATTGCAGATGATGATGTCGGCCGCCTGCGCGGTGCGGCCGAGGAAGCGCTTGAACTTTCGAAGGGTTTCCGGGCGCTGGTATTGTGGAAAATCAAGCGGGATGGTGTCGTGCACCAGCACCGCGATCCGTGCATCCGGCAGGCCGCGCCAGGCGGTCACCACCCGTTCGGTCAGGTTGGAATGGCCGGTGTTGCAATAGAGCGTACCGGGCGGAAGATGTCGGCGCAGTATTGCCCCCAGCCGCCAGGGCAAGGCGCGCGCCAGGGCTGCGCGGCGTAGGTCGGCCTCGGCACGGCGGCGCATCTTGGGGCCCTTGCTCACCCGCCCCAGCGCGTCAAGCCGGCCCCAGTCGTCGCTGGTGGCGCGGCGCAGGATCTCGGCCGCGCCCTGTTGTGACAGCAGCACATAGCCCAGCCGGGTTCGGGCAAGAGCAAAAAGCGGCACCGGATCAGCCAGCAGCGCGCGCAGATAGGCAAATTCGACCCGGTCCACACCGGTCATCACCCGTCCGGCCCGCCGGATCAGCCGCGTGATGTCGAGACAGCGGGCAGGCGGGCTATTTTTCGTAACGGCCGCTCTGGTGCCAGCGCCAGGCATCGCGGATCATCGCCTCCAGGTTGGATCGCATCGGGGTCCAGCCCAGTTCTTGCACGGCGCGGGTCGATCCGGAAACAAGTTTCGTCGCATCGCCGCCGCGACGCGGCCCGATTTCATGCGGCACCTCGCGGTTGGTGACGGCTTTGGAATGGGCGATCACCTCGAATACTGAAAATCCGCTGCCGGTGCCGAGGTTGAAAATCCGGCTCTCCTTGTCTTCTTCGAGCCATCTCAGCCCCAGCACATGGGCATCCACCAAATCACAGACATGCACGTAATCGCGGATGCAGGTGCCATCAGGCGTGTCGTAATCGGTGCCAAAGACGGTGAGCGCGGCGCGCTTGCCGTCGATCGCATCGAGCATCAGCGGGATCAGATGGGTCTCGGGACGGTGATATTCGCCAACCTCCGCGTCAGGATCGGCGCCGGCGACATTGAAATAGCGAAAGACCACATGGCGCAGCCCGTGCGAGGCGCCGAAATCCGTCAGCATGTCCTCGATGGCGCGTTTCGACTTGCCGTAGGAATTGAGCGGCATCTGAGGCGAGCTCTCGTCCAGCACCACGTTGTCCTGGTCGCCATAGGTGGCGCAGGTCGAGGAAAAGACGAAATCGAGACAGCCGGCATCGACCGCCGCCTCGATCAGGTTGAGCGAGCCGGCGACATTGTTGCGCCAGTAGAGCCCGGGATTCGACATCGCCTCGCCAACCAGGCTGAGCGCGGCGAAATGCATGACCGCCTGCGGTTTGTATTCGGCAAACACCTCGTCGAGCCGTGCCCGATCGAGCAGATCGCCTTCCGCCAACGGGCCGAATTTCACTGCGTCCTGCCAGCCGGTGGACAGATTGTCGAAAGTGACCGGCGTATAGCCCGCGTCGCGCAGCGCCTTGCAAGCGTGCGAGCCGATGTAGCCGGCACCGCCTGTGACGAGAATATTGCCCTTGGTCATCGGTTATTGCGCCGCCTGATCCACGGCCATCAGCTCTTGCAGGTAGGTGCGCAAATCGTCACGAAGCTCTTCGCGCGCCAGGCCGAAGGCCACTGTCGCCTGAAGGAAGCCGGCCTTGGAGCCACAGTCGAAGCGCTGGCCCTTGAAACGCATACCAAAGACATCGCGGCCTTCGGTGATTTCCTGTGCGATGGCATCGGTGAGCTGGATCTCTCCGCCGGCGCCCTGCTTCATCTTGTTGAGGTTCTTGAGCACATCCGGCGTCAGGATGTAGCGGCCGATCACCGCCAGGTTCGACGGCGCGTCGCCGGCTTTCGGCTTTTCCACCATGCCTTTGACGCCCACAAGGTCACCGATCTCGTCCTTGACGTCGAGCACGCCGTAAGCCGAAGTCTTGTCCTGCGGCACTTCCATCGCCGCCACCATCGAACCGCCATGCTCCTGGTAAGCTTCGACCATCTGTTGCAGGCAGGGTTTTTCCGCCGCGATCACGTCATCGGGCAACATGACGGCAAAGGGCTCGTTGCCGATCAGCCGCCGCGCACACCAGACCGCATGACCGAGGCCCAGCGCCTTGTGCTGGCGGATATAGGCAATGGCGCCGCTTTCCATATTGGTCGATTTCAGGATTTCGAGCAGCTCGGTCTTGCCGCTCTTGCGCAGCTCGTTTTCAAGCTGGGGCGCGAGATCGAAATAATCCTCGAGCGCACCCTTGCCGCGCGAAGTGACAAAGATGAATTCCTTGATGCCGGCGGCGCGGGCCTCATCGATGGCGTATTGAATCAGCGGCCTGTCGACCAGCGTCATGATCTCTTTCGGCACCGATTTGGTGGCCGGCAGGAAACGGGTGCCAAGCCCGGCAACCGGAAAAATCGCTTTTGTAACCTTCGTACGCATAAATAGCCCTCAAAATTTCACGGGTTTCCAAAATTTCTACACCAGTGGTACGCAAATATAAACGAACTTTGCGACCTAGGACTCGCCGGTCAGCCCTCTTTCGCGGCGGATGCGTGCTATTTCAGCATCGCATTTCCGGCGCAACCGGCGAAGGGTGAACAGTGGCTCATCGCGCTCGGATTTGCCGAATTGCCCGCCGCTGTGTTCCCAATATCCCGCAGGTGTAAAACGGACGTGGCAATAGGCGGTTGTCAGCGAGAAAATCAGCGCCGTCGAGACATGGCCGGCGGCGGCGTCATGGGCCGCCTGGCGGCGCAGCCGCGCGCGGTGCCACCAGCGGCCGCAGGTCAGCTTCGGGCGCAGCGCCGGGCGCGGGGGCAGCGGGGCGAACGGCTCCGAGGCATGTGGCAGGGCGGGCAGGGCGCCGGGCGCCCGCGCCGCGCCC